>ERZ1023886.77-NODE-77-length-42269-cov-26.403492_pt1 | contig 42269 bp, 39 predicted proteins | sample MGYA00380395_ERZ1023886 | MGnify/ENA primary metagenome ERZ1023886 (study PRJEB33179, sample SAMN07449002) | human gut metagenome | biome: Human-gut; feature: Human associated habitat; material: Faeces | host: Homo sapiens | place: India: Bhopal | collected... | reverse complement strand
TCCATATTCATGTCAATATATTCCTGAAGGCTTTCAAAGGTTTCTGTTTTGGTCCTGTAACTTATATACTTTTTATAAGTTGCTGCATTTACTACTGAATTAGGAGTGCCATTTTTATCTCCCCTATACGATGCTAGTAACCTTCCTCGTTCTCTATTATAAAATGGATGGTTGTCTTTTTCACTGCAACTAAAATGCATACAACACCATATCAAAAATTTGATGCTCTAAAGTCCATCAAAATTGAAACTCAAAAAAAATCGAGCTGGTTCTTAATACGGATATTACTGTTCAAACAGTCGAGTTATTGCCATCTTTATAGCAATACACCAACAAGATACATTATGATCTCCAAGAACCTCGTTATACTCAGCTCTAAGACCACTTTCTTTCAAAAATTTGTATATGTTTTTGCTTTGACCTAAGCTCAAATAATCATGATCTCCAGTGTAAAACATAAACTTAGAGTCATCTGACTTTTCAGTTTTTCTTATCTGCTTTTTAATAATCGTAGGAGAAATTTCTTTATTTTCGGAAAACACTCCCTCTACATACGGAAGAATTAGCTTTGATAAAGCGTATGTTGCTTTTTGTTTTGATATTTTTGGATCAAATGGTAATGAATGGTCGTAATATCCACTAATTGCAACTACCGAAGAAAAGAGCTCAGGCTTTCTCAACTTCCAGGCTAAAGCGCCAAATGCTCCCATAGAAACGCCCAGCACACAATTATCAACTTTACTATCTGATACTGGTAACATCGATTTTATCAAGGGATATAATTCACTATCTAAAAAATCCCCATAATTACCTTGTTTAGAATTTACAAAAAAAGTATTAGGTAATGAAGGCGCTATAACGATAAGTTTATACTGCTCTACATAATCAAGCATGGATAATCTTTCAAAGAAAAGATCTCCTGATGACATCGCACAATGCAAACACCACACTGTCTTGAATTTTTTACCTATATTGAGGATAGAGCATGGAAGCGCAATCTTGACTTCGATTGTTTCATGCAGTATTAAAGAATCAATTTTTAAGGACATTCTAATCATAAGTATTGCTTCTTTAGAACGTTACATTCAAGACCATAACTAAGAATTGGCTATATAGAAAATTCAGGAGAGAACTTTCTATTAAGTAAAGTATGACATCTATCAGAATCAAAGCTTTTATCTGATAGATCTTTATTTAGATAATAGAACAAATGATCTTCTTTTACGATTTTATATTTTAGCTTACATGTGTTTAATAACATTGCTGACATGTTATTTTTATAAACATAACAACTTACAGCCGTAAGATTTAAAGCTCTTGCTATTAAAAATCCTGCTATATTTGCATAGTAAGATATGTTGTACTTAGACTTCTCTATAAAATAGCTTCCACTCTCATAAGAATGCTCGTTAAAATCAATATTCTTAAAATCGAGAACACCCTCTAAATAGTTATTTATATATACAGCAAAATACAAGACATCTTTTCTTGATGAAAGAGACTTACAATAAGACAAATGATCCTGAGCTGATATTAGCTCAGAATTTGCCATATTCAACCTTACTCTGTCAGAGTTTCTTAACGACAATATATCTAATAATTTATCATCTGATAGATACTTGAAGTTAATGATTTTTAGAGAATTCATGGTTCGCTTATTTGTGTTCTAACTCGTCAAGCAACTCTCCAACAGTCTCACACATAGCCAATTCTTCTAATTTCACAAATATTCCTTTGGCTTTTAGAAAAATAACAACGTTGAATAATCCTAAAGAATCAAGATCATCACAATCTGCGATTACCGTGCTTTCTGTAATTTCTTCCTCAGGCTCCAATGCTGAATTGATTCCTTTTAAAATTTCTTGACGGTTCATATGCAATCTCCACTTAAATATCAGTCCTAATAATACTTAGTATCTAAAACTACAGTATTAGATAGATCAGCTAATAAACTTATTACATTCATGCCAACACCAAAAGCACTTAATGCTACATAGCCTTCCTTGAGGTTATCTTGAACAAACTTACTCTCTCCTATCGCTAAAGCTAGTGCTGCAGAAGATGTATTACCTGTATTTTGAGCGACAAAAGGAACCTTTTCAGGATCTATATCCATAGTCAAAGCAACAGATTTCAACACTGTCTTATTTGCTTGGTGTAATAAAAATAAAGACAAGTCACTTATATTTTTATTTGATTTTTCAATCAATGTTCTCAAATTTGGTACAACATAATCAATTGCATACGACGCAATAGCAGTACCATCAATTTGCAAACCTTTTTTTGAATATTGCTCTAAAGCAGATTTGTCAACAATACCTTTTGCGACTCCTATACTCAATCTAGCATATCTTTCTGAGTACTTAGAATCTTGAATTGCATTAGCAAAATTCCCATGAGCTTCATAATTAAAATATAAATCTGGTGCTTCATAACTATCTTCTAAAAGGACTACTCCTGCCCCATCTCCGAATAAAGCAACATTTGCCTTTTGATCAGAATTATCTAATTCATAGTACTTACAGTAAGTGTCACCAAAACAAACTAGAACTTTAGAAGCAACTCCTGACGCTATAAGGGAGGCTCCTTCAAATAATCCATGCATACTGCCTGAACATCCATTGATGATGTTATTAAGATAACAATCAGCTGACAATTCCAATTTTTCCTGCATAGTGAATACGGTTGCAGGAACAATTGAATCATTAGTCTGTGAGACAAATACCAATGCACCTATATCTTTTGGATTTATATTTAATTCTCTAAAAATATCTTTACATAAATCCACACAAAGATCAGATGTAGTCATTTCAAGAGGAATTTGTCTTATATTTTCAAATCCTAGAGTTTTTACTAACCTCTTTGAATGACGCTCATCAAGGAAAGAATTACATATCTCTACAACATTACGTTGAGTTTTTCCTGAAGCGGAAGCAATCGCCGATATCTTTACATTTGAGAACTGTTTGAACATATAATTTCCACATTTAGTAGCTTACATAATTATTATATCGGTCACTGCAAGATTCTTTTAACTAAATGATTTAATTATATATTTATGATGTGATGCAAGACGAATTATTCAAATGTGTCTTAGAGAATAAGACACAAAGAAGATACTCTATTAAGATTTTACCCTTTCTAAAATTAAGGTAACCAATTGACCTACATTGTCTAATTTCTTTAAATCTTCTATTGAAAATTTAATTTTGAATGTTTCCATTACGGCTACTACAATATTGATAAATTCAAGACTATCCCAATCCTGAATATCACTTGAAACAGTATCTTCTTTTAAAACAATATTGTCATTGTCAAAAACATCTCTAAATACTTCTGTTAACTTTGTGAAAACTTCTTCTCTTGTCATAATTTGCAATCCTTGAGTTATTAGAGCATTACCTTGATATGTTTATTTTTATTTTGGTACTCTTTTTTCAGAGAGAATTTCCATACAGAATTACCTAAATCATCTTCTGATATCTTTGAAAATCCCTGCTGTTCATAAAATGATGAAACCATACTATTTTTATCTGTCTTGTAATAATAACCTATTACTGTAGATACGCCCAATGCTTTTGCTTTATACATTAGATAATCAAGCATGGCATATTCCATTTCTCTTTTTAGAACTCGACAACTCATTAGCCACAGTTTAATTTGAATTGTGTCTTCTACAATCTGCCCTATCACCAAAGAAACAATACCATTGTCACCAAACTTATCTGTTAACTTTCCATAAAAAGACAGATAATTCCCATCTTGAGATATTTTTTGTATTTCATTCTCAGTCAACCTTAATGTCGTCAAATTAAACTGATTGCTTTTATTAGTTAACTGTGAAATTCTCTCAAAGTATACTGGAGCAAAAGATTTTATTTCCGCAACCATCTCAAGAGATTCAAGATATTCATCATAATTTTTAAACAGAGTCTTTTGCTGTTCTCTTTTTTGATTGGATTTATACATTTCATTTCTATTTAAATCATCTTCAGATAATGAAATGTTTTCAAAGTACCCAGATCTATCAATGCAACTAATAAAATTAGTAACATCTGTTAGTTCAGGCGCACTAACCCCTTCAATTTGGCTTCTAACTAAATCTCTTTCTGCTGGATTATCATCAATAAAAACTAAACTATCGTCAGAAACATTGATTATCTTTGCAATATCTCTGAAGTTATCATCTTTGTTATTCCAATTTGCTTTTATGACAACAAAATCGTCCTTTTTCAAAATAGAATCTGGATGATTAAGGCCTTTTAAAGCATTGTCTTCGTCATTTTTAGAATTGATGCTTAGAGTGATTCCTAATTCAGATACAGATTTTAAGTAACGCTGAAAATCCTGATAAGCTTGTCCGTCTGACGTCTCCTGTCCTAAAACTATTCCATTTACACCGTCATCACCAATAATACCTCCCCATAAGGTGTTATCTAGATCTAGAACTAAACCTTTCTTGTTCTTTCCATATATAGCTTTAATAATATTAGCAACATTAAAACTTAAATAAGGGATTGCAGGTACTGCAAGGCAATACTTGTACATGTAGTAATAAAAAGGATCAGACCACTTTTGCAATCCATAATCAGCTGACAAGTAGTTGATATCCACAATATGCAGATATGAATTTTCTTCTGCATATTCAGAGAACTTGAAATTTAATCTATTTACAAAACTAACTTTACCTCTGAAATCAACAGAATCTCTGTTACCGAGTAATCTAAAAATAGGTAATTCAAAATTATTTTGTAGTATTGGAACGTCATATTTTTCTTTTAATGAGTTCCATATATGAGTGTATTTTGTAAATTCAATGTCTAAAAGACTATCTACCTCTTCTTTAGTATTTTTTAGGTTAGGAAATGAAGAGATGTTATGTACGCTAGTACATATATAAATGATGTCAGGTTTAAATTTGGACAGAGTCTCATTTTCAAATACAGCATCTTCGTAATAGGAATTGTATTCTGACTCATAAAAATGAGGATCTATACCATAGTTCAAGAGAAATAGTTCTAACAATAATTTGATGTCGTTTGTTGTTCCTCCACCCAAAATTGCTATATTTTTCTTAATACGCTTATTATTTATATTTTCATCTGAAAGCAAAGATCTTTTTATTGATTTCTTCTTTTTTAAGATGAAAGAAGGATCAAATGGATATTCAAGTTCTTTTAACATTTACTATTTCTTTAAAGTTCCTTTGCGACAAAAGAAGTTTGCTGTTTGAGGACTAATGTTACAACTTAAAAAGTTTCTTCTCTAAAGAAGATAGATTATCATTTGTAAACCAAGACTTTACTGCTCTGAAAACTCTATAAACAAGAGCATATTGCTTTCGTAATAGTGGAAGATAGTGTGTATAGCTTTCTTTTGCGTCGAAGTAAGTTTCCCCATGCTCTGATGGCACAATTAAAGGAGTCATGTAGTCATTGCCAAAATAAGTTTTTAGAACTTCATCATAACCAATAGGTATTGGTAACTTTATATTTTCGAAAGGGACCCACACTGCTTTTTCAAAACACTTTTTTGAAAAGACTATTTTTCTCTCGCTAGCAAAATTAAAAGACAATGGACCTACTTTTTCACAAGCGTCATAATCATTTTTTTTAAATAATTCTTCATACTCTGTATATTTATTTACATAGTCAGATTGATCTTTTATTAAAGATTTTGCTAACTTTCGTCTTTTTAAAAGCATAAATATAATCCGTGGGTTCAAACTAAGAATCTTGTCAAAGTTATAATAAGATTTTATGGCTCTTCCTAATACAGATGCCTTATTGTAAAGATTCTCTGCTTCCAATTCGTCCTTTGGTAAAGCTTCCAATGGAAAAATATCTATAAAAATACCTTGATTCACGTCAGTAAACAACCAACTTTTGATAATTGCCGTTGTCTGAGAATTGCGTATTTTTACATGCAAACCAGGGTACTTCGGATCCGTTGAAATATGTTGAAAATAATAAGGATTACTAATTTCAGATTGTGCCACATTTATTAATTTGTCATAATCCTTTCTTGGCATCAATAAATCAATATCGTCATCCCAAGGAATAAAACCTTTGTGGCGCACAGCACCTAAAAGAGAACCGGCGTCTAAAAAGTACTGCAAATCATATTTCTTACAAATACGATCTAGTTCTTTTACAAGATCTAATTCTACTTTCCAAATACTTTCTCTTTTCTCAGATACTTTATATATGAGCTTTTTGCCTTTTATTTCATATTCTTTTTCCACTTAGATTACTTTCCTGATTGTTTTATACTGTCTATTTCATTTAAAGCTGACAAATGATTGTCAACTTTATTCTGTAATGCTGAATATGAAGATATAATCTGCTGTTTTATTTTTGTTGAAGAAATTCCTTCTCCATATGGGAAATACACAACCTGAACTTTTTGTCCGTTATTGGAGTCGAGTTTTTCTAAATAATCATATTTTCCTGCCCAATCATCACCAACAACAAAAACATCAAAATGCAAATTTTTAACTTTGCCAGTATGATCCAAATTTCTTTGAGGAATTACAATGTCAGGATATTTTAAAGCTTTTACCAAAGCTATTCTTTCTTCAAACGGTACAATAGGAACAGATTTGTATGACGCTACAAGTTCATCGGTATTTACGCCAACAATCAAAATATCACCTAAGCTACGAGCGTACTCGATCATTTTTAAATGATTCACGTGCAACATATCAAATGTACCGGATGTATATACAACTGTTTTGCCTGCTATCATAAAAACAATCCTTAGAATTTTTCTTTTACATGTACAAATAGTAAACAGAGGCTTTTCATAAAATTATATTCTTTTTACTACATGTACCATCTTTTCACATAAATCAGAATAATCTGCTAAAGACAAATCTCCAAGATGACCAACTCTCACTAATCTATCAGCCAATTCACCACCACAAGGGGTTATGTAAATATCATATTTCTCTCTTAACTCGTTAACGACAATTTGTGCATTTGCTTTATCAAAATAAATTGGAGTCAACATCGTTGATTTAGAGTAGTCTGGAACAACAAATCCGTGCTCTTTAGCTTGTTTTCGAAAGAAGGCTGCTCTTTCTTTTATTGTCTTAAGCCATCTCTGAATTCCACCAACGCTTTCAATTTTTGAGAGCATATCGTCAATTTCATATACTATAGAAGATGCTGGAGTAAAAGGTGTCTGCCCCCTGTCCATGTTTTTTATATAGCTTATAAAATCATAGTAAATAGGTAATTTATTTTTGATTTCTAGTAATCTTTCATTCATTCTCTCAGATAGTGCAACAACAGATAATCCAGCGTGACAACATAAACCTTTTTGTGAACTAATTATTGCGACGTCGACTCCAAATTTTGACATATTAAATTCATCTGCCAAAAATGAGGAAATTGCATCTACTATGAGAAACAAATTGTTTTCTTTACAAAAACTACTAATTAAATCTAAGTCATACAGTTTTCCACTTGATGTTTCGTGTATGTTTACCAAAAAAGCAGTATAGCCTTTATAAGTATACTTTTTTAAATGATCCTGACTTAGACACTCATTCCATTTCAGATCAATTGAATCGAATGGAATAGATTGATTATCTAAAATCTGACAAAATCTTTTACCGAACGTACCTCCGTTTACCACTAAACATTTATCATTTTTACTCAGACAATTAAAAACAGTTGCTTCCATCGCTCCAGTTCCGGACATAGTCAAAAATAGTAAATGAGAGGAACTATTATCACCTAGCACTTTTTTTAATCTATACTCGTTATTCTTCATAAGTACAGAAAAATCTGAAGATCGAAAATATGGATGCTCTACCCTTGATATAGATAAAGTAGATTCATACATTTGAACGGGGCCTGCCAAAAACAATTTCATAGTTCGCCTTTATATTTTTACTACTTATAAATTTTATTTTCCAATTGCAGTAGTACTCTGATATTCAAAAATTTTAGCTTCAAAACTAACGTTGTTATATATTTTTGGGGGATTCTGTTTTGCTCACAAATATGCTCGAGCTTCCTTTTTTACTGATCATTGTCGGTTACATAATCAAATAGTGGATCTTTATATTCAGATAATTTCTTTTCAAAAAATTTCAACGTTCTTTGTTTCATTAAAAAAAGTAAATTACGATTATCATCCAATATTTTTATATTTGATGCCATGGAGTCTATGTCACCAATTGGAGAAACATATCCATTGTAACCATTTATAACATCATCAGAAACTCCCGAACAATCTGTACATACAGCAACGGTTCCTCTTGATAGGGCCTCAAATTGAGATAAGGAATGACCTTCAAATTCTGAACAACTTACATATATATCTTGTTTATCCCAAAATTCACTTACAAGAGAGTGCTCAATTTGCCCTAAGAAAATAATGTTTTTATCTAGTTTACGTTCTTCAACTTTATTTTTTAACTGAACAAGATAATTTCCATCACCAACAATAAAAAATAAGAAACTAACACCTAAAGCTATCAATTTTTCCGCTAATAAAATGAGCAAATCACATCTCTTCTGTTGGCAACATATTCTCCCTAAGTAGCCAATTCTCAATGGGGCGTTTAAGTTTACAGTTATTGAATTAATATCTCTTAAATCTGTTACCAACCAAGGATAATATTTAATTTTATTTTTATCAAAACCTCTTAAAATAAAGGTATTTTTCATCTTATTACTGATTACATAACATACATCTATATAGGGGTGAAGCATTGTGTAACTATCATAATATTCATCATTATCTGCATGGCAGAAAGCAATTATTCTTAAATCTAGTGAATATTTTTTCTTAACAAAACAGGCTGCCGATAACATTTCACTACCTGACATAGATACAAAAGTATCTAGATTGGTCGATAAAAAATAATCACAAGCCTCATAAAACATGTTATTTTTATTTGTTCTTTTCAAAAATACTTCATTAAATTCTTTTATATTTAAACCGATTTGATCTGATGGAATGAGGCTATTACAAGGAATCCCATAATTCATTAGTTTTTTTTGTTCAAAATAAGCCCAACTTTGAGTTCCACCTAATAAACCACCTTCAAAATATTCAAAAGAAACACCTGTAACTTTCTTTTTAATTATTTCAACACTAGGTAGAAATTCTGACATTAACTTTTTATATATTTTTTGATTTGGATAATAAAAAGGCATAATGAGAGAGAATATGTTCTTAGTGTCAATACCTAAATCAATAAGTTGTTTCCTTATTTCATTGCGAGCATACGATGTAATGAAAATTTTACAATTTTTTAATAAAACTACATCTCTTGGAGAGATAACAGGAATGCCAAATATTGATGTCCCCCAAGCTTTTTCGTCATTACTACAAAAATAATCAGGCCTAACTCCTGCAGTGGACCAAAAAGAAAGATTCATTTCACCGCATTTACTAGTTCCCCAAAAAATAGATTTTGTAATGCTATTTTCCATTTTGCTTACCATTAACTTTTATTATCCAATTTTAAAAGAACTTATAATTCGTAAAATACAATGAGAAACAGACAGTAAGCTGTAGATTTTCTGAATAAACTAATCTAGAACTTTTGCTCAATGTCAGTTGTTATCTGCTTTTTGAATTAAACGCAAAATGCATAAGTTGAATCTAAAACATACATTAACATGTTTAAAATCTAAATGAGAGTCTCTTACTTTATTAGTAAGTAATTCCACATAAGGTAATCCCTCACATATTCGAGTGTAGATCTTGGATGTAAAAGAGAATCCATACAATAGTTTCTAGAAAAACTCCTACATAAAATTTCATTTGACCATTGTAAATTTAGAGTTTTTTTTACAGAGTAATATACAGGTATTTCAGTAGAATCTAGTAATATGGATGGACTTCCAATTTCGCTGAAATTATTTATTGTTTTTTCGTAATTATATGAATCAAATCCTGTTGATAAAAATCCTAGTAATTTAAGTGATTCATTAGCTATAAAAGAAAGCATCAACTTTGTAGGATGATAAGGGTCGAAGAACAGCTGCTCTTTTTTATAGGTACTGAAAATAAAATCTCTCACTTTTATTGACCAAGAATTTTCTCTACATTTTATTTTTTCTGAAAATTCGTCTAATAAATCCTTTATAAGTTGATGATCTATAATATCTTTTTTCTGTATTGTTCTTGTCATTTGTTCAATTGAATGCAAACAATGAAATTTGTCTATGTAAAAATCTCTAACATTAAATGGTGATGGAACTCCGTTATTTAAACAAGGAGAAACATGCTCATAGATTTGAGGAAAGAGAAATTTTGGTAAATTCACAAAATTTGGCAAGCATATTTTTTTACAATTTTGATTTAACTTTTTTATGATTGGTTTAGTTGCATATTCTAAACCATAACTGTTGTTTTCCCTTATGTCTTGGTACAAAAATAAATCGCACTTATCCAAAATAACATGGGACAGCCGTTTTTGTAGGGGGGGGTGGAGCGATTGTTGAGTTCGCAAATTGGCTCTACTGGATAAAAACCATACTTTTCAGCAAACCTATTATTTGATAGAAGAAGATCCCTAACTCCGAAAGCATTGCAATTTCCATAAGTTACAGAAATAAATTTTTTCTTAAAGGTTCCATAAAATTCAAAATTTTCAAACTCTACAAACCCCATCTTTTCTAGAATGTTTTTCACTTCCCAATATGCATTGCCGGAGGTAGCTACGATTGTATAGAATTTTTTTAATTCTTTTTGAGCATATTTAAGAGGAAGAACATCATATGATCTTGGCTGATCTGCAAAATTAAAATTAATTAAACTTTTTTGAGAAATTTTACCATCGATAAATTTGTTAATTTCAATATTTTTGTTTTTTAATAAAAACAAAACAGCTGAATCTCTAGAACCGTAAATATTGTATTTCATAGACACCTTAAAATTGATTTAAGAGAAATCAAATTTCTTCAAAAATTTTTTTCCACTTTTCAATTTGAATTTTTAAATCAAAATTAGTCTTTGCTATCTCATAATTATTTTCTTTGTAAATATTATTTTCGACAAAATCTCTTACAGATATTTCTCCTATTTCACGTATGTCAAAAGTTTTATATCCTCTCGACTTTGTAAAAATATCAGTATTTGAATTCTTTACGATAAATACTTTTACTCCAAAATAAAAAAGCATTTGAAGAGTTGTCATTCCTGCCCCTTGAGTCATGGAAATAACAGCGCAATCCATTTGATTGATAAAATTTGAATATTCTAAATTGTCCATAAAATAATCAATAAAATGAAAAGAATCATCTAACACTTTTTTTCCGTAACTATTTACTTCTTTTATGTATTTTTCATCTCCATAAGAACCAATACAATAAACATCAATTTCGCCTTTATAAGGGAGTAGGACATCTATACTTTCTATACATTTGTTATATTCAAAACATGAATGGCTTATTATGACTTTAGGTTTACAATTATTTTTTTTCTTTTTTGGTGGAATTTCTATTGGATATACATAGCTAAGATTAATATCGACAAATTTTGCTGACACAAATTTACAAAAAGAATCTATTTCAGTTCTTCTTTTATCCCCAAATTTATTTAAAACTATAACAGGGCAATACCTTAAATAATCTTCTGCATTTTGTTTAATTTTATAATCAATTCCAAATTTACTGCACCAAGGAATAAATATGCTTTTTTTTCTAATAAGATCTAAATTCTTTTTTAATACTAAAGATATTGATAAAGGAATGTATTCACCTTGAAAAATAATTTTTGACGCATTTCGTAATAATTCAGACAAACATTCTTGTCTTTTTTTCAATCCAAATTTAACGTTGAATATCCCATCAAAAACCAAAATGTTGTTGTATTTTTCATCAAGTTGTATATACAATTTCCACAGGTTATAAACGTCTCTATCATTGCATCTATTGAAATAATTGATTACAAATGCGTGCTCTTTTAAATTCCAGCCTTTGCTGTAAACATAAAACAAGTTTCTTATGAACTTTTCATCGTTAATGATATGGACATACTTAAATTTTGTTATCTTTGGAAGAAAGTTATTTGCACTTTTTTTTTGAACAGAATACTCAAGTCTTTCATACCTTTCTAAAAGTTTTGTTGTTCTGAAAAAGTAGAAATTCTCAACACCTAGTTCAAGTAATTGAGGGAGTAAATCAGAATACGGATCCCCCATAGCACTAACTATAACAATATCAGGTGAAACTTTTACCTTACATATTTTATGTCCAAAACCATCTTCTTTACCCCAATTATCTTTATTATTGTCGAAGATACCTTTAAATGTTGAAGGCGAAACAACATCAAATAAATCGACATTGTTCGATGAATTTCCCCATAAGAAGCAATCTCTTCCTTTTATATTTTTCTTCAACTCTTGAAAAGTTGTTTCATTACCATATTTATCTATGAACAACATACAGCACCTGAATCAGATATAAGAAAATTCGTTAACAGATAATACAGTTATGTTGCCTACTTTTTCTTTAATGTAATTTGTAATTTCTTTAGCAAATTTTATCGAAGCCACAATTATCACGTCATCTTTGGTCACTAAATCTTGCGAAAATTGTTCAACGCGGAATTTACCCACAAATTGCTCATACCTGCTACTTTTTGTTACGAAAATTCTATCAATAGGAACTTTTCTTTTACTCAACTCTTTTACAAGATATTCTGCAATTTCACCTGCTCCATATAATGAAACTGTTTGGTTAGCCGTCAATTTAGAAAGGAGCTTTGAAAATACTGTTTCAAAATTAACTTCTCTTTCATGAACAGCATAGGCTGTATTTTCTAAAAAGGCATTTTCATATATTGACTGATATTTTCGATAATACTTATCATAAAATTGCAAATATGCTTCTTTAATTTTTAAGGGAGGTACATAACTCCAAGGAAAATTCATTGCATAAAAAATATCACTAACATCTTTTGAACTATTTTCTGTCAGTTGAATTGCTGCTATATTAGGAAATTTCCTTATTGGATCTAAGCCTATGGGTACATTCTTGTTTCCAGATAATGAAACAAATGCCGCCATAGTAGCAAATGACTTTCGAGATTCCTTTGGTTCAGATAAAAAGTGATGAAGCGATACATCATGAAAGACTATAACGGCATTATTTGAAACTAGTTTCAGGAGAACAGGAATATCTAAAATCTCTCCAGGTAAAAGATGAACAGTGTCTATTACGACAAAATCTATATCATGATCTATTTCTTCAAAACATTCACAGAGAGTTTTTCCTAATAACAGAGAGTGATCTACCCATACATCACTGCTATTTTTCATGATATCTGTCATGAAACCTGTTTTTCTTTTCTCCCTATCCTCAGTCTTGTTGCGATAAAAATCCGAATTTAAATCAACTGAAAAGATTTTTATATTTTCAGATCTATCTCTTGTTTCCTGAAGTGTTTCTATAATAATTCCTGTTGTGGCCCCTCCAGCAACACCAACTTCTAATATTTTTTTAGGCTTAAATTTATTTATAAGGCCACATAAATAAGCTGATTCAAACTCAGACATTTCAGGTTCACCTGAAATATTATTCATTTTGGCTAAAGCGATATTTCTTGGTTTATAAAGTAGATCTTCTTGTTTGATACATAATGAAGAAGTCATAAAATTCTCCTAAGTCAAAGAGCATATTCAAAGTGCAAATTATCACCAATGATCTATTCAATCAAATAAGGTTGATTAATACTTCTAGTAAATAAACCAATATTTCGCATTTGTTTCAGATCTTGCACCAGATGATTCATCTAATAGTACACCTTCATCTGATATAGAAAAATTTTTCAAAAATGTTTTAAAAAATGTTCTATATTCGTTTTCTGTTCTGTATATAGCACTATAATCACAATTTAAATCAGATGAATAAAACTTATCTAGAGTCATTCTTTCTGGCAACATTGACACTGATTCTTGAATATAAAAAACACCATAAGGTTTTACAATGTCTGGTAGCTCAGACAAAATATTACCAATGAAGATGTCATTGATGTACATAAGAACACCAGAGATTATGATTAGATCATATTTATTTTTAAATAATGATGTTTTCAGATTTTCCAAATTACACTGATAAAAATCACATTTCTTTTCATTTTTATAATATTCTCTTGATTCTTTAATAAAGTTAAATGACGAATCTACACCCGTGTAATGTTCAACGTGATCTTTTAAATTTGCATACCATCTACCTATACCGCACCCCAAATCTAATACTGACAGATTGTTATTAAATTTAGAATGTTTTTCTAGTAGCGACAGCAACAATGTTTTTTCAACTTCATTTCTATGATTTTGCTCTACATTGTTGCATGATTTTCCTAAAAGGACAGATTTCAAACCTTCTTTACGAGATCTATGTTTCCAAAATTCATTTACATTTGTAGAGGAAATTTTAATATTTTTTCCATAAATTCTAGATTCCATAACGGACTCCAAACATTAACATTCATATTCACATTTTGCAGTACTGACAATGAAAAAATTACTAATTTACAGATGAATTTCTATACTAGATTTTTTTGTTAATTTTACTGACATTGCTGGTACATAAACTCCATATGAATCAGTGTCCTTATTGATATATGTTCCACCGCCTACCAGAGTATAAGCATTTAACTCTACACCATTTTTTATTGTAGAATTTGCCCCTATAAAGCAATTATTCTTTACTTTAACGTGGCCACACACACAACTTTTTACAGCAAAAAAATTGTAACTTCCAACTGAAGAGTGATGAGCTAATAGGGATCCTGGATAAAATACATTACCATCGGCAATTGTTGTGAATTTGTCTAGCATTACATTTGGGAAAACAAGATTTCCTTCACCTAGGCTTGAAGATAACACTATAGATGAAGGATGAAAGTAAGATAATATAGAATACTTTTTATCTTTTATTCTTTTAAAGACATGCTCTCGCACAGTATTCATTTTTGTGTAGCCAACGCATACGAAGAAACTAACGAGAGTTGGAGAAAAATTATCATCGATATTTTCAAATGTGTAGACTTCTTTCCCACAAAATTCTTTTTTTTCTTGAAATTGATGATCTACAACAAAACCTAAAACATTATAATTTGGATCTGATTCAATATATGAAAATAACAATTCTGCCAAATCAGTTATTCCAAAAATCAAAACTTTTTGTACCATCTACAGTTCAACTCTGAAAAAAGAATAAATTTGTCTAACGATGTACTCTATATCTGAATTTTTTAATTTGTAAAACAACGGTAACCTTAGCAACCTCTCACTATCCCAAGTTGTGAATCTATCTTCTCCGCTAAATACGCCAAATTTTTTACCAGCATATGCTGTGTGGAGTGGAATGTAATGAAAAAGTGAGATTATTCCTTTGTCTTTCAAAAATTGAATTAAATCTGTTCTTTCTTCTATATTTTTTACTTTTATATAAAATAAATGACCATTATTCGTACAATCATCAGGGACATGTTGCAACTCTATCATTCCTTTTTGTGCTAGAGGTGTTAATAAGTGATAATAAAGATTCCAACTTTTTACTCTGTCACTGTTTATTTCATCAGCCAATTCTAGTTGACCAAATAAATTAGCAGCTGATAAATCACAAGGCAAGTAAGATGATCCAATATCTACCCACGAATATTTGTCTATTTGACCTCTTAAGAACTGAGATCTATTTGTACCTTTTTCGCGAATAATTTCTGCTCTTTCAACAAAATCTTGTCTATTTAGCAAAATTGCACCTCCTTCTCCCATGCTATAATTTTTCGTCTCATGAAAGCTGAAGCATCCAATATCGCCAATAGTACCTAAAGCTCTTCCTTTATAGCTTGACATCACACCTTGAGCTGCATCCTCTACAACAAATAAATTATATTTATTAGCTATAGACATTATCTTATCCATATTACAAGAAACACCTGCATAATGAACAGGAACGATTACTTTCGTTTTATTTGTAACAGCTTTCTCAATAAGATCCTCATTTATATTCATTGTGTCTGGTCTAACATCAACGAACACTAGTTTTGCTCCTCTTAAAGCGAATGCATTTGCTGTTGAACAAAAAGTAAATGAAGGCAGAATAACTTCATCACCAGGATGGATGTCACACAACAAAGCAGCCATTTCTAAAGAATGGGAACAAGATCCTGTGAGTAAAACCTTCTTCGCAGAAAATTTCTTTTCAAGCCATTGTTCACATTTTTTACAATATGGACCACTTCCTCGAAGGATATTTTTATCAAGGCAATCCAAAATATATTTTTTTGAACGATCTAATCGTGGAGGATAATTAAAGCCAATCATTTATCGATCCTTAAATACGAAAACTATCATGTACGGAATATTTCTTCATTTAATTCTCTTACACCGACAAAATTTGTCGGATACTCAAATTCAAAAGAAGAATTAAAGCAAAACATTAAATCAATCCACCACAATGCATCCTGAAACCCCAACTTGTGCCTAAAATTAACGGTTCCAGACAATCTTGGATTACATTCAAAAATATAAAGCTCATTTTTATGCATTCTCATTTGCAAATCTATAGAGCCATTTAACTGAAGAGTTTTTGAGATAACTGAAGAAATACTATAAATTTTATCAAACAATTCTCGAGATACTGGTTCAATGTAATTTGTATAGCCTGATTTTGACAAAGTACGTCTAAATGGAATACATGCAATAGAACTTCCATCGTTAAAAGAAAAAACAGGTACCGTATATTCTTGGTCCATAGTTCCAATATATGGTTGAACTATTTGATTATGCGTTAGATTGTCGTGTTTCCTCATTTCTGAAGCATCATTTAAAATGCGAATATTTTTACTTCCGCTATTAAAAATATCTTTCACTACTATAGGAAAATTAAGACATTGATTGTATTCGTCCGCAAAATAAGTAGGAATATAAGGTAAATTTAATTGTTGGAGCTTTTTTTGAGTATTGTATTTATCAAAAAAAATTTCATACACAATTTTAGGGTGAATTAAAAGTTTTATACCTTTCTCGAAAAAAAGACCTCGGTTTTTGCTGATACAATATATTTCAAACTCATTTGTAGGTATGAATAAATCAATATTTTCTTTCGAACAAATATCTAAAAGCTCATTAAGATAAATCTGTTCCTGAATACATGGTGATATTTTATAGAACTTAGTAACCTTATTTAATCCACACGGATACTGATAAATATCACAGCCTATAATTTTTTTGACATGCTCATAGTTTTGTAAACACTTTAAAATTCCATTCGCGACATCTCCGCTAATAGCGGACACTAATATATTTATTTTATTCATTATGATTAGAATTTACCCTAAACAACACTTCTTTCAACTTTGACATTGAAGGATCTTTTAATTCAACTTCTTTGCTCAAAAAATCAACATCAAAAACTACTATTTTATAGTGAATCACTTTTGTCAAAGTATCAAAAACTACATAACTACATCCAAGACCATCCCGTTGTTGACCTAACGATCCTGGATTGCATACAACCGTATTATTTAGCAGTTTTACCATCTTATGATGAGTATGACCTAAAAAGACAAAATCGTACTTGCAGTACAGTTTTTCATTTTCAATTTTTGAATCAGGATATACTCTTCCTTCTAGATAATTATCCAAACTACCATGACAAAAAAAGAGTTTGAGCGAATCTAAAGTCATCTCGGCATATAACGGTAAGTTTGATATAAATTTAACCTGTTCTGATGTAATTTGTGATGTATTAGCGTAAGAAGATCCATATTTTGTGACAAGATTTGAAATAATTGCAGGATTTTTTTTTAGATCTAGAAAATATTGGTCATGATTTCCTTTGATACAATAGACCTTATTGCACTCCATTAATTTTTGCAAGCACTCTTTCTGGCCATAATAGTAACCAAACACATCTCCTAAAAATAATACTTTATCGATTTTCTGAGTTTCAATATCTTTGAAAAAATTATTTAGTGCATATTGGTTACCATGTATATCACTGCATATTGCTATTTTCATACTGATTTGATATCCACTCTAGTGATTGTCTTATTTCATATTTGCATACAAAATTGAGAGATTTTTCTATTTTTTCTGTATCAAACAACCAACTCTCTTTTTCATGAACATCTTCGTTTTTAAAAACGATATTACTTCTTGAATTAAAAATTGAAATACACATTTTTGCAATTTGGACATTTGAATATGAAATTGGATTCACTAAATTAAAAATGCCATTCTGTTTAGTATCCAATGAAAAGGATATAGCCCTAACAACATCTCTAACATCAATATAATTCTGAATTCTTTGACCTTTACCGTACAAGACTATATCTTGATTGTGTAGCGCACTCCTTATTACAATTGGAATAAACGAATTTTCTCGCATTCCTACTCCGATTGGCGATGACAATCTAAAAATAATACCGCTAACATTTTCTAACTTCTTTAAATATTGGATAAAAGTCAATTCCGCCAAGTACTTAGTGTAGTGATAATAAGTCAAAAACTTTATTTCTGATGATTCATCAATTATTTTGTGTTGAAAACAATTATAAACACCTATGCTTGATAACATTACGAGCCTTTTAGTTCTGTGTTTTCTAGCTATTTCGAGTAGATCTTTAGTGCCTAAAAAATTATCCGAGTAAAGCTCATCTTGATTTGCATTAAGATTAATGTTTGCTGCCAAATGAACGATTTCATCAAAAGTAGTTTCCTCAGATATTGGAAAACTCTCCGTATTTTGTTTTCCTAAAGACCAATAAAGAGGGACAATATTATTTGAAACAAAATTGGTTGAACTTTCTTTTGTATGAACTAGGGCATACACTGTTTTATAGTATGGAGCTAAACAATTGCATACATATGTACCAATAAAACCATTTGCTCCCGTTACTAATACTATTTTCTTTAAATTCACTTTATTACAGCATTTTTTCCTTACTGTTATAATTTTTTAATATTCTGATACCATTCTCATCATAGCGTTCCTCACCAATTATTTTCCAGTCGCTACAATTTTTACATATTTCAGGAAGTCGCTCCCAATCTCTGTTTAAGTGCAAATCAACTAAATTTTTGTTATGTCTCTGCCAAATATCTTTTAAACTCTCAGTATTTGCATCACCGCAAACAAATTTTGCATCCACATCCATTACGCAATTGACCACTTTTCCCTCCCACGTGATGGCCATAACGCCTAGTGCATGGCCACAAGGATATCTATCTTTTTGTTCTTCATATTTAATATTTTTTATTTTTCCTCCCCATGAAATGAGTCTCCGTTTTGTTGTCCAAGCTCCCCTTTTTCTCCAATACGACATAACCATATCAATTTCATCTTTGTTTTCATCCATTTCCATAATTTTTACTTCGACTATAGGTGTTTTTTTCTTGTCTCCGTTAGCTAATATTTCCTTTTCGTATTCTTTTTTTCTTTCCAAAAAATATTCTATATTGTGGTAGACAACATCTCGTTTTGCATTTACTCTGATCTTTTCATAAACCTCTGATGAAAAACCATCACAATCAAAACTAATAAAATCAATTCCTGAATCTAACAACATATCAGTCATGTCTTCATTTAGAAGAGTAGCATTAGAGTTGAGACAAACATTTTTCAAACCTTTCTTTTTTGCATAGTCAATCAAATAATACAATTTGAATTTCTGCAACAAAGGTTCTCCATAATAGTCGAGCCATACTCTTGAGTAAGGGCTTTCACTAGCTATTTCGTCTATTATTTTCTTATACAGTTTTATACTGACAGTTCCTTTTTTTCTAGTCATTTGACTATGAGCACAACAGATACAATTCAATGTACAATGATTACTTGGCTCAATTGCTATATTTAAAGGAAAATCAGTTTTTACAAATTTTTTACTTGTTTCTTCTATTTTTTCGTACATATACGCCACCTTTATTCAAAATGATGTCTAGTTCTGTAAGCGGAATAAGATCCTATTCTAGGGATATTTCATTTAATAAAAATGTGAGGTTTCGAGCATAGTTGAGATAAATTCAAAAATCTCAGGAGAGATCTTATGTCTGTAATAATTTAGCAAGATCTTAAAAGCTCTTTGAAAACAAATATTAACAATCCAAATTTACTGTAAGAGAACAATGCAAGTAGCAAAATTACACAGATAGCCTCAACTTATTTCTTCGGATAAATACACAACTTCTTTAAAACAAACTTTTGAATTTGCGAAGTGCGCTACCTTTGACAACTTTTTCTAAAAACGTCTAAATCTCTAATACAATTAGCTCTTAGCAAAACTTTTCACAAATTTGTTGAATCTTTTTATTATAACTTATTGTTATTTATTCAAAAGTATTCCCAAAACTTTTTATTTTTAAACTTTTAGGAATAGAATAGTTTTAGATATTTAACGATTTTTTCTCTTTTTAACAAAATTTTGTTTGAATTTTTCATAAACTCTGACTATATTACCTACTAATATCGTTATAAATTTCGTTTTAAAGGCAAAGAAATGCTCATTAAACTTACAGTTGGTAACTACAAATCTTTTGATAAAAACGAAGAGCTCTCTTTAATATCTTCATGCAAAATCCAAACTCATAAAGATCATAAGATCAAAATCAAGCAGACCAATATATTAAAGAATGCTGTTATCTATGGAGCTAACGCCTCTGGTAAGTCTAATCTTGTAAAAGCACTTGCTTTCATTAAAAGAACTCTTATAGAAGGACTACCACTAAACTCTTTTAATGATTTTTGCAAAAACAAAAAAGAAAACGAAACTAAAGATAGTTTCTTTGAATTGCAATTTACTGTAGATGATAAGTTCTATGCTTATGGCTTTACTGCTATTTTAAGCAAAAAAGAGATAACTGAAGAATGGTTGTACGAGCTAAAACAAGACGGTTCTTCTAAAGCTCTTTTTGAAAGAGAAAATAATCATAAACCTGTTTTAAAAGAAGTAGTTTCCCCTACTGAAACAGAAAAGAACCGCTTTGATATTTATGCAGATGATTTTGCAGGACACTCCTCTCAACTTTTTTTAGCTGAAATGAACCGTGGCAAAAAGTATGAAGATGACTCAAAGTTAATCTTCTTCAAGAAGATCTATAACTTTTTAATCAATCACATCGTTCTTATCAATCCTAATATAGGAATTTCAAATACTGATGCTTACTACAGACCTGAATCATTAAACAAAATCAGTACACTTATCAGTACCTTTGATACAGGTATCAGCAATATCACCACTAAAAAGCTAACAGTTGATGAAATGGCTCAAGTAGTTGGAAAAGATTTCATTTCCAGAATTATAGAAGACATTAAAACTCAAATGTTAATTTCAAACAATCAGCACATTCAAGCAACATGTCGCATAGACAACGGATTCTTTAATATTAGGGTTAATGGTTCTGAAGAACCTGAAATTACTACCTTAGTATTAAAACATGGAAATTCTATCTTTGACTTTAACTTCGCTGAAGAATCTGACGGTACTAAAAGACTTTTCGATCTTATAGATATGATCATCTCCAAAAGAGATGATATCGTCTATGTTGTGGACGAATTAGAAAGAAGTTTGCACCCTAAGCTTACAGAACATTTTCTAAAATTATTTATGGAATCTCATGTTGGAGAAAGAGTGCAAATAATCTTTACCTCACATGAAGATACGATTATGGATCAAAATTTATTTAGACGAGATGAAATTTGGTTTGTAGAAAGAGACAAAGACAACGCAAGTAAAATCTATTCATTAGATAAGTTCAAAGAAAGGTACGACAAAAAGTTAAATAAGGCTTACCTTGAAGGCAGATACGGAGCTATTCCAGTATTCAAAGAATTCCATTTTAAAAAAGAGGAATAGAAATGCCTGTACATACCTATACAAATTGGAATAAGAGAAAAACTGACGAAGAAGAAAAAGTTGAACCTTTTAGAAAGTACTGTTTTATCTGTGAAGGTGCTAATACTGAAACTTTTTATTTCAAGAAGCTAATCGATCTTAGAAAAGAACTCAATATCCACCCTCTTATTGATATCAGACTTTGGGAAAAGACTGCTGAAGATAAAGATATATCTTTTGCAAAGAACCTTTTTGATTTTGCTTTAAAACAGAAATCATTACCAGAAAATGATTTTGATCCAGAGAATGATAAAATGATAGTCGTATTCGATGCTGACATTTTTGAATGCAAGGTTGATGGTTATAACGAGCTTGTTTCTAAAATTGAGGAACACGACATCGCAGCTGTTTCAAATCCAGGCTTTGAATTATTCTTATTACTTCACCAAAAAGGCAGTTATAACCAATATATACAAGGTCATGAGAAAGAATTTTTAGAACCAGATCAAAATGGCAGTTATAAAAAAGCTTTTGACGTACTGCGAGATGTCACAAAAATGAACGCTAAAACCAACCACAGAATAGGTAAATTAGCTGAAAATGTTAAAGTTGCCATAGAGCAGGAAAAGAACATCAACCAAAATATTCATGATTGTAAAAGGAAAGTTACCAGTAATATCGGCTTAATCATAGAACGTATCATGAACGAGAATCCAAACAAATAACTAATTCTCTTATTGACTTGCAATTTTCACAATCAAATTGTTTGAAAACTAACATTCAATATATAATCTTCCGAGAGCTTACTTTTTTGAAGATTACTATGTTCAGATCACTATTTACATTTTTAATATCACTACTTTTAAGCTGTTTTCTAACCTCAAATGCAGCATCAGCCGATGATTCATTTGATGCACTCTTTAACATGCCTGAGGTTAAAACAGAGAATCACACTGTAGCTACAGTTCCTTTTACAAGTACCTGTGCTTATGATGAGCCTGCAAAAATTAAATGTAAGCTCTATTTAAAAGCAGGCTCTTATATCTATAAAGATTCTGTACAGGTAGTGTCTTCTAATGCTATGGCTGTTATATCTTCAATCCCAAATGGCATTGATCACACTGATCTTAATGGCAAAAGCAAAATTATCGATAAGTCTTTTGAAGTTAAAATTACCATTTTAAAGGCTTCAAAAGAGAATGTAATTTCTCTTTTATACAGAGGTTGCGATAGCGCTGGTATCTGCTACCCTGAGCAGAAAACCAACTTTGTAATTACTAAAGATGTTGATGCTGGTAAAGATAAGCTCTTAAATGCAGGCAACAGTAACAAAGCAGAATCTACCGATAATTCTTCAGCATCTAATCTTACTGGCAACGTATCAGAGCAAACTTACACTCCTGAAAATAAAACTGACCGCATCCTGTCATCAACTGGCGCTATGGCATTGAGTGCAACTGATAACAATAATGCACAGAATCAGCACTCTTTATTTAATAAGTCAGACAGTTTTCTTTTAATTTTATTTTTATGCCTGATCTTTGGTGCTGCTCTTGATTTAACACCTTGTGTATTGCCAATGCTTTCTATTTACTCAGCAACTATCCTAGGCGGAAAATTTATAAATACGGCACATGCCTTCAAACAGAACTTAAGTTATCTTTCAGGGTTAGCTCTTACCTACTGTGTATTAGGTCTTGTATTTGCTCAGGTAGGGGTTGCAGCTCATGGTGTTCTGCAGCATCCATTAAGTCTAATCGTCATGGCATCATTACTCTTAATCTTTGCCTTTGACTGCATGGGGGCTATTCATTTAAAAGTCCCATCCTGCTTAAATGCAAAACTTGAAAAGACAATCAGCAGACAAAAAAGCGGTACTTTGAAAAAGGCTTTTGTGTTTGGTGCACTAAGTGCACTGATTGCTACACCGTGTACCAGTGCGCCTTTAGCAGGTGCCTTAATTTATGTTATAAGCACTAACTCTATTCTAAAAGGCATGCTGATGTTTTTATTTATAGGCATTGGTATGGGGGTACCACTACTTATCATTGGCACCTTTGGTTCTCGCTTTTTAAATATCTTTAGAGGTAAAAGTAATGTAGTTAAAAACCTTTTAGCTATACCTTTAATTCTTGGTTCTTACTTTATCGTAAAGCACCTTTTCGGCGCTTTAGATGTTTATATTGAGCCTTTTGTTTATGCTCTGTGCACAGCTTACGCTGTAGGTATCTTACTGCACTCACGCAAACTCTCTATTATTCTTACCTCTTCTCTTGCAACTTTCTTTGTGCTCTTCAGCTGCATCTTCTTTATTGCAGGTACTACTCAAAAGTTACCTTTTACCTATGAGCAATCTTATGAGAGTTTATCCCCATATAAAGGACAAAAGATCTTAATTACAGTATCAGCTGACTGGTGCTCAAATTGTCATGAACTGGATAAAAAGCTCTATTCAACTAGTGAATTTAAAGAGGCTACAAAAGATTTAAAACTGATACGTTTTGATTTTACTAAGCCAGATACAGATGACAATTTAAAGCTAGCAAAAAAGTTAGCCATTGTAGGTGTACCTTTTGTAGCTTTAATAGATGAGAAAGGAAAAATTAAAGGTTCTTATACGGGAGATGTTTCTTTATCAGAGCTAAAAACTCTGATAAATGAGTAAAAGAAAAGCTAAACTCTGCTTTCAAATCACAAGCTCCTTTTCAAAGAAAGCTCAGTAGCATAGCTTAAGTGCTTAACAGATGATCTTCAAAGTCAACGTATGACATTGAAGTGTAGGTTTCAGTATAGTAGCCCTACATCTTTACCATACAGATTAGGGCTTTAGCTAATATATTGAAACTAGCTATACGACTTTTTGATACTCGGTAAAAGCTCTTACCTTAGGATCTGCATTAAAGACAGCTGCTATTCTTAAAAGCTCTGCTTTCTTAGGCTCTGTATTACCATAGTCACGAGCTTTAATCTGTTCTACAGCCTCACTAAGCTTTGTCTTTGCTACAGTTTCATCTTCAGCATACTTTAATTCAAAGACTAAGCGTCTGTTTTTAGTTTCTATAATTAAATCTGCTCTTCCTTTTGAAGAGTGACTTTCAGTTGTTGTTTCAATACCTGCACCTATTAAGAATAGGTATAGGTAGTTCTGAACCACTGATTCACTGTTAATAGGGAAATGATCATAAGAGACTGAATTTATAACTGAGTTGAATCTATCTATGATATCTTCTATCTCACCTGCATCTAATAGGTCTCTAACACCCTTTGCTAAAGCATAGATACCTTCCTTATAAAAGTTGATGGCAAGTAATCTGTTTAAGGCTTTATAGATTTCACCATTTGGAATACCCAAATCTACTGTAAGATCACCACTAGTTAAAGCAGAGCGTAAGGTTAAGTAGCCTGTCTGGCACATCAGTACATTCTGATTGATAGTAGTTAAAGATGTTGGATTTAAAAAATCGTTAACAGGGATTGTTACTGATTTTTCTTTATTTAAGTATTCAAAAGCATTTAGTTCATGTGTTTTTAAATAGTTAACAAGGATTGATGGTAAGCCACCATTGTCGTACCAGTACTCTCCAAAGTATACAAATTTATTAGATACCGCACTTTGGAAAAATTTATTTACAGACCAAGTACTGAATACTTTCTTTTTATAGAATTCATCAAAGCAGTAACCATCATAGTTCTTGGCAAGTCTATCTAACAAAGATTCAATCTGAGCTTCGGTTACGTTATCTACAGTGCAGTTGTTCTCATAGGAGGCTGCAAGTGTCAAATAATCAATGTAGTACTTTTTAATCTCATCACGTGTAAAACCTATCATCTGAGAATAGGCACTGTCATTAGTGATATCGTTGATATCAGAGCCAACTGAAAATATCGCTACATCTTTTAATCTGGTGACACCAGTAATTCCTAAGAACTTAATTGCAAACTTATCTTTGATGTTGGCATAAAAGCTTTTGATTTTTTCCTGAAATTGCTTATATAGAGTCTCATTATTGATGTTTGCTGTCATCTGACAGTCATACTCATCAATTAAAATTACGATTTGACGTTTTTCTTTTCTTAACTCATCTAACAGAAAGTAGATTGTGTCTTCAGGTTCAACTTTCTCTTCATAGTTTTTGACATTGATATCTCGTGCAAATGAGCTAATGATTGCGTTTAGTTTTTGCTTAAAATGCTCAAGTGAGTATTTATCTAAATCTAAGAAATTCAGTCTTAATACAGGATAGGTAGGTTCTGTCCACTTGTCATAAATCCAGGTTCCTTTAAAGTAAGGCTCTACACCTGTTTCAAATAAAGTTGCTATGGTATCTAAGGTAAGAGATTTACCAAAACGACGTGGACGGGAGATAAAAACTCTTTCAAGCTTTATCAGGTCTCTAATGTACTTTGTTTTATCTACATAAATGTAATTATTTAGATAAAAGTTTATAAATGAGCCTGTTGAGCTGATATCTTTCATATGTATTTATCTCCAAACCTACATCTAAAATTATATATTATAAAGCTCTCATTTTGCCTTTATTAGTGGCAAATTGTGAACATAAAAGTAGAGATAAGTTTTGGAATATAAATCTTAAGAAACAAAAATGCCCTCAAAAGAGGGCATTTTTAAGAAAAGCAATAATTACTTCAAACTTAAAGCTAAATCGTAAGTGCTCTTCATGAACTGGTGCTTCATGTTGTTGATGCACTCGATGATGTCATGGTGAACTAGTTCGCCACGCTCAACACCGATACAACGACCTGATTCGCCGCTCTTTAATAGCTCACAAGCATAAGCGCCCATACGTGATGCTAATACACGGTCAACAGCTGTTGGTGAACCACCGCGCTGAATGTGACCTAGAACAGTAGCACGGGTCTCAAGACCTGTTAACTCTTCTAACTCTTTAGCCATCTGGTGAACATCTGTCTGGTTCTCGCAAACAACTAAGATTGCATGACGCTTACCAGCATCGATGCCTTTCTTAATGTCAGCATAAACCTGCTCTTTGTTCCACTGAACTTCTGGAACAAGAACTGCCTCAGTACCGCATGATACTGCTGCGCATACAGCTAAATCGCCACAGTGGTGGCCCATAACTTCAACAACGCTGATACGCTTGTGTGAAGAACAGGTGTCACGTAACTTATCAATAGCTTCAACAGCTGTATTTAAAGCTGTATCGAAACCGATTGTAGCATCAGTACCAGCGATATCGTTATCGATAGTGCCTGGTAAACCAATGCAAGGGAAGCCTAACTCAGAAATTAACTTAGCGCCCATGTATGAACCGTCACCACCGATAACTACTAGAGCATCGATGCCGTGTTTCTTCATAACTTCAACACTTTCCTGACGAACCTGAGGCTGCTTGAACTGTGGGAAACGAGCTGTACCTAAGAAAGTACCTCCACGGTTTAACAGATCAGATACTGAGTGGCTGTTTAACTGTACGAAATTACCTGAATGTAATCCAGAGTAACCATCACGTACACCTAAAACTTCCCAACCATATGATAAAGCTGTGCGAACTACAGCACGAATAGCTGCGTTCATGCCTGGTGCATCACCACCTGAGGTCAGAACACCAATTTTCTTGATTGCCATATTACACGTGTCCGTTATTTTTAAATTAAGCCTTTGCAGCTGCTTCGATAATAGCAGTGAAATCTGGAGCCTTTAATGAAGCACCACCAATTAAGCCACCATCAACATCTGGCTGTGCGAAGATGTCAGCAGCATTCTTAGCGTTGCATGAACCACCGTAAAGAATACGTACGCCGTCAGCAACTTCTGCATTGAAGGTCTTTAAGAACTCACGGATACCGTGGTGAACGTTCTGTGCGATTTCAGGAGTTGCAGTCTTACCAGTACCGATTGCCCAAATTGGCTCGTAAGCAATGATTGCATTCTTGAAAGCTTCGATACCGCATAAATCGATAACAGCCTTGATTTCTGCCTTGCAAACATCAAGAGTCTTACCTGCATCGTACTCAGCCTCTGACTCGCCGATGCATAATACTGGAGTTAAACCGTTATCCTGAGCAGCTTTGAACTTGCCAGCTACGATTTCATTTGACTCATTGTGGTAGCCACGACGCTCTGAGTGACCAACGATAGCGTAGGTGCAGCCGAATTCCTTTAACATCTCAGGTGAGTTCTCACCAGTGTAAGCACCCTTAGTGTGGATATCGCAGTCCTCTGAACCCCACTTTAAGCTTGAACCAGTTGCTAATGATTCAACCATACCAATGAAAATAGCAGGAGCACAAATTGCAACATCTACGTTTGCATTTTTGTCAGCTGGCTCTCTGAATGCCTTAATTAAATCAGTAACAGTTGACTTGGTACCGTTTAATTTCCAGTTACCCATTACAACAGGTTTTCTCATGATCCTATCCTCAATAAATACATTTTTTGATACAGCCGTTAGTGCTGTTCTGATTGAATATCACTTTCTTTTCAGCACACAAACTTTCGGTATTTTACTATAAAAAGCACATTTTGAGCGCTTTTTTTTCTTGCAACCCAAAAAAGACAGCTCTTATTGCATAAGAATGCGATGTTTTATGTGAGCGTAAGCGTTTTATTAGGGTGGCAAATTATGGTGCAAATTTCTTTTGAGATATTAAGTGTTTAAAGTATTGTACAGCCAAATTTTCTGTGTATTCGGTTATGAAACTGTCATGTTGTACATATGAGCCTTTCTTCCTTAATATCTCAAATCTTCAGGAGTTAAAAAAAGGGAACCATATATACAGGAAGGAAATGTATTCCATTAGCAAAAGCATAATTCTTAGTTTGGATAACGTATTTGTTCTTTACTCTTCTACTGAACTTTTCACAAAAGACTTCTAGTGATTTGTGTTGCCTGTAATTGCAAGACTTGACCTCAATATGACTTATCTTGTCACCTTCAGAGATTAAAAAATCTACTTCATACAGATGATTAGACGTTTCACTTTTCATAGTGTAATAGAAAAGTTTATAACCTTTTGAAACTAGCATTTGAGCTATAGCATTTTCGTAAACATAACCCAAATTAGCTTCAAGCTTATCTGAAAGCAATTAGTTATAAATTACATTCTCTGTGTATTTCTTGTTGATAAAAGCAAGTGTAATGAAAAGTCCTGTATCTGAAGGAAACAATTTGTAGCGGCTGTCATCAGCAAAAAGACTTACTTCATCATTTTGATTCATTACTTTAATAGGCAATGTTAAGTTCATAGGAACTTAAAATATCTGGCAGTAACTTCTGAACACTTACAGATCTTGCTCCTTTCTTTACATTAGACAGGATAAATCTAGAGGCTTGGTTAAGCAGGTTTTCAGGTATAGCCTTGAATAACTTGTAAGCAAATCCTTTTCTCTTAATCTTTAAAAGATCATCTTCATATTATTTTAGGATCTGTCTTTTTACACAGTCTACCTCTTCAAGGTTGTTTGTAATTGTATAAGTTCTGATAGCTTCAGGCATACCTCCTATTAACATGAAGAGGTTAAATTTTTGCATTAAGTTTTGGTGTAGAGTCGTTCCTGCCTCATTTTTATCTTCTATGAGCTGTTTTATGGTATCAGCTGTGATTTCATCTCCAGTAGCCCATAAAAACTCTTCAAAATCTAAAGGTATTAGAGTGAGTTTTAACTCTTCACTTGGTATCAGAATATTTTGAAGGTTCTTCTTACGCTCAAGATATGAGCCTGTTTCTAGATATTTATATCTGCCATCTGCTACGAGATATTTGATAACCTGTATTGCTCGAGAAAAGTACTCAACATCATCAAAAATAATGACTGAGTCATGTTCATAGAGTCTTACATGAGTAAACTGTTGCATCTTTAGAAAGAACCAATCTAAATTCTGCATGTCATCAAACAAGCTTATGAGCTCTTTAGTTGCTGTTTCAAAGTCAATCAGAATGTAGGTTTAAATTCATTTTTAGCAAACTCTTTTACAAGCGTAGTTTTACCAACACCTTTAGCACCTTTAATTAAAAGAGCATTGCGATTGCTGTGTTTTTCTTTCCACTCTAAAAGAGACTTATAACTCTTTCTTTTGAAAATCTAAACAGCATTAACAGCTGTATACATCTTTAACTGTAGTTAAACTGGAAAGAAGCAGCAAACTCAGCCATTCTTTGTTTACGCTCTTTCTCATTTTTAGCGATCTTTTCTTCAGCTTTCTGTCTTTCCTTCTTGTAATTGAACTCCTTGCAGTTATAGCGTCTAAGGTAATCAATGAGGCTATAACCTAAGACATACAGGGGGAGCATGATTACTTTAGGATTGTACTGGTTTGTTAGTACAGTTGATTGAGAGATGGTCTCAATAGCAGTAGTAGAGCAGTCACTTACTGCTTTCATTAACATAGAGATATTTGTAATCATCTCTAAGGCATTATTTAATGGAATGCTTTGGTAGCTCAAAAGAGTATTTACCATGTTATCGACTAATTGAGCTACTGATGCTGACACACTAAGAGAATGTTCTGATCCAAAAAAGATAGGAGTGTCATCTAAGGACAATTCATTTTCAAAGATAGACTTTGAAGCACAATGGGATGAATTTAAAAATATCTCTTTTAACTCTTGTTCAATTACTTGAGGATCGGTGTCATCATTATTTAATGAAGCATCGTGTCTAGAAACTGGAGCTAACTCATCTATAGCATCAGTATTTACAGGTTCTAAACTCTCAGAACCAAAATCTTGAGAATAAGCTTCACCGTGCAGAGCTTTTTTACCTTTTAAAAACTCTGCTTTTGAAGAATTCGATGAGGAGCTTAGTTCTTTATTATTAGCATAATAAAAAGCAGAGCTTGCAGTTGCTGAATCTAAAGATGCTTTAGATTCAGCAGAAATGATTCCCTGCTTTAAAGAATTGAGCTTATCCTCGTAAGATTGCTGTTTAGATTGTCTTTCAAGCTCTCGTTGGAATGCAACTAAACTGCTAGCATTGATAGCTCCTGCATTGATAGTGTTGGCTATAAGATTGGTATTCGGTAAAAGCGTTGCTGTAGCTGCACTTGTAGCATTAGATGAAAGGGTTGATGCATTTACAGCATTGCTTTGCATAGAAAAAAACAGTTTTTTAGCAAGCAAACTGTCAGATGACAGTAAAATTGCCTGTACATTGCCCAAATTCAGTACATTTCCCATTTTTATAATTTCCCAAAAATTATGTTTTTTTAGGAAGGTGCAAGGATAGTGCCATTATTTAACTTTATGATCTTTAATAATATTTTTAATTTATAAGAAAGATTACCTGCCACTTCCTGCCAAAAATGGCAAAGACGAGGCAAATTTGAATTGACAATAATTTATAAAACTTTAAAAATAAGGTTTTCATATATCTATTATTGAATTACTCAATAAATATAAAAGTTAACATCAACTTTATTACAACATTACAGATCTATAGATGTAGAGCACATATTCAAAGTTACCTATCTAGAAATTTGTAAGGTTAGGATTATTTACCTGTGTTTAAGACAGTAAGATTAATGTTTTAGAACAAGACAGATTTAAATCTAAAAGTCGTTAACTTCAACTATAAAAAGATTATTCAGCTTTTCAACAGGAGCCTAGTTTTATGCGCGTTCTTAAGTTTGGCGGTACATCAGTTGCAAATGCTCAGAGATTTCAGGATGTAGCTGAAATTGCGCTTGATACTGCTAAGAGATCACAGACAGCTTTAGTTCTGTCTGCTCCAGCAAAGATCACCAATTTATTAGTAGCTTTGGTAGCACAGGGTGCTGCCGGTAAAGACGGAAGCGAAGAGTTTGCTCAGATCCGCGCTATTGTTGAACCAATTATTACAACCTTAGGCTCAAAGTACGAAAAGTTCGACACTGACAATATTTTAGGTGAATTCAACAAGACCATGGACATCTTAAAACAGCGTTTAGATGGTATGGTTTTATTAGGTGTATGTCCTGAACTTGTAATGGCATTCGTTGAAAGCCGTGGTGAGAGTTTCTCAATTCTAATCATGTCAGAGCTGTTAAAGGCTTTAGGCAAGAAAGTAAGAGTAATTGATCCTGTTCAGGTATTAGTAACAGAAGGCGGTATCATGGAGTCTTCTGTAAACATTGAGCTGTCAAGAGCACGTTATGCCGCTCTGCCTGATGACAAAGAAGCTATCACTTTAATGTCAGGCTTCTGTGGCGGTAATGCTCAAGGTCAGTTAGTACTGTTAGGCAGAAATGGTTCTGATTACTCAGCTGCATGTTTAGCTGCAATTTCAAATGCTGAGTGCTGTGAAATCTGGACAGACGTTGACGGTGTTTACAGCTGTGATCCAAGAGTAGTAGAAGGCGCAGTTCTTCTAAAGAAGATGTCATACGCTGAAGCTATGGAGTTATCTTACTTTGGTGCTAAGGTTCTACATCCTCGTACCATTGCTCCTATTGCACAGTTTGAGATCCCTTGCTTAATTAAGAACACCAAGAATCCAAAAGGTCCTGGCACCTTAATTTCTGAGGAAACTGATTTATCAGTACCAATTAAAGGTATTTCTTACTTAAAGAATGTTGCTCTAATCAATATCTCAGGTCCTGGTATGAAGGGTATGGTAGGTATGGCAGGTCGTCTGTTTACCGCTGTATCAAGAGCAGGTATTTCTATTACCTTAATTACTCAGTCATCTTCTGAGTACTCAATTTCATTCTGCATCAGCCAGTCAGAACTTGCTAAGGCTAAGAAAGTAATCAATGCAGAATTTAAGTTAGAGCTAAAAGATGGCTTATTAAATCCTGTTGAAATAAAGGAAGGTTGCGCAATTATCTCCGTTGTAGGCGATGGTATGCGTATGGTGCGCGGCATTTCAGGCAAATTCTTCAGAGCTTTAGCTGAGGCAAACGTAAACATCAGAGCAATTGCTCAGGGCTCATCTGAACGTTCAATCTCAGCTGTAATCTCACAAAAGAGAGTTACAGAGGCGGTAGCTTTTGCCCATACAGCTTTCTTTAATTCAAGACAGCGTATTGATGTTGTACTAATCGGTTGCGGTGGTGTAGGTGGTGAGCTTTTAGCTCAGATAAAGCGTCAGAGAACAGAATTGTCAGACAGTCACGGTATTGATATTCGTGTTGTAGGTATCGGTAACTCTAAGCACTTTATCTCAGATCCAAATTGTGTGGATTTAGAGAACTATAAAGATTTATTAGCTAAGAGCGATAAACCTACATTAACTCCAGAGGCTGCAGAGCAGTTAATTAAAGACGCTCATTTAATTAACCCTGTTTTGGTTGATTGCACCTCATCTGAAGAGTTAGCTCTTAAGTATGTTGATTTCATGAAAGCAGGTTACCATGTGGTAACACCTAGCAAGAAAGCTAACACCGGTTCTTATGAGTACTATCAGGAGTTAAGAAGAACAGCTCGTGCTCAGCACAGAAAGTTCTTATATGAAGCAAACGTAGGTGCTGGTCTTCCTGTAATCAATACTGTGCAGAATGAGTTAGCAGCAGGCGACAGACTTATTGACTTCTCAGGAATCTTATCAGGTACTCTTTCATACCTGTTTGGTTTAGTTGAAGATGGTATGACCTTATCAGAGGCAACTAAGATTGCTTATGAGAAGGGCTTTACTGAGCCAAATCCAAAAGACGATCTTGATGGTATGGATGTGGCAAGAAAACTGTTAATTCTAGCTCGTGAATGCGGCCTGAAGTTAGAGTTATCAGACGTTGATGTACAAGGAGCTGTTCCTTCTGAATACTTACAGGGCAATAATGCTTTGGAAGTTATCGAGAACATCAGGAAAGCTGATGCTTCATTTACATCTTTAGTTGAAAAAGCTAAAGCTGAAGGTAAGGTATTACGCTATGTCGGTTCTATTAAAGACGGTAAGTGCACCTGCTCTGTACAGGCAGTAGGTCCTGATCAGGCTTTATTCAAGGTTCGTGACGGTGAGAATGCTTTAGCATTCACCACAGCTTACTATCAGCCAATTCCATTAGTAATCAGAGGTTATGGTGCAGGTACTGCAGTAACTGCAGCAGGTGTGCTCTCTGATGTTTTACGTTTACAGAATTGGTCTCATGAGGATTAGAATTTAACCATGTCTAAGATTTTTAAAGCATATGCTCCTGCATCAGCTGCAAACCTGTCAGTAGGTTTTGATTTATTAGGCGCAGCTCTAAAGCCAATCGATGGAGCTTTATTAGGAGATGAAATTACCATCTCTGAAAACTCAGAGAAAGGTTGTGATGTTGCAGTGGTTGGTCGTTTTGCCCACAAACTGCCATCTGATCCTAAAAAGAACATCGTATACGATGCATATTTAATGTACAAAGATGCCTTAGAGAAAAAAGGCTTAAAAGTTAAAGATGTGCACATGGAGTTATCTAAGAACCTTCCAGTGTGCTCAGGTTTAGGCTCATCAGCAGCTTCTGTGGTAGCTGCTGTAGTAGCACTAGATGCTATTCATTCAGAAGCTTTAGGTCAGGAAGGCTGCCTTGAGCTTATGGGTAGACTTGAGGGAAAAATCTCAGGCTCTATTCATTACGATAATGTTGCTCCATGCTATTTCGGTGGTCTGCAGCTTATCGTTCAGGAAAATGGAGTGATATCTACCACTCTTCCTGATTTTGATAACTGGTACTGGGTATCATGTTTCCCTGGTATTAAAGTTTCAACTAATGCTGCTCGTCAAATTCTTCCAAAGGAATATTCACGTACTGATGTGATTACCTTTGGCCGTCGTTTAGCTACCTTCGTACATGCCTGTCATGAGGGTAATGACAAGCTTGCAGCTTCCTGCTTAATCGACGTAATTGCAGAGCCATACAGAGCAAGCTTAATTCCAGGTTTTACTGATGCAAGAGAGCATGGTAAGACCTTGGGAGCTCTTGCAACCGGTATTTCAGGCTCAGGTTCATCTGTATTCTCAATCTTTGAAGACAAAGAAAAGGCAGAGCAGATGAAAGAATATCTTGAGAGAAACTTTATTGCCAACGAAGACGGATTCTGTCATATTTGTAAGATAGACAGACGTGGTGCCTATGCAGAAGCTTTAGAGGATTAGTAAATAAATTATGGAACTATACAATTTAAAAGATCATAACGAGAAGGTATCTTTTGCACAGGCAGTTGTAAAAGGTATTGGTAAAGATCAGGGCTTATTCTTCCCAGATCATATTGAGCCATTAGCTAATGTAGATGAGTTATTAGACCTACCATTAGTTGAGCGTTCTCAAAAGATTTTACGTCACTTAATCGGTGATGAGATCCCTGAATTAGAGAGCATTATTGCTGATGCTTTTACTTTTAAATCTCCAATAGTAAAAGCTGATGAGAATGTATATGCCTTAGAGTTATTCCACGGTCCCACCTTAGCATTCAAAGACTTTGGTGCTCGCTTCATGGCTCGAGTCTTAGGCTCTATCCGTGGTGATAAGCATTTAACTATTTTAACTGCAACCTCAGGTGATACTGGTGCTGCAGTAGCTGCTGCTTTCTATGAGCAGAAGGGTATTGATGTTGTAGTTCTATATCCAAAAGGAAAGATTTCAGATCTTCAGGAAAAGTTAATTGCAACTTTAGGCAAGAATATTAAGGCAGTTCAGGTTGACGGTATTTTTGACGAATGTCAGGACATGGTAAAGACTGCCTTTGATGATGTTGAGTTTAAGACTGCTGTAGGTCTTAACAGTGCCAACTCAATTAACATCAGCCGTTTATTAGCTCAGGTATCATACTATTTTGAGGCGGTATCACAGCTGCCAAAAGAGAAGAGAAACAGTGTGGTATTCTCTGTTCCATGCGGTAACTTCGGTAACATCACCGCAGGTTTAATTGCTAAAGCCTTAGGTCTTAAGGCCCGTTTTGTGATTTCCTGCAATGCCAATGATACTGTACCACGTTACCTTCAGTCAGGTAAGTGGGAGCCTCATGCAACAGTTGCAACACTGTCAAACGCAATGGATATCTCAAGACCTAACAACTGGCCACGTGTTGAGGCTCTGGTAAAGATGCAGGGCTGGTCATTAAAGGATTTTGCATTCGGCTCAATGTCAGATGCTGAAACTGAAAAGACCATGCAGAACCTGTATAAAAAGACAGGCTATATTTTAGAGCCACACGCTGCTATTGCCTATCAGACCTTAGAGAACAATCTCAAAGATGGTGAGACTGGTATCTTCCTGGGAACAGCACATCCTGCCAAGTTCAAAGCTGATGTAGATAGAATTTTAGGTATTGATTTACCTCTGCCTAAGGCTTTAGAGGAGAAGGCTAAACTTGACTCAAAGGCTGTTGAGCTGCCTGCTGACTATAACACCTTAAAAGACTATGTTCTAAAGGAGCTTAAGCTCAAATAGTCTTTAAAGATTAAATTCTATATTTCATCTGAAGAACTGTTTTTATCAGAAGATCTTCTCAAAAAAAAGAGAAGATCTTTTTTTTTTGCAGCAGGGTACATAAAAAGAAAAATTTAAGAGAAAACGTGCTCTCAAATACAGGAAAATAGTCTGTGTCTGTACAGACTCTGGATTTAAAAGACGGTCTTTCAAAGATGACGATAAGGATTTCAAATCAGGTTTCTAAATTCAGTTTGGATCTGAACTTATAAAATGCTGCAATTCTAATGTCTGAAGTGAGCAAAAAATGTAAAACTCAGGGTATTCTTCAGAACTGAACCTGAATTTTGCAGAGCGTCATGTTGAACAGTATTAAACACACAAAAGAGATAACAATATGGAAATCACCTACACATTTGAAAAGAAATTCTCAAAGGATGATACATACCGTTTATTTAAATCCATTAACTGGTTTTCAGCAAATTTCCCTGAAAGACTGCATAAGGCTCTGTTAAATTCTCAGACTGTGGTTACAGCATGGGATTGAGATAAACTTGTTGGTCTTGCAAGGGCTCTTGATGATAGTGAAATGGTGGCTTTTATTCATTATGTTTTAGTTGATTCTGAATATCAGGGACACCATATTGCATCAGGGTTAATCAGTATGATTAAGGAAAAGTACAAGGACTATCTGTATATTGATGTAATGCCTGAGGATAAGAGCAACTGTCCTTTCTATGAAAAGTCTGGTTTTAAAGTAATGAAAGGCGGCTCTGCAATGACTCTGTTTAATGAAAACTCTGAACAGAGATGGTTAAAACAGCTTTTCTTTTCATGTAAAAGATGGACTCAGATTCTAGTGTCTTTAAAATACAGAGCAAAAGATCCGGATTTTCTGACTCCAAATGATTCTAACCACATGAATCTTGAGTATCTTAATGAAATACATGAAGCAATCGATAGTTGTATTAGTAAACTGTCTAATGCAAGAGGATATCAGCAGAGATATTATGAAAAGATAGTACATATGCATGAAGAGGTAAGAAACTTCATTGAAAAGAAAGGAAATCAGGAATTTTTAGTGGCTCTTAATGATCTGAGCGAAAAGGATGACTGATTATTTTTTAGATACTGTTCTTTAACAAAAAAAGTCCGCTCAGCGGACTTTTTTATGTAAAGAATAATTCCTTTTATCTAGTCTTTAGGCACTGATGTGATCTTATTGGCAGCAGCTGTGAATACAACATCAGATGAGCTGTTCAGAGCTGTTTCAGTTGAATCCTGAATTACGCCGATAATAAATCCAATACCTACAACCTGCATTGCAATATCGTTTGAAATACCGAAGATTGAACAGGCAAGAGGGATCAGCATTAAAGAACCACCTGCAATACCTGAAGTACCACAAGCACAAACAACAGCAGCAACACACATTAAGAATGAAGTACCAAAGTTAACTTCAATGCCTAAGGTATTAACAGCAGCCATAGTCATAACCACGATAGTTACAGCAGCACCTGACATATTGATGGTGCAACCTAGAGGAATAGAAATTGAGTATGACTCACGTGGTACACCTAATCTTTCACATAAAGCGATGTTTACAGGAATGTTAGCAGCAGATGATCTTGTGAAGAAAGCTGTAATACCTGAATGTAAGATTGAGGTGATAACAAGAGGGTAAGGATTCTTAAAGGTTGTTAAGAATACTAATAGAGGGTTAATTACCAGAGCAATGATTAACATGGTTGCAACTAAGACGCATACTACATGAACATAGCTTAATAAGTTGGCAAAACCACCTTCCTGTGTGCATGATGAGTAAACTAAGCCTAAAACGCCTAATGGAGCAAATCTGATTACGATTCTTACAACACCACTCACAATTGAAGCAAAGTCTGAAAGAACTGCTTTAGTAGCATCATTTGCTTTACGGAAGAGAATACCAAATAAGATACCCCATAATAAGATAGCAAGATAGTTACCTGAGATTAAAGCATTAACAGGATTGTCAACTGCTTTCTTAATGCAGCCTACTAACACAGTTGAAACATCCTGAGGTGTTTCTGCTACAGCCTGAGTTGCTAAAACTGAGAAGGTGCTTGGGAAAATTCTTGTCATGATTAAAGCAGTAGCTGCAGAGAGAGCCATTGCTAAAACATAAAGCACTAAAATTGGCTTTAATTTAGCATCTGCGCCCTGTTTGTGACGAGCGATGGAAGCTGATACTAAAACAAAGACAAGTAAAGGTGCAATTGCTTTTAAGCCTGAAACAAAGAGATCACCTAACATGGTGATAAAACTTTGTCCCTGTGGAACTAGGTAAGCGAGGATAATACCAAAAATCATACCTAAAACAATTTGCATAATGAAAGGGATCCTGTTGAAGAATCTAAAGAAACTTCCATGTGGATCAACTGCGTGGATCATAATGAGCTCCAATATATAAATGATGTTTCTTGTAGCGGTTATTTGTAGCAGTTAATTAGAGCTGAAAGAAGGCAATACAGTCTTTAAGATAAATAAACTGTTAAACAAATAACAATTACAAAATGACGTTTTGAAAAATTTTGTTCATTATAAGTGATCGCCTTTTTTATTCACAAATGTACCAAAAAAATGTGACGGACAACAAAATTTGATTTTTACAAAATTCTTGTTGAATTTTGAATATAGTTAGCATATAGTTACGAACGTTAAATAATGATAACTTGGTTTAGTTGTAGATAATTTAAGTAAATCTACGATAACGAGTTTTAATTATAGATAAGTCCGATTACTAGAAGCTAATAAAGGTTAGCTTAGTATTACGGCTGGCGAGAAAAATTTTTAACCTTTAACCACATAATAGTGAAGAATATGTCCACACTAGATAACATCAAAGAGGGTCAGACTGTTGAAGTAGTAAAAGTTCACGGTGAAGGCTCATCATTACGAAGAAGACTGCTTGATATGGGTATTACACCTAATACCAAGGTAACATTTGTTAGAAGCGCTCCTTTAGGTGATCCTATTGAGCTGAATGTAAGAGGGTATTCTCTTACTATACGCAAGAGCGATGCTGCTTTAGTGGAGGTTATGTAATGTCCAAGAAAACATTTGCCTTAATTGGTAATCAGAACTGTGGTAAAACCACATTATTTAATGTTCTGACAGGTTCAAATCAATATGTAGGTAACTGGCCAGGCGTAACCGTAGATAAGGTTATCGGTAAAGTTTCATCAAAGGACTGGGACATCGTTGATCTTCCAGGTCTTTACTCATTATCACCATATTCACCTGAAGAAATCGTTTCACGTAATTTCTTGTTATCAGATGACTATGATGTAATTCTAAACATCGTTGATGCTTCACACTTAGACAGATCACTGTCATTAACTTTAGAAGTTGCAGCATTCAACAAGCCTATGGTTGTAGCTTTAAACATGATGGATATCGTAAAGAAAACCGGTATCACCATCGATGTTGAGAAGCTGTCTGAAAAGTTAGGCGTGAAAGTTGTTGATATTTCAGCATCAAACAAACAGGGTATTGATAAGTTAATTCAGGCTCTAGAGAGCGCAGAAGCTCCTAAAGTTAAGTCTTTCTTTGAAGATGTTTCAAATGTTGCAATTAACAACGTAGCTTCAAAGTTAGATTCATCTTTAAATGAAGGTGCACGTACCTTTATTGCTACTGCTTTATTACAGAGCGACGAGATTTATTTAGAAGAATACAAAGATAAGCAGGACGTTTTATCTGAGGTGGCTCGTGGTTCTGCTGAAATTGAGCAGGCTTACAATGCAGATGCTCAGGCTTACTTCCCTAAGCGCCGTTACCAGGTAATCGAAGAGATCTTAAACAGCTGCAAGAAAGAAGTTAAATCAGCTTCTGCAATTACCGCTGCAATTGATAAGTTAGTTCTAAACAAGATCTTAGCCCTACCTATCTTCTTAATCGTTGTAAGTTTAGTTTACTTCGGTGCTATGTACTTCACCTCATATCTAGAGTTAATTCCATTTACTAACGATGATGGTGAAACAGAGTTTGCAACTATCACTGACTGGGTTAACGATAACCTGTTCGGCGGTTACGTAACCGATGCTGTTACTGCATTATGCGAGAGTGCAGGTGCTCCTGACTGGTTACAGTCATTAGCTGTTGACGGTGTTGTAGGTGGTGTAGGTGCTGTTTTAGGCTTCTTACCTCAGATTGCATTCTTATTCCTGTTCTTGTCATTCTTAGAGCAGTCAGGTTACATGACCCGTGTAGCATTCGTTCTGGACAGAATCTTCCGTCACTTTGGTCTGTCAGGTCGTAACTTCATTCCAATGGTTATCGCAACAGGTTGCGGTGTTCCAGCTTTGATGGCTAACAAGACCATTGATAACATCAATGAAAGACGTATTGGTCTGATCACTACTACCTTCATCCCATGTTCAGCAAAGTTACCTATCATGACTATGATCTTTGCTTCATGCTTTGATGGTGCCTGGTGGTTTGCTCCATTCGTATATGCAATCTCAATCTTCTCAATTGTTTGCACTGGTATCATCTTAAAGAAGAACAGTGCTTTCAAAGAAGAGGTTTCTCCATTCGTTATGGAAATTCCTGATTACCACATGCCAACCATCGGTAATATCTTAAAGGCCGTTTACGAGCGTTGCAGAGCATTCGTAGTAAAGGCTGGTACAATCATCTTCACCGTTGTAGTAGTTGTATGGTTCTTAGCAAACTTCGGTTTCACTGACGGCTTTGGTATGGTTGAGAACGTAGACGACTCAATCTTAGCCGCTATCGGTGGAGCAATCTGCTTCTTATTTGTACCAGTAGGTTTCGGTTCATGGCAGGCTACAGTTGCTGTATTCAACGGCTTACTAGCTAAAGAGAATGTTGTAGGTACCTTAGCTGTTGTTCTTGGCTTAGATGGTGAGTTCGAAGGTGGTGAGTCAGATTTAACTGCTGCTTTAACTAACTACTTCTCACAGGTTTCAGGATTAACTCCAAGCCCAATGTTAATGAGCTTAGTTGGTTTAAGTTTCTTAAGTTTCAACCTGTGGTCAACTCCATGTGCTGCTGCATTAGGTGCTATGAAGAGACAGTTAGGTTCAACCAAGTGGTGGATCTTTGCAATCACTTATATGACTGTTTGGGCATACTGCTTAGCATTAGTAATCTTTCAGATCGGTGGTTTGATTACTGGTTTAGTTCCATTCAGCGTATTTACTGTTGCTGCTTTCATCGTTCTAGCTGCATTCTTATACATGCTGTTCAGACCAGATTCAAAGCCACAGACAGCTTTAAAGATTGCTTCAAAGACAATCTAATTAAGGTGATTTAAAAGAAAAGATAATCTCTAAAAAAGACAAGCGCTAAGCCTTAAAAAACTTAGCGCTTTTTTTTATTTATGGCAATTTTTGTCACTTAATACCTTATTTAGAAAAACTAATACGTTATACTTTATATAAGAAAAGACCTTTTATAAATAAAGATCTACTAATGAGCAACAAACAATTCTTACCATTACCAACAAGTGTTGATAACTTTGCAGAGCTAATCACAAGTAGCTGCTACTATGTTGATAAGACACCTTACTTAAAAGAAGTGTTTGCAGATATCACTACAGCAGATGATAAGTCTAAAGTTAAAGGCTCAAACTTACTGCTCTTTACAAGACCAAGACGTTTTGGCAAAACTTTGCTCATGAATATGTTTGAATCTTTCTTACAGATTAGTGGTAAAGAGCCAGGAAATATTACTAAGCACCTAAACTACTTTAAAGGAACAAAAATCTTAGAGGATCAAGATTTCTGTGACAAGTACATGGGGCAGTGTCCCGTTATCTCAATTACCTTAAAGGATGTTTGTGGAGATGATTTTGAAAGTGCCTATTTAAAATTAGCTGAAGTTGTTTCTAATAAGGCAAAGGAATTTGTTTCTTAAAAGACAGCTCTTATTTAGATGAAAGTGATAAAGCTAAGTTTAATTTACTAATAGATGAGATATACCTAAAAAAGGCAGATAAACAAGCTATATCCTATGTAACATCAGCAATTAGCTCCCTAAGTTTAATGCTCTACAAGCACTTTAACAAACAGGTTTATGTTTTAATTGATGAATATGATGTGCCTTTAGCAAAAGCGCAGTCTTATGGCTACCATAAAGATATGGTAA
>ERZ1023886.74-NODE-74-length-43287-cov-70.203113_pt1 | contig 43287 bp, 30 predicted proteins | sample MGYA00380395_ERZ1023886 | MGnify/ENA primary metagenome ERZ1023886 (study PRJEB33179, sample SAMN07449002) | human gut metagenome | biome: Human-gut; feature: Human associated habitat; material: Faeces | host: Homo sapiens | place: India: Bhopal | collected... | reverse complement strand
TCTTCTTCATTTATATGATGTTTAATATTTTATGTCCCTAAAATTAATCACTAATAATTAATCACTAAGTCCGAACTTCTTTCTGATAAATTCTGCGATAAACTTCTCTGTTTCTTCGATTCCCAGATGGCTGCTGTTGATGCAGAGGTCGTAGCTCTCGCTGTGTCCCCACTTCTTGCCTGTATAGTAATCGTAGTAAGAGGCGCGCTGCTCCTCGTGGCTTTCGATGAACTTGCGGGCGCTGGCTCTGTCGATGTTCTTTCGCTTGCATACTGCCTTGATGCGGTCGTTGATGTTGGCGGTGATGAAGATATTGATCACGTTCTTGTAATCACGCAGCACATAGTCGGCGGTTCTGCCCACAAACACGCAGTTGCCCTCATCGGCAGCCTTTCTGATGGCGTCGCTCTGGAACTTATACAGACCTTCCTGCGAGAAGTCGTTGTGATAGAAATTGTTATCGCTCAGGAAGGGCAGATGGGTATGGAAGAGAGACTTGAAGAATCCCTTCTGCTCATCGTTCTGCTCGAAGAATTTCTCGGAGAATCCACTCTCCTTGGCGGCAAGATTCAGCAGCTCACGGTCGTAACATTTGCAACCGAAATCCTCCGCCAGCTTCTCGGCGATGATATGGCCGCCGCTACCTATCTGGCGACCTACGTTTATGATAATCTTATTCATAATTCATAATTTATAGTTTATAATTTATAGGGCAATCTTGCTAAACTGCGAAGCTGCTATTAACTATTAACTTTTAACTTTTAGCTGTTCTTGGTGTTGTCTTTTCAACTTGTTCATGTACCATACCATGACGACTCCGGCAATGACTGCTGCCGAGAAGTCGGAGATAGGCATACTGTACCATACTCCATCAATGTCCCATATCATCGGCAGGAAAGCCAGGAGCGGCAGAAGAATGAGCAACTGTCTCGACAAGGAGAGGAAGATACTGATCTTCACCTTTCCAATGCACTGGAAGAAGTTCGTGATAACCATCTGGAACCCGATGACCGGGAAGCAGAACATCACCACTCTGATAGCCTTGATGCCCAGGTCTATCAGATGCTTATCGGTAGTAAACATTCTCGCGCAGTAGTAAGGCAGGAACATCGCTATCAGCCATCCCGTTACCATGATGGCGGTGGCAGCAATGATGCTCAGGTTCAGTACGCGCATCAGACGGTCCAGTTTCTGGGCTCCATAGTTGTATCCGGCTATAGGCTGCATTCCCTGGTTTACGCCGAATACGAACATGATGAACACCATTGCAATACCGTTGGCTATTCCGTAGGCACCCACGGAGAGGTCGCCTCCGAAACGCACCAGCTGGTTGTTGATGAAGATGACGATGATGCAGGCGCACACGTTCATCAGGAAAGGCGAAATGCCGATGGCAAGGATATTATCCACGAGTTTCTTCTTCAGTCTGTAGATGCCTTTCTTGAAGTGGAGCAGCTCGCTCTTGTTGCTGAAGAGCTTGAACTGCCACATCAGCGCCATCAGCTGCGAAAGGATGGTGGCGATGGCGGCACCCTGTATTCCCCATTTGAAAACGAGGATGAAGAGGGCATCCAGTATCACGTTCATCACCACCGTGAAGATGGTGGCGTACATCGCCTGCTTGGGCTTGCTCGCTGCTCGGAGCAGGGCGTTCATGCCGAAATACATGTGGCTCACCACATTGCCCAGCAGGATGATGACCATATACTCATGGGCATAGATGAGCGTCTGGTCGCTGGCTCCGAAGAATCTCAGGATAGGGTCGAGGAAGAGCAGACAGATGATGCTCAGTCCGATACCGATGATGAGATTCAGTGAAATCGTGTTACCCAGAATGTTTTGCGCTGTGGCATAGTCTTTTTGTCCCAACTTCACGCTGATGGCAGTAGACGCTCCTACGCCCACACCGGCTCCGAAGGCAGCGGTGAGGTTCATGAAGGGGAAGGTGATGGCGAGACCTGAGATGGCCATGGCTCCCACACCCTGACCGATGAATACTCGGTCAACGATGTTGTAGAGTGAGGCGGCGGTCATCGCAATCATCGCTGGCAAGGCATACTGAACGAGCAGCTTGCCCACCGGCTTCGTACCTAATTCTAATGTCGCTTGTTTATTTTCCATTTATATCTGTTTTTTCTTCATAGCCGCTCGCCCAGCTTCTTTCAGAATGCAATTGCAGCGGCTACTTGTCTGCAAAAGTACAAAAAATATCTGATACCTTATTATATATATGAGAAAAACTTGCATTTCATGATAAAAACTTCCCTTTTCCTTTGGTGTTTTCGTACAATTTCTGTACTTTTGCACTTCAGAATAAACAATTCAACTGATTAATAAATGCAATACAGAAATATTGCAGCAACAACAATAACAAACCGGACTACCGATATAATGATGAAAAAATTTTTGATGCTTTATGCATTTTTAATGACCGCTCTTTCTTTGTTTGCTCGCGAAGACAGGGTTAGCAATTTTGAGCAACTGATGCGGTTGCCCCGCATCGCCGAAACCGATATGGTGTCGTATCCGGGAGGCAAGTGTATGATGTATCGTCTTTATCTCAGAGACAAAGACCTCAGTCACACTCCCTTTTCGGTAAGTCGCCCTGCAGATTTTCTCTCTCCCCGTTCCATAGAGCGCAGAAAGAGGCAGAATCTGCCCATCGATGTTACTGATCTGCCTGTGGCTCCTGCTTATGAGCAGGCTGTAAGCGAGGCAGGCATCGAGATAGTGGGCAAGAGCAAATGGAACAATACCCTGCTGGTCCGCATTCATAAGGAGAAGGAACTACGGAAACTGGATGAACTCGATTTCATCACCCGGAAAATGAAGGTCTTCTCTGCTCCCGATTCTGTCAGTCAGCGCGTTAGAAGTAGCGTTCGCAGGGGATTGAACGATTGGACTGGTGGAGTAGGCGAATATGGTGCTGCCGATGCGCAGATCCAGTCGCTCAACGGCAAGCGGCTGCATGCTGCCGGACATCTGGGCAAGGGAATGATGATTGCTGTCTTCGACGGCGGATTCATGAATGTGGATAAGATTCCGGCGCTGCATGATATAAAGCTGGCGGGTGTGAAGGACTTTGTGGTTCCTCAATCCAAGAATGTTTTCGCCGAGATGGAGCATGGAACGATGGTGCTTTCTACGATGGCTGCCAACGAACCCGAAAGATTCGTGGGAGTGGCGCCTGAGGCTCAATATCTGCTGGTGCGCTGTGAAGATGAGCGCACAGAGAGTCTGGCAGAAGAGGATTACTGGGCTTTTGCGGCTGAATATGCTGACAGTTGTGGCGTGGATGTCATCAACTCTTCGTTAGGCTATCATGGTTTCGATGATGCGTCAACCAACCATCATTATAATGAGCAGGACGGCAATTCTACCCTCATCTCCCGCACCGCTTCGATGTGTGCTGACAAGGGAATCATCTGTGTCAATTCTGCAGGAAACGACGGAATGGGAAGTTGGAAGAAAATCAATTTCCCTGCCGATGCACGCAATATCCTTACCGTGGGCAGCGTAAACGAAATGGGCGAGAATGCGGCTTTCAGTGCCGTGGGACCTACTGCTGACGGCAGAATCAAGCCTGATGTGATGGCTTACGGAAGTCCTACCTGTGTGATTACGGGCCGTGGAAATATCATCAATGATAACGGAACGTCTTTCTCATCTCCGCTCATCGCCGGAATGGTAGCGTGTCTCTGGCAGGCTTTGCCTCAGAAGACGGCTAAGCAGATTATGAAACTCGTGAGATTGGCTGGTAATAATCAGCATCATCCCGATAATGTATTCGGATATGGTGTGCCCGATTTCTGGAAGGCTTATCAGACGGGGAAAGCGATTAAGTAGTTAATAGTTGATAGTTTATAGTTAATAGGGCAAACTTGCTCTGCTAGCTATAAACTTTCAACTATAAACTGTAAATTTTAAACAGTAAACAGCATGGAACGACTTCGATTGTCCCTTTTTGAATTGAACTCGATAGTCCGCGATGTCATTTCGATGTCCTTGCCCGATAGCTATTGGGTGGAAGCGGAACTCTCCGAGGCTCGCGAGGGCTACGGAGGCCACTGCTATCTGGAACTCATCGAGAAGGATGAGCGGTCTAATACGCCCATTGCCAAGGCGCATGCCTCCTGCTGGCGAAACCGATGGATGTTCATCAAACCGAATTTTGAGCGCATCACCGGACAGCGCATTCATGCCGGAATGAAAGTGCTGCTCAAGGTACACGCGCAGTTTCATGAGAACTATGGCTTCTCCTGGATAGTAGACGATATTGACCCTAACTATACGATGGGCGATATGGCGCGCAAGAGGTTGGAAATCATCAATACGCTGAAAGCAGAGGGCGTATTCGAACTGCAGAAGGAGTTGGCGCTCCCGATGTTCTGCCAGCGTATCGCCGTCATTTCCAGTGCTACGGCAGCAGGTTATGGTGATTTCTGCAACCAGCTTGCCGATAACGATTATGGTCTGCAGTTTCAAACCCGCCTCTTTCCGGCTACGATGCAGGGCGAGGGGGTAGAGCAGAGTGTGATAGCTGCCCTCGACAGTATCAATGCCGAATGGGAACAGTTTGACTGCGTAGTCATCATCCGAGGCGGTGGCGCTACGAGCGATCTCTCGGGTTTCGACACCCTGGCGCTTGCCGAGAATGTGGCAAACTTCCCGCTGCCTATCATCACGGGAATAGGACATGAAAGGGACGAGAGTGTGCTGGATATGATTTCTTTCCAGCGTGTAAAGACACCGACAGCCGCTGCCGCCTTCCTCGTTAATCATCTTACTGAGGTTTATGCCCGTGTGATGAATGCGCAAGAGGCTATCGTGCAGAATGTGAAGCACCGTCTGCAGGTGGAGAAGATGAGGCTCGACAGATTGAGCAACTCGATTCCTGTTCAGTTTTCGCTGGTGAAGACGAAGCAGGGAGCCTATCTCGACCGCTTGATGAGCCGTTTAAGCACAAATGTCCAGTCGAAACTATCGGAAGCCCAGCGCCATTTCGAGATTCTTTCTCAGAATATTCAGCCGATATTGGAAAGGAAGATGCTCAATGAGAGTCATCGTCTGCAGCTTCTTTCCCAGCGCATTCAGGCACAAGACCCCGAATTGTTGCTGAAACGTGGCTATAGCATCACGCTGAAAGATGGCAAAAGCATCCGTTCTGCCTCAGAACTGAAGTCTGGCGACATCATCGAAACGAGGTTGGCTGAGGGCAGCGTGAAGGCAAAAGTTGAATAATAGTTTATAATTTATAGTTAATAGTTTATAGCAATCTGGTTAAACGGCGAAGCCGCTATAAACTATTAACTCTTAACTAAAATAGGATTATGGAAAAAGAAGAAATGAAATACGAACAAGCCGTAAGAGAGCTTGAAGAAATCGTAGAAAGAATGGAGAATGATGAACTCGATATTGATCAGCTCTCCGAGCAGTTGAAACGTGCCAAAACCTTGGTGAAACTCTGTAAAGACAAACTCACCAAGACCGATGAGGAAATCAAGAAACTCCTCAGCGAGGATTGATTTACGATAAGCAGAAACTTGTTGGAAATTGTAGAAGAAAGTTGAATTTTCGCGCACGGATCTCACGGATCTCACGGATTTTGGCTCCTTCGGAGTTTTGGCTGTGAGGCTTAGTGAGTACCGTTGCTTGCAACGAAGAAGATCCGTGAGATCTGTGAGATCCGTGTGCGACTTAAATACCATCCGTAAATATGATACTTAGGCATCGTAACTATCTTGTTTACGGCCGGGGGGTAACTAGGGTGAGTAGAAAATCGCTTTTTCTGGGAGTCTATATATATACTATATCTTTCCTATAGTAAACGAACCTTTACATAAGGAAACTCTTAGAAAGTACTCTCCCCTTACTTACCCTACCCACCCGTAGAAGGGCAGGTCGGGGGCGGTATCCTGCTGCGAATAGTCGTCCTCTGCCCTTGGCGATGAAGTCGGTGAAGGGTGAACCCTGATGCCAACCTTTAGCGTTAATAATGTGTTAAAAACACTATATAACCCATTATAATAGAGACTCTTATATTTCTAGCATGCGCTGTATATACAAAGTTCTTTTTACTAGGGTTCACCCCAGAGCCGAAAAGGTGAATGCTTGGGGCAAGTGTTCACCCCGCTGTTCACCATTTGGTAACTATCGACAAAGATACGACAAAAGGCTTCCTGTTTTATTTCAAGCAATGTTCGTTCATTGGCATTGGGGTTGTTGCATTATCCACTTCCTGTAAGAGGGTGTGTCATAAGTCTGGATAATAGTTGGTGTATAACAGTTGACTACCGCATGCACAACAGGTGTTGTGCATGCGCATATCAGCTGTTATGCAAGCGCACAACAGCTGTTGTGCGACCGAAGATACTGACTGTCTCAACAACATATCCTATCTCTTCCAACAACTTATTCTGTCTCTTCCAACAACATATCCTATCTCTTCAAGCAACATATTCTATCTCTTTCAACAAATAGAAGAGGGTGAATCATAAACTTATGACACATCCTCTTTCAATTTGACTTGAATAGAACGCAAACCAGCGTTTTACATGGTAAAGGTCTTGAAAATCCCTCACTCTGAGGAATTTCCGAACGCATATCAAGGCTAAGCCTAACTACAACCTTTGCACCCCACTTGTATTGTTTCTGCTTCTCGCAAATGTCCTCGCCCAAACTCCAGTAGAATTTGAGCATTTCCGTATTCACTTTGACAGCAGCTTTAAGTTGTGCCATGCGGAAACGTTTCTTCAGGTCAGACAATCACTTCACATAGTTCTTGTCTGCCATGAAGGAGTCGCTATTCACGAACTGCGGTATATTATCTTTATTTTTCATATCATTACCTTTTTTGAAATCCTTAGTTTCCTTTATATCAGAAAGTGTTGCTTCAATGTCTTCTATTGTAGGCAACTGGCTCTGTATGTTTTCAGGCATGAGCTTAGACATCCTTCTTGTAATTGTGCAACAAGTTATTGCACATTTACTTCGTCTAATTTGGAAACAGCTTGTTGTCAAATTGTAAGTTGCTCATTATAAAACTGATACCATTGTCTGGTATACTTCAAGTTTCTGTATGAAAGCCCTTTCATATCTGGGAACTCTGCCACAACTTGTGGAAAGTTTACTCTAACAATCCCAACTCTTTCAGATAGCCCTCAATCTCCTTGTCAAGGTCAGCACGTTTGGCCTCCAGGTCCTTGATTGCCACGTAGTTTGTTTGCAACTTCTCAAAGTTTGTCAAGAAATTTCTGTTGTAATTCTTCGCTCATATCGTTATTTCTTTTTTATATTCAATGATTCACTGACATTGATATATTTTTCGTCTTTATCTGTTATATACTGATGGCTGTACTTTCCTTTTCCCTCATTTAGGATTATTACACCATTCCAAAAGGATGTCGGACTTATGGCATATCTTGGGTCTAAACAGAATATTTTCTTGACACCGTCTTTTTGTTCTTCATACCCAATAGCAAGTACAGCATGAGCGCCACCTTTAAAAGACAGAGCGGTAATCAAAGGCGTGTCGCTATCTATTGCAGTCCTAAGTTCTTCTACAAAAGAAGTTTGGTCTGATAAAGATGCTGTATATTGAAGAGGCGAAGATGTAACCTCTTTAGCAAAAGAATGGGATAGCTTTTCTTTTATTTCGGAAAAATAAAATCCATCACGGCACAGTCCTTCTGTCACAAAGAACTCTTTGAAGAGTCTCCCTTTTGCGGTATTTCCCTTAAATGTTGTTTTCAAGTTGACAACTTGATTACGAGTAAGAACCTTTAGTATGAGCAGGTTCATCATCATGGAATATACGGCACAAGCCCCATCCATTTCTCCTTGTTGTAAATGGACAGGTTGCCACTTGCGGTTAAATACACTAACACCCGAAGCCGTTATATCTAAATCTTTAATAATCTTAATCATTGTCGCTTTGTTATATATCTAAATCTTTTGTAATCTTAATCATTGTCACTTTGTTATTCCCAACTGAATGTCCTTATTATAGAACGCAGTTTCTTTGCCTTTTCAAAACATTGTGTCCACAAAGACACAGCAAGTTATGTTTCGAGTTACTCGAAACCTTTTGGGTTACTCCCAAAAGAACTTGCCTGTCGGTGATTTGTTCCTCCGTAGTCGGACAATTAAGATGGAAAGAACATATAAAAACAGCATAAAAAGTTTCTGATTTTTCTCATAGACAATTTAAATTTTATATTTTTGTGCAAAATTAGAAACAATGACAGAACTATTTCCATGACAGTCCTTTGCTGTCTAAATCTCTTGTGCTGAAAGGTGGTATAGCCATCAATCTCACCGTTTTCCAACTGCCAAGACTCTCGGTAGATATAGACCTTGACTTTACTGTGGATTGCGACCGAGAATCCATGCTCTCCATTCGCCAAGAAGTGAATAACGAGATTCTACGCTATATGGAGTCGGATGGTTCTCGAATCTGGTGCTGTGCTCGTCATCAATGATGCTTTTCTCTTATTCTTCTGCCAGTTCTTTCATCGCATCGTTTAATGTGTTGAAAAGAACGTTGATGTTTTCTTCTTCATTCTTGCATGCCTCCTTGAAGAGGGCTACAGGATCTTCGGTGCTGCTCTTGAGCGGAGTCTCGTTGAGCAGGATGTTGACATTGTTCAGCAACATGCCGTGAAGGGTTGGCATGTGGAGCTGGTGCTGCTCGCCCTCCTTGCTGCCACACTTCAAGCCTGCGGCGTATGCCTTTACGATGATGCGGACCAGGAGATGGATGGCCATCGGCTCATCAGCAAGACTGATGAGAATGCCGTGGGTGTAATCGCGTACATGCTCTTCAAGAGTGGTAAACTTACCTTGAAGAAGCCAGGTGAAGTTGCGCTTGTATTCTGACTCCATCGCCTTGTAAAGCTGGTTCGATTTGCAGGCTATGCGCAAGTAGTCGAGCATGGTTGGCTCAAAGGTCGGGTCAGCCTGTTTCATGCTGTCGAAATTCTTCTTCATGCGCTCGTTGGCTTCCTCGGCAGTCTTGTAGTTGAGGCGTACGAGGGTAGAGAACATGATGTCGAAGAAGTATTGGTTTACCTCGCCATAGTGCTCCAGCATCATCTGCTTGATCTGTTTCGGGTCGTTCTTCTTGCTGAAGTCATTGCCTTCGATGGTAGCATCGATGATGCCACGTGCGTAAGCTTCGAAGAAACCTCTTACAAATGCAGCTACTGCCTGATAACTGTTGATTCTTTTGCTCATTTCTTGTCTGTGTTTATTGGGCTGTTCCTGTTTGGAAATAACAGCTTCTTATTCAAAAGTCTTAAATTCATACCCCTGTTCCTTGAGCCATTCTATGGCCTGAGGGAGCGCTGTCTTCAGCTTTTCAATGCTCTTCAGCGAGTCGTGGAAGGTGATGATGCTGCCATTGCGGGCATACCGTTTCACATTGTTCACCACATCTTCTGCCGTCATCCATTTGGAATAGTCGCGCGTCACCACATCCCACATGATGACCTTGTAAGTGCGATGCAGCCACCAATACTCACTTGGTCGCATCCAGCCGTGAGGTGGACGGAAAAGATGGGCATGGATGATATCGTTCGCCTTATTGGTGTTGAGCACGTAGGAGATGACTCGGTGCTTGAAGGCACCGATATGGTTGAATGTATGGTTGCCTACTTGATGACCCTCTGCCACAATCTGGTTGTAGAGGTCGTGATGGCGCAATACATTCTCGCCTACCATAAAGAAAGTTGCCTTGATATTGTACTTTCTCAGGGTCTCTAAGATGAATGGAGTTGACTCAGGAATCGGACCGTCATCAAATGTAAGATAGACAGAATGGTCTTTCTTGTCCATTCTCCAGATGGCCTTTGGATATAACCATCTGAGCCATTTGGCTGGTTGCTCTATGAACATGGATAAAACAGGTTTATATGAATAATGAAAAGTTTGGTGTCGTGTTTCGCGACACCAAACTTTTTTCTATTTTTTACTGATTGCCTTCCGGCATTCTGCCACCTCTGCCATGATAGAGACGGTAGAGGTTGTTGAGCTGCTTCTCATACTTCTGCTCCAACTGTGGACTTACCATTCCGGCAGCCTCGCAGATGCTCTGCATGATCATGATCTGACGGATGCAGTCGTGCTCTGACTGGAGGAACCGGTCGTTTGGCAGTGAGAGATAGTAGTTGAGGTATTGTGAAGCATTTTTCCATACTGCTTCAATATATTCCTTACCCTTGGCTTTCTGACCGGTCATCAGCCAGCCGCGAGCCATATCCAAACCACCGCTCATATAGTCGAGCGTAACATTATAGGCAGGAATCTCGGTATCAGCCTTCTTCAGGATGTTGATAGCCTTCTGCTTCTTGCCTTCGGCGATGAGCTGGAGGGCTGTCTGGGCGAGCAGGCGACGGTGTGTATAGCACATGCGCATGGTTGTCTCGTCGATGTAGAGTCCCTTCTGCTTCAGGTTGCCGAACTTGAATCGGGTCATGATGTTGTGATAAGCCTTCTCTGTATCGAAGTTCTTGGCACCTGGCTTGTTGGTGGTGAACGGAGTGATACGGTTCACAAGTCCCTCCTGTACGAAGTTGTCACCGAGGTTCATATAGTTCTCTTCGCCTACGGTGAGTGCTACGTAGAGCGGACGGGTCCAGTTACACTGTGCCAACATTTCGAGCATCATGAGGTCGCCCTTGTAGAGTGCACTCTTGCCGGCAAGAGAGATGACCATCTTGTCTGGAATAGAATCTGATGCCATCATCATGCCGCTCTTCTTTACAGCCTCCTTGTCGATGGTGACATAGAGGGTATCTGTAGGGATGAAGTGCATGTCAGGGTTCTTGCTGCGTACCCAGTTCTTCAGGATGTTCTTGAGCTCGAACGGTTCGTCACCAAACTGCTTCTTGGCGTTCTCAGGATCCTGCTTGTAGAAGTCGAGAATCTGCTTCTTTGCCTCAGGTTCAACAGATACATATTCGTTGGTACCTGAACAGAAGTCGAGACGTGGCCAGGTGATTGGCACAGATGGTGAGTTGTATGCAGGACGCATCATCTGGTCGATATACCAGTCGGTCTGCAGGTAGCTCAGGTTACATACGCGGGCATCTGTTCCTACGCCTTCTACCTCCTGGTTGTACCAGAGTGGGAAGGTATCGTTATCACCATTGGTAAAGATGATAGGGTTGCCCTTCTCCTGGAGTGACATCAGGTAGTTCTGACCGAAGTCACGGCAGGTGTAACGGTTTGAGCGGTCGTGATCGTCCCAAGTCTGTGAAGCCATCTGGATAGGTACGAGCAGAGTTACTACAGCTACGATGGCTGTTACGGCAGTACCGCTGAGCTTCATCTTGCGCTTCAGAATGTCGATGATGGCGAGTACGCCGAGACCGCACCAGATAGCGTATGCATAGAATGAGCCGGCATAAGCATAGTCGCGCTCACGTGGCTGCATCGGTGTCTGATTCAGGTAGATGACGATGGCAAGACCTGTCATGAAGAACAGGAAGAATACAATCCAGAACTGCTGGATTCCGATAGGGAGGAGTACTTCCTCTTCCTTGCCGTTCTTCATTACCTTCTTCTTGCGGGTATACCAAGCCTGCCAGAAAAGTCCGATGAGACCGAGAATCAGCGGCATGCAGTAGAATACATTGTGGCCCTTGTTCTCCTTCAGGTCGTCTGGCAATTTGCTCTGGTCGCCATAGAGTGAATCATCAATGAATGAGAAACCGGTAATCCAGTTTCCGTGCTCTGGCTCACCATTGCCCTGGATGTCGTTCTGACGGCCGGCAAAGTTCCACATGAAGTAGCGCCAGTACATGAAGTTGCACTGGTAGGAAAGGAAGAAGCGGATGTTGTCAAACTGTGACGGCATCTTCACCATCATACTCTCTCCGCAGCGGTCGTAAGGAATCTCTGTGCCTTCTACACCGCCCATCCAGTCTTCGTATGCCTGGGCATGAGCCGAACTGTACATACGAGGGAAGAGCATGTTCTGGGCATAGATGTACTTATTCTTGTGACTTACTACGAAGTAAGAGTCCTTCTCATCAGCCGAAGCTTTCTCCTTGCGCTGGTAAACCGGTGCGCCTTCCTTCATGACAGGCTTGCACATGTTGCCGTCTACTTCGAGGGCTACCTGTGATGTATAAGCCTGGCCATAGAACAGAGGGCGGTCGCCATACTGGTCGCGGCTCAGATAACTTCCCAGGGTAAAGATGTCCTCAGGAGAGTTCTGGTCCATAGGAGGGTTGGCAGAAGAACGGATCACGATGAGTGCGTAGCTGGAATAACCAATCATCAGCATCAGCATGCAGAGCAAGGCTGTATTCTTGACGCGTGCTGAGATGAGCGGCAGGAGCTGCATCTTCTTTTTGGCGATGCCAGTAGATTCGTCAACGCCTGTTACTACTTCCTGCTTGCGCTTGTAGCCGAGTACGAACCAGAGAATAACCAGCACGATGATACCGGTGATGGCAGCAGTCCAGCCATATCCGTAGAATGGGATGCCGAGCATGCCGAAACCGAGAACGAAGGCGATATTCTGCTTCTTCTCGTTCTTCTCTGATGCATTACAGGTCTCGTAGATGCCCCAGATGACAGAGGCTACAAGACAGATGATGTATACGATTTCACCGGTATTGAACGGACAGCCGAGGGTGTTGACAAAGAACAGCTCGAACCAGCCGCCTACGGTGATGATACCTGGAACCACACCATACAGTACGGCTACTACTACGAGGAATGAAAGGAAGAGAGCCAGAAGTGAACCCTTGAGGTTGGCATGTGGCACTTTCTTGTAGTAATAAACCAATACGATGGCTGGAATACAGAGCAGGTTGAGCAGATGGACACCGATACTCAAACCGGTCATATAGGCGATGAGCACAAGCCAACGGTCGCTATGAGGCTCGTCAGCATGGTCTTCCCACTTCAGAATCAGCCAGAATACCACAGCGGTAAAGGCAGAAGAGAACGCATAAACCTCACCCTCGACAGCAGAGAACCAGAAGGTATCGCTGAAGGTGTAGATGAGTGCGCCTACCATACCGGATGCCTCGATAGCAATCAGCTTACTGGTGGTCAGTTCTTTCCAGTCGCTGATGACGAGTCGGCGGGCCAGGTGGGTGATGGTCCAGAAGAGGAACATGATACAGACGGCGCTCAGCAGGGCGCTCATCGTATTCACCATCTTGGCTACCTGGGTGGTGTCGCTGGCGAAATGTGTGAAGAAATTGCCTAAAAGCATGAAGAATGGTGCCCCAGGTGGGTGACCGATCTCCTGCTTGTAAGCAGTCGTAATAAACTCAGGACAGTCCCAGAAACTGGCTGTCGGTTCAATTGTGGAACAATAAGTGAACGCCGCAATGATGAATGCGACCCATCCGAAGATATTGTCCACTAATCTGTACTGTTTCATTATTGTTTAAACTTTAATGTATTATATTTCTTTCTGAATGCTTTCTCCGTGCCTTTCAATCAGGCACATTTCAGTTGCAAAGATAATAAAAAGATGAGATAATATGGATTTTTGCACCTGTTTTTTAGGCATTATTATATAATAAGCCTATACATTTAAGAAATGCTCTTCCAGTTTCTCTCTCGGCATATCTGCCGTATCGTGGTAGTGGAGATGATGATTTACGCAGGCGATGTGCTTTACGTTATTGAGCACTTCGGCTACATCATGGCTTACGATGATAATGGCGCACTCCCGGTTGATCTGTTCCAGCATCTCGTACATCTGCTTCTGGAAACGGCGGTCGATGTAGGTGTTGGGCTCATCCAGTATCACTACATCGGGTTTGGAAACAATGGCGCGGGCGAGGAGTACTCGCTGCAGTTGTCCGCCGCTCAAGGCTGCGATATGGCGGTCTTTCAACTCCGTGATCTGCATCTGTTCCAGACAGTCGAGTACCTGCTGGTGCTGTGCCTGAGTGTATCTCGAAAAGAGACTTTTGGTCTTGCTGAGTCCTGAGAGTACCACTTCATAGACGGAGATAGGAAACTGTTTGTCGAGATGATTGTATTGGGGCAGATATCCCATGCTGATTTCCCTTACTTCCTCCCCGTCTTTATAAAAGCGGATGCTGCCGTCTGTAGGTTTCATCAGTCCCAAGATGAGGCGCATGAGGGTTGTCTTGCCACCACCGTTGGGACCGATGATGCCAAGATAATCGTCTTTACAGACGGTGAGGTTGATGTCGTGGAGCACCTCCTTGCCTTCATAGCCTGCAGAAAGATGCTCTATCTCTATTAACTTTGAACTTTGAACTTTGAACATTGAACTTTATGATTAGTTGTTGTTTTAACAAAGCTTTTGCCCTTACAGGGCGCCTTGTTAACTGCTATTATACCCAGGGCGTTGCCCTGGGCTAGGAGCTTCTGCCCTTTCAGGGCGTGTGGAGCTTACAGAACGTGTGGAACTTACAGAACGTGTGGAGCTTACTTCCCAACAACGATTTTCTTGCCTTGTACCGCTGCTGCCGCTTCCTGCATCGCCCAGTTCCAGTCGCCCTGCAATGGATTGATATTCATTGGCTTGGTGTGGCTCTCCTTGATGAAGGTTGTGGTGTTGCGGTTGGCAAATTCTGCCAGTATCAGGCAGAACTTGATCTTTTCTTTTCTGGCTCTCTCTATGAGGCTCTTCAGCTGGGAGGCACTAGGCTCCCTGCCTTCTTCCTCTATGGCAAGCTGCTCCAACTGGTAATCACGGGCAAAGTAGGTGAGGATAGGGTGATAGATCACAAACTTGCGTACCATCTCGGGATGATTCTTGAAACCCTCTCTGATGGTACTGTCTCGCTTGTCGATGATCTTCAGCAGCGACAGATAGTTCTTCTCAAAGAATGCCTTGTTCTTCGGCTCCAGATTGCAGAGTGCCTTGAAGATGTTGCTGGAGATGATGCGGGCGTTTTTGCAACTCATCCATACATGCGGGTCGGTATTGCCGCCTGGTGTCTTGGCAGGCGTGATGCCTGTGGAGGTATCTATCACCTTCATGTCAGGAGCGTTGTCCTGCAGTTTCTTCATCCAGGTCTGTTCGAAACCGATGCATCCCACTTTCAGATAGAGGGCACTCCTGGAGAGTTCCATCATCTGCTGGGCATAAGGCTCGTAAGTTTCAGGATTGTTGCCGTTGGATACCATCACGTTGACATCCACCTTATCTCCGGCAATCTTATCAACGAAAAACTTGTAGGGAGGGATGGTTACGGTAACAGCAGGTTTGCCATCGCTGTTGGCGACAGATTCCTTTCCGTTACTTTCTGCGGTTTTGCCTTTCTGCTGGCTGCCTTTACAGCCCGCGAAAACCACACATAATATAATAAGGTATAAATACTTTCTCATAAGCAGTCAATCTATATGAATCAATTCTTTGTTTTCTTTGCAGCTTGTTTAAAAGATGAAACTGAGTCCGTAAACCAGCAGTACATATCTCAACACCTTTCCGATGGTGATGCTGATGACAGAGATCACGATGTTGGCTCTTGTCAGTCCCAAAACGATGGTGATGGCACTTCCCAACAGGGGCAGGAAGGCGAAGAACCCCATCCAGGCACCTCTGTCGGCCATGAAGTTCTGAGCCTTGTCGAGACTCTCTTTCTTTACATGCAGATATTTCTCTATCCATTCCAGTTTGCCCATCCGTCCTACGCCATAATTGAACATAGAACCGAGCACATTGCCGATGCTTCCATACAGTACGAGCTGGATAGGTTCCAGTCCGGCAGCCTGTAAGCCCGACATGACCACCTCGCTGCTGAAGGGAAAGAAACTGCCGGCAAGGAAGGCTGCTACCAGCATGCCCCAGTAGCCCCAGCTCATTAAGAAATCTATTATCCAACTCATAGTAATACGGTTTCTGGTACGAGTATGTTATATGCCATGATAAGTACCAGCATGATGAGCAGCAGGATGAAGGTGATGTTGGTAAACTTACCTCTGGTGAATGTGATGAAATGGGCGATAAGCGGTGCTGTATTCACAATCAGAATGCCGCCCAGTTCCTGTATATGTTGAGGCTGCAGGATGATGAAGATGATGCTGGCAGCCGATAACATGATAAACGTTTCGTAGATCATGCGGGTGCGTATCTTGTCGCCGTAGCTGGTGCGTATGAAGTGGATGGAACCGATGATGGTGAGCAGGGTAACGAAACTCAGGTTCAGAATCTGATGGTCGGTAACCTGCGAATAATCAAAGAGTTCGCTGTAGTTGATGAATTCACAGAAGTGATCTGCCAACCCCTGTATGTTGTCGGTATAGAAGAAATAGCCGGCTGCAAACCAGTAGGGCACGATGAGACCTACCAGGGATGCAAAGAATGTCTTTACGCTAAACGAGAGGGTAAACACCATCATCATAATCCACAGTATAGGCATGAAATAGCCTATCTGCACGAAAATCAACGATGCCAGACCGATGCAGGCAAAGGCGTAGAAAGTCCAGCCTGTTGAGCGTTTATCCTGATAGCAATTCCAGATAATGAGATAAAAGGCGATGAAACACATCGTCACAATACTGCTTTTTAAAGAGAGGTGGGGGAGTCCTGCCATCGTCATTAATGCCAGAAAACTGCAGGATACCATTCGGCTGTAGGTACGCATCAGGGCATTACGGTTGTTCAGTTCCACCATCAGCAGGGTAGACATGGCTGTGAAAGCAAATTCTACCCAGATATTGGATACCAATAAACCTACTGCAACCCAAACCAGTGTGGCAAGGGTTGCAGTAATAGGTAAAGAGTAGCGGCTAGCCGCTACTTTATTTTGAAAAGTTTTCTTTCTTAACATCTAATTCAATGTTGAATGTTGAATGTTGAATGTTGAATGTTCAGTGTTGAATGTTGAATTAGGCTAGCGCCCTTGAGTCCGTTAGGCAATTCAACATTCAACATTCAACATTCAACATTAAAAAACTAAAGGTCCTGTCCGATATCAGAACGGAAGTACTTGTCGGTGAACTGGATCTTCTGTGCCTCGGCAAAGCTCTTCTTCAGGGCTTCTTCCTTGTTCTTGCCATAGCTGCTTACGCAGATGACACGACCACCATTGGTAACTACCTGACCATCCTTCATGGCTGTACCGGAGTGGAATACTACTGAGCCTTCCACGTCATCGATGCCATGGATAGGATAACCCTTCTTGTAAGCCTCTGGATAACCGCCGCTTACGAGCATTACGCAGACTGCAGCACGCTCGTCAAACTCGATGCTGCGCTTGTCCAAATCGCCTGCTGCTACACCTTCGAAGAGATCCACGATGTCGCTCTTCAGACGGAGCATCACGCTCTCAGTCTCTGGATCACCCATACGGCAGTTGTACTCGATTACCATAGGCTCGCCTTCAACGTTGATCAGACCGAAGAAGATGAATCCCTTATAGTCGATGTTCTCCTCAGCAAGTCCTTCTACTGTAGGACGGATGATGCGCTCATCTACCTTCTGCATCCACTCCTTGGTAGCGAATGGTACAGGGGTAACGCTACCCATACCGCCGGTGTTCAGACCGGTATCGTGCTCGCCGATGCGCTTGTAATCCTTAGCCTCAGGCAGAATCTTGTAGTTCTTGCCGTCGGTCAATACGAATACAGAGCACTCAATGCCGCTGAGGAATTCCTCGATGACTACGCGTGCAGAAGCGTTGCCGAACATACCGCCGAGCATCTCCTTGAACTCTTTCTTAGCCTCTTCCAGGGTAGGGAGGATGAGAACGCCCTTACCGGCGCACAAACCGTCAGCCTTCAATACATAAGGAGCCTTCAGTGTCTCCAGGAATTTCAAGCCTTCCTCTACGTGCTCGCCGTCGAAAGTCTCATACTGGGCAGTAGGGATGTTGTGACGCTTCATAAACTGCTTGGCGAAGTCCTTGCTGCCTTCCAGTACGGCGCCAGCCTTTGATGGACCGATTACAGGGATGTTCTGGGTGCGAGGATCGTTCTTGAAGTCATCGTAAACACCCTTTACCAATGGGTCTTCCGGACCAACTACTACCATATCAACGCCATTTTCTACTGTGAAGTTCTTGAGCGCCTCAAAGTCGTCTGCCTTGATATCTACGTTCTCGCCGACATTCTGTGTACCGGCATTACCAGGAGCGATGAAGAGTTTCTCACACTTCTCGCTCTGAGCGATTTTCCATGCTAAGGCGTGCTCGCGGCCACCGCCTCCTAACAATAAAATTTTCATTTGCTGTAAGTTATTGTTTGTTATTTGATGTAGAAGTAAACTCCTCTTTTTCGGGGGATGTTTACTCCTAGATATTTACTTGAGATAATCGAAGAAATAATTGCTGATGCGCTCATGCAGATGAGTGCTCTGATGACCTCTCATGTTGTGAGGCTCGCCAGGATAGACGAAGAAGTCTGGCTGGGTGCCTGCTGCGATGCAAGCCTTGAGGAAGGTGAGGCAGTGCTGTGGCACTACAGTTACATCGTTCAGGCCCTGGATAATCTGCAGCTTGCCCTTCAGGTTCTTTGCCTGATAGAGCAGAGAGGTCTTCTTGTAACCTTCTGGGTTGGTCTGTGGGGTGTCCATATAGCGCTCGCCATACATAACCTCGTACCAGTGCCAGTCGATTACCGGACCGCCTGCTACGCCTACCTTGAACACATCAGGGTGGTTGGTCATCAGAGAGATGGTCATGAATCCGCCGAAGCTCCAGCCGTGAACGCCAATCTTGTCAGCATCTACGTAAGGAAGCGTCTTCAGATATTCCACGCCCTTCATCTGGTCTTGCATCTCAATCTGTCCGAGCTGGCGGAAGGTAGCCTGCTCGAAAGCCTTGCCACGGTTCTCGCTTCCACGGTTGTCGAGGATGAAGAGCAGATAGCCCTTTTCTGCCATGTAGGTTTCCCAACCACGGCTAGAGTAGTTCCAGCGGGCATCTACGTTGTGGGCATGAGGTCCACCATATACATATATAATGGTAGGATACTTCTTGTTTGGATCGAAGTTTACCGGTTTCACCATTCTCCAGTAGAGGTCTGTTTCGCCATCGGCAGCCTTGATGGTACCGCAGCTGTACTCAGGCACATTGTAGCCCTTCCAAGGGTTCTCGGCAGTGAAGTAAGCGGTGCGCTTGCCGTTCTCGGTATTCACGAGGGCAATTTTGCGAGGAACGGTAGGAGTAGAGTAGTTGTCGAAGACATACTGTCCGTTCTCGCTCAAAGTGGCGCTGTGCCATCCCTTGCCGCAATCATCTACCAGCGTACGCTTGCCGGTTTTTGTATCTACGGCAAAGATGTTTCTCTGGATAGGCGATTTCTCGTTGGATGCGATGATGATGCTCTTGCGCTTGCTGTTGAAACCGAGCACTTCCATTACTTCCCATTTGCCGGAAGTCAACTGCTTGATTTCGAGCGATTCTGTGTTGCTTGCCATGCGGCTTCCGTGCTTGCCCAGGGTGCAGAGGTAGAGGTGGTTGTAACCATCCTTGCGGGTCTGCATGATGAAACTGCTATTGTCCCAAGGCAGGAACTGGATAGGATGACATGGTTCTACATATTTCTCATCGGTCTCGCGATAGAGTTCGCCTGTCTTCTCGCCGGTTTCTGCATTGTAGGCAGTCAGACGGCAGTCGTTCTGGTCGCGGTTCAGTTCGAACATATAGATGGTCTTGCTGTCCGGACTCCATGCGATGTTGGTGAAGTAGCGGTCGGTTGGATCACCAGCCTTCAGATAGATGGTCTTGCCGGTCATGCAGTCGAACACGCCTACGGTTACCTTGTGTGAAGTCTCGCCAGTCATCGGATACTTGTCTGGTGCAGGAGTAGCAATGCAACTCTGTGTTTCAGGATGATTGAAACCGATTTCCGGGATGTCGACCTGCGGATAGTCGGTTACCATACTCTGGTCCATGCGATAGAAGGCGAGCTGTTCGCCGTTCGGGCTCCAGAAGGTTCCCTTGCTGATACCGAACTCATCGCGGTGAACACTCTGTCCATAAACAATTTCGCGGCTTCCATCCTTTGAGAGCTGGAAATCGTGAGATTTCTTCTCTTTTGTCAGGGCGTTGCTGGTTACATCGAAGGTACGCACATAGAGGTTGCTGCCCTTCAGATAGGCGAAGGCGTTCTGCTGGGCGTTGGCTTCCAGGAGGTTCTCGCCGTCAGCAAAATCCATCTCGCTCAGCAGCTTATGCTTCTTGAAGTCTACGGTATAAGTCTTGCTGCCGTTGCTTACCATCACGATGCTCTTGCCTGCAAAAGGGAAGAGAGCATTGTAGAGGGCTCTTACCTTGATGTCCTTGGTAGGAGCAATCCACTGGTTGATGTCATTGATGCCGAAGAGTCTGGTCTCCTTGCCTGTCGTCTTGTTGACGAGATAGCAGGCATCCACATCCTGGCGAACGAGTTCATTGCCCCACCAGGTGCACCAGCGGTTCTTAGCCACCATGTTACGATAGTTGTTGCCGCCGAAGTTCAGGTCTTCCAATGTAAAGGTTTTCTTGCCTTTCTGAGCAGGAACCACGCCCTGAGCCTGTAAGTCGGTTGCATTCATAGCCATCATAATCATAGCAGCAAAAGATAATTTATAAATTGAATTCTTCAGATTCATTATATTCTTTACTTTACTTTATCGGGTTTACCACCCATGCGTCGTGAAACACGACGCATGGGTAGTATGTCTCTTTAATCCTCGTCGTCGAAGTCAACGCTGAAGTTCTTCTTGCCTCCGCGCTTGCCTCCGAAATCACGGCCACCACGTTTGTCGCCCTTGAAGCCACCACGCTTGTCGCCTTTCTCGAAACGCTTTCCGTCGCGCTTGCCACCGAAGTCGCGCTTGCCACCGAAGTCACGGCCACCCTTGCGGTCGCCCTTGAAGCTACGGCTTCCACGCTTGTCATCGTCGTCATCATTGCGTCGACCGCCACCGATACGTGAACGGCCGCCCTTATGGAACTCAGCACGCTTCTTCTCGAAGTCTTCCAGACGGTGAGTATGGAACTTGAAAGAACGGATATCGTCCTCCTCGTTTTCAGTCTCCTCGCTTACACGCTTCTTGAATTCACGCTCCTTCTTGAAACGGTGCTTCTGAGCCATCTCGCTCTTCTCGCGCTCAGTCTTCACAATACCGCCTTCAGAACGGAAGTCCTTCATCTTGCCGTCGAACATCACATACTTGCGGAATTCGCATTCCAAGCTTCCGTTGAATACAGGAATCTTGATAGATGGTTTCAGACCAATCTGCTCGAAGCACTCCTCGCGGTAACTCAATACCCAAGCCTCGTTGCCGGCAAAAGCCTTCTTGAAGCGCTCACCAATCATCTTGTAGGTGTTCAGAAGGTTAGGGGTAGAGATGCGCTCGCCGTATGGAGGGTTCATCACGATGATGCTCTTCTCTGCTGGCTGGGTGAAGTCCTTGAAGTCCTGCTGGGCGATGGTGATGTCCTTGCTAAGACCGGCAGCACGAACGTTGAGATTAGCTGTGTTTACAGCCTTCATATCTACATCATATCCGTAGATGTGGTGCTCGAACTCGCGCTCCTGAGAGTCGTCGTTATAGATCATGTCGAAGAGATCCTGGTCAAAATCGTTCCATTTCTCGAAGGCAAACTCCTTGCGGAAAACACCTGGAGAGATGTTGCGGGCGATGAGGGCAGCTTCGATGGCGATGGTACCTGAACCACACATCGGGTCGATGAAATCGCATTCGCCCTTCCAACCAGTCATCAGAATCATACCTGCAGCGAGAACCTCGTTCAGAGGAGCCTCTACCTGCTCCTGGCGGTAGCCACGGCGGTGCAGACTCTCACCACTCGAATCGAGACTCAAGGTGGCATTGTCTTCTGCAATGTGGATGTTGAGGCGGATATCCGGGTTAGATACGCTGATATTTGGACGTGTACCCTGCTTCTCGCGGAACCAGTCAACAATCGCATCCTTTACCTTGTAGGTTACGAAGCGTGAGTTGCGGAACTCCTCTGAGTAGACTACAGAGTCAACAGAGAAAGTCTTCTTCACGTCTAAGATGTCATCCCACTTGATCTTCTGGATCTGATCATACACCTCTTCAGCGCTTCTAGCCTTGAAGTGCTTGATAGGCTTTAAGATACGGATGGCTGTGTGCAACTGGAAGTTAGCACGATACATCATTTCCTTGTCGCCTGTGAAAGATACCATGCGGCGACCTATTTGTACATTGTTAGCACCCAGTTGGGTGAGCTCCTCAGCCAAGACTGGCTCCAGACCCATAAAGGTCTTGGCAATGAGTTCAAATTCCTGTTCCATTATTGAATTCTATATCTAATAAACTTTGTTTTTCTTTTTTATATTTCTTTGTTTTCGGTTTCATATCCTTGGTAACCCATACGTTGGCTCCCACTACGCAGCCTTCTCCGATGGTGATGCGACCGAGGATGGTGGCATTGGCGTAGACGATGACATCATTTTCGAGGATAGGGTGGCGAGGGATTCCCTTGATAGGATTGCCGTCCTTATCGAGAGGGAAACTCTTGGCTCCGAGGGTAACACCCTGGTAGAGTTTCACATTGTCGCCGATGATGCAGGTAGCTCCAATCACCACACCCGTACCGTGGTCGATGGTGAAGTGCTTGCCTATGGTAGCCTCCGGGTTAATATCAATACCGGTTTCCGAATGCGCCAGCTCAGTCATCATTCTCGGAATGAGCGGCACTCCCAGTTCGTGCAGTACGTGGGCGATGCGGTAGTTGGTAATCGCCTTGATGACCGGGTAGCAGGAGATGATTTCTCCGTGGCTCATGGCAGCCGGGTCGCCCTCGTAGGCAGCCTCTACATCGGTAGCCAGAATCTTGCGCAGTCTTGGAAACTCCATGATGACCTTGGCTGCAATCACGCCTGCCTTGGCACGCTGGTGCTGCAGTTCAGCCTGGGTTTCCGTTTCGCAGTCGTTGGCGAAGCAGAGACCGGCGAGAATCTGCTCTGACAGCATCTCATAGAGTTTCTCTACTCTTACTCCAATATGATATTTGATGGTTGAGATATTTACCGAAGAATTGCCGAAATATCCCGGAAAGAGGATAGAACGGGACAAACTGATGATTTCTTCGAGCGCCTTGCCCGAAGGAAGTGGATTCCCGTCTCGATGCTGATGGAAGAGACCCTTCAAAGATTCGGCGCTCGAAAGCTCCTCGATGGTCTCTGTCAGCTGATGAGTTAATGTATCTTTACTCATTTTCTTAATGTCTCAATAAAATTTGAGTGCAAAGATACGATTATTTTCTTGAATGACAAAGAAATAGCTACGGTTTTTTGTATTTTTTAGAGTGATTTTTTGAGGGATGAAAGACGGAAAGCCCCATGTACGGTGTTTTACCGTACATGGGGCTGGCTTGTCTTATTTTGCGATGCTGTCCAGGAAGAGGAGCAGTCGGTTGGTGACGTTTACCTCTGAAACACCGGAATCGAAGTCGAGTGATACGAGGTTGAGTGTAGGGAAACGGTCGTGGAGACGTTTCTCGATGCCCTTGGAAATCACGTGGTTAGCGATGCAACCGAAAGGCTGGAGCGAGATGATGTTGTTCACACCATCACGGATGTAACCTACGATGTCGGCAGGCAGAAGCCAGCCTTCGCCAAACTGGGCTGCGAGCGAAACCAGTCCCTGTACGTCCTTCGCATCATCATAGATGTTGGTGAACGGACGGAAGTAGCGGAACTTGCCGGCTGCCTTGTTTACCTGGCGCAATCTTCTGCCTATCAGCGCCTGATAAGCGCCCTTGATGATGAAATCGGGCACTTTGGTGCAACTCAGCCGCATGTGTTTCTGTATCTCTACATTCACAAATTCCTGCAGGAAGAAAGGGGCAAGCAGAGGCGGAACCACCTCAATGCCGCGCGAAATGATGTTCTGCTCCAGGAACTGGTGGGCGAAAGGATTGAACTTCAGGAAGATTTCGCCTACGATTCCTACCTTCGGCAGTTCTCTGTCGAGGGTCATCTGGTTGAATTCTTCGGCTGCCTGTTCCAGGAGTCGGATGAGTCCTTTGGCTGAATTCTGGGCGATTGGTCCGTCTATCAGCTGCATGTATTTATCGCGCAACTCTCTGGCAATGCCAGGTTTACGCTCTCTTACGATGCAGGCGTTGTACATCTCGTTGATTGCATCGCCATAGAAAATGGCGGTAACGATAATCTGACTGTATTTCAGCCAAGGTACATTGAAGCCGTCCTGCTCGTTGTAGTCTTGTTTGTCGTCTGTTGAGCCTGATGCTTCGCCCGTTGAGGCTGTTACACCGAGTGTGAGCAGCGGAATGTCCTGGAATCCATTGGAAATCATCGCACGTTTGATGAGACCGGCGTAGTTGGTTGCGCGACACTGGCCGCCCGTCTGACTCATCACTACTGCCGTATTGTTCAGGTCGTATCTGCCTGATTTCAAGGCTTTGATGATGTCGCCGACGATGAGGGTTGCCGGATAACAGACTTCGTTGTTGGCAAACTTCAAGCCGAGTTCGGCGCTCACCTCATTGCTCATCGGAAGTACCTCTACATCATAGCCTATCAGTTTCAGGATAGGCGGAATGATAGGGGTGAGGTATTCGGTCATGAAAGGAGCGAGAATCTTGCGATGAATATCCTGCTTGGTGAATACCTTGGTCTGCTGTAAATGTTGAATGTTGAGTGTTGAATGTTGAATTTCTTCTGCTGTTGAATTGGCTTTCCCTTCGGCCGCCGAACGTTGTTTCTTCACTCTTCGTTCTTCACTCTTCACTTCCTTTACTCCCTTCAGGCTTTCTATGAGCGAGCGGACACGGAGCTTCAGGGAGCCGATATTGCTCACATCATCTATCTTCAGCAGCGTGAAAGGCTTGTTGTGGCGCTTCATGATGTCGCGAATCTCGTCCTGGATAAAACTGTCAGGACCGCAGCCGAAGCTGGTCATCTGGACGAAATGAACCTCATCGTCCTGTTCGGCTGCCCATTGCGCTGCCTTCAGAATGCGGTTCATATACGCCCATTGCTTCACGAGATAAGTCTCTGGCTGACAGTTGTATGCTTCGTTGTTGTCTTGGTTGGCTAATGCTGCCTCATTTCTTTCTGCCGCCAGATTCTCCAGATTGAAGTCTTTGAAATCTGCAAAGAGATTACCCCGGGCGATGTCTTCGCTGATGACGTTGACTCCCAGATTGGCTATCATCTCGCTCAGCTTGTGCTGAATCAGCGGGTCTGTATGATAAGGACGGCCAGCCAGCAGAATTGTAAGTCCCTTGTTTGGCTTCAGAGTCTTGTCTTCGTCCGTTTTCTGAGCCTCTGTTTCTTCATTTTTCAGAATCTCCCAGCCCTGTTTCTTAATCTCAGCTGCATATACTGCCTGAGCATAGAGGGCCTCTCTCAGCGCTTTATGGGCAGTCTTCTTGCTTACTCCCAGTTGCTTGAGATAATCGGTAATCTGTTTTTCCAGCGCCTTAGGCTGGGCAAAGTTGATGACGGGCGTATCGATCGGTTTCTTCAGATTGATGACTGACTTGATGACATCGCTGTAGCCCGAAACGACCGGACAGTTGAAGCTGTTCAGCGTATTCTTCGGGTCGTCATTATGCTCATAAACCACGTATGGCATGAGGATGCGGTCTACCTTCGGGTTCTCGTTGAGTTCCTTCAGATGACTGTGAGCCAGTTTAGCCGGGAAGCAGATATTGTCGCTCATCACCGTATTCAAGGCTCCTTCATACTGGCTGAAAGTGGAATCGGAAGAGAGAATCACACCCAATCCTGCTGCCCGGAGCAGCGCATTCCAGAACGGATATTCCTCGTACATGTTGAGGATGCGAGGAATGCCTACTTTGACGTTGTGTTTTACAACGTCAAGTGTGGTAACCGTCTCTCTGTCAAAGAGTAAACTATATTTGTATTCGTAGATATTTTTGCCTTTTTCCCCGTTTGCTCCCTTGTTGTTGAATACACGCTCGCACTTGTTTCCTGAGTAGAATCGGTTGCCGCCGGCAAAGGTGTAGCGGGAAACATAACAATGGTTTTCGCAGCCTTTACATTGCAGCTGTTTGGTTTCATAATGAGCCAGATTCAGGAGATCATCGATGGATCTTGATGAGGCAGGTTGCTCGTCTTCTCCAGATGTGCGATGCTTGTAATCTGCCGCCGCATGAAGGGCACAGCCGTAGGCGCCCATCAGTTCAGGCATGTTGCTTCGTGCCACTTCTGTATGGGTGAGCAACTCAAATGCTCTTACCACCGCATCGTTTCTCATCGTGCCACCCTGCACAACGATTTTGCCTCCAAGGTTCTCATTACCATGGAGTTTCAATACCTTATAAAGACAGTTCTTGATGACCGAATAAGAGATTCCGGCAGAAATATCAGCTACAGATGCGCCCTCTCTGAGCACCTGTTTCACCTTCGAGTTCATGAAGACGGTGCAGCGGGTTCCCAGGTCGCAGGGAGCCTTCGACTGGCAGGCGAGTTGGGCAAAATCGCCTACAGAATAACCCATGTTGTTGGCAAAGGTCTGGATGAATGTTCCGCAGCCCGAACTGCACGCCTCGTTGAGTTCCATGCGCACCACAGCCCCTTTCTCCACGAAGATAGCCTTCATGTCCTGTCCGCCGATGTCCAGGATAAAACTCACGTCGGGCATGAGTGAGGCAGCCGCTCTTTCGTGCGCCATTGTTTCGATAATGCCGCTGTCGAGGCCGAAAGCCGCCTTGATGAGTTCTTCGCCGTAACCTGTAGAGCAGGAGCCTACGATTTCCAGTTCAGCGCCTCGCAATGCTGCTTCCTGCTTCAGGGCGTTCAGTCCATCCGCTACTGCCTTAATCGGATTTCCCAGATTCAGGCGGTAATTGGTAAAGACAATATCTCCCGTAGGCGTCTCCGCATTCACCCTTACTGCAACAATCTTCGTCGTAGTAGAGCCCGAGTCAATACCAATCACAACCTGCTGTTTTCCTTTATTCAGCGGTTGGGTTTCGGTAGCGAATTTCGTTTTTGATTTGAGCCATTCCTGGTGCTCTTTCTCATTCTTGAACAGAGGCAGCAGACTGCTGGTCCATTCCGTTTGTATTTCTTTTTTCATCCGGCTTCTGAGAACAGATACTGAGGCTGCAGAATCTGCCGATTTAGCCCGATAAGCACAGCCCAGAGCCGGAATGAGATTGCTGTTTTCTGATACGATGAAATCGTTTGGAGAGAGATGGAGATAATCGCAGAAAGCTTTGCGGAGAGCCGGAAGAAAAGTCAGCGGACCGCCGCAGAGCAGGATAGGAGCCTCGAAGCTGATGCCGTGAGAAAGCGTAACCACCGTCTGTACGGCGATGGAATGGAAGATGCTGGCTGCAATATCTGCTTCGGGCAGATTGCGTGCCATCAGGTTCTGAATGTCGGTCTTGGCAAACACGCCGCAGCGGGCAGCCATCGGATAAACGTGCTCTGCCTTCATCGCCAACTCGCTCATCTTCTGGTTTTCTACACCCATCAGCACACTCATCTGGTCGATGAAAGCACCCGTTCCGCCGGCACAGTTGCCGTTCATGCGCAGTTCCATATTTCCGTTTTCCTTGAAGAAGATAACCTTCGCGTCCTCGCCACCAATATCGATGAGCGCCTTCGCTTCAGGATGAGCCGTACGGGCATAGACCGATGCAGCCACCACCTCCTGTACAAACTCCGCCTGGAGCTGTTCGGCAGTAGCCATTCCTACGCTTCCCGTTACGCAGATTCTTGCCTCTGCATCGCCCACAAGGGCTGAAATCTCATCGAAATATTGCGACACAAGTTCGTTGACACGAGCGTTGTGGCGTTCGTATTTTGAGTAAATTACCCGGTTATCGCTGTCGATAACGGCTATTTTGGCTGTCGTAGAGCCAACGTCCAATCCTATGTAATAAGTTTTCTCCATTTCTCTTATCTCAAGTATTTCTCTTATCTCAAGTATTTTCTCTTATCTCAAGTATTTTCTTATCTTCTAGTGGCTTTTCCCAAGTTCCATCTGCTCTCTTCTCATATCCCTGAAAGCGCTCCAGGCTATCGGAACCGCAACGGCAAATGAGCAGCAATCTGCCCACATCTGACACATCTCCACGCCCAGCAGTCCGAAGAAATAAGGGAGGATGAAGATGAGCGGAATGAAGAAAAGTCCGCTTCGTGCTGCCGCTACGATGTTGGCTCTCACCGGTTTACGGATGGTCTGCATCAGCATGTTGGTGAGCACGATGCTGGCTACGAGCGGAAAACTGAGCACCTGCCATCGCAAAGCCACCGAACCTACGGCTACAACCGCTGCATCATCGCGGAAGATACTGATGATGGAAGTTGAGAAGATGAAGCCGAGAAGGGCACAGACGCTGAGGAAAACCGTGCCGCATTTGATGCAGAAAAAGTAGGCTTCCTTTACGCGGTCGTAGAGTTTGGCGCCGTAGCAGAATCCGCAGAGCGGCTGGAATCCCTGTCCCAGACCGATAACCATCGCATAGGTGAAGAAGGAGATGCGGGTAACGATGCTCATGCCCGCAATGGCTGCATCGCCAAACGCACCTGCTGCCACATTGAGCATCAGCGTAGCGATACTTCCCAGTCCCTGTCTTGACAGCGAAGGGGTTCCGCCGAAGATAATCTCCTTGGCAAAGGCGCGGGTAGGGGTGAAATTGCTGAGACGGATGCGGATGTTCTCGCCTTTATGCGTCATCCAGAACAGCATGGCGCAGCCGAAACACTGGCTGATGAGGGTGGCTACGGCGGCTCCGGTAATGCCCAGCTGGAAGTAGAGAATGAGCAGAGGAGCCAGAATCAGATTGAGCAGCACGCCCGACATGATGCCCTTCATCGCATACATCGCATTGCCCTGGAAGCGCATCAGGTTATTCAGCGTAAGCGAGGTGGTCATAAAGGGAGCACCCAGCAGGATAATGCCCAGATAGCGTTCTGTATAAGGAAGAATGGTGGGCGTAGAACCCATCAGAAGGCAGAGCGGAGTGAGGAACACATGACCCAGAATGGCGATGAGGAGACCGGTAAGAAAACTCAGCACAAAGCCCGTGGCTGCCATCTTCTGTGCCTGTTCCGTATGCTTGGCGCCCAACTGTCGCGAAACATAATTGCCTGCACCATGGCCAAACAAGAAACCTATCGCCTGGATAACAGCCATTGCTGCAAAGGCAACGCCTACCGCTGCCACACTCTGCGTGTTGATGCTGCCCACGAAATAGGTGTCGGCGAGGTTGTACATGCTCGTCGACAGCATACTGATAATCGTTGGTATGGCCATCGTAAAAATCACATGATGCACAGGGGCATGAGTGAGGAACGTATAGTTGTCTCTTTTCTCTTTCTTCATAACTTTATGATGCTCTTTTGGGGCATTTCAACCTGCAAAGGTACATAAATATCCACAAAGTTGGACAATTATGAACGAACTTTTATAAATTTATAAGAAAAGAGTTGCATTATTCGTAAATTTATTGTATTTTTGCACCGCAATTGAATATATATACAAAAAACGGATTACTAATGAATGATGAGATAAGAATCATACCGGTAACAACAAAAAAGGGGTTGAAAACCTTCATTCAGTTTCATTATGATCTCTACAGAGGCCATAAGTTTGCCATTCCTTTTTTGCGTTTCGACGAGATGAATACGCTGGACCCAAAGAAGAATCCTGCCTTCGAATTCTGCGAGGCTCAATACTTCCTGGCGGTTGACAGCGAGGCTCGTATCGTAGGTAGAATTGCTGCCATTATCAACCATCGTGCCAACGAAGAGTGGAACAAGAAGCAGGTTCGCTTCGGCTGGTTCGATTTCGTGGATAATGTAGCGGTTTCCTGTGCCTTGTTGCGCACGGTAGAAAACTGGGGCAAGAGCAGGGGAATGAACGAATGCGTAGGTCCGCTCGGATTTACGGATATGGACCGTGAAGGCTTGCTCATCGAGGGCTTCGACCGGAAGTCTACGATGTATATCAATTACAATTATCCTTATTACAAGACGCATATGGAGAGTTATCCGCTCTATGAGAAGGATAACGACTGGCTGGAGTACCGCATCAGGATTCCGGAAGTGACGCCGGCTAAGTTTGCCAAGACTGCCCAGATGATAAAGAGCCGATATAATCTGCATGTGCATAAGTTCACCCGCAGGGAACTGACCTCGGGAGGAATGGGCAGGAAGGTGTTCGAAATCGTGAACGAGACTTACAAGAATCTCTATGATTTCCAGCAGCTTACGGAGAAGCAGATAGATGAATATGTAAATACTTATATCAAGAAGGCTGATTTGAACCTGGTAACGGGTGTGGTGGATGGCAACGCTGGCAACAAGCTGGTAGCCTTTGGTGTTTCCTTCCCTTCGTTTACCGATGCGCTGCGCGAGATAGGCGATGGCAAGCTTTTCCCTACGGGTTGGCTGAAGGTGCTGAAGGTTCTGAAGTGGCACAAGACGGATACGGTAGATTTGCTCTTGATTGGTGTTCTTCCGGAATATCGCAAGAAGGGAGCCAACGCGCTTATTTTTGCCGATCTGATAGAGCAGTATCACCGTTATGGCTTTAAATGGGCAGAGGCTATGCCGCAGATGGAGACCAATACCGGTGTTCAGAGCCAGTGGCAGTATCTGGAGAGCGAACAGCATCGCCGTCATCGCTGCTATAAGAAGAAGATTTAAAAGTCTCTGTTTTGAGCCGTTTAGGCGTAAAAAAGATAGAAAATGGGCTAAAAAGTTAAAAAAACTAACTCATAGTTTTGTGGTTCTCAACTCATAGTTTTGTGGTTCTCAACTCATAGCTTTCCGGTTGAGAAAATTAAGAATGCATCGCGATAGGATGAAAAATGGCTGTAAAATGGCTGTTTTTTTCCATCGCGATGCATTATTTTTTGCGTCGCGACGCACCAATTCTTCCGTCGCGACGCATTAATTGCCCCCTCGTGAGGCATCATTGAAGCCTCCCGCTGGTCATCATTTAAGTCTCTTATCGGTCTTAATATAAGGCACTTATCTGTCTTAATATAAGGCACTCATCAAGATAAAAAGATGCGCTCTGGAAAGAGAAAAATAAGATGGGGGTTAACAGGTTAACAGTTAACACCCCAAAAATGCATACTTCCATCCACACACTTATATAAAAATAAGTATATATATATATTATTATATAATAAGGTACGCGAGGGGGACCATGCAAAAAACAGCTGTTAACTGTTAACCCTGTTAACCCCCCAATGAAAAGTTGATAGTTAAATATAGTATTCTGCCGAATCAACCAAACCGGCTCTCAGCGCATATTTCGTAGCCTCGTGAACGTTGTTTACGCCCAGCTTGCGGAAGATGTTCTTGCGGTGGGTATTGACCGTATGGAAGCTGGAAAAGCGCTTCTCGGCTATTTCTTTCGTCGTCATTCCCAGCGCAATGTCTTTCAGAATCTCTGTCTCGGTCTTGGTGAGGTTGATTTTCTCCTGCTCCTCCTGTTTCGGAGCCAGAAGTACCTCCATCATGCGCTGGCAGACAAAACGGTTGCTTGCCACACAAAAACGTATCGCCTCCTTGATTTCCATTAGCGAACACTCCTTCAGCAATACGCTGAACTGCGTACTGCTGGCGATGAGAATCTTCACGAAATCGGCACTCAGATCCTCACTGAACAATAGCCAGCGCGTATATGGAAAACGCTGGTTTAAAATAAGTAACTCGGCAGCATCATTGATGTCGAAAAGGGTGTAATCGAGTATTACAACCGTATCCTCATTCTCCTTTAAGGCAAGCATCAGGTCAGCCTTGTCTTCGATGGTTTGGGTTTCCAAACCCTCCATCTTACTGATCACATAGCTCAATCCGGCTCTTGTGATGTCCTGTTTGTCTGCTAATAGAATCTTCATTGTGTTTACTCTCTTATATGTTTTTTATATATGTACGCAGATGCCTTGATGCAGTAAAAATACTGCATCAAGGCATCTTTTTTCTTATTAGAATGACATGAGGAAGCCCATACGGATGCCCCATTTTGAGATGTTTGCATGGTCATTATAGTTGAGGCGGCGAACATAATCGATTCCGAAGAACTTGAAGATGTTGTGCACGCCGGCTACAAACTCCCAGTATGGCGTCTTGCCAAAGGTATAGGAGTTGGTAGGGAACTTGAAGAGCTTCTCATCATTGAGGTTCTTGCTCGGGTCGTTCTTGCTGGTCAAATCGCCCCAAACACCCTTGATGGCTACATATTCACGCCACTTCAGCTTCTTGATGAGCGGAATGCGGTTGAGCAGCTTGCCGTTCATATCCCAGGCTACTGACCAGAACAGCTGGCGGTCGCTCAGGAACTCCCAGTCCTTCATCATGCTGATGGTTGCCTCCTGCTCGAAGAGAGAGAGGTTGACCGGTGGCTGGATGAGCATGGTGAAAGGCACTTTGCTCCACTGCGCCTTGCCCACGATATTGAAATCCATATAACCGAAGCTTCCCAGCCACTGGCGCTTGTAAATGCCCAGCGTGGTGAGGTTGCTCTGATACTGGCCGCCCATGAATCCGTCTAAGCCCATGGTGTGGCGAAGCGAGATTTCAGGACTGTCGAGGTTGATTGGCAGGCGCTGCTGCTTGGTGTTGACATAGGTGACACCCGGGTTGTAATCTAAGCCTACACTCGCCTCTGTGGTGCGTATCTTGCGTATTTCCTCGCCGTCGCTCACTCTGTAGTAGTGGAGATTGCCCACGGTGCGGTTGCTCTGCCAGCGGAGGCTGGTGTCGAAGCGGAAGCCCCAGTCGGTTTCGTAGGTGAAGGTCACCTTCTGTCGGTGATACTGATACATCTGGTCCTGCGTAGTGGCACGGAGGGTCATGAAGAAGTTGTCCTTGTTGTGCAGCAGGTTATCATCGGATGGAGATGTAATATCATGCCCCAGCTCGAAGGTAAGCTTGCGCATCGGGAACTCGAACGGACTGTTCTTCTTCTTGTTGAACGAATAGGTGAGTACATGGCCGTAATACCACTTGTTGCTCTTCAGACCGTAGGCGCCGTAACCATCCCAGAAGAAGTGAGGGTTGAGGGCTGCCATCGTTCTGCCCGCCAGACGCAGGCGCACGCCGTCTACGTAGTTGTTGGAGAGGAACGTGTTGATAGGTCCCAGGTCGAAGAGGCTGCGGCGGTCGTTGATGATGCTGTCTCTTTCAACACCCAGACTGTCTTTCACCGTTACCTTTTTGCCCTTGGTATGAGCCACTTCCACATAGTTCTCCATCAGGGCTCTCACACCGAAGATGATGTATTTGAATCCCTTGGAGTTCTCCATGCGGTGGATAAAGCTGTCCATCGACGATTCGCTCTTCGTGAGGCCCACCTGCCGGTATTTGTTCCAGTAAGCCTCATCGCGGTTCATCGCATCCATATCGTGCCTGATCTTCGCCTTGCCCTTGAAGAGCTGCTTCGGCAAGGCATCGAAGGCATAATCGGTGATTCGCGTGTTTCGCACCACCAGCAGGTCCTGAAGGAGCTTGTTGACGTGCAGTTCGGCTATCATATCGTCTTTAGAGAGCACCCACTCGCCGTTGTCGAGCTTGGTGTACTCCTGTTCAATCTTCATGTCAGTAACCCAGTTTACATCGCTGTTGTGAGGCATGTAGAGGTTACATTTCTTCACGTGCAGGCTGCTGTCGGCAAGCACATAGAGTTCGCCTCGGAATCCGAAGTCCTGGCTGTTGGCTGGGATAAACTGCAGATGGTAGCACAGGTCTCTTTCCACATACACCGTATCTTCGATGTAATAATGGTAGAAGCTGATGGCTGTTCTGCCGATAGGAGACGGGAACGGATACTGCAGCAGGCGCACGTAATCATCGTAGATGTCCACATCGGTGAACACCTCTTTCAGGGCGGTGTTGAGAATCTCTCCGGTCTGGATTACCTGTCCGATTCCATTGCTCTGCTGACCCTTGATGATGTCCTTTTCGGTCTTCGGATCTTTGCGGTAAATATGCTGTGAAACCGTCTCGTCGATGCTGACAGGCAGGGTGAGCTTTCCGTTGTACGGAGAGGTTTCTACCTGGTCGAGGAGATACTGGCGGCGCTGGAAGAACTTGCTTTCGAGCTGTTCTTTCTTCAGGTCGTTGAGCGCGAGCGTAATCTTCTGATACTTATCATATTGCACATAGTCGTGGTTGCTCAAATCGCTCTTTTTCTTGGCAGCAATCACGCGCCGCATCAGTTCTACGGCAGGATTATCCTTACGCTTGTAGCGGCCTTTTTTCGATTTCACCACCACTTCGGTAAGTTTGTGCGTATCGTCTTTCAGTTTGATTTCCAGGAAGTTGGTCTTTTCGTCAACCTTCACCGATGTGCTCTTGTAGCTCAGTGCGCTTACGGTGAGCATGAGTCCCGGCTTCTTTTCGATGGTAAACTTACCTTCTCCGTTGCTTGAAACTGCGATTTTATGTCCTTTGTATTGCACGCTTGCATACGGTACGGCAAAACCGTCGTCATCGATGACACGGCCTGTTATCTTCTGCTGAGCCATCATCTGAAGCGTAGAAATCATCAGAAGGATGACTGTAAAATACAACTTTTTAATACCTTTCATTTTTTATACCTTATTATATATAGGGGCTCTCCGCCCATGATTTAATCTTTCAGGATGCAAAGTTATAACATTATTCGTAAATAGACGCAAAAACCTATTCATTATTTCAGTTTTTTATGAGATTTTCAGAAAAAGGCTTCCATGCAGTTCCTTCTGCTGCCTGTTCTTGCTCTTCGCCGTGCGAGCCTGAGTGGTATAAAACCCCTTCATATTGCTCTATTTCACCTTTTTATCTGTCAATATCTGATGAAATTCAGAAAAATAACAGAAAACTATTTGGTTAATTTAATTTTTTAGCGTAATTTTGCACACTGAAATTTAAAGAAGAAACGCCCTTCTGCGGGCTTATTAAACATTAAGAGAATGAATAACAAGGGAAATCTTACCGACGAGCGGCCTCCTTTGCTGCCCGTCATCATAGGCACCGGTTTCGGCAGTGGCTTCTGGCCTTGGGGACCGGGAACGGCTGGCTCTGTATTGGCAACCCTCATCTGGGCAGCCCTGGCTTACGGACTCGGTATTACGGGCGAGAGTCTGCAGAGTATCACCTTCTTTCTCGTCATTGTTTCCACTATTCTGGGCACTTGGGCAACAGCGCAGTTGCAGCCTTACTGGGGCGAGGATCCCAGCCGTGTGGTCATCGATGAGATGGCTGGCGTGTGGATTCCCCTGTCGTTGCTGACTCCGCTTACCGCTCAGGGCGAAGTGAAAGATGCCTGGTGGTGGGCATTGGTGGCACTTGTTCTCTTCCGCTTCTTTGATATGGTGAAACCGCTGGGCATCAAAAAACTGGATAACAGGCAGGGTGCCTTCTATGTGATGGCTGATGATTTGCTGGGCGGCCTCTATGCAGCCGTTTCTTTAATCATCATCAAAATCATACTGGTTTCGGCTGGAATCATCTAGTCTGGCATTTCTTAAAGAAACAAATTCTTAAACAGACATTTCTTAAGCAGACATTTCTTAAGCAAACATTTCTTAAACAGACAATAAAAATAGATAAAAATATGAATTATAGAGATTTCTTACAAAAAGTTATCTATGCCATCATCAATCCACTTATCAAGGGGATGATAGCAGTAGGTATTACTCCTAACATTGTTACCTTCGTAGGATTCCTGGGCAATATTGTGGCAGCCGGTTTCTTCCTTGATGCTGCATGGATGCTCGGAACTGAGCAGACTGATTATGCATCTTGCATGGTTACTGTAGGATGGGGTGGATTCATTATCCTTGCAGCCGGTCTCTTCGATATGATGGATGGCCGATTGGCACGTGTGAGCGGCAAGAGCAGTCTCTTCGGTGCACTCTGGGATTCTACACTCGACCGCTACAGCGAACTGGTAAGTCTCTTTGGCATCTGCCTCATCTTCGTTCGTATGCAGGGCGATATGATCTGGTTCTGGATGGGCGTAGTCACCTTTGCAGCGATGATCGGTTCTGTGATGGTAAGTTATGTCCGTGCCCGTGCCGAGGGTTTGGATATTGAGTGTAAGGTGGGTTTCATGCAGCGTCCTGAGCGCGTTGTCGTTACCGCTGTTACTGCGATGATTACCGGCTTTACAGGCAATATCTGGTGGCTGGCTGGCGGAATGATTCTGATTGCCGTCTTGGCAAACATCACCGCTTTCTGGCGCATCTGGCATTGTTATGTTGTGATGAACGCTCATAAATAATAAACTCAAGTTCTATCAATAAAAAAGTAGAAAAAAGTGTTTAGTATCTATCTGATTATCCTCCTGGCGGTACTCGTAGCCTGGAAGAAGACACGCCGTTTTGCCTTCTATTTTCTGCCTTGGTTCCTCTTTGGAATCATCTACGATTCGATGCGCCTTTATCCTAACTATATGGTGAACGATATTGATGTGGCGAATCTCTATCATGCAGAAAAGTCGCTCTTCGGCATTGCTGCTTCATCCAGCGCAGAACTGCAGGCTGTAGCCGACCATACCCAGCTGATGATTCCGGGCGAATACTTCAAGGTTCACCATTGCGGTTTTGCCGATTTCTGGGCAGGCATCTTCTATCTCTGCTGGGTTCCGGTGCCTATCGCCTTTGCCCTTTATCTGTATCTTACGAAACAGCTTAACTGGTTCAAGCGTTTCTCCTGGGCTTTCCTGCTGGTGAATGTCATCGGCTTCATCGGCTATTACATCTATCCGGCTGCTCCGCCCTGGTATGCGATGAACTATGGCTTCGAGGCTGTGCTCAATACACCGGGCAATGTGGCTGGTCTGGGCAGATGGGACGAAATGACCGGACTGCACGTGTTCCACGGACTCTACGGCAAGAATGCCAATGTCTTTGCTGCCGTGCCTAGTCTGCATGCTGCCTATATGTTCCTCACTACGATTTATGCTGTGATGAGCCGTAAACGCTGGTATACGGTGGTGCTCTTCGCCTGCATCTGTCTGGGCATCTGGTGGACGGCAGTCTATTCAGGTCATCATTATATCATCGATGTCATGTTGGGTATTCTTACTACGATAGTAGGCGTACTGCTTATGGAATCCAAGAGAATATGGGCAAGATTAAAGAAGAACTCGTAACCTTCGGCAAGGCGGAACTGACCGCCTCCTGCGCCTCTGTGATAGACTTCGGACTGGCATTCTTCCTCTCAGATATCATCGGCATTTATTACGGACTTGCCAATGCGCTGGGAGTGATAAGTGGCGGCATTACCAACTGCATACTTAATTACCGTTATGTGTTCGGCGATTCCAAGAGCAAGAAAAAGAGTGTAGCCTGGCGCTATTTTATCATCTGGGGCATCAGCTGGATGCTCAATTCGGGCGGCACCATCGCCCTGACCGAATTTCTGAATGCGCACGAACATATTCAGCTGCATTATATGATTCCGAAGAGTATTGTATCTCTGCTGGTAGCGATATTCGTCAACTATCCCGGACAGAAGAAATTTGTTTTTAAGCAGTAATAACCATATCAGATGGGGGCAGTATTCAGTATGTGCCCTCATCTTTTTTTGTATCCTGTTTTTTGTATCCTATCAGGTAATCTGTTGACATCGGGACATAAAAAAAAGAGTTTGGATTGTCTCCCGACATTCCAAACCCACGCTTGTTTCTAACTAACTTATTATCAACTATTCATTACTTTTCAGTTTGCAAAAATACGAGTTTTTTTCTTATAAAATAAATTTTTTCAGAAAAATAATAACGTAAACGTTTGCGTTTTCGAAAGAAATTGTTATCTTTGCAAAGAATTCACTAACTTTGCAGTCGGAAAGGCAAAATATGCAGAATTTGTGGATACAAAATGTATGTCAATAATAAGCGTAAACTAACAAATGAAACAACGAAGAACATCTTTGAAAGACCTCGCCGATCAACTTGGCGTCAGCATAGCAACTGTATCTAGAGCCCTGCGAAACAGCCATGAAGTGGGTGAGGAGATGACTCAAAAGGTGAAAAGCCTTGCCAAGGAACTCAATTATCGACCAAACCCCTTTGCACAGAGCCTCAGAAAAGAAGCACCTAGGGTGATTGGTGTAATTGTGCCAAACCTGGTGACTCATTATTATGCTGCCGTGCTGGATGGTATAGAAGATTATGCCGTAAGGAATGGTTATTCGGTGATCAGCGCCAATAGCCACGAGAATACAGAACACGAGAAGAGAGCGGTAGAAAACTTCCTGAATATGCATGTGGAAGGCATCATCGCCTGTCTGGCACAGGATACGGTCGACTATTCTCACTTCGAGCAGTTGCATAAGATGGGCGTTCCACTGGTGTTCTTTGCCCGTTGTTGCTTAGAAGATAAGTTCTCCCAGGTAGTAGGCAATGGTGATGTTGCCGCCCAGGAGGCTACCCAGCATATGATAGATACCGGTTCGCGCCGCATCGCCTTCATCGGCGGTCCAAACCATCTTGATATGGTGCGCCGCAGAAAACACGGTTATCTGGAGGCGCTGAGAGAGAACCGCATCCCTATCGACCGTGACCTCGTAGTTTGCGACAAAATCGATTTCGATGTGGCACGAAACGCTACCCTCCGTCTCCTTGAAAAGGAGAACAGACCTGATGCCATCCTCGCCTTTAACGACATAATCACCTATGCCGCCTTCGATGCTATCAAGGAAAAAGGGCTCCGCATACCAGAGGATGTTGCTATCATCGGTTTTACCGATGGTGATACTGCTGCCTTCGTTACGCCGAAACTCTCGGCTATCATGGACAAGGCGCACGAACAGGGAACCACAGCCTGCGATCTACTCATGAGAAGTATCAATGGAGATGAAAAAATCTACAAAAAAGTGGTACCGATGATACTGAAAATACGCGAAAGTTCTGAAAAAAACGACGTGAAATAAAACCTATTATAGAAATAAAAAATCTTTTCAGATAAATATATATAAACCTACGATTATGATGATAAAAAAACAAAACTACTTGAAACATGCCATCGTGCTGTTTCTGCTCTTGCTGCTCATGCAGCCGGAGAGGGCATGGGCTGCCTATGAAAACGTAGAATTCAGCAGCCTCACCAATCATGATGGACTTACGAACAGTCAGGTGGGTGCCATCCTCAAGGACACCAGAGGCTACATCTGGTTCGGTACCCAGTCGGGACTGTGCCGCTTTGACGGCTTCCGTATGAAAACTTTCTATTATAGCAACACTGATGATAAGTCGCTGCCTAACAATTCGGTAGATGAACTTCAGCAAGACTATGATGGAAATATCTGGGTGCATACCTCTGTGGGTTACAGCATCTACAAATATGATGAAGAGCAGTTTGACCGCAAACCGGAAGAATGGCTCAAAAACATCCACGTGCAGGGACCTCCTTATAAACTCTTGATAGATAAGGATAAGAACATGTGGATAGCTGTCTACGGACAGGGACTCTACTTTCATAATGCCAAAACAAAAAATACTTATCTTTTTAAATTTACCAAAAAGGCTCAGCCGGGCTGTCTGAAAGAGGGAAATATCAGTAAAATAACCGAGGTTGACGGCGATGCGCTCATTACCTATGCTGATGGTACAATCTGCCGTGTCAACGGACAGAAACAGAAGGTTCTCTGGTACAATTCCTTCCTTGCCACCCATAAAGCTGCCGGTGATAATGGCGCCTATACTTTCTATGATGGTATAGGTGGTTTCTGGGTTTCTGTAAGTAATGCCAATTACGTGTATCAGTCTAAAACCGGGAAATGGACCGATGCCCGTTCTTATATTGAGAACATGGGCATTGATATTCCTTGCCCAACCCGTATTCTGATGCGTGATATTGCCCGCGATAAGGCTGGCAATCTCTGGGTGGCTTCCGACCATAACGGTCTCTTCTTCGTTGATTTCAAACGCAAAATCTGCCGTCAGTATGTTCATTCCGAAGCAAAGGGAAGTATCGTTGACAATTCCCTGCAGAAGGTTTATGTGGATGATGAGGGGGCTATCTGGGTAGGTAGTTACAAGAACGGTGTGGCTTATTATTCGCCTGACGCTCAGAAATTCACAACTATTCCGCTTGGTGATGTGTGTACAATCACGCAGGATCTGAATGGTAATCTCTGGTGTGGAACCAATGATAGCGGTATTGTATGCTACAGTCCGCTTACCGGACAGAGCTGGCGATTCTCACAGGCTGAAACCGGTTTGGCTTCGGATATTGTGGTCAGCAGCGTAACCATGGCTGATGGTACGATGTATTTCGGAACCTTCAATGGTGGACTTGCCCAATATAAAAATGGTAAATGGAAGAGTTTTCAGGTAGCTCCAGACGGACTTGCCAATAACAGCGTCTGGTGTCTTGCCGAAGATCCGTATCATCGCCTGATTATCGGAACCTTGGGTTCAGGCTTCCAGATTTATAATCCTGAGAGCGGAAAGTTTACAACCTACAATGTTCAGAATTCGGGTATTACCAGCGATTTTATCAACTCGCTCTTCCTGCCGAATAAAGATGAAATTCTGATAGGTCATTCGCAGAACTATTCTATCTTTAATTTCGGAACCCGAAAGGTAACCAATGTGAATACAACCAAGGACGGACAGCCTTTCCCTAGTCCTTCCCTGAATTACATGATGAAGGATAGCCGCGGCATCTTGTGGATGGCTTCGCCTGCGGGCGTCACCATGTATGATGAGGCTTCAGGACAGTTGGAGTCAATCAATGACCTCAATGGTACGCAGGGTACGGTAGGCTGTATGGTGCTCGAAGATAAGCAGCATAACATCTGGCTGGTTTCTGAGTTTATCGTTACCCGTGTTACTTTGGCTAAGAACAATCAGGGCAAATGGGATATTACGATGATTAGTTTCAATTCGCTCGATGGCTTGCAGAGCCGCCAGTTTAACCAGCGTTCTGCCTGTCTGATGAGAAATGGAGCCATCGCCATCGGTGGTCAGGATGGTATTAATATCATCAATCCTGCCAAGATCCTTCCTGCTCAGAAACATGCAAAAGTCTTGTTCAGCGGTTTCGTACTCTTCGATCATCCGCTGAAGGCAGGTGAGGAGTTTGAAGGAAGAGTGCCTCTGGCTAAATCGCTTGATACTCATCCTGAACTGGATCTCAGCTATAAGGATAAGGCGTTTACCATACAGCTGGCTTCCGACCAGGTAAGTATTCCTGCCCGTTGCCGTTTCCTCTATCGCATGAAGGGACTTGACGACAAATGGATGCTGACACCGGAGGGACGTCCGGAGGCTACCTTTACCAATCTCTCTTCAGGCAGCTATGTCTTGGAGGCAAAGGTGGTGAATGCTGATGGTAGTGTGAGCGAAGAGGTGAGCACGCTGAAGATTCATATTCACCCGCCTTTCTATCTCTCTATATGGGCGTTTATCGTATATATTATATTAATAGGTGTAGCTTTCTATCTCTACCGTAAACGTATGCTCGAAAAGCAACGTGTAAAATTCGAACTCCAGAGCAAGGAAGACAGTATCAAGAAGACCAAGGAGTTGAACGAACTCAAACTCAACTTCTTTACCAATGTGAGCCATGAACTCCGTACTCCGCTTACCCTGATAATCTCGCCGCTGGTTAGTATGATCAGAGAAGAAAGAGATGAAAGTAAACGCAGAAAGCTGGAGATGATTCATCGCAATGCTACCCGTTTGCTCAATCTGGTAAACCAGATTCTCGACTTCCGCAAGATAGACCAGAACAAGGAAAAACTTACCCTGTCGCATATCGACATTGTGAGCTTCGTTGACAATATCTGTACTTCGTTCCGTACTTTGGCAAACAGCAAAGTAACGCTTGCCTTCGATTCTACGGTGCCTAGTCTGCAGATGTCGTTCGATGCTGATAAGGTAGGAAAAATCGTGAATAACCTCTTGAGCAATGCCTATAAGTTTACGCCAGATGGAGGATTTATCACCGTTTCTCTGAGTGTTGCACTCCGCCAGCGTGTAGGAGACAAGGATTCGGATATGCTCCGCATCTCAGTATCTGATACAGGCAAGGGCATCAGCGATAAGGAGAAGGAACATGTGTTTGAGCGTTTCTATCAGGTCAATGGTACTGAAATGCAGCCGCAGGGCGGTAGCGGAATAGGTTTGAATCTGGTAAAGAAGTTTGCCGAACTGCATGGCGGTAAAGTAGATGTTACAGATAATCCAAGCGGAGGAACCATCTTTATGGTAGACCTTCCGATAGAGAGCAGTACCACCTCTAATTCTACGGCACATCTCGGTTCCTTGCGAGCAGCACCTATCATAACCACGGTGCATCAGGCTACTGATGAGGATCCGAATGCAGGTAAGAACGTTCTCTACGGAATGAGTAAACGTGCGCATCAGCCTGGAGAATCGATGATCAAGAAGCCGGTAGTGCTCCTCGTTGACGACAGTGAGGACTTCCGTGAGTTTATGAACGAAGTATTGACAGACTATACGGTTGTTGAGGCTGTCAATGGTCAGGATGCCTGGAACAAGATCATCGACCGTCGTCCAGACATCATCCTGAGCGATGTGATGATGCCTGTGATGGATGGTAACGAACTCTGCCGTATGTGTAAGGACAATGACGAAACAACAGCCATACCTTTCATCATGCTCTCGGCCCGTATGGGAGATGAGCAACGCAAGGAAAGTCTGAAGTGTGGTGCTGACGAGTATATTGCCAAACCATTCGATATTGATATGTTGAATCTCTGTATTCTGAACCTCTTGAAGAAACGCAAGAATGTGAGTACAGAATATGTAATAACAGAGGCCGACCGCAAATTTATAGATGAGGTGAATGCTTATATCCGCGATCATATGAGCAATCCTGAAACATCGGTAGAATCGCTCAGTACTCATCTTAGCATTTCACGCGTACAATTATATAAGCGCATGATTTCGCTGACGGGTATTACACCTTCTGAGTATCTCAGAACCAAGCGTATCAAATTTGCAGAGCATCTGCTGCGCTCGGGCGACTTGAACATCAGTGAAATAGCCTATAAGGTGGGATTCAATAATCCACGTTATTTCACTAAATACTTCCAAGACGCGTATGGCGTTACGCCGTCTCAATATCGTAAGAATCTGTCAGAATCAGAGTAGTTTACGCTTCTAGTTAACATTTTATACACATACAGATAACATTTGCGCACAAAGATACGGGAAATTTCTCGTATCTTTGCCGCAGATTTTTAAACTTTTCTTTAAACATATAAAATGAGACTAACTAAAACATTATTGATTTCAGCAGTGCTGCTGATGAGTGCCACAGGTATGCAGGCAGCTGGTTTCAACCAGAATGGTAATTATCTCACTGTTCAGTTGAAGCAACACCAGGATTTTGGTCCTAGTCAGATTCGCCTCCAGGTGGTGAGCGATAAGATTATCCGTGT
>ERZ1023886.70-NODE-70-length-43934-cov-17.830876_pt1 | contig 43934 bp, 37 predicted proteins | sample MGYA00380395_ERZ1023886 | MGnify/ENA primary metagenome ERZ1023886 (study PRJEB33179, sample SAMN07449002) | human gut metagenome | biome: Human-gut; feature: Human associated habitat; material: Faeces | host: Homo sapiens | place: India: Bhopal | collected... | reverse complement strand
TATATCGGCATTATTGGTTGCTGCGGAGGCCGGAGACCTCCGCTACTTTTGTTGGTGCAGTCATAAAGCTTTACACACATTATATAATATAAGCGCAACAAAAAAGTGGCTGCAACAAGCATATTGTCAGAAAAAAGCAGTAAATTTGCAGAATTAACAGCTACTTTTTAAAAACAGCATACAAGGCTGAAAAAATCTACACGAAGTATTAAAAATCAAAATATACAAGCAATGAACCGCAAACTTATCCTTTCGTCAGCAATAGCTCTTGCCAGCCTCACCGCTTCGGCACAGAGCTCAGTAAAGGCGCCTGCCCCAATCCTGCCGCTCCCCGAGCAGAAGCAGATCGACTGGCAGCGCATGGAGACCTACGCCTTCATCCACTTCGGTCTGAACACGTTCAACGACCGCGAATGGGGCTACGGCGACTCCGACCCTGCTACGTTCAACCCCACACGCCTCGACTGCGAGCAGTGGGCAAAGACGCTCGTGGCAGCGGGCATGAAGGGCGTCATTCTCACAGCAAAGCATCACGACGGCTTCTGCCTCTGGCCCTTCGAGGGCAACGACTACAACGTGACACGCTCGCCGTACAAGAACGGCAAGGGCAACATCGTGCGCGAACTTTCTGACGCCTGCAAGAAGTACGGACTGAAGTTCGCGGTGTATCTCTCACCGTGGGATCGCTCGCGTGCCGACTACGCTACGCCGGGCTACCTGCCCTACTTCTACGCGCAGCTCCACGACTTGCTCACCAACTACGGCGACGTGTTCGAGGTGTGGTTCGACGGAGCCAACGGCGGCGACGGCTACTATGGCGGAGCAAAGGACTCGCGCACTATCGACCGCAAGAACTACTACAACTACCCGCATATCTTCGCCATGCTCGACAGCATTCAGCCCAACGCCGTGGTGTTCGGCGACGGCGGACCGGGATGCCGCTGGGTGGGCAACGAGAAGGGCTTCGCAGGCGAGACCAACTGGGCGTTCCTGCGCAAGAACACGGTTTATCCGGGCTACCCCAACTACCCCGAACTGCAGTACGGACACGCCGACGGCGACCAGTGGACGGCTGCCGAGTGCGATGTGTCTATACGTCCGGGCTGGTTCTACCATCCGGAGGAGGACGACCGTGTGAAGTCGCCCGAACAGCTTGCCGACCTCTACTACCGCTCGGTAGGACACAACGCTACGCTGCTGCTCAACTTCCCCGTCGACCGCGAAGGTCTCATCCACCCTATCGACTCGGCTAACGCCGTCAACTTCCACAAGATGATTCAGCGCGAGCTGCAGCACAACCTCGTGGCTGGCATGACACCGAAGGTGAGCAACGAGCGCGGAAAGGCGTTCGCGGCAAAGGCGATGACCGACGACTCGTGGGACACCTACTGGGCTACTGCCGACGGCGTAACATCAGCTACCATCACGTTCGACTTCAAGAAGCCGCAGCTCATGAACCGCATCATGCTGCAGGAGTACATTCCGCTCGGACAGCGCGTGAAGAAGTTCGCCGTAGAGTATCTCGACGGCAAGACATGGCGCAGCGTTGAGCAGGGCGAGGAGACAACCACCATCGGCTACAAGCGCCTGCTGCGCTTCCGCACCGTGGAGGCAAAGAGCGTGCGCGTGCGCATCATCGACTCGCGCGGACCGATCTGCCTCAACAACGTGGGCATCTACTACGGCGGCAAGGACGCACAGCTCACATGGAACCCCACAGCCGAGGCAATAAAGTCTCTGCCGTTCTCTATCCTCGGCGCCGACAAGGCTGAGTGGGAGAAGGCTACCGACCGCAACCCACAGACGGTTTGGTTCTGCAAAGGCAACGAAGTGCTCATCGACCTTGGCAGCGAGCAGGAGATTTCCGCATTGCAGTATCTGCCCGACCAGAGCGAAGGCAGACGCGGACTCATCCATACATACACCATCGCGGCGTGCGACGCCAAGGGCGGCAACGAACGCGTGCTGAAGAGCGGCGAGTTCTCTAACCTGCAGAACAACCCTATCCTGCAGACCGTATCGTTCAACGCTACAAAGACACGCTACCTGAAGCTGCGCGCCGAGCGCATGGTCGTGGCTGGCGAAGCAATGGGCATCGCCGAACTGGGCGTCAAGTAATATTAAGATAACAATACTAATGGTAGGAGGCTACGGCAAGAATGCCGTAGCCTCCTACTGTTTGTTTTCTGCGCATTTCACTCTTCTTATTCCAACTTTTTGTATATTATTTTAAAATCTCAAATTATTTTTCTAATTTTGCATTTTAAAACAATACATATATAATAATGTCAAGAAAGAAGAAACCACTACCAATACTCGAGAACGTAACTATTGAGGCGGTTGCTGCCGAAGGAAAATCACTGGCACACGTCAACGACATGGTTGTTTTCGTGCCATTCGCCGTACCCGGCGACGTGGTTGACTTGCAGGTGCGCAAGAAGAAGCACAGCTACTGCGAGGCGGAAGTAATACGCTTCATCAAGAAGAGCGACGTACGCACAGAGCCGATGTGCGAGCATTTCGGCATCTGCGGCGGATGCAAATGGCAGAACCTGCCCTACGAGGAACAGCTGAAGGCTAAGCAGAAGCAGGTGTTCGACCAGCTCACACGCATCGGCAAGATAGAGCTGCCGGAGTTCATGCCTATCATGGGCTCGGTGCACATCAAGGAATACCGCAACAAGCTGGAGTTCGGCTGCTGCAACAAGCGCTGGCTCACACGCGAGCAGATTGCCGAGGGCACACAGTTCGACAACATGAACGGCATCGGATTCCACATCACCGGAGCCTTCGACAAAATTCTGCCTATCGAGAAGTGCTGGCTCATGGACGACCTGCACAACAAGATTCGCAACGCCATACGCGACTATGCCTTCTCTACCGGCATGACGTTCTTCGACCTCAGACAGCAGCACGGTCTCTTGCGCGACATCATGATACGCAACTCGAATACGGGCGAGTGGATGGTGCTCATACAGTTCCACTACGATGAGGAGGGCGACGAGCAGCGCGCCAAGGCGTTGCTGCAGCACATCGCCGACAAGTTCCCCGAGATAACATCGCTCATGTACGTCGACAACCAGAAGTGCAACGACACCTTCGGCGACCTCGACCTCTCTGTGTTCAAGGGCAACGACCACATCTTCGAGACAATGGAGGACCTGCGCTTCAAGGTCGGTCCGAAGAGTTTCTACCAGACCAATACCGAGCAGGCTTATCACCTCTATTCGGTGGCTCGCAACTTCGCCAAGCTCACCGGCGACGAACTGGTGTACGACCTCTATACCGGTACGGGCACCATCGCCAACTTCGTGGCTCGTCAGGCACGCGAGGTTATCGGCATCGAGTACGTTCCTGAGGCTATCGAGGACGCAAAGGTGAACTCTGAGGTGAACAACATCAGCAACACCAAGTTCTACGCCGGCGACATGAAGGACATTCTCAACGACGAGTTCATCGAGAAGCACGGACGCCCCGACGTAATCATCACCGACCCGCCACGCGCCGGTATGCATCAGGACGTGATAGACACCATCCTGCGCGCTCACCCGAAGCGCATCGTCTACGTCAGCTGCAACCCCTCTACGCAGGCACGCGACCTGCAGGCGCTCGATGTGGCTTACAAGGTGATGGCGGTACAGCCGGTGGACATGTTCCCGCATACGCCACACGTGGAGAACGTAGTTCTTTTGGAAGAAAAACTGTAAAAATCAAAACTCATAATGAAAACATTTGCAACTCTCGCACTCGCCGCTCTCACTTTCGGCAGTGTGTCAGCACAAGAGAAAGAAGCTAAGCTGAAGGTGCTCAGCGACATCAAGTTCAGCGGTTACATCATGTCGCAGTATCAGTACAGCGACAAGGAAAGCAACAAGGGCGAAAAGGATATCAACTCGTTCAACATCCGCATGGTGCGTATGGCGCTCGAAGGACGTGTGGCAGGCGACTTCTACTGGAAGGCACAGCTGCAAGTGAACGGCAACACCTCTAACCTCACCGTGTCGCCACGAATGGTCGACGCGTTCGCCGAGTGGCAGAAGTACGATGCGTTCAAGGTGAAGGCGGGTCAGTTCAAGCGCCCGTTCACCTTCGAGAACCCCATGCACCCAATTACGCAGGGCTTCATGAGCTACTCGCAGAACGTCACTAAGCTCGCCGGATTCAGCGACCGCGTAGGCGAACACTCAAGCAACGGACGCGACATCGGCGTGCAGCTGCAGGGCGACCTGCTCAAGGCTGCCGACGGACACCACTACCTGCACTATCAGGTGGGCGTCTTCAACGGTCAGGGCACTAACATGAAGGATGTAGACCAGCGCAAGGACATCATCGGCGGCGTATGGGTGGCTCCCGTGAAGGGCTTGCGCATCGGTGCGTTCGGCTGGACCGGATCGTATGCTCGCAAGGGCACATGGACTGAGGTAGACGCTAACGGCGTGGAGCAGACAAAGAACGGTGTGCGCTCGCTCGAGAAGAACCGCTATGCCATCAGCGCCGAGTATGCAGCCCACGACTGGACCGTGCGTTCGGAGTACATACACAGTCAGGGCTACGGCTTCAAGACGTCTAACGCTTCGGGCAAGGAGACCGACTGCACTATCAACTACGCCGCAGGCGACAAGGCAGACGGCTTCTACGCACTCATGATTGCGCCGGTCATCAGCAAGAAACTCTATGCAAAGGCTCGCTACGACCTCTACCGCCCGCAAACCAACTGGCACACTTCGAAGACTCAGTACGAGATCGGTGCCAACTACTGGATTGGCAAGCACGTCATGGTGGCTGCCGAATACGCGCGTGTCAACGACCGCAGCCTGAACAAGTCAAACTATAACATGTTCGACCTGCAGCTCGACGTGAAGTTCTAAACTCCACACGGCCTTAAACGCTTTTCTTGATTTGTCAAACAATTAAAAAAAACTCTCATACGATGCCAGAACATAAACACAAGCACAGCCGCAGACAGCGCCGCGACGAGATAGACATCTTCCGCGAGAACAATCTGCGCGCTATACACAGAAGGAAGCAGTACGCACGAATAATGTTCGTCGTGGTGTCCATAATCGCCGCTCTCATGCTGGCGTTGGTATACGCTGCCTACTTCCTCGACAAATAAGAAACTATAACCCCGTATAACTCAAAAAACTGACACTACAAATATGACAAACAAATCATTAGCAGCCCTCTTCTTCGGCTGCATCCTTACAGCCTCTGCCGCTTCTGCGCAGTCGCTGCTCCCCAAGCCGCAGTCGTTCGTTGCGGGCAAGGGCGCGTTCAGCACCGACGCAAAGCTGAAGGTTGTCAACGAGGTTGGCGCCGAGGCAGAGAACATCTACTCTAAGCAGTTCACAGCCAACACCGCAGACGACGCTCGTCAGGTGGTGCGCTTCACACGTCTCGACGGCGCTTCATCGCCCGAGGCTTACCGCCTCCACGTCACTAAGGACACGCTGCTCATCAGCGCCGCTTCTGCCGACGGCTTCCGCTTCGCTTGGCAGACCATAAACCAGCTGAAGCAGAAGAACGCCGTCATGGCTTGCGACGTCGTTGACGCTCCGGCTTTCAAGTGGCGCTCGCTCATGCTCGACGTGTCGCGCCACTTCCAGCCCATTTCGTTCCTCAAGAAGCAGATCGACGTCATGGCGCAGTACAAGTTCAACCGACTCCACCTTCACCTCACCGACGCTGCCGGATGGCGCATCGAGATTAAGCGCTACCCGCGCCTCACCGAGTTCGCTGCATGGCGCGAAGGAAAGACATGGAAGGAGTGGAGCAAGCTCGGATGCAAGTATATGCACGCGGGCGAAGCTGGCGCTTACGGCGGCTACTACACTCAGGACGAGCTGCGCGACCTCGTGAGCTACGCCGCTGAGCGTGGCATCACCATCGTGCCCGAAATCGAGATGCCGGGCCACTCGGCTGAGGTGCTCACCGCCTACCCCGAACTCTCTTGCACGCACGAACCCTACAAGCAGATGGACTTCTGCCCGGGCAGCGTCGCTACATACGACTTCCTCGAGAACGTGCTGAAGGAGGTGATGGACATCTTCCCCTCTAAGTACATCCACGTCGGTGGCGACGAGGCTGACAAGGCTTCTTGGCCTTCTTGTCCGCTCTGCCAGCAGAAGATGAAGGAGCTCGGCACAGACAAGGACGGTCTGCAGGCGCACCTCATCGCCCACTTCGGCAAGTTCCTCACCGAACACGGACGCCAGCTCGTAGGTTGGGACGAAGTGATTGCGGGCAACCTCGAGAAGAACACCACCGTGATGGTGTGGCGCGGACTCGAAAAGGCGCAGGAGGCTATCGACCACGGCTACGACGTAGTGCTTTCGCCCAGCGGCTACTGGTATCTCGACTACTATCAGGATGCACCCGACACTCAGCCTGAGGCTATCGGCGGTTTTCTTCCGCTCGAAAAGGTATACAGCTACGTGCCTGGCGGCACTCTGCCCGAGGACGTACGCAACAAGATCACCGGTGTGCAGGCTAACCTCTGGACCGAATACGTGCCTACAGCTGAGCATGTAGAGTATATGCTCTATCCGCGTGCTCTGGCTATCGCCGAAATCGGATGGAACGGCACAAAGACCAAGAACTACCCCGAGTTCCGCAAGCGTGCCATCGTCGAGTGTGAGCGTCTCCACAAGCAGGGCGTCAACACCTTCGACCTCAAGAAGGAGCGCGGCGAACGCCCTGAGTCGTTCAAGACTACCAAGCACAAGGCGCTCGGTTGCAACATCACCTTCAACCACCGCTACGAGGACAAGTACAAGGCGCAGGGCGACAAGACTCTCGTAGACGGACAGCACGGCGGATGGACATACGGCGACCAGAAATGGCAGGGCTTCCTCGGCAACAAGGGCTACTGCCTCGACCTCACCATCGACCTCGGCAAGGTGCAGAAGATTTCGTCTGTGGCTGCCGACTTCATGCAGGCATACGGAGCATGGGTGTTCTTCCCGTCTGAGTACAAGATTTCGTTCAGCGAGGACGGCAAGAACTTCAAGGAGGTCTACAGCAAGTCTACTCCCGTCGACCGCGACATACAGCTCGGCTTCCGCAACTTCGCATGGAAGGGCAAAGCCACCACACGCTACATCCGCGTGCAGGGCAGCACTACCGAGGACGGTGGATGGCTCTTCACCGACGAAATCGTAGTGAAGTAACATAAGAGCCTACCCCGTAGGAGGCTACGGCATTCCTGCCGTAGCCCACACCCCACAATTACAACCACAAAGAAAATCCGCTTAATCCGCTTAATCCGTTGTATTCCTATTTATACAACGTTTTAAGCAGATTAAGCGGTTTTTTCATCCTAACTCCCAAAAAAACTTAAAATCTTTTTATTTTTTCACCTTTTTATTTTTTTACGTTCATATTTTCGCTATATTTGCCCCAACCAAACACAAAAACGTTAAATTAAAACCACAACCACTATGAAAACCTTAAAACTCGGAATGCGTGACGCCGCAGTAAAGATACTACAAACAGAACTCAACCGTATTGGTAACAAGCTAACCGCTGACGGAGCATTCGGTCCCGGCACACTCGCCGCTGTAAAGGCATTCCAGCAAAGTCTACAACTCGTAGCTGACGGCATCGTCGGTTACTCTACATGGCAGGCGCTCTTCTTCCATCAGCGCCCAGCAGCCGCACGACTCACTGAAGACGACTTCCGATTAGCCGCTCTCCTACTCGACTGCGAGACAGCAGCGCTCAAGTCGGTGCAGAAAGTGGAGACAGCCGGACGCGGAGGATTCCTCGCCGCAGGCAAGCCGCAACTACTCTTCGAAGGTCATATCTTCTGGCGACAGCTGCAGCTACGCAAAATAGATCCTGCCAAATACCAGACAGCAAACGCCTCTATACTCTACCCGAAGTGGACAAAGACCCACTACAAAGGTGGCATCGGCGAATACGCTCGCCTCGAACAGGCACGCAAGATAAACGCTGACGCAGCCAACGCTTCGGCAAGTTGGGGAATGTTCCAGATTATGGGCTTCCAGTATCAGCTCTGCGGATTCAAAACCGTAGCGCAGTTCGTAAGCGCTATGTGCCAGAGCGAACGCAGTCAGTTGCTCGCCTTCTGCCGATTCATAACAAAGAACCCGCAGATGCACGCCGCACTACAAGCAAAGAAGTGGGCTACCTTCGCACGTCTATACAACGGAAGCGAATACGCCAAGAACCAGTACGACACAAAGCTGCTCAACGCTTACAAGGCGTACGCAGCTAAGTAAGACTCTCATAACAAACACCCTAACAACACGACAAAAAAAACATTAACACAAACAGACTTGGCAAGAATTTATAAGGTTCTATCTTGTCAGTAGGTCTAAGCAAAGAACCTATAACTTTTTAAAACTTAAACCTATGGATGTAGCAAACAAATCTATCGGTACGCTGCAGGGTATTCCTTTTGAAAACCTTATCGGCGGTCCGCTTAGCGCTTGTATTCAAGCGCAGAACGATGCAGCAATGACAAGTATCAACTTCATCAACAATGTATGTCTGAACGAAGACAAGGAGACTGGCGAAAAGTCGGCTATCTATGTTAGCTTCAGCTTTATTCAGAATGGTCGCAAGGTGGTTATCAACGTTCCGCTGATAGCTATCGTTCCGATTCCGTATATCGCAATCAACAGCATTGACATTAATTTCAAAGCCACAGTCAATGGTGTAGAATGCGAATCTAACGAAAACACGTATTCAGAAGAGTACAAACGAGACACAAACACTAAGAGCCAAAAGAGAAGAGGATTCTTTCTTAACAAAAATAAGAAAGAGACAAAAATAAACACATCATTCTCTACAAAGCGCGACTCTAAGAGCACGCAGGACTCGAAGTTCAGCGTAGAGGCAACTATCGACGTTGCTGTACACGCAGGTCAGGAGTCAATGCCGGCTGGTATGGCAAAGATTCTCGAAATGCTCGGAGCAGCAATGGACCTTTGTTCACCCGACGGCGAACTGAGCGTGAACGACACAACGTTCTACGCTGAGAAGTCCCCGAGTAGTACACCGAATGACACTCTATACCTGCCAGTCAAGGTTATTGCCCAATACAAGACTCCTGAAGGCTTGTATGATGCAACAAACATCATGTGTGACAATGGTGTCAATGGTGAAGAAAACAAGATGGACAAGACCAGAGAGTTTGAAATTACCCTTCCCAAAAACACTGGTACGCAGGGTAAACAATATGTGATTTCTTGTGGTGATGTTCAGAAGGTTACAATAACCGTGTTGCCCAAGCCCTAAGAAGTTGCATAAACCATCAAATAATGCCTCACAAAAAGAGCATCTATTCGTTAACATTTAACTCTAAAGGTTATGGCAAAGATTGATACGACACCTTCTACCGTCGCGAACAATGCCTTACAGTCACTACCTTTTGGCACTCTAATCGGCGGACCGCTTTCTGCTTGTGTCGAAGCGCAGAAACAAGCGGCGTTAACCTCGTGGGAGTTCATACGAGACGTAGGACTCACAGACACTGAAGACGGCGGGAAAAAGGCTATATACGTGAACTTCGAATACCGTAAAGACGGTCATTCGGTGACTCTCAGTCTGCCATTGCTGACAATTGTGCCTATTCCATACATGGCAATTCGCGAGATTGACATCGCATTCAAGGCGCGCATCTCGGCGGCATCTGCCACATCGCAGACCGACAAGAAGTCGACCGCTATGGAGATGGGAATGAAATCGAACACCAGTGTCAATATCGGCATTGTGAAATCGAGTTTGGAACTGAGCACAAGCATATCGAGTAAGAAGGACTCCACCGCTACACGCGAATCTAAGTACAGCGTGGAGTACACTATGGACGTGAACGTTAAGGCGGGTCAGGACGATATGCCGGCTGGCATGGCTAAAGTGTTAGAAATGCTGAACACCTCTATCGACTCTATCAACACAAAGGGTGAGCTGAACGTGTCTAACCAGGTGGTAAGCCTGAAGGATGGCGGCAGCACTTATATTTCGTACAAGAATACAGAGGGGTACTACGCTCCACAAGATATCAAGGTATACAAATATGAGGACTTTAAACCTGCAGAAGAATTGAAATCTACTGACTTACAAAAGGCAGCTGACGACTCAGGCATTCTGTGTGTGTTCAAGAACGAGGGATTCTATTGTGCAAAGGCTGGCGAAAGAATGCTGGTCATTAACGTAACTAAATAGTAACCGACTATGTCAGATAATGAGAATAAAAACAAAGATTTGAAGCCGGGAGGTGAATCATCACCACCTACAGATCAAGTTTCACAAACTGATGCACCAGCGGTTGACTCTGAAACTACAGACACAAGCTCAGCGGAAGAAGAGAACCAACAGGCTCCTTCTACAACAGGCAATGACAATGATGAAAGTCAAGGTCAAGAAACTGAAGGAGGAGAAGAGCCCAATAAGGAAAATAAGAACGACTTTTCAGAAACAGCAAAAAAAGTCAGTAAGTCTTTAACCGATAAATATAATGAGCTTAAGGAAGCTAAAAAGAACGATAATAAAAAGGATTCCTTAGGCGATCAGATGAAAGATCTGAACGAAGTGCAGGTTGACAAAACTTTCGTTTCCGACTCTATAAATCTGTTGGGCAAAATCTCTTTCGACGAACTTATCGGCAATCCGCTCCGTGCTGCTGTGAAGGCGCAGCGCGACCTGGCAAAGGAAACGCTTAGCTACATACGCGAAGAAGGCATAAAGGTGGACGAAAACGGACAAGGACAGATAACTTACGTTACGATGAACTTCTTCCGCGACGGCAAGCAGGTGAAGATGCGTGTGCCGCTTCTCACATTGATGCCGGTTCCGCGCCTCTCCATCTCTACGATGAGCTATACGTTCAAGGCTAAGGTGAATGCAATGTCTGGAGTTGTTGCTTCGGTAGGCAGCGGTGGCACACCCATCAACGCCGGAATATCAACAGACAACAGCAGCAAGTCGGCAGCTTCGGCAAAAGCGACGACGAACTCTTCCTCAAAAGGCAATAACGAAAAAACTGGAGACAAGCCTGCTGCTTCGTCAGAAAAGCCTGCTGCTTCAACAGACAATTCCGCTGCTTCATCAAACGAAACTGCTACAAGTGCTGCTGGCGCTAAGCCTACGATAGCTACGACACCGACAATGTCAGTCGGCTACTCGTCGAAGAAAGACTCTGGTGCAACTCGCGACTCGCGCTACAGCGTGGAGACGACGATGGACATCAGCATCACAGCCAGCGAAGGCGAGATGCCACGCGGCATCGACCGACTGCTTGGAGTGCTCGACGACTCGACAGAAGTGATCGACCCGAAGGGAACGCTGCAAGTTTCGGCAGATCGTATATCGCTCGTGAACAACTACGGAGTCATATCTGTATCATACCGCAACGGCAAAGGCGCTTACGCACCGACGGACGTCACCTGCGACCCGATTGAAGGCGAAGCAAAGCCCGACTTGCTGGAGAGTGGCGACGAAATGCTGCTTATCTTCAAGGCTAAAGGTGTCTACATGGTTTCCGCCGGCGAACTGACTCGCATTGTATTTGTATCATAAAAACCCATTTAAGTATGGCAAGACTACAAGATGTAATAGCCTCAGTGCTGCGCGACGTTCTGTCTGCGCAGCACCAGGCAAATCTCTTAACAGAGTCGCTCGCCGACCAGTATCGCGAAGCGGGCGTCATGCACCAGCTCAATCTGCCCGCCGTGACAATCGGCGACCTTGAGTTGTCGTTCCATTTCGCAATCGAAGACACTTGCGAACTGTTCGAAGAAAAGTCGGAAGACGAAATAAAGGCGTTGGACGTGATTGTGGACGCCGAACAGCTGGCAGAACTGCCAGAGAGCGCTATACACAACATCACGCTGAAGGTGTCTACGCGCAACGGCGTAAAGATTTCTGAAACATAAAACCTCTGATAATACGACTATGGCTGATATTGACAACAACCAAAATGCGGAGAATACGCAACTGCCAGCCGAATTTAACGATTCGACTGAGATGAACTTGGCAGACATGCTGAGCGCATTGATTGAGTCGACTATCGCAGCCGACCAGAAGGCAGCCGAGGATTATCTGGATGTGTTGCGTACGTATGCGCTGGAACCTGCGAACGGTTCGAACGGACACGAACGGCTGAAGATGGTCGACTTCGAGATGACCGACTCTAACGGACGCGAGCAAATAGTGTCTATTCCGAAACTCTCGCTGTTGCCGCTACCTTTGCTGCGTGTGGCAGAAGCTACGTTCGACATCGAAGCGCAAATCGACATTTCTACTGCGACAAAGCAGGATGTGAAGAAATTCGAGAAGAACTACCCTATCTACAACCAAAAGAAGAAGAAGACAAGCATCGACGACCTCAGCAAGGAAGAACAAGAAATACTGCTGAAAAAAATCAAGTCGCTTGCAGGTATTCGTGTACGATTTGGCAACCAAAGCACGCAGAAAAAGAGAAATCCTTTGCTACGCAGCGGAAAGACCACAACGAAAGAATCTACCTCGATGCAGAAGATGACGAACGTGAAGGTGCACATAAAACTCGAACCGGTGCTGCTGCCCGACGGCATGCGCGGTCTGCTACAAGCCACCGAGAACACTATCAAGGTGGTGGATAAACAGAACTAACAAATTAATAACAAAAACCATTAACACTTTCAGCTATGATGAACAACAATCAGCAAAAGACCCCAGGACTCAACTGTCCGCAGTGTGGAGCATTCATTCCTACATCCATCCCCGAACTGCTTTATTCAAGCGGACTTCACTGTATGCATTGCGGTCTGACACTCACTATAAACCGCAACGAATCGAAACGTGCGATGGAGATACTGAAAAACGTAAACGATGCACAGCAAAACCTGAACAAGGCAAGTTCTTTCCAACGATAAATACTACAGACTATGGCAGATGGACCTAATACAAACTCTGGTAGCAAGGTCGCGAGCGCCCTCAATTCCATTCCTTTTGGAAACATCATAGGCGGTCCGCTGGCTGCGTGCGTACGTGCTCAAGCAGATGCTGCGCAAACCACCATCGACTTCATCCGCGGCTTTACAATGACCAACTCAGAACTCGACCCGGAAGGTGTTGAGCCAATCACCGTCACCTTTACATTCATCATGAATGGAGAGAAAACACGCATGACAGTGCCGCTTATGACCATCGTGCCTATTCCATATATGCACATCGACTACGTCAACCTGAACTTCACAGCGGATATCACTGCATGCGACGACGGAAAGATGGAGGCAAAATATGCTACGGAAGGCTATACACGCACCGAGGACGACGAGCAATCGGTATCTGTTGAGAGCAAGATGGGCATCAATGTACGCGCCTCAACAAGCTCTATGCCTTCTGGCATGGCGAAGATGCTCGAATTCTTCACAAACAATCTCATCGTGCACGACACGCTCACGCCTCAGCAGGTGGAGGACATGAAACGAGAAGCAGAACGCAAACGCCTTGAACTTAAAAACAAGAAAGAGCGTATGGTGGGAGCTCTTGTGCATGCTTTGGCTGAATACAAAAAGCAAAAGTCTGAACGTGAAGAGCAGAGAAAAAACGAAGAACTGAAGAAACAAGAAGAACTGAGAAAGCAAGAGGAGGAACGCAAGAAGAAGGAAGAGCAGGAAAGACTTGAGAAACAGCGCAGAGAGGAGGAAGCCCGAAAGAAGGAAGAAGAACGACTCGAAAAAATACGCAAAGAGGCCGAACTGCAGAAAAAGCAAGAGCAGGAAAGACTTGAGAAACTGCGCAAAGAGGAGGAAGAGAGAAAGAAGAAGGAAGAGCAGGAAAGACTTGAGGAACAGCGCAGAGAGGAGGAAGAGAGAAAGAAGAGAGCAGAGCAAGAAAGAGAATGGTATCAAAAGATTGACCCCAAAAAGAGGATCAGATTTGCAAACCGCATGAGCAGAATGCATATTAACCCATATAGACCATTTGCTCTGCCTTCAACAAAAAGAGGAAACCCTCATCCGGAATGTACTTACGATCCAACTCAAAATATCAATTGGAACATTGAGCGTCAAGAAAGGTTACTCAAAAATAGTACGAAAAAGAAGGATTGGATGCGAATGCATCTGTTGTTTGCTCTGCGTACTGCAAAGAAGATATATCCGTATGACGTAAACTCAAGGCAAGCTAAAAGCATACTGGAATACGAGTTGAAGAATTTCCAACCACGCTACGCCGGATGGTATGGTTATGGCGAACCTTTTAACAACAATTTACCCAATGGCTATCGCAAATATGGAGCTATTGATACGGTATTTACAGAATTTGTCGGTTATGTATTAGAAAACGAACGTAAACTCAGGAAGTAATGGACGATCAAGAAAAAAAGAAGCACGATAACTTTTGGCTCTCTGAGATGATACGCAATACGCTCTCCGTATGCAACGCTGAACAGCAAAAGGCTACGGAGATGGCGATGGAGATGATCGGGCGTGAGGCGTTCTGCAACAACGGCGAACGCTCAGAGCCGGTCATGGTGGCTTTTGCTCTGCAGATGAACGGACAAAACTACACTATGCGTGTGCCGCTGCTCTCGCTCGTGCCGCTGCCGTTCCTACAGATTGACAACGCCAACCTCAGCTTCTTCGTCAGCATCATGTCCTCTAAGACCAACCGACTGCAGGGACTGAAGGTCTCGCTCTCGCCATCCAACAAGCAGCTCGAGGAGTCTGCCGTCTCTCAGTACGACCTGCGCAACAACATACGTGTAGAGATAAAGGCTGAAGCGCAACTGCCCTCACCAGGACTCGCCCGACTGCTGCAGATTGCCGCCGCAAACGGCATGAGCATCCGACCGCTCCACTCTGCAACGCCGCCCGACACGCCCAACAACACCCTATAAGAACAATAATATTTTTACAATAACCCTCTAAACCCAAGAATATGGCTCTACCCGTTGACAACCAAGAAAGCCTTCTTCAAGAGCTCGACTTCAACCGCATACTCGGCGCTCCGCTCTCAGCCTGCGTCAACGCGCAAGAAGAAGCGGCGCAGGCCACACTACAATACCTCAACGAGGTGGTATTCACACAGGCTGGCGACGACGACTCCAGCCTCGAACCCGTCACCGTCTCGTTCTACTTCGAGTCCGCAGGACAAGTTCATCGCATCGTCATGCCGCTGCTCCTCATCGTGCCCGTACCTTATCTGCAGATAGACCGCGTCGACCTCACATTTCAGGCCACCGTCACAGAGAGCCGGATGAATCACGACACAAGAAAGCTCTCTCTGAAAGCCAAATACTCCGCGCCTGGCGACTCTGCCGAAGTGAGCAAGGAGACGAAAGCCGAGTACATGAACAAACGCTGCATCGACATCAATCTCAGCGTTACTTCAGCCGATATGCCGATGGGCATCTCGAAGCTCCTCGAAATCTTCAACAACCAACTCGTTGAGGTGAAGCCCGACGAGCCCGAAGTGCTGCCCGAGCCAACACCAGCAGAGAAGCCAAAGCCCACAGAGCAACCTACCGAAAACAAGCCTGCTACTCCCACAACACCTAAGCCCGAAAAGGAAGAGAAGAAGGAGGAGCAGAAGCCTGAAGAGCCGAAGACAGAGGAAGTGAAGCAGCCCGAAATGAAGTACAACATACTCCTGCTGGGCAAGATAACCAACGCCCAAAAGTCCGACATACTCAACATCGTCAGCAGGTATTGCCGCTCGAGCTACAAGCTCTCGCCCTCAGCGCTCAACAACATACTGAAGGCTAAGAAGCACACCATCCCCGTAGAGGACACACAGGAAAACGTCAAGACAATTATCGACGCCCTCAAGCAAAAGAAGATTGCAGCAAGCGCCGTCGAAGTATAAAAGTTGCAACCTTCGCATTCATAGTTTTTAAATAATAGTTACAAAAAATGCTGCCCGGCAAGTTTGCCAGGCAGCATTTTTTGTTATCCGTAGCGGAAAGTTTCCGCTACTAATAAATCTTTACTTCGCAACCTTCAGCGCACCCTTCTCGCCCTTCACTACATACACGCCCTTCGGCATATTCTTGCCGCAGAACTCGCCGTATGTCATCGTGCCGAGCTGTGTGCCTACCGAAGAGAACACCTTCACCACGTCCTCCGCAGCCATCTGCGTTGCGTCCTCTGTCACATCGCCGATAGTGCTCCAAGCGCTGAGGTCTACAGTCTGCCAGTCGCTCCACTTCGAAAGCACGTTGCCAGCAACAGCACACACACGCCACTGATATGTAGCCCCAGCGTTCAGACCCTCAAACTTATAAGATGTCGACTTGATGTCTGAGAAGCGCTGCGCCGAAGCCTTCATCACAGCCTTCTCAGCCACGCCCATGCTTTGGAAGTCCTCAGCCGAGAAGTCGCCGTCGTAGATGGCGATAGAGAAGACGTAGCCACGCTTCTTCGGCTGCACCTTCACCTTATAGTCCTCCATGTTAGCGTTCGCAAGCACCACGGTTGTCAGCGTGCCGTCCACGCCCACCGTCTCCTCCGAGATAACGCTGTCGTCCTTGTCGAGCAGCGACACCGTAGCCTCAGCAGCATCGCTGCCATAAGCGCTCGCCGAGAGTCTTACCGTGACGCTCGTAGCCGAGTGGTCGGTGATGAGCGGCGAAGTGAGGTTGCCCTGCTTCTTCGACGAACCAAGCTTTGCGCAGCCCGGACACTCAAACACCTTCTCGCCCGTCCAGCCTACGTTCTGCATCTTGCTGTCAAGCGCACCCGAAATGTCGATTGTGCCGTCGGCTGTGAGGTTAGCGCCCCATGTGCTCAGATCCTCGCTCAGCATAAGCGCCTCGTCAGCAGAACCTTGAGCGCTCTTCTCGCGCAGCTCTATGGTGTAGCTCTCCGCATTCTCCACGGCGTTCCAGCCACCCGTGAACGAAGTCTCTGCCATGTCTACCAGCTTCGGCTGCGGCGCTGAGAGCGAGAGACCGCCCATGAACGTGAACGAGATCTTGCCGTTCTTCTCAGCAATCTCCGTCACCGGCTTGCCCAAGAACTTGCGTCCGTCGCTGTTGGCGTTGAAGAGCGTAGCGGCAGGCTTCGATGTGTCAGTCAGCTCCGTAGAACGTGTTGTGCCAGGCCATGTGTCGCCCGTCACGGTCTCCGGCGTCAGCTTGTTGTCAGCCGGCACAACCGTGAAGCGCTGGTGGTTGTACGCATTGTTCACAGCGTTGCTCTCCCATACATCCTGGTTGTAGTCCATGTGAATCACGAGCATGCCGTGGTTGGGCAGCGCCTTGTCCGTGCCCTGCAGCTGGCGGTTCTCGAAGATGTAATACTCATTCTTGTTCTTCTCGTTGAACACCACGTACGACTCATCTGCCTCGTCCAGTGGCTTCATGTCCTTCACGTAGCACGGCTCGCTGAGGATAATAGGCTCGAGCCATCCGCTCACCCACTTCTCGTATGTGTTGTAGCCCACCGGCGCATAGCCGTCGCCGCCGTACGATCCGTAGTCCATCAGGTCCCAAGCGTCCATGCCGAAGCAGCCACCGTTCTGCGTGTCGTACATATCGGGTATGCCCATACAGTGACTGAACTCGTGGCAGGCGGTGCCGATGCCGCTGATGTACGTGCCCGAAGCGCCGTTCAGCTCCGACGAGCAAGCGTAGGTGTTGATGCGCACGCCGCCCAGACGCAGACTGTAACCTCCCGACTCCAGTTCCCACTCGTGCGGCCAAATGGTGGTGGCCGGAGCGCCCGAAGCCTCGCCGTAGCCGGCATAGATAACATACACCTGGTCGGCAGCGCCGTCGCCGTCCCAGTCATACTGTGTCATATCGAGCTTCTCCTGAGCGTAAGCCAGCTCGCAAGCCTCCTTAATCATGCCCGCCGGATCGACGTCGTTGCCGTATACGTCGTTGGCGCCGTAAGAATCCATATTCTTAGAAACCGTCACCGGTCCCACAACGTCAAACTCAAGGTCGAACTTGCCGTAGCTCTGCTTGTAGAAGAAGTCGTGCACCGATCCGTTGTTGCCATAGTTCTTGTAGCCCTCCTTGTTGAAGTAGTTCTTCCACTCCTCCAGCGAGTGCTTCGACTGCATCTGCTTGTCCTTGAAGTTCACAAGAATCACCAGACCCTTGCGCTTGCCCGTTACGCCGATGCCCTCGCCGCCGGTAGCGCCAGCCATAATCTCACGCATCATCGGCTTGCCCGCAGCGTCCATAGCGTTGCGCTTCGCAAGGCGCGCCATGCGATGGGCGTTGCGCTGCTTCGCACGCTCCATGCCAAGCGAGCGCACTTTCTGCGCCTCTGTCGGGTAGTAGCTGAGGAACGCCTGCTCTGCCGCGCCACGGCTACCCTCGTTGTGCGCCACCTGCGCAGAGGCTGTCAGCATGCCGCCAGCGTCGAGCGTAGCATAGCAGTAGGCACCGTCGGCACGCTGCACCAACGGCTGACCGTCTTCGGTACTTGTGTAATGGAAATTCTCGTCGCCGCGCAACATCACAGTGAGCACGGAGCCGTCAGGCTGCTGCACCTGACGCTTCACACGCTTCGCCGGAACGGCAAAAGCAGAGGCTGCAAGCATAAACACTGCAGCGAGTGTTAGAAATCTTTTTGACATTTATTAGGTGATATTGAATTATTTACATTTAAAAAGGAGAAAACCTCAAATAGGCTGCAAATATACGAATAATATCCCGTGCGACGAAAAATTTTCAACGATAAAGCGCCTTTGTTTCACTAACTCGCTGCACTATTCCATCCAAACGCTTCTATCGCTGAACGCACACGCGTTTTATCTGTTCGCGAACTTTTTACGCTCTTCTACTCGCCCGTTTAAAGTTCTTTAACACCTCGAGCACCAGAATGATAGTTATTGGCTATTTTTTGTAAGGAATATACAACTACCGACGGAACGGGCATTGTGAACAAGACTGTCTCCGACTTCACCGTCAAGCTGATAGGCAAGAACACCGTTACAGCCGACCTGGCAAGCATGGTGTTGAACCAGACGTCTACCATCACCGGCGACGGTTCGCTCCATCTCACGAGCAAGCGATTCTGCGGTCTCGACATGGAGAGCGCTTCCGTAACCATCAACAACACCAGTCTGTTTGTTAAGGGTGGCTATGGCATAGCTGGTTTTATTGGAGCAGAGACGGAGGTGCTCACCGTGCGCAACTCTTACGTAGAGGCAGAAGGCTTCGGCAGCGGATCCATCTCACTCATCAGCGACCTCATCCTCGACAACTGCGCCATCACACAGCCCGTCGGTGCGGAGTTCGACGCCGACCAAAAGGCGGTAGTCCTGAATAGCGAGTTGCTTAAGTCGAAGGTTGTGATCGAGCCTATCACCAACAGCATCGGCACCGTGACAGCCGACGTGCCCGCCCGCAAGCAAGGCATCTACAACCTTAACGGCGTAAAGCTGACCCAGCAATGGAACGACCTGCCTGCCGGCATCTACATCGTTGACGGTGTGAAGCGCGTGAAGAACTGATACTGCTAACTAAGCAGATTCGGCTTGCTGCGCAATTATCGGATTAAGCAGATTCGGTGGCGGCGGAAGCAATCGACTAACCGTAGCGGCGGTATCCTGCCGCCGCAGCAAGCTGCAGTGCTAATTATTACTATCAGACTTGGTGCTGAGGGATTCAAAACTTTCTCCTACGTTTGCAGCGTTAGCTATTCAATTTGCCAAGTCTTTTGGTTTTGACTCACGTCTTTTTTGTGTCCGATTTTTACTCTTTTACTTTTACAAGGATGTTGTTTACCATTATTTCAACTTTATAAAGAAACAATTAAGCAGACTTTTCGGACTACATGCCGAATCCCTTCGAAAATTTCAATTCCATAAAGGTACAATTAAAACTGACTGACGATGTGCATGAGTGGATAATGGCGCAATTTCAATTCCATAAAGGTACAATTAAAACTAGGCTGCGTTGTAAACTGCCCTGGTTGATAAGTATTTCAATTCCATAAAGGTACAATTAAAACAGACCAGGTGAACAACCAGTCGTACTCGCTTGTATATTTCAATTCCATAAAGGTACAATTAAAACTATGCCCAGACGTAGTTTGGAAATCCTTTTTCGTATTTCAATTCCATAAAGGTACAATTAAAACCGAGAGGCGCGACTTCATAGCTGTTGCCATCTGATATTTCAATTCCATAAAGGTACAATTAAAACATAGAGCTTGCGTAACCGATGTGTAAATATTGACATTTCAATTCCATAAAGGTACAATTAAAACGGTCTTTTCCTGCAATACAGGACTTGCCACACCTTATTTCAATTCCATAAAGGTACAATTAAAACTCCTCGTCGTTGCGTGGAATGTTTACGATGTGCATATTTCAATTCCATAAAGGTACAATTAAAACTCAACCCGGCTCGGTGTGTTTTGCTCCCAAAGGCTATTTCAATTCCATAAAGGTACAATTAAAACCCATTGTTTTTGGATATATAATATCCTTATTTTCAATAGAATTTGCGAATGCAAAGTTAAGAAATCTTATTGAAAAAATGTCGATGGGTAATTATATATTTTTATGCGTTCTGCGACAACCATTGTTTTTTTATGGTGTTACAACAAGTCAAAGAGCTAAATGATGCTTAGGAAAGAGTGGATTATTATTAGGAAAAACCACATCGACAACTTTTATTATAAGAAATTGTCGGTCGACATTATCTCTTTCCCAAGTATCTGTTTGTCCATACTATAACCTATTTTATTCGTAAAAATGATTATGCTGTCCTCCAACTGATCAATTATTCCTTTAATTTTCAGTTTCAGTTCCCTAAGTTTTACTTCAGACAGTTCGCCTTCAAATACGGAGTTTTGTATCCAGCACAGATACTGACGGCACAGTTTCAGTATTTTACCGACACGTTTCTCGCCTACATCATAAACAACAATAACATACATATCACCAATACATTTTAAAAGGTTTGTATTCTTCAATCCCTATGATATCTTTCAGCAACTTGTAGCATTCCAATTTTATGAGATGCTTATAGCTGACATTGCGTCCCAAAGAACGGTGACGGAATGTTTCGTCATATCGTTCCTCCATATCTTTTACGAATATCTTCTTGCCTTTCTCATTTAAAAGACACTTGTTGAGTTTCTTGTCAAAGTGACTGTTACTTAAAGCATGTTTGTTCAGCACCTTAAAGATAACTCCGTCTACGATAATGGGCTTGAATATCTCGGATATGTCAAGGCACAACGAATAGCGTCGTTCACCTGGAGTGTGTAGAAAACTAATCGTTGGATTGAGTTGTGTCTAATGTACGGCTCTAAGTGTTTCTGTATAGCACATCATATTGCCGAAAGATATCAGAGCGTTCACTTCGTTTTCTGGTGGTTGCTTGGTTCTTGAGCCCATATTGAAATCATCAAGTATAATATCAAAAGCGGCATATACGCAGGAGAGGATATTCCAAGATACCCTTCACGCCATCTATTCCATGTTGCTCGAAAACATACATGTAATATTTCAGTTGCCATTCATGAGCTTTATCCACCTTATTAGATTTCTTTATCTCATGGATGACCTTGTTCTTGGCATCATAGTAATCTACTTTGATACCATCAATCTCCACTTCCTCATACTTTGATGTACGTTGTGGATAACTTGATTCATGCACCAGCTTTCCTTCATAGACCAAGTCTGACTCTTGTTCCATGTTGATGCCATTGGCAAACAGCCATAGTTTGCGATGGCAAAGCTGGTAATAGTTGAAATGAGTACCAGTTATTGTCATAAGTAATTATCTCCATCAATTATAATACCAGTATCAAAATTATAACATTTAGTAGATATTTTATAAAGGCCATTATAATCTTCATTTGAAGATGTAATTGGTTTTGATTGATTTGGCTTTATCCTTATTTGTACAATCCGATTGGCCATCTTTTTTAATTGGTTGCTTAATTTTCTCTTATGGCATCGTATGATAGATATCTTGTCATCATGTGAAAGAGATTCTTTTAAATTCTTCTGGTACTCCAGAAGTAATTCAAAGTTATTATCCTCACCATTACGAGGTACATAGTATAAATATTCCTCGCCAAATATATTCTTGTCAATAAGTGAGAATCTTCCAACTTTCTCATACATGCATTGGCTTATATCCTCCATTAAATTGTTTTTCAGCTTCTCTCCATAGGCTCCAAATATAAGTTGATCACATATTTTCTCAAAGAAGGTTTTCTGTATATTCAGCATATCCTTCTCTTCACAATTGCCTGATTCGTAGAAAGATTCTCTTGAGAATTTTATCAACTCTCTATCAGGACCTCGATAAATCAGGCTTGAACGTTCCCCTTGATTCGTTCCTAACCTAACTACAACAACTTTTCCCTTTTCTGCATTCTTCCCATTTCTATTGCAGCGACCAGCAGATTGTACAATACTTGAAATGGTGGAAAAATCCCTATAAAGTACAGGAAAATCAATATCAACTCCCGCTTCAATAAGCTGAGTAGAAATAAGAACAACTTTATCACCTTGACGTAGTTTCCTCTTAGCAAGATAAATCTTCAGACTTCTGTCTCTTGGAGTAAAATGTGTATTAAGAAGCAACACATTTGTGTCATCCATATTTTCTGTGATGAAATTGTATAAGTCTTTTGTATCTTGAATCGTATTCAAGATAACAAGCACCGATTTCTCCTCCTGTAAAACTTGAAGCCCCAACTGTTCAATATCTATAATCGACTTTTGTACCTCTACTGTATACCTGTTAAAAACAGGATTCTCATAATGAGAAAGTGACAACAATTTAAACGGTTGTTCATAATCCAGAAAGAATTCCTTTGCCTTTTTATTGTCATCAGGCAATCGAAGAGCTGGCTGTGTAGCTGTAGAAACTATTGCAAAACTACCAGTTAGCTTACAGAATTTATCTAAGTAAGCAACAAAAAATCCATACAATCTTGGAGGCAAAGACTGTATCTCATCCAAGAGAAAGACACAATTGGAAAAATTAGGCAATTTCATAAGCTCATGATTCTTATTTCCCAATAGTGTCTCAAATATACGTACGAAAGTTGTAATTATGAATGGATAGCCAAAAGTTTCTTCCTGAAACTCTAAAGCCTCTAATTCCTGTAACAACTTTTCAGAAGGATTTTCATCCAGTTCCTTCTGAATATCATCAAAGCGAGTATTTGTAGATTTCGAATCTATACGCTGAACAAAACATTCGTAACCTTTAAATATTTTCAACACTTCAGATTCAACTTGTTCTGTTATCGACAAGAATGGCAATCCATAAATAATTCTTTTAGCCCCCTTCGACTTTATGATTTCAGAAGCTAAAGATAACAACATTAGTGTTTTGCCGGAACCTGTCGGAGCCGTCAACTCAAAAATCTGTTTTCCTTCTTCTAAACCTTTTCTAATACTATTAATGCTCTCCAGACGTATTTTAGTTCTCTCTACATTAAGTAAAGTTTGAGAATTAAGATTGTCAAGATACCCCTGTAATATATCTGGATAGATATGAGAAAAGCTATTCAGATTTTGTTCATTCTCATCAAGCATGGATATCATATCACCAGCATCACTTTTGTCAGCTTTTACCAATGCAGAGAAAATGCTTTGTATTTCTAAATAGAATCGTAAAGCAACATTATAATCATTTGGCTTATTTACTATTCTTTTAAAAAATAATCTAATTCTATCTTCTTCCATTGATGATGGCATAGATGGCTCAATGCCTAATAACTCAGAAAAGACATTACCAAAAGATATATGCTCCTTATCAAGAAAGGCATAAAGATTGCTTACTTCATAGCCCGAAAGAATGGAATTGTCACCATTTGGCATCATATCAGGTAAATCCCCATGATGTTTCGCAACAATGGTTATTAAAGATATTAAATAATTGTTCGAATTAAATCCATGTGGAACTTTAAACATATCTGGATTTTTAATCAGAAACATGAAAAAAGCATACGCAGACAAATAGGCATGATGGTCGTACTCTTTCGGACATGATCCGTTTAATTTCTCTTGAAAATTAGGATTAACCTTACCTATGTCATGAAAGAGATATACCAATTCTGCTGCATGAAAACTGGTAAATCTCTTTGACAATGAAGCCACATTTTCAAGATGTACTTTTAAAAGTTTTCCTGGATGTGAATAACATTTATTTAAATCAAAACCCATTGTTCGATCTCTTTATCATGAATATATTCCCAATAATCTCCTTCTACGTTAAGCACATGAGAGCATTCAGGGTATATGATATTTACATATTTTTCCGGCAAATTCCAAAAATCATTATTCTGATATGTCGGAACTTTGTCAAAACCTATCCGAAAGTCATCGTCAATTATTTTCAACTTATGCTCATTCGCTATAACGAAACCTTTGGTCTTAAAATCGCCATTACCCATCATTGTGAATTCTCCTTGACTAATGAAAGTCAATTCTGCAGGACAGTTAGCAATACCCAAATAAGGGTCGTAGACAGCATATCCTTCTAAAATCGCCTTCTGAAATTCATAGAATATACTTTGAGAACGTTCTCCATAGAGTCCCACACAAACCTTGTAACTAACATCACGCAGCATTTCAAATGCTTTAGGTGATTTAATAGCTGTAGGGTTTATGGCCGTGTGAGACGTAAATCCACATGATGCTTTTTTTACAGGCTTTAGCAATTCAACACCATACAACAAGTCTTCAGACAACTGAGGGAAAAGAGATTTCATCTTCTCGCGTTCAATTCCTAAAACTGCACCAATCATTCCGATTAATGCCGTTTTAGGAATAAGGTCATGAGACAATGGATTGTTGTTGGTCTCTGGCTTTTTAAAATGAGCCCAATCACCATCTATCTTGAATTGTAAACCTTTCATAAGCTCATCTCTTCAAACTTCTCACCATTAAGCTCATTCTTAATCTTATCTATCTCTGTATAGAATCTGATTTTTTCTATCTTGTCATTCTTGGCAAGTTCCTTGAGTTTAGTGAAATCGAGAGCATAGTCATCCATACTACGAATTTGCTCGTCTTTCATGCCTTTATTCGGCTCAAGTTTAATGGTTCTGTCAATTCCATAGAGTTTGTCAAAATTCTCTTTGTAGTCTATGATTAACAATAAAAGCGAATCTTGTCCGACTTTTGAACGAGAGAAAGAGCTTCCTTCCCCGCCTGTTCCATACCACAAAGCTTTAAACATTTTCTGCAGATCATCTTCTTTCAAATCTGTGCTTTTTGCAACAGTAGGATTAATCCATCCGTGAATTTGGACAACGGAATAAGGAACCAATGTTGTTGTAGCAATGGCACCTTGCGCATTCTCTTCCTTAGATGTAAAGTGAGACGTATTCTGATGCATTCTCAAGTTAACACGATTCAAAGAAGGGTTAAGGACAGCAAATTGCACTGGTCCAGTGAATTGTACATGACCATTAGTACACTCTATCTCATTTACTTTAATGCTTTTAGTCTCACTATCTGTCAGAGTTGAAATACCACCAAACAATCTTACATCAATGAGATCTTTCATTATTTCAGCAATGTCGGTCTTTTGATTGGAATTCCAATTCTGAGCAATCCAAGTTAATACATCTTTAGAAGTTTTTTTGTCAGCTCCAGTCTTGTCTGAGACATAGATGTGCTCACCCTCGATGTCCTCAAGGTATGTACGGACAAATCTCTTGATTCGAACATCACTAACAAGGATTTTTTTTGTTTCCTCATCGTAGCGTTGTTCTCCTGTAAATGGATCCCCATTAGGAATGTTGTATGATGTCTCATACAAGAACAAAATCTCTGATTTCTTCATTTTTTTAATTGTTAAGTTTTATATCATCAACTATCAAGTTGAGTTTGCTAATAGACTCTTTCAAGTCTTCATCGTCAGAATAATCTTTCATGATTTTTTCCAAACGTTTCTGAAAATCTTTTTTCTTATCTGTCGGCTCATATTTGAAATAGCCATCCAAGAATCCGAAAGACAATTTATCCTTATCATATTCAGTTTCTGATAGATTTGCCAAGTCATCACAAACTTCAGCACACATTGTTGCCCATATTCCGTCATGCATTACAAGTTTCTGACTAATGTCAGTAACAAATCTGATGCAATCCTCTTTTGTTGACACTCTTCTTGAAAGCAATCCTACATAGTTCTTTTCAAAAGAACCAATAGAATTCTTCAATGGCTTGGCCATTTTCCCAATTTTAACGCCAAGCTTAAAACTTGCAGAATTAGTAATTTCCATATATTTATTTTGTTTATTATTTTGTATTGACAATATGAACATCAAATCATATTTTAAGATTTTATACCAAAATGAACCTTCTCCTATACGTGTAACTGATTCCACATTAGTTACAAACGAATGGAGTAAATAGGGATCATTATAATAATCTTCTTTATATATTAAAGGAAGCACTTTGAGAATATGACTTTCATATTTCTTCGATGCGGTTATTTTTACTTTTCCCGCTTGATTCAATTGCACATCTCCCAAGAGATTGGACAATGATTTACATATAGAAAGAGACATATCTACCTTTATCTCTTTATTCCTTTCTGCGTACACTTGATGTGCAATATTCTTATTTCTCGAGTCTACTCGATTTAGAGCGCTTCGTGTTATGTTTGATATTTCTATAAGATCTGTATCAGGCTTTGTTCCTCCATTTTTTACAAAAATAAAATCAAACGATGTAAAAGTCGAGCTGCTTCCCAAAGCAGACGAAATCAAATCGTCGCAATATTCATTGGACAATATTATCGAAGACTCATTTTTCTTTTCTGTAAAGAGTTTTAAATCATCAGCCTTCAAATTATTTCCAAATGGCAAAACTATTAGTTTATATTCAGAACCAGAAATCATCTTACCCTTCTTAGCATAAGGAACTCCATAAAAGAGATCTTCTATATCTGATTCTGTAAAACCTCTTGTCTTGTATCTATTTTCCAAATCAAAATTTGGAAATTGTATATCATTCTTTTTATCACCAGAGCATATTGTATGCCACAAGTTCTTATTCAGGACAAGTCCTCTCTTAGTTTCTGCAACATACTCCTTTAGCATTTTTCGAGTGATAAGTTCAAACGTTTTGGAAAAATCATACCAACTCTTTTCATCCCCATTACCATCCTCATAAGAGAAATGCAAAAAGATTGATGCAGAATTTAACTGGAGCAATTCTTCATCACCTTTAGCCTCACTCAATTTCTCCAGTTTCTTTTTGTTGTTTTCTTTATTTATTGTGCAACAAATATTCTTTAAGTAATCTTCATTATCTATATATTCCTTAAATGAGCCATTTTGATTTTCAAAGTAACAGATAATCGCAGGAGCATATTTGAGAATCCGTTCAAGCATTGTCTGTTCTCTTCCGAATCCTGTTCTAATTTGCTTAAACTCAGTTATCTCTTCGATTGAAAAATCAAGTGAAGAACAGATACTTTTATAATCAGCATTTCCTTTATCAAAGGAGCTTTGAGACTTTACTAATCTATAATTACCATCTTCACTTATTGATATAGACCCATTATTACCTAATGTACCTTTGACAGAATAATAAATATCACCAAACATGTATTTACAAGATGTTTCATTTCCTGATGTCTTGTACTTTAGATAATACAGATTGTTTCTCTGATTTTCATGAACAATTGATGCCTTATCAAAAATAATATTAAAGTCTTTATCTACTGGTAGACAAAGGCAAAAAGGCCAACATCCTTTATTGTCTTTAGGACAAGATGCTACAGCATTTGAAAAACTCATTTTCTCTTTTGAATTTCTCAATATATTTCCTATTTTTAAGACTGTATCTAAACTCATAATTCGATCTTCTTTATAAATCCAAACCCCTGCGAACATTGTTCTCCGACTCCTCCTTCATAAGCTATTTTCATCAATTCAAGAGGTGCTTTCATGCGAAAGGAGCAAAGATATCCACGTACTCTTGATTCGTATGGAGTATTGGCTTTTATAGTTATCAACTTCGCTTTGACTTTATTGTCTGCCAGTGCGAAAGCAAAGGAATTGTTGTCTAAAACCAATGGTTGTCCATAAATGCTCTCGTATCTTGCCATCAATCCCTTTAGTATGCCTTGTGCAAACTTAGGATTATCAGGAGATAGGTATTGAGTCTTGTTGTCTTCATGCTGCTTGACACAAATAGGAGATAGAGCCTGGAATGTCATATCTTCAGATAATTGCGGCATTGACATAGCTTCTACACCGACAACATCAAATGCAACACGGTGTTCCTTATTGCCAATCGTAAAACTCTGATGAGCAAAGATTCCTTGAATAAACTCCAAGGTGCTTTTCTCTGGTATGAAACTAATGTACCAAGTTGCTCTTTCGCCTATTATATCAAGACATCCTTCTTTCGTCAAAGGGCGTACGCTCTCAAAGATGAAAGGCGAATAACAGAACAGCTTAAACCTCTTGCTCCCATTCAATTGATAACCATTTTCATGGAGCCACGAAGCGTACTGCGTATCAGCTTGTGCTAATATGCGATAAATGACAGCAGACTGCTCATATTGGTAGTTGAAAGGCAGTAGGTCACCGTGTTTTCTATTTATATTTAAGGTAATTTTGAACTTCATTAATATATTGTTTGGTATACAAAGGTAATAAAGATTATTGGATTTGTAAACATCTTTTTCAAAAATATTTTTCTTTACATCATTTCACTTTTTTAGCTTTTTACCCTCTTGTTTTTAGACGCAAATATAGTCCAAGTACCCTCGACCAAAACTCTCATTCTGGAGATTCGCATACTCAAAAACGCGCCTTTTCACCGTTCTTCGCAGCCCGAAAACCATAAAAATTGAGACTTTTCGGTGTAAAACGACGAGTTTTACAAACTTTTCGTGAGACTTTACCATGTAACTCTTGAGACTTTACCCAGTAAAAGCATAGCTATTACATGGTAAAGTCTCACGATAAGTTTGGTTTTTATGAAGCAAAAATTGCACACTTTTAAACAAACCCTTACAACCATCTGTAAGCCATTTACTTAGCACTGCACGCTCAAAGCTCACGAAAAACCGACAACCGATTTTGTTTTTGATTTTTCGCGAGTTATAAGCGGTCAAAAAATGCAAATATCGTCTTGGCAAAAAGTGTGCCAGAGATTTCACCTCATCCGTCAACCGATATTCCTTCACGTTTTCTTCTTTTATGTTGGTAAGTTTTTCTAACTTTGTAGCTAAGTAATGAGAAATCTATTTCATTGAACCCATATTAATAAAAACCTATGCAATACCCTCTTATATCAGAATATCTCGTTGCCATTCGTGATGCTCACGACAATCTTGACAAGTTGAGCCATTTAGTGCCCGTAATGGATAAATATGGTGAGCCGTATCGTAGCAGCGGTGCGTTTGCCGTCGTGTTCAAGATGAAAGACGAGCAGACGGGGAAGTGCTACGCCCTGAAGTGCTTCACCGAGGAGCAGGAAGGGCGTGCGGAGGCTTACCGACAGATAGCCGAGGAGTTGGAGTTTGTCGACTCGCCTTATATCACTTCCGTGAAGTATCTGGAGAAGGAACTGTTCGTTGACAGTAACTGTGAGGACGAAGAGTTCCCAGTGTTGCTGATGGACTGGATTGAGGGCGAGACGATGGAGACGTATGTTGCCGCTAACTACACGGACACTCACGCTATGTCAATGCTCTGCTACCGTTTCTGCAAAATGGCAGCTTGGCTTCGCTCGCAGTCGTTTGCTCATGGCGACATCAAGCCCGACAATATAATGGTGCGCCCCGACGGTACGCTGACGCTCGTCGACTACGACGGCATGTTCGTGCCGGCGATGAAAGGTCAGAAGTCGCCGACTATCGGCACAAAGGACTTCTCACATCCCCTTCGTACCATCGACGACTTCGACGAAACCATTGACGATTTCGCCTTGGCTTCCATTGCCCTCTCGCTAAAAGCAATATCCCTTAATCCGTCTTTGCTTAAGAGCTACGGAGCATCCGATCGTCTCCTCTTCTCAGCCGCCGACTACCTCGATTTGAGCAAGAGCAAGACCTTTACCGCCCTGCAAGGCTTGTTGGCAGACGAGGAAGCAAGAACCCTTATGTCTATGTTCCTGTTAGCCAGTGCCAAGAAGAACTTGTCAATGTGCTCATTCAGATTGTTCGGTGTGCAGAAGCCGAAGGATGAGGAAGTGTGGAGTACGAAGGTTACAAAAGAGGATCTTGAAAATGCAGTGGAGGATGAGTTTGGCGTAAAATATAGTAAGGATTGGAAGAGATTGCTTAAGGCACCTAAATATTTATGTGGTGAGTATTCTGTCAGAGAAGGAGTGAAGGTTATTGGGAACAAAGCCTTTAGATTGTGTAATTCACTCACCAGTATCAATATTCCGAATAGTGTGACAAATATTGGAGATGAAGCTTTTTCGTGGTGTAGGTCACTCACCAGCATCAAAATTCCAAATAGTGTGACTAATATTGGAGATGAAGCTTTTCATGAATGTGAATCTCTCAAAAGCATCAATATTCCAGATAGTGTGACTAATATTGGAAATGAAGCTTTTTCGTGGTGTAATTCTCTCACCAGCATCAAGATTCCAAATAGTGTAACAAATATTGGAGATGGAACTTTTCGTTTTTGTATTTATAACCATAGAACAACCAAAACTAATCAGAAATATCCGAGTGTAAATCTTTAATTACCAGCATATTCTAAAATTTAACACTTTTCGGTTGCCATTTGTCGCTTCCCAAATTTCCACATATTTTTGAGACGTATTTCTGACGTGGAGAATTTGCGGGGCTTGTTTTTTGTCACACCGTGCAGACAGTTGACAAGGGTTTACAACCGTTTACGACAAGCGACAATAACCGCCCCGATATGCGGAAACAGTCACACTGTGTAGAAAAGCGACAATGGTTGACTTCCGTTCACATCCGTTTACCATTTCAGAGATATAGGATTGAAGAAATGAACCATTAAACGATAAAACGGTATGAAAGCAACCAGAAAATGCAGTTTTTGCGGCAAGTCCTTTGTAACCCGAAGCGGTATGCAAAGATATTGCAGTGAGGCTTGTCAGGCAGAAGCCAAACGAGCCAGAGTGATGCAGAAGAACAACCTCTTCAAAGTCGCCCAACCCTTGATGGAGATACAGCATCAGGAGTATCTCACCTTTTCCAAAGCAGCCATCCTCATGGGCTGTTCCCGACAGTACATTTACAAACTTGTAGCCATCGGCAAGCTGAAAGCCTCACGCATCAGCAACCGCATGGCATTCATCCGCAGAGCCGACATCGAGCAGATGTTGGAGGGCAATCCCTATCACCGCATCCTGCCCGGCAACACCTCCACACCAAGGAAATCATCTTCATCTTCCTTACCTGCCAAAAGAGAAAAAAGGGAAAAGGAAAGCGAAGAAGTGTTGGACTTCTATTCGGGCGAGGAGGTGATGTCCCTTTTTAAGGTAAAGCAGTCATGGCTTTACACTTCCGCCAAGCGTAACCATATCCCCATCTGCCGTATCGCAGGAAAGAACTATTACAGCAAGAAGCATATTGACGAGTTTTTCGGTGTGGCAGTTGATATTAGCGAAATTACCGACTGGCTACTGACCGAGGAGGTGGAGGAACTGTTCGGCATGAAGCCGACCGCACTCCGTGCCTACACCTATCGCCATAAGATACCCACTAAAAGAGAGTACGGGCGTACCTATTACTCCAAATCACATTTGAACGAACTCCGCAGAACTGACCTTGTGAACGATGAACGCTACTATACCGTTGAGCAGGTGCAGCAAATCTATGGTCTTTCGTCAGCCAACATCTGCCATATCGTCAAGGTGAAGCACATCGAAAAGATAAAGGTGGGTGTGAAAAACCTGCTTTTGCGCTCAGATGTGGAGCGTGTCATGGCTGAAAGGAACAAATAACCGTGAAAAATCGGGATTATCGAAAATTATTTCAAAATGATGTATCGTGGAGGTATTCACGGATATTTCACGTTGTTCCTTTGCCATCGGAAACATGGATACAACTCCAAAATGTATACAACCAATTAAAACATAATTATTATGAGTAAATGCAAAACAGTTACCTTGCGTAAGCGCAAGATTAAGAACGGGACACAGTATTCACTATGCCTTGACTACTATCCCGGCTACCGTGACAATGTCACCATGAGAGTGATTACACGTGAAGCCTTAGGAATTTACATCTTCGCCAAACCTGCAAACCAGCAGGAACGGGACTTCAACGCACGCATGATGAAGAAAGCGGTCATCCTGCGCAACCAGCGCTACGAAGCCATTTTCAATGAAAACAACGGCTTTTTTGACAAGACCAAGATGAAGGGCGATTTCCTTGCCTATTTCAAAGGACTGGCTGACCGCAAGAATATCAAGTGGCAGCACGTATACAAGCATTTCCAGCGGTTCGTGAACGGCAAATGCACCTTTGAGGAGGTGGATGTGGATTTGTGCCGCAAGTTCATGGAATACCTGCTTGATGCACCCCAATCCATCCACACCAACCAAAAGCTGCACATCAACTCCGCAGCAGGCTATTGGTCAACTTTCCGTGCCGTGCTGCACACCGCCTACCGTGACAGGAAGATAAAGGAGAACCCAAACGGCTTCTTAGACCGCATCGAGTGCATTCCCACCATCAGGGAGCATTTGAGCCAAGAGGAACTGATACGGCTTGCCGAAACACCCTGTGAGGAGGAGGTCTTGAAAAAAGCTTTTCTTTTCGCCTGTCTTACGGGACTGAGAAAGAGCGACATCAGACAGCTCACGTGGCAGCAGATACAACCATACACCAACGGCAGGATGTTCGTTACCACCCGTATGCAGAAAACCAAAGAAATAGTGCATAACCCCATCAGTGATGAAGCCTATGGACTGCTGGGAGAACGGGGCGAGGGACTTATCTTTGAGGATTTCAAGGACAAGATGCTGCAAGGACCACTCCAACGGTGGCTCACGGCAGCAGGGATAACCAAGAAAATCACCTTTCACTGTACCCGCCACAGCTTCGGAAGCCTGCACGTGGAAATGGGAACGGACATGGCTGTCATCCAAGCCTATCTCGGACATAAGAACATTACCACCACACAAATCTATTCCAAGATAGCAGCGCAGCAGATGTGTCAGGTGGTGGACAAGATAACCTTGAAGCGCAAGGAGGCATAAATGTCTCACATTGACAGGTATTCAGAGGGGCGGTTATGGCTACAAGGCTATAATCGCCCCTCTATGTTTTTGGCTTGATGCCACCATTTATAAGCCCCTCAGAGTATGAAACAGAGTATGATATGATGACATTTCGTGAAATACATTGAAAAAGACCGTTCTAACCGCAAATAACGGGCAGTAATTGGGAAAAATAGCATTAACTTTGCACAAAATAATACAGGAACATTCAATCTCTCAACGAAATATGGAATCATCAATCAAGGACAAATACATCATCTTGGGCTTTGTCGGCTTCGCCATCGTCCTAATATCTTCCATTGCCACGCTGGTAATAGCGGACAGCTTCAACCAAGACAACTTTGTCAGGTGGATAGTATTCGTATGCTGTAACCTGTTGGGATGGTTGCTCTATCTCTCCTTTCAGACACTTATCTTTGATACATACGAAATCTACAAAATCAAGTTCGGCAAGAAAGAAACGATTGCCGAAGCCATAGAGGTGCAGGAAGAACTGTCACAAAATACACTTGAAGAAGCCACATCTGTGCCTGGACCTACATCAGTCCCTGAGCCTGTACCCGAATCATCCCCGACAAAAGAAGAGACACTTATCCAAACACAACCGATAGAGCTTACTATCGCCCCGGATCTTCACGAAAAGAACCGTGCCAATTACGCAAGCAGAGAGCAACGGGAAAAGGAAGAGCGCATCCGCATGGTCATGGAGTATTGCCATTATTACCTGCCTCGCATTGCCGACCAAGAAACCGTGAACCACATCTGTACTGAGGTGGACAAATGGATGAATCTTAACACTTATACCCCGAAGCCCATACAAAGACCGTTTACCAAAGACATCAACAACATTCCACTCCGTCACTTCGTATGGAATATCTCTGAGCGTTTCCTGTACAAGAGATACTACAATGGGGATAACCGTGCCAAGTTCATCAAAGCCCTTTTCCCGAAATCGTTTGCTGATACAGACTTATCAACCATCAAGAATTTCAAGGTAGAGCCGTTAAAGACGGAAATTCCCATTGATGAACCCGAAAACGGCAAACTTGATTTCCACTATCCCGAGGATTATGTGCGGAATTAGGATAATCACGACACCAACGACAACCATCCGGTAACTCATAACCGCCTGTTTTACATCGTTTCCCGAGTAATTTTACCCGTCATTTATGGCTGGGCTTAATTATTCGGGAATTATTTTGCAATGACGTGTCGTGGAGATATTCACGGATATATCATTTCAGTCCTTTGCGCCAAGTCTTACAAAAGAGACGAGTACGCGAATGGAAAAATCAATTCTTACCTTCAACGACCTCCCCGAGGTTGTCGCTCAGCTTCGAGACGAAGTGATGAGCCTGAAAAGCCTGCTCGCCGAGCAGCGCAGTGTGAACAATGCCAAAACGGTGGACACCCACGTGCCCATGTCTGTGGACGAGGCAGCAGAGTATTTAGGTATCCCTAAGGGTACGCTCTACATGAAACTGTCAGAAGGGACAATCCCTGCCACCAAGCCCGGCAAACGCTATTGCCTTTACCGTGACGAACTGGACAAGTGGCTGGAAACCGCCCGAAAGAATCCCATACCGTTGTCAGACGAGGAACTGAACAAGTCCTTATCCTCTTCCCACCGTCGCAAGCCCAACCCACGTAACTGGTGAATGATATGGAAGAGGATAAGAACTATATCAACCTGATACGTGGCGACCTCACAAAAGCATCCCAAGCGCATAACGGTATGCCCGACAGTGTAGGCATGATGAATATCAAGACGGCAAACCAAACCATTCTTGAAGCATCGTTATTGCCTACGCCCCGTGCGCTGTGGGACAGCTTTTGGTACGAGGGGGAACTCTCCTGCTTGTTTGCCGATTCCAACGTGGGCAAGTCCATCCTTGCCGTGCAGATAGCCGACCGCATCGCCCGAACCGACAATGTGCTGTATCTGGACTTTGAACTGTCCGAAAAGCAGTTCCAGCTCCGCTATACCAACGAGCATGGAGAGCTCTACACCTTTCCCGACAAAATCTATCGGGTGTCTATTGACTGCAACCAGCTTTTGGATGCCAACTTTGAGGAAGCTATCATAGGCGGCATTGAACAGATGGCTGTGCAGACCGACTGCAAGATTTTCATCATTGACAATCTTACCTACCTGTGTTGCGCCATGGAGAAAGGCGATGCCGCAGGACGGCTGATGATTCAGCTGAACAATCTCAAAAAGAGATATGCGCTCTCTATCCTTGTCCTGGCACATACGCCCAAACGCTCTTTGGATTGTCCCATCACATCCAACGACCTTGCCGGAAGCAAACGGCTCTACAATTTCTTTGACAGCGTGTTCACCATTGGAAAAAGTGCCCAAGACGGAGGGCTTCGCTATGTGAAGCAGCTTAAAGTGCGCTATGGCACGTTCTCTCATGATGCGGATAATGTAATCGTTTACGAGATTGACAAGGTGGATGCTTTCTTGCAGTTCGTGTTCAGGGGCTATTCCACGGAAAAGGAACACTTGAAAAAATTGGGCGACAATGAATCAAGCCAAAGGGATTGCCAAATTCTGCAACTCTCCCAATCGGGCAAGTCCGTCAGGGAGATAGCCTCACAGGTGAATTGTGGCAAGTCCACCGTAAACCGTATCATCCAGCGCAGCAAAGAGAGTAAAAACGCAGGTGTCCCAAGTGTCCCACTGTCCCAACCCTTAGAGTGTGGGACAATGGGACAGGATGGGACAGCCGACAATCAACCATCAAAAACGGACTAAGCTATGGGCAATTATTCATTACAGAAGTATAAAGGAACGGCAACACGGCATACCTGCCCCAAATGCGGAGACAGGCATTCTTTCGTCTATTACGTGGACGAAAATAATGTGCCGTTGCATCCATCGGTCGGCAGATGTAACCACGAAAGCGGTTGTGGGTATCACTACACTCCGAAAGAGTATTTTCAAGAGCATCCTGAACACAGAACTACCAATGATTTCTCTTTTGACAGGCAAAGAGCAGAGCAGAAGAAAGTGAAGCAGCAAAGTAAGCCGACAGCCATCGGCTATATTCCCCCTCACTATGTGGAGAAGTCGCAAAGCGAGCGTAGCAATTTCTTCCGTTTCCTCTTCACACTCCTTACTTCCTACTATGGCGACAAGGCGAAAGAGGTGTTGAAGCGGTTGTTGGAGGAATACCGTTTGGGGGCTACCCGTGACGGCTCTGTTATCTTTTGGCAGATAGACAGGACGGGCAAGGTACGCACGGGAAAGGTGATGCAGTACAATCCCGAAGACGGACACCGTATCAAGGGAGGACAGACATCGGCAGTGAACTGGATACACAGCATATTGAAAAAGCAGCGTGTGTTGGCAGAGGATTGGCAACTATCCCAATGCCTTTTCGGGGAACACTTGTTGAAAACGCATCCCGACAAGGTGGTGGTCTTGGTGGAATCCGAGAAGAGTGCCGTTATCGGTTCTGCTATCTTCCCCGATTATGTATGGCTGGCTACGGGTGGTAAGAGTCAGATGAGAGAAGAGAAACTCCGTGTACTGTCAGGGCGAACCGTGCTTCTCTTTCCCGATGCCGATGCTTATGCCGAGTGGAAACAGCGAGCCGAGAGCATGTACTTTTGTAAGGTGGTGGTTTCGGACATCATCGAAAGGAATGCCACCCCGAAACAAAAAGAAGCCCATATCGACATAGCCGATTGGATTATCTTTCAGATACGGGAGGGCAAGGTGATGAGTACAGCCAACCACTTGGTCGAGGCTGAGAGAATCCTCCAGCGGATGATAGAGAAGAATCCCGTCCTGCAAAAACTGATAGACGATTTAGACCTTGTGCTGGTCGGTGCATCTCCAATCGGCAACGATGATGAAAAACCTCCCTGACGGAGGAGAGCGGAAGCCGTAGGCTGGAGTTTGCAGACAATGGCTTGCCATTGATATAGCCCACTATAACTACACGCTCCGCTTACGTAGTTGTGGGCTCTCCCGAGGGGATTAGGGTTTTACCCTAATGACCCACTCAGGGCGTTTCTCCCCTGAGAACCCAGAGCAAAGAGTGACCCTCTCTTTGCAATCTCCGCTTATGGGTTGCACCCCTAAGAACCCCATGCGTTTACGGACAGCGGAAAAGCAAACAATAAAGTACAAACCCAAAAAACAAGTATCTATGGCAACAAAATCAAGCATACATATCAAGCCCTGCAATATCGCATCGAGTGAGGCTCACAACAGGAGGACTGCCGAATACATGCGCCACATCGGAGAGTCCAGAACCTATGTGGTTCCAGAACTCTCCACCGATAATGAGCAGTGGATAAATCCCGACTTCGGCAGTCCGGATTTGCGGATGCATTATGACAATATCAGACAGATGGTAAAGGAAAAGACCGGACGTGCCATGCAGGAAAAGGAGCGTGAACGCAAAGGCAAGAACGGTAAAATAGTCAAGATTGCGGGATGCTCCCCCATACGTGAAGGAGTGCTGCTTGTCAGGTCGGACACCACACTGGCAGACGTGCGTAAATTCGGTGAGGAGTGTCAAAGACGCTGGGGAATCACACCGCTGCAAATCTTCCTGCACAAGGATGAAGGGCATTGGCTGAACGGTCAGCCGGAAGCGGAAGACAGGGAAAGCTTCAAAGTCGGGGACAGATGGTTCAAGCCGAACTATCATGCCCATATCGTTTTCGACTGGATGAACCACGAAACAGGAAAGAGCCGAAAGCTCAATGACGATGACATGATGCAGATGCAGACCCTTGCATCCGACATCCTGCTGATGGAACGCGGGCAGTCAAAGGCTGTCACTGGTAAGGAGCATCTGGAACGGAACGACTTTATCATTGAGAAGCAGAAAGCTGAACTGCAACGCATGGATGCAGCCAAACGGCACAAAGAAGAACAGATAAATCTTGCCGAGCAGGAACTGAAACAGGTGAAATCAGAAATACGCACTGACAAGTTAAAGAAGACAGCCACCACGGCAGCGACAGCCATAACTAGTGGAGTTGCTTCTCTTTTCGGGAGTGGAAAACTGAAAGAACTGGAACGTGCCAACGAAAAACTGCAAGACGAGGTTTCAAAACGGAACACCAATATTGAAAAATTGCAGAGCCAAGTACAGCAGATGCAGAAACAGCATGATACGCAAATCCACAATCTCAGAGAAATGCACAGGCAGGAACTTGACATGAAAGAAAAAGAACTGTCACGGCTCGCCAGAATCATAGACAAGGCTTTCAGGTGGTTTCCGATGTTCAGGGAAATGCTGCGCATGGAAAAGTTTTGTGCCATGCTGGGATTCTCTAAAGAAATGACTGAAAGTCTTATAGTCAAAAAAGAAGCCCTGAAATGTAGCGGTAAAATCTATTCCGAGCAACACAGGCGGAACTTTGATATAAAGGATGATATTTTAAGGGTGGAAAATGACCCTGACGATGAAAGCAGGCTGAACCTGACAATAAACAGGAAGCCGATTGCCGACTGGTTCAGGGAGCAATGGCACAGGCTTAGATATGGAGCAAGAGTGCCGCAACAGGAAGAAAGAAAAAGTAGAGGATTCAAATTATAATAGAAGCAATTTGATTAGTAATCTAAAAGCACTCCGATAACGATTAGAGTGCTTTTAGATTGTTTATCATTAATTATCAAAGCAAGTGCAGTTTAAGATTTTACTGAAGTTTGCATTAATAAAGAATATACTACAGCTGATATATGCGCAACATATTGTGACGCTTGTGATTCATTTCCCTTGAAATCCTTAACAAATACCGCTAAGGTATAACTGATATTATTAGGCAGACATATATAGGCAACATCATTGTGAGCTGCAAGAACACCATTTTCATTAACATTACCTGAACCTGTCTTATGCGCTATAACAACCCCTTCTTTATCAAGAAGTGGAGCTGCTATCCTATCTACACCTGTTTTGCATTCTTTTAACGTATTCTTAATGAAACTTTGTTTCTCATCATCGATAAGACCTTCAGTAAACAAACGATTCATCAACATTGCAGCACCAAGAGGAGATGTATAGTTAGAGTAAGCCTTGTTATGGTCAGCCGACATTTCCTCTTCCGTATAAGCTATCTGAAAACTTGAACGAGGAATGAGTGTGGCTATAAAACTATCTGTTTGAGCGACATTAACCATATCCTTAAACATAAGGTTGCTTGCATTGTTGTCACTCTGAGTAAGAGTATAACGCAGCAAATCTCTCACTGTCAATGATATGACTGGCCCTGAATAATCTTTCAGCATAGGACTCCAAGTCTTTGGGTCAAGTTTATCCCTATTTATATTTACTAAGGTATCAAGTGAAATTCCTTTATTGTCAAAGTCATTACAAAGAGCTAATGCCTGATGAACCTTAAACACACTCATCATAGGATAAACACTCTTATTATTGACCTTAACCGTATCTCTGTTATTAACAATAACCGCCACACCAATTTCGCCAGGACAAGCTGAGACAATTTGAGAAATGCTATCAGTCAAAACATTTGTTAAAGGAGGATTTGCGCTATCTTTTGTCGCTGATTTATGGAACAATGAAAATACCAAGATGAAAATGCAAACTAAAGCTATACTCAAAACTACGATTTGTTTTTTTCTGTTTTTTTCCATGTTTATATTATTTATATTTGTTTGACGAGAATATCTTTATTTGCCGACAAAGGTAGCAATTAAAAACGAGAATGTCACTTCTTTTGGTGGAATTTATCACATTATGGACGTTTTCTCAAAGTTGGGCTTTGAAAAACTTACCGAATCCGTATTGGGCAAACGTGGAAGTAGCGGCAAGGCATTCAGCCATGGAAGTATTTTCGGCTCTCTCTTCTTCAGCTACCTTTGTGGTGGAGAATGCCTTGAGGACATCAATGCACTTATAGGGCAGTTCAAGCAGAGACCTGATACGCTGTTACCCGGTGCCGACACTGTGGGGCGCGGACTAAAGGAACTTGCTGAAGAGAACATTATTTACAAGAGCGAAATCTCCGGCAAGTCTTACAGTTTCAACACGGCAGAGAAGCTGAACACCTTACTATTACGGATGATACGGAGAATGGGGCTTATAAAGGTGGGCAGCCATGTTGACCTGGACTTTGACCACCAGTTCGTTCCAGCCCACAAGTTCGATGCTAAGTATTCTTATAAGCAGGACCTTGGCTATTTTCCTGGTTGGGCTTCCATTGGGGGAATCATAGTCGGAGGTGAGAACCGTGACGGAAACACCAATGTGAAATTCCATCAGGAGGACACGCTCCGTCGCATTATGGATCGTGTAACCTCAGAACTTGGTGTGGTAATAGAGCGTTTCCGTGCTGACTGCGGGTCGTTCTCAAAGGAAATCATCCAAACCGTAGAGCAGCGCTGCAACACGTTCTACATTCGTGCTGCCAACTGCGGCAGTCGCTACGAGAATTTCCAACAGTTGAAGGAATGGAAAGACGTTGAGGTTGGCTATGAGAAATGCGATGTCACATCCATCAGCATAGACAGCTTGATAGAAGGAAAGTCATACAGGCTCGTCGTACAGCGTAGTCCTTTGAAAGGCAAGGATGGCAGTGAGCAGACGGATATGTTCGGAGTAATATACACATACCGCTGTATCCTCACCAACGACTGGGTGTCTACCGAGAAAGACATCATTACATTTTATAATGAGCGTGGAGCAAGCGAAAAGAACTTCGACATACAGAACAATGACTTCGGATGGTCACATCTACCCTTTTCCTTTATGGCTGAGAACATGGTTTTTATGATGGTTACTGCCATGCTGAAGAACTTCTACCTCTATCTCGTCCGTCATATCAGCGATAAGGTCAAGCCATTGAAAAAGACAAGTAGGCTGAAAGCCTTTATCCTACATTTCGTCAGCGTACCAGCAAAATGGGTGCGCACTGGAAGGCAGAACGTTCTGAACCTATATACAATAAATGGATTGTTTCAAGCCCCTATAGAAAGAGAACAAAAATTCCTGTGTGAAAATTAATCTACGACAAGGAGCAAGCAAGGAGCAATATCAAACAAAAATCAATACCTTTGCAGTACATATGAGATAGACCAAAACAAAAGTGGAATATCGGAAACGAATAGCAAGGAAAAGAGAAGAAACGACCCAAGTTGATGTCCTTTTTGAGTTAATAATCAATAAAAGCGTTAAATCTTCACCTTTTAGAATGTGCAATTAAAAATAACAACCATATTTCTGACTTATTATCTATAAAATATTGAGTAATAATCGGTTGTAAATACGCATACTGTAGTTCACTCACCAGTATCAATATTCCGAATAGTGTAACAGATATTGGAAACGGGGCTTTTGAGGGATGTAAAAACCTTCCATCCAAAATCAAATCTGACATCATTAAACGTTTTGGCGAAAAAGTCTTTGAATCATGGTCGTTTTTGATTCCAAGCGCAGGAAGCGCAAAAGAACACTGAAGAACATGCAGAGAACCTGCAGCCATTATATCCGAAAAATGCAAATTTTGCAGTGTCAATAAAAACATTTACTTAAACCATATAATATGAAGGCATTAATATCTTTTCTGATATTCATGACCAACTCGCTTTGCTGCTATAGTCAGTCTTCCGTGATGGGTGCGCCGCAGATGGTTGCGGCGCAGCGTGCGTCTTTCAATGATATCATTAGCATTGGTGAGCTGATAAAGAGTGTGAAAGAGGGCAATGTTGGTATTAAGAAAATAGCGGAAAGGAGCGGCTATACGTTTCGCGGTCGCTATCACGACCCTGAGTTGAACGACTTCTATTATGAGGATGTGTACTATAAGAATTGTATGGTGGCGGCAGACGGCAGTCCGATTAAATATGGTCAGGGTAACTCTTCTGTGCTGATAGCTGGAAGCGTTGGTTTCGGACCTTTCGTCTCGATCCGTGTCTACAACAAACGTGCCTATAACTACATAAAATCGGAACTAAGGAACAAGTACCATTTCAAAACCGTAGAGGTCGATGGAAAGTGGGCAACGCTGAAGAAAGGGAATGTGGTTGTTGACGTCTCCGTGGACGGCAATGCCTATTGTTTCACCTTTTACATCAAATAGACGTTGGTTAAAAGCTGGTGTGAACAGAGCTGGGACTGAGTTAGGACTAAGCTTGCGCTGGTAGATATGCCTCTGCGGCTGGGAGATAGGCTGGTAGATATCGCTTTCGGGAGCTTATCTGCCAGCCTTTATTATACTTATACTGTGCGGGTTACGGCGATGCTGGGAGATATGGAGGATTTTTTCACGTACAGGGGTGTTATAGGAAGAGATGATGATATTAGGATTTATTCTTTCAATTCACAGAAATTAGTCTATCACTCACCGTATACCGTAAAATTAACTTTTAATAAATAATAACGGATAAACATTTTCATTTTTTATTATTACTTTTGCCAACAAATAAAAACAACAAAAAAAGAAGAACACTTTTTACACGCTAATAGAGTTTTAAAGACATTATGAAGATAGGATTGTTTATTCCATGTTACGTCGATGCATTGTATCCGGAAGTGGGAGTGGCTACCTACAAACTCCTGACAAGCCTCGGACTCGACGTAACCTACCCTCTCAAGCAGACTTGCTGCGGACAGCCAATGGCAAACGCCGGCTTTGAAAAGATGGCTACGGACATCTCACGCCACTTCGACGACCTCTTCAAGGAGTTCGACTACGTGGTTGCACCGTCGGCATCGTGCGCGGCTTTTGTCAAGCTTTATCATCCACGACTTGCCAAGGGCAATCACGAATGCCTCACGTCAAAGAAGATTATGGACGTGGTGGAGTTTCTGCACGACGTCGTAAAACCAACAAGCCTAAAGGCTCACTTCCCGCACATAGTCAGCGTACATAACTCGTGTCACGGCGTACGCGAACTGGGATTGTCGTCGCCATCAGAAAGACAGATGCCACAGTTCAACAAGATTATCGACCTGCTTAAACTCGTGGACGGCATCACCATCCGTGAGCCGGAGAGAAAAGACGAGTGCTGCGGATTCGGAGGAATGTTCTCCGTAGAAGAGCCTGACGTGTCGAAACGCATGGGAGAGGACAAGATAGAACGTCACATGGCTACGGGAGCGGAATACATCACCGGTCCCGACTCGTCATGCCTTATGCACATGCAGGGCATTGCAAAGAAGGAGAACAAGCCTATAAAATTCATACACGTGGTAGAGATATTAGCAGCAGGACTATGAGCACAATACATTCAGAAGCGGCGCGACGCTTCAACGACAACAGAGCAAAGACCACATGGCACGACGCCACCTTCTGGTCGTTAAGACAAAAACGCGACAACATGGCGTCAGGGTTGCAAGAATGGGAGGAGCTGCGCGAACATGCCAGCCAGATAAAGCAGCACACCGTAACGCACTTGGCTGACTATCTGGAGGAGTTCAGCACGCAACTGGAGAGCCGTGGCGTCATTGTGCATTGGGCTAAAGACGCCAACGACTTTAACAACATCGTGCTCGACATACTACAGAGTCATGGCGTAAAGAAGATGGTGAAAAGCAAGTCGATGCTTACCGAGGAGTGTGCCATGAACCCGTTCCTTGAGAGTCACGGCATTGACGTCGTGGAGACCGATCTTGGCGAACGCATCCTGCAACTGCTACATCAGAAACCGAGCCACATCGTAATGCCTGCCATACACCTGAAGCGAGAAGAGGTGGGACAGATGTTCGAGGAGAAAGGCATCAGCACAGAGAAAGGCAATTACGACCCAACATACCTTACGCAATGCGCACGCAAGCATCTGCGCAACCAGTTTATGGAAGCAGGAGCAGGAATGA
>ERZ1023886.66-NODE-66-length-44586-cov-14.126114_pt1 | contig 44586 bp, 30 predicted proteins | sample MGYA00380395_ERZ1023886 | MGnify/ENA primary metagenome ERZ1023886 (study PRJEB33179, sample SAMN07449002) | human gut metagenome | biome: Human-gut; feature: Human associated habitat; material: Faeces | host: Homo sapiens | place: India: Bhopal | collected... | reverse complement strand
CCCCGCCGCCGACTCCCGACACGACCATCATACATATCCAGCTGATGGTCACGCACGCGGCGAAATTGAACGGTATAGCCTGGCAGAACAACGCCAGACCGTTTTCGCCGCCCGACACGAAACCCGACACGGCAGCCGCCCAGCTCGATATGGGCGATATGATGCATACCGGAGCAGCGGTAGAGTCGATGAGATAGGCGAGCTTTTCCTTTGTAACGCCATGGCGTACGGTTATCGGACGCATCACAGAGCCTACGGTGAGACAGTTGAAGTAGTCGTCGATGAAGATGAGTAGACCGAGAATGATAGTTGCAATCTGCGCACCTATCTTTGTCTTTATGTGTTTGGAAGCCCAGCGTCCGAAAGCAGCCGATCCGCCAGCCTTGTTCATGAGCGACACGATGGAACCCAAAACCACAAGAAACACGATGATGCCCACGTTCCAAGGGTCGGACAGGCAGGAGATAAGACCATACTGCTTGGCGTCAGCTCCCGTGCCAACGGTGTCGTTGAGCAGATGAGTCAAGAAGCCTTCAAAACCTGTGCCCATCGACATGCTGTATAATATAGCGCCGAGCACAATGCCGATGAACAACGAAGAATATACCTCCTTGGTCTTCAGTGCAAGTGCAATTGCCACGACGGGAGGAAGAAGAGACCAGATAGTCCCGATGAAATTAAAATCCATAATATTATTATCCCTTAATCTTTTTCGGAGTGCAAAGGTAAGGCTTTATTTGGATTGTTGCAAAAAGTTGCAACAAAAAAACGGATGGCGAGCCGTTTGTAGCTTACCATCCGTTTTGTCGGTTATGTTAGCGTCGCTTGTTGGCGATGCGTTGTCTTACAGTAATGACGTCGCTTTTACTTCGCGATTACCTCGAACACCTCTACGTTGCCCTCAATCTCAGCCTTCACAGCCTTCTTGTTGAGTTCTACGTTGAAGAACGAGTTGTTGATGTCGGTAGAAGCGAGGAGCTTGCCCTTCTTGTTGTACTGGTTGAACTTAACGGCGCCGTTCTGCTCTACGTTGAGGAGCATGGTGTATGCCTTTGTGCCAGGAACAACAGAGAACGAAGTCTTGCCGCTGTTGCGGAACGATGTTACAGGGTTCTTGTCGAAGCCGAACATGGCAGCGTCGAGATCTGCTGATTCAACCTTGAAGTTGAGGCTCTCTGGAGTTGTAGGGTTAACCATGAACTCGCGCACAGCAATCCAGCTCTTCTTCTCAGACACGGCCTTGCGGATGCGGACGTAGCGTGCCTTTACCGGCTCGCCCTTCCAATGAATGATGTAGGTCTTGAGCAACTCGCCGGTGAGCTGTGTCCACGACTTGCCGTCCTCAGAAGCCTCGAGCACTACGTTGTCGAAGTAGTCGACATCGTCTACCGAGTTGCGTCCCTGAAGAATCTTCACCTCGCGAACGTCGCGAACCGTGCCCAGGTCGGCACCCACCCAGTCGCCAGTAGACTGGCTCTGACCGCAGTGGTAGTATGTAGTAGAGTCGTTGTCGAACATCAGCTTGCTCTGAGTTGTAGCGAGTGTCGGGTAAGTGCCCATGCCCTTATAGAAAGCAGGCACCTCACCAGTGAGGTTCTTGAAGAACTCCTGCGCCATGTCGTCCATAGCGTTCTCGTAGAACGGCTGCAGCTTCATTGTGCCGAGCTTGTGCTTCTCGTAAGCGGCGCGAGCCTCCTTAGTCATGCGGTTGGCCACGAAACCGTTCCAGAAGTTAGAAGCGTCGCCGCTGCGGAATGTCTTCATCAGTTCGAGAGTATTCTTGCCACGTGCGCCAAGCTTCTCAAACTCTACGAGCCACGGCTTCAGTTCCTTCATCAGAAGCGGGTTCTTGCAGTCGCGCTCCATGGTGCTCTTTGTCTTCTCGACGCGGTCGAACTCTGCATAGAGGTCGTTGTAAGCCTTGTCAGAGTAGTCGGCAAGACGGAAGGTGTTTGTCTCCCACGACTCGGCGCGGCGGTAGCCCGTCTCGGTGTCGCAAGAGTGGATGGCGAATGTGCGGTAAGCCTCGTGAGCCTCAGGTGTGAGGTCAACCAGACCGCGTTCCCAGTTGTCGATAGCGTTGTAGTCGGCTACGTTCCAGTTGTAGTCAGCCACGCCGTAGAGCGCCAGCTTCGAAGCCTCGCCGTGCTCCATCGGGTTTGACAGCACGCCAGAAGTCATCTTGTCGGTGATGTCGGTCTCCAAGCCGTATGTCGGGCCCTGCATGATGATGTGGCGGGCATAGTCGGTAACGGGGAAGTTCCACCAGTAGTAAGCTGGACGCTTGATACGAGAGTCTACGAAGTCGAGAGTCTCCTTGGTGAGGTCAGAGCAAACCACAGCACCAGTCCAGAACACCTGCACCTCAGGGTCGAGCTCGTTGCCGTAAATAGCGAGCGGTCCGTCAGGACCCGGCTTAGCCCAAAGCTGCGAGTAGTCGGTAGGGCAGACAACGAGCGGAGCAACGTCGCCCTTCGCCTTCACGAACTCTTTTGTGAGGCGGTTCACGAGTGCCACCTGCTTCTTCGGGTTAGTGCCCTCGCCGTCGATGTCGTCGAAGTGGATAGCGAACGAGCGCACACCGAGTTCGTACATGAGGTTGAACTTGTTTACGAGGTTGTTATAATCCTCCTCGTTCCACTTGATGTCCTGGCCCGGGTGGATAGCCCACACGAAGTCTACACGGTTGCGGCGGCAAGCCTCCACGAGTTCGTGAATGTTCTTAGCCTGCTCGGGCGGGTAGGGCAGACGCCAGTTAGGACAGCTGTGATAAGGGTCGTCCTTCGGTCCGTACACATACTCGTTGAGCTTGTTGCGTCCGTAGTAGTCGATGAGCGAGAGGCGCACCTGGTGCGACCAAGGTTCGCCGTAGAAACCCTCTACCACGCCGCGCAGCGGCAGGTCGGGATAGTCGTTGCATGTGAGGTTTGGCACCTTGCCTTGAGCAGCCGGACTCTCCACAATCTGGCGCAGAGTCTGAAGAGCGTAGAACGCGCCACGCTCGTCGTAGCCCACGATGTTGATACCCTTCTTGTCGACGGTGAGGAGATAAGCACCCGATACCATCTTCTTCAGACCCGCCTTCTTAGCCGGTTTCTCGCCGAAGGTGATGTTGAGCGGAGTGCCCTTAGCGTTATGCTTGAGGAAGTTGACGTCGCCAGCAAATTTGCCCGACTTGTCGATGAGCTTAACGCCAGCGCTGAGGTCGGTCCATGTCTGCATGTCGAGGTTGAAGTTGTGCGGCGTAGGGTTTACGACGATGCCGTGGTGGTCGAGCTTCTTGCCCGGCACCATGTTCACATCCTGCTTTTCACCACGCTGCGAGTTGAGGTCGAATGTCTCGGTCTGCGCAAACGCGCTGGCACAAGCAGCTGTGAAGAGAGCTGTGAGAAGGAGGTTGTTTTTAATCATTGTTATGTTTGTTTTAGTAAAAGTCGTTAGGTCGGTGTATGCAGTGGTGCATACACACAAGTACAAAGTTAGTGATTTTGTGTTGATTGGTAAAATAGGCAGGTCTCTTTTAATTAATTTTAGTACGTGCGGAGCTAAAACGTGCGTGACGGAGAGGGTAGAATGGAAAAAAATGTGTAACTTCGCAGTTGATGATAGACCATGCAACGATAGAAAGGATAAAAGACGCTGCCAACATTGTGGAGGTAGTGTCAGAGTTTGTGACGCTCCGCAAGAGCGGCAGCAACTATAAGGGCCTATGCCCGTTTCACGACGAGAAGACCCCGTCGTTCTATGTGTCGCCGGCACGCGGCACCTGCCATTGCTTCGGATGCGGCAAGGGCGGCAACCCCATTGGCTTCATTATGGAGCATGAGCAGATGACCTATCCCGAGGCGTTGCGATGGCTCGCACGAAAGTATCACATCGAGATAAAGGAGCGCGAACTCTCCGACGACGAGAAGCGCGAGCAGAGCGAGCGCGAGAGTATGTTCATCGTGAATGAGTGGGCTGCCTCTTATTTCCAGCACCTCATGCACGACACCGCCGACGGCGTAGCCATCGGCATGCAGTATTTCCGCAGCCGTGGGTTCCGCGACGACATCGTGAGCAAGTTTCAGTTGGGCTTCGACAGCACCGACCGCCGTGCTTTGGCACAGGAAGCGCTGCGCAAGGGCTATAAGGAAGACTTTCTGCTGAAGACCGGCATCTGCTACAAGAACGACCGTGGCGAACTAATCGACCGCTATGCCGGACGCGTTATCTTCCCGTGGATAGGCATCAGCGGAAAGGTGGTGGGCTTCGGCGGACGACTGCTCGACTCGCGCACAAAGGGCGTGAACCAGAAGTACGTCAACTCGCCCGACTCGGAGATTTACCACAAGGACCGCGAGCTGTATGGCATCTATCAGGCTAAGAAGGCGATAGCCAAGGAAGACCGTGTGTACATGGTGGAGGGCTACACCGACGTCATCTCCATGCATCAGTGCGGCATAGAGAACGTAGTGGCTAATTCGGGTACGGCGCTTTCGGTGCATCAGATACACATACTGCACCGCTTCACATCGAACATTACTTTGCTTTACGACGGCGACGCGGCAGGCATACACGCTGCGCTGCGCGGTACCGACATGCTGCTTTCTGAAGGCATGAATCTCAAGGTGCTGTTGCTGCCCGACGGCGACGACCCCGACTCGTTTGCTCGCAAGCACTCGACTGAGGACTTCCGCAAGTATATCGAGGAACATCAGACCGACTTCATCGAGTTCAAGACCGACTTGCTGCTGCGCAACGAACGCGACCCGCTGAAGCGTTCGGAGGCAATCAACTCCGTGGTGCGCAGCATATCGTTCGTGACGAACCCGATTCTGCGCGATACATACCTGCACGACTGCTCGGTGCGTATGGGCATCAACGAGGCTACGCTCATCAACACGCTCAACAACTTCATTCGCAGCAACCGCGAGGAAACCGCTTCCTCATTGAATAACTCACAATCGACGCAGACGGCAACTCAAAACTCAAAACTCAAAATTCAAAACTCTCCTTCCCCGCTACAGCAGGCGTCGAAGGTGGAGCAGATGCTTGTGGAGCTGGTTGTGCGCAACGGCGACACTGTCATATATAATAATGTAGAGACGGAGGACGGCACGACGGTTAACCTGAATGTGGCGCAATACATAGCGTACAACCTCGGCGTAGACGGACTGAAGTTTGCAAATCCGCTCAACTCGCGCATCCTTGACGAGGCTGTGAACCACGCCGGCGACGAGAATTTCTGTGCCGAGCAGTTCTTCCTTCACCATTCGGACATCGAGATATCGCGCATAGCTACCGACCTCTGCATGGACAAGTATCAGTTGCTCGACGAACAGAAGGCGGCACGTGCCGACGAGGAGAAGAACGCCGACGAACTGCGCGCTGAGGAGGAGAACCGCATAGAGGCTCTGCGCCAACAGACCGAACACCTGCTCAACGACTTCCGTATGGACTATCTGGAGCAGCGTCTGCGCGACCTGAAGCGCGATATTTCGCTTGCGGTGAACGATCCCGAACGACTACAGCAACTGATGGAGGAGTATAAGACGGCGCACGAACTGCGCTCGCAGCTCGCCAGATTGTTGGGAAATAATATTATAGCATAATGTTCTACATACATTGGGCATTCATATTAGCTTACGTCTTCATTATTGTCAGCATCATGCTGGCAGTATTGATGGACAACCGTCAGCCGGCAAAGACGATAGCCTGGGTGATGGTGTTGCTCTTTATGCCCATTGTCGGAATAATACTGTACGTTTTCTTCGGACGGAACACCCGCAAGATGACGTTCATATCACAGCGGTCGCTCGACCAATTATCGAAGCGTTCGATGCTCGAGTTTGTGGAGCAACGCCAATTGACGTTGCCCGACGACTACCGTTCGCTCATACAACTCTTTACCAACCAGAGTCTTGCTCTTCCGTTCAAGGACAACGAGGTGGAGTTCTACACCGATGGCTACGAGTTCTTCCCCGCATTGCTGAAGTCGATAGCTTCGGCACGCAAGCATATACATCTTGAGACATACATCTTCGCCGACGACGCACTCGGACGGCTTGTTGCAGACGCACTCATCAGCAAGTCGAGAGAGGGCGTGGAGGTGCGGCTTATCTACGACGATGTTGGCTGCTGGCGGGTGCCCCGCGAGTTGTTCGAGCGTATGCGCCGTGCCGGGATAGATGTCAATGCCTTTATGCCAGTTAAGTTCCCGGCGTTCACGAGTAAGGTGAACTACCGCAACCACCGCAAGGTGTGCGTAGTAGACGGCATTGAGGCGTTTGTGGGCGGCATGAACATCGCCCTGCGTTATGTGAAAGGAATATACAAAGGGCGTCTGCCGTGGCGCGATACCCATCTCCGTATACGTGGTGGAGCGGTGTACGCCCTGCAGCGCACGTTCCTCGTCGATTGGTATTTCGTAGACCGCACACTCGTCACCAACTCTAAATACTATCCGCCGATGCCGTGGCGCATAGAGAACAACTGCCTGATGCAGGTCGTGACGAGCAGTCCGATTGCCAAATGGCCCGACATCATGCAGGGATATGTGCGCATACTGCTTGAGGCGAAGAACTATGTATACATGGAGTCGCCTTACTTCCTGCCTACTGAGCAGGTGCTCTTCGCCATGCGCACGGCAGCACTTGCCGGCGTAGATGTGCGACTGATGATTCCGCGCCATAGCGACTCTCGCTTGCTTGAACTTTCGTCGATGTCGTTCGTGACGGAGGTGCTTGAGGCAGGCGTGAAGATAATGCTTTACGAGGCTGGATTCAACCACAGCAAGTTGCTTGTGGCTGACGATGCGCTCTGCACCTGCGGTTCTACGAACATCGACTTTCGTAGCTTCGAGAACAATTTCGAATCCAACGTCTTTATCTACGATCGCACAACGGCGCTGCGCATGAAGGAAATCTTTATCAGTGATGAGCAAGAATGTGTAGACTTCCTGAGCGTGTACAGCGAGCGAAAGCGCCCGTTCATGCACCGTCTGGCGGAGTCGTTAGTTAGATTGTTCTCACCACTGTTGTAAAATAAGATGTTGAGATGGTGAGGTGTTGAGATGGTAAGGTGTTGAGATGTTGAGATATGTTTCATTTGTCAACACATCACCACATCACCACATATCCTAAATAATTTCAAAGTGTTTCAGCGCATTCGCGATGCCATCCTCGTCTACGCTGCTTGTCACATAGTCGGCGTGCGCCTTCACCTCGTCAAGCGCATTGCCCATAGCCACGCCAACGCCAGCCGCACGCAACATAGAAAGGTCGTTGCCGCCGTCGCCGAACGCCATCGTTTCGCTGATATTGATGCCCATGTGCTCGGCAATGGCACGAATGCCGTTCGCCTTGTCGGCAGTGGCAGACGTAAGGTCGCAGAACGCAGGATACCAGCGTGCAGACGTTGTGTCTGGCACGTGGGGCAGGATAGTGCGCTCCTGGTCCTCGGTGAGGAACGGCGTAATCTGCAGTATGCCCTGCTTTATAACCTCCTCAACCGGTACGTCGAACTTGTTGTACGTCACCTTCAGCATGTCGTAGAATACATGGTTCACGCTGTCGTTGCGGTTGATGATCTGCAGATCCTTTGTGCCTACAACCACCGCCGGCACGTCGAGACGGTTGCAAAAGTCGACTATCGCCTCTGCCTCGTGAGTAGGGATGAGGTCCTGGCGCACTACCTTGTCGCCATAAACGCATTGAGCGCCAGTGGCAAGAATAAAACCGTCCATGATGTCCTCCACCTCCGTGATGTTGTTGAGCAACTGGCGTGGGCGACCCGTAGCGGTGAAGAGCTTCACGCCGCGCTTGTGAGCCTCGCGAAGCGCTTCGATTGTTGACTCCGGCACCTTGTGCGTATTAAAGCTGACGAGCGTTCCGTCGACGTCGAAAAATAAAGCTTTTATCATATTTCGTTTTTTTATTCAGTAGGAGGCTATGGCATTAGCTTTCCGCTACGCGCCGCTGACTTTCAGTTCTTGCCGTAGCCCTGTTGTGTGATACGGGCAGGAAAGCCCATACCTCCTAAACATTGCAAAGGTACGCAGAAAAAGCAGAAGCCAAAAATTATACTACTTGATTGATGTCAAAATCAAAAAATAATTACTACTTTTGTAATTCATTATTCATACGGAACACACATTAAACAACCATTAATCAGCAAAGGAAATGACAGAGCAGACGCAACTCGCTTGGGACATAATAGAGACAACTAACACCAACCTCTTCCTCACCGGTAAGGCTGGCACGGGAAAGACCACCTTTCTGCGCCGACTGAAGGAGGAGTCGTCGAAGCGCATCGTGGTTGTGGCACCTACGGGCATCGCTGCCATCAACGCCGAAGGTGTGACCATCCACTCGTTCTTCCAGTTGTCGTTTGCGCCGTTCATACCCAACTATAATCTCAAGGAACAGCAGTTCCGCTTCTCTAAACAGAAGATAAACGTCATCCGTTCTATCGACACGCTCGTCATCGACGAAATCTCTATGGTGCGTGCCGACCTTCTCGATGCCGTAGACAGCGTGCTGCGCCGTTTCCGTAAGAACAACCTGCCGTTTGGCGGCGTTCAGATGGTTATGATCGGCGACTTGGGTCAGCTTGCTCCGGTGGCTAAGGACGACGAGTGGCAGATGCTCTCGCGCTATTACGCCACGCCTTATTTCTTCTCGTCGCTCGCCCTGCAGCGCACACGCTACGCCATCGTCGAACTGACGAAGGTGTATCGCCAGAGCGACAAGCGTTTCCTCGACATACTGAATAAGGTGCGCGAGAATCGTGCTGACGCTGCGGTGCTCTCTGCGCTTAACTCCCGTTACATCCCCGGCTTCAAGCCGCGCAAAGAAGACGGCTACATACGTCTTACGACGCACAACTGGCAGGCGCAGCGCATCAACGACCACGAGCTCGAACTGCTCCCCGGCAAGCCCTATACCTACACTGCCACCATCGAAGGCAAGTATCCAGAGATGCTCTTCCCGACCGACGAGACGCTCACGCTGAAGACCGGTGCGCAGGTGATGTTCGTGAAGAACGACTCGTCTGCCGACAAGGCTTACTACAACGGCATGATCGGCACCATTGCCGAGATAGACGCCGAGGGCTTCACCGTTACGGCGAAGGACACCGGCGAGAGTATACGTGTGCAGCCCGAGCAGTGGGACAATACGCGCTACGTGCTCAACGAGAAGACCAACGAGATAAGCGAGGAGGTGGAAGGAACCTTCACGCAGTTCCCCGTGAAGACAGCTTGGGCTATCACCGTTCACAAGAGTCAGGGCCTTACGTTCGACCACGCCATCATCGACGTGCAGCGTGCCTTCACCCACGGACAGACATACGTGGCGCTCTCGCGTTGCCGCACACTCGAAGGCATGGTGCTGAGTGCGCCGCTGCCGCAGTCGGCTATCATACGTGATGAGGCTGTGGACGAATACGCCACGCACGCCATTGAGCACACGCCGAGCGAGGGACAGATAGAGCAGTTGCAGCGCGACTACTATCTGTCGGTGGTGAGCGAACTGTTCGACTTCCGTCCGCTGATGGATGCCTTCAACCGTGTGCTCGACTTGCTCGACGGACATTTCCGCCGTTCGTTCCCGAAGCTCATTGCCGAATACAAGGCACGTACGGGCACTATAAAGACCGAGCTTATGGATGTAGCCGAACGCTTCAAGTTGCAGTACAGTCAGATTGTCATCGCTTCTGCCGACTATCAGACCAACGCCCTGCTGCAGGAACGTCTGAAGAAGGGCGCCGAATACTTCGCTCGAAAGATTACAGATGTGGAGGAGCTTGTGAAGAAGACGTCGGTGAAGACCGAGAACAAGGACGTGAAGAAACGCTACAACGATGTGTTCCCGGCGCTCAAAGAGGTGGTGATGCAGAAGCGCGCCCTCCTCAACTGCGTCAAGGCAGATGGCTTCACACTGCATAGCTATCTGCGCCAGCGTGCCCTGGTACTTGCCGGAAAAACAATATCAGAAAAATAGACAAATGGTATGGTTTTTATACCTATGAACCATTATGGACTTGTACAGTTCGTCACTTTACCCTAACTTTGCTTTTTGACAGGTAATGCCGTGCAAACGGCATTTATAGTATAACCTAAAAAACGAATTACTATGAGTAGGGTTTTTCAAGTGAAGCCGAAGCGTATCAAGCGCTCCAATGGCACCGTTCTCACACCAGACATGGTTGTGACCGTGACGACTCTGCAGCACACCACCAACCCATTCTACAATGGTGCGAAGGAGCTGCAAGAGACATATATGCGCATCTATGCTTTCGACTATAAGAAGGCATGTTGCAATCAGAATGACTTTGAGTTTGTGAAGTTGGACTAATTTTTACTATTATGGGTGTTATTACAAAATTTGCGGCAGAACTTGCAAAAGGTTATGTCAGCGAAAGAGGCGTTAAGGGAACAATGGAAGATGCCGTTAATCTTGTGCAAGGTGTCGGTAATGTAGGAAAGAAACTCTTCGGTAGCAACGTGGAGGAAAATGAAAGTGACGAGTACGATGAGTATGAAAGCGACGAGGCTGAAACGAATTCCTTTGATGAAAAGACATGGAATGAATTGCGTGATGGAATAGAATCGCTCAAAGAGGAAGGCAACTATGCAGGTGCTTTAAAAATGCTCCATGACTATTATCGTAGATTTCAAGTGGATCTCGATTACTTCTATTTCTACCTCAAAGCTGATATTTTGTTAGCAAAGTATGATGACCTTGGAAGATCGCCTGAAAGCGATTTTAGCTGTAAAACAGAAGTAGATAAAGCTATTGAAGCCTGTGAAAAATATGAAGACGAAGACGAGGAACTATTAATGACAATAGAATTACAGGATAAATTTGAATCCACTAAACTTAAAGTCAGCTATTGGCGCAAAATGAAATCTCTTCAAGATGAGATAGATGCACTTCGTGATCCCGAGCATGTTGTTACGACCTCCAAGGTAAATGATGTACTAAAGGCTTTTAAATTGGTGGACAATTTCTGGAAAGAAGAAAGTACTGCTGAGGATGGCAGTGTTTACAACATAGACTTTTTCTATCTGTTTAAGGCTCGTATCTATAATGCTTTTTTCTTCTATCTTGCTGAAAACAAGCAAGAATTAGATGCGTTGTCAGACGAACAGCTTTCAGAATTTTTTGTGGGCGCTACAGATTGCGCAGATAAAGTTCTTGCTTTCAGCGAATGTGATGATAAGACAGATGAAGAATTTTTGAATGGAAAAATCCCGGAACAAATAGAAGAGCTGAAACAGTTACGCTGTGGAAAAAAATCTTCTATGCATTCGTCTTCTTCCGCATCTGTCACATCAGAGGAGCAGGAGTATTTGGAAGAAATAAGAGCATGCCTTGACAATGACGGCGAAATATCAAGCAGAGAACGACGGCTGTTAGACAGGTTGCGCAAGACTCTTGGCATAACAGAAGTAAGAGCTAAAGAACTCGAAGCTTCGGTAAATGATATGAGTGACGATGAAAAAGAATATCAAGAGGAGTTGAAAGCTTGTCTTGAAGATGGAACAATTAGCGACCGCGAACGTCGTCTTTTAGATCGTCTTCGCAAATCCCTTGGAATCAGCGAGGAACGTGCTAAGGCAATAGAAGATAGACTTCTAAAGCAATAAGGCAAATGTGTCTCTATTCCAAAGGGGCAGGGTAAGAAGAGCTGTGCCAAATCACCTTTTATGGTTTGGCACGGTCTTGCTTAAATATATACATCTTGCATTCTTGGATTAAGAAATATTATGTTCTTGATTTCAGAAAGAGAACAAATTTTTAACTTTAAATAAATTCAATTATGGGAAAAAATAAACCGCAAATGAACAAACTTTCTCAAGGTGAGGCAGACACAATTTCTAATTTTGTAAAATGGGGGTTAGATGTCATCGTAAAGTGGACAGGTGGTAAACCTACTTTTGGAAACAAAAAGTAGGATTACTTTCTTTTAATCATTAGTGTCCTATTAGTATCGGGACACTAATGATTTAGAATATAAGATCTATTATAGCTATAGTATCTGAATATGAGCGCTAATTGGCATGAAATAAAAAGTATGTTGGAGAATTTCAATAAGTTCTATTGGAATTCAGAGATGGTGAATCATATATCGTTGATAAATGATTTACGCCTTTCATCAAACATCCATGAGACAGCACACAGCAGAATTTTATATAAATTGTTATGTGCTCATGGTAAAGAAAAACACCAGTTCTTAAAGATTTTTCTTGAATCTGTGGAGTTGAATATTGAACTTGATATAGATAAGGCTAATATAAAAGTAGAATCAGAGCATATTGATGTGCTTATTCATGATTGTCAGAAATACATCATCATCGAAAATAAAGTCAATCATGCTTGTGATCAAGATAGGCAATTAGTACGTTATATAGACTCGTTGAACAGCAAAGATATTTATGTTCTTTATCTGGTAAGGTCTGATAATGATAAAGATCCTTCAGAAAATAGTTTGCCTGCAGAAAGAAGGCAGGAGTTAGAGGAGGACGGAAAGTATAAAAAAATATCTTATCAAACCCATATATTAAAATGGTTACGTAAGTGTAAAGGCATAGATATTGATAATGAACTTTTAAAGTCTGCACTTGTTCAGTATTGTAATTATATAGAGGAATTATTTAAAGGAATGGAAATCATGAATGACAAGGACATTGAAAATTTCGAGAAAGAAGTATTGGATTTTTCTGCAACAATGGACTCCATTGTTAACCCGGTTGCTCTTGTCGAAAAAACTGATGAGCTAAAGCAAAAAATGAAAACCTTAAATGAGGTTGTTGAATCTTATGAAAATTATTTGTGTAAACGTTATCTTGAATATTTTAAGGTAGAAAAACAAATAACGGAATCTCGTTTAAATAGTTCTCGCCAGATAGAATTTTGTATCCAAATAAATGGGGCAAATGTACAATTCATATATGATTTCTTAAAACATTATCAATACGTTTGGTTTGGAGCTAAATATCCATTGAAAAGATGGAATGGAGAAGAATTTGACTCAAACACAAGTAAAGATATAAAGAAAATCATAGAAGGAAATCGTATGGATGGGTATGGGTTGGATAAGGGCGATAATTACGCGAAGTGTGTAGAAGATGATTTCAAGAATTTTTATAGTGATAAGGATTATTTCTGTAAATACTGTAAAGACAACAAAACTGCAGTTGAAGAAATAAAAAAATATAAAGAAAAGATAGAGTCACTTGGGACAAATAATAATGGGTGTTAATGAAAACCGTTATTTATTAAAGTCTTTCAGATACCAATAATCGAAACGATGGATAAAATAGATTATAAAAAGATAGCATATTTGTTAGGATGCTATATGGTAATAGTTGATAAGGAAATCAATCAGATGGAGGTTGATGTCCTTGATAACTATCTGCCATTATCTAAGGAAGATGAACTATATCATCAGAGGACGCAAATCTTCTCTGATGATGAGGAGTGCATAAAGCTAAAAGATATACTTGACAAGTTGGTTATGGCTAATTGTTCTATTACTCAGAAAATGGAAATAGTCACCCTTCTTGCTCAAATAGCTTATGGTGATGATTATATGGCAAGTTCAGAATTGGAATTGCTTATTAAGGTTGGTAAACTTTTAAAACTTGATATTGGACAAATCATCGAAGAAACACAGTCTGAGTCAAACAAAAGAATTGACTCTTCTCAACTCTCTTCTTTAAAACGTTTTGTCGGAAAAATGGAGAATACTATCTATCAGAGTTTTGCAAATTCTGATAAGAAAAGTGTTGTCGATATGATGTTGGGTGGTCTTGGTTATTCTGCATCCATAGCGCAAATTACTGAAGATGCTGAGAAGGATCTTGCTCGTGTTACAAGAATAATAGATGATTTGAATGGTATGTTGAATGAAGAGTACAATCATTTAGCAAGTATCAAACAATCTTCGAAGAAAGTTTCTAAGGAAGTTTTGAAGATAGAACAAATTATTCAAGGAATTCGAGGCAGTTTTAATGAAATAATAGATAACAGTTTGACAAGTAATAGAGAAGTGTTGGATAAGAAAAGAAGAAATATCCGATACTTTACTATTGCTTTTATGGGTAGGACAAAGGCAGGAAAGAGTACTTTTCATAAAGTCATCACTCAACAGGAAAATGATGATATAGGAGTAGGCAAATTACGTACTACCCGATATAATAGAAGTTGGTATTGGAACAAACTTCGTATTGTTGACACTCCTGGCATTGGTGCGCCTGGTGGTGAAGCTGATACCGAGATAGCCAAGTCTATTATAGATGAAGCTGATGTGGTTTGCTATGTTGTGACGAGTGACTCTATTCAAGAAACAGAGTTTGATTTCTTTTCAACTATAAAGGAAAGAAATAAGCCGTTATACATAATCTTGAATGTCAAAAGCAATCTTAATCAAGCTATTCGTTTAAAAAGATTTATAGCAAATCCAAATGATTGGAGACTTGGTGACGGTCCTCAATCTATTAAGGGACATATAGAGCGCATTCATGATAAACTTGATGGTAAGTACAACATGGATGCCGTTCGTATTATTCCTATTCATCTGTTAGCTGCGCAAATAGCCCTTTCTGGAGAGCAAGATTCTAAGACTTCTAAAATACTATTTGATGCTTCCAATATATCTGAGTTTACAAATTCAGTAAAAAAAGAAGTGCAGTTATCAGGTAGTTTGAAGAAAAGTTTGAGCGTTATTGATGGTACTTCTTACCAGATAAATACAATATGGCATAAGATTTACGCTGACTTGAAAAGTCTGAAGGAAGGTAATGAGGTGTTGAAGAAGAAACAAGCGAAAAATTATACCTTTTTCAAGAATGAGTTAACTCAAGTCGAACAATACTTAAAGACCATTTTCCAAGGAACAAGAGATGATCTTCATAATCGAGCTTCTGCTTTTGCAAGTGAGCATTATGATGACGAAGATGCAGGAAAAGCATGGAGCAAGGATATGGTTGTGAAGTCTATAAACAAAAGACTTGAACAACAAATACAGGAGAGGTTTAATGATTTGAATGAAAAGATAAAATCAGAATTGGAAGAGATGATTATGGACATGCGTATATCTCTTGCTACAAATAATATCGGTTCTAATGTTTCTGGTGAGTCTGTAACCAATACACGGTTAGCGGCAGGTGTGTTTGTTGGTATAATGACAGCTGTTGCTCCAATAATAATTTCAAACATATGGAATCCTGTTGGATGGGTTACTGCTGTAGGTAGTTTTATTGTTGGAATTATTGGTTCTTTATTTACGAGTCTATTTACTTCAAAGTCAGAAAAGATTAGAAAGGCTACAGAAAATTTGCGTAAGCAATTATGTGATAGTATTGATTCGGGTATTGATAAGAATTTAAAACAAGTTCTTGAGAATACCAGAAAGTCAATAAATGATACTTATAAATCTATTGATTCGGTGTTGAAAGCTTATACTAAAAATGCCGACGATATAATAACGGATATGGATAGACTTGTTAAGCAAGTGCAAGAAAAAGAGAATGCGATCAATTCTTTGGTAAGTCTTCGAATTCTTGATTTTGTTGGCAAGAATCCTGTAAAAGAAATAAGTATAAATGAGATGAGTAACCAAGTGTTATGTGATGGATATCCTGTTGAAAGAGATTGGCAAAAGCAATCTATTAAGTTCCTATATAACACAGGGCTTACAGATAAGAATATTCAAAAGATAGAAAAAGCAACTCAGATGACAATAAAAACAAAATAATATGGCACAACAATTTAATTATGCAGTCTACCAAGAAAGACTTAGTAGATTGGAAGCTAAAACTCGAGCGTTGTTGAAAGAAACCAACAATACAGAGTTGACTCGTAAGATGGACTTGGAACTTGCTGGCTTGCAAGATCGTAAAGAATTACGCTTAGCATTTGTAGGACAGTATAGTTCTGGCAAATCTACCATTATTTCTGCATTGACAGGTAGAAAGGATATCAAGATAGATGCAAATGTCGCTACAGATAGTGTATCGGAATATAAATGGAACAACATTGTTCTTATGGATACTCCGGGCATTCTTGCAGGTAAAGTAGAATCGCATGATGAGAGTACTAAGGCAGCTTTAAAAGAATGTGACTTGATATTTTATGTCTTGACCTCCCAACTTTTCGATGATGTATTATTCAATAATTTCATCGATTTGGCTTACAATCAGCATTTTGCTGATAAGATGTTTATTGTTGTCAACAAGATGGGTATGGAGTCAGGAGAGTTTGACCAGCTTGTAGACAACTATACTGTATCGTTGGAAAAAAAATTCTCAGAAAGAGGCTATGAATTGAAGAACTTTCCTATTGCTTTTATTGATGCGGCAGATTATATGGACGGTCTTGATGAAAACGACAATGAGTTCGTCCAATTAAGCAACTTTGAACATTTCATAGATATGCTCAATGTCTTTGTCGCTCGCAAGGGAATGATAAAAAAGCAATTTGATACTCCTGTTAGAGTCTTTCAAAGTTATCTTAAGGATATCGCTGTTACTGCCGTAGACAAGACTTTATCTGACTTTTTTAATCAGTTTGAGCAGAAATTACGTCATAGTCTGTCTGACCTAAAGCGAGATACAAGAAACGATTTGTCTTCGTTTGCTTCTATGGCTATGAGTAAAGTCATTTCTTTATCTAATGATATTGGAGGCATTGACGAAAATGACTGGAAATATAGGCAAGAGGCATTGAATTCTGAATTGCAGAGCATTATATCTAATACTTCTGCTAAGATAGAAGACACAATCAACTCAAATTATGAGCGATTGATGACTGACGTCAATGATTTCTGTGGTAAGGATTCGCTTGTTAAATACTCAGGAGAAATCGATAGGAAATTGGCTTCACCCAATATCAGCATAGAGGAGCAGAAGAATCTATCTATGCAGAAAAAGGCTTTAAATCTTTTAAAGCAGGGAGGGGTGCAGATTGGAAATATGGCTCCTAATGTAACTAAATTAGCAGGTGGTATTAGCCAAGCTTCAGGGTCTGCGCTTCATAAAATGGTGTTAGATGTCGGACATTTCTTTGGAAAGTCCTTCGGACCTTGGCAAGCTGTGAGATGGGCTAGTAATATTGCTAAGGTTGCAAAGTTTGGAATACCGGTAGTTTCTGCTGGTATTGATATTTGGATGCAGTTTAGAGAAGATTCTAAAGAAAACAAGCGCTTGGAGCAGATAAAAAGCTCAAAGAATCAGTTTGTCTCTACTTATCAGGCTGAGGTAAATAAAGTGGTAGAACATTTTGAAAAATATTTGTCACAAGTCTTTGACAATTATAACAATAAATTGGAAGAGACAAATCGATCTAAGGCAGAGTTGATAGAAGCTTCTAATAAGAATGATATTACGATTAAAAAGATCAGTGAGTTGGATGCAGAATATTCTGACTTCATTGAAGCTATAGAGGTAGATGAGTGATAAAGTGTAAAAACCATTATTATGGCAAACAAAGAAAACAAAATGTTGGATGAGCTTAGACGCCGCGGCACAATCTTTGAAGATCCTTGTCCGAAGTCTGAGGGCTTTATAGGTAAACTGATAGACTTGTTCTCGAAGAAAAAGTCTTGAATTGTGAAAAACTTGGTGAGGCGGAGGCTGGAAACCTCCGCTACTGTCAGATAAACGAAATAATATGAAGATATCTATTACTTATGCTGAGCTGCAGGATTATGTAGCCAGTCATTTTCATAAGACTGTGAATCTTGGGTATGTGGACGAGACTACGGTGTCTGTCTCTGTGCCCATTAAGGTGCTGGGCTTTACAAAGTCTATAAGCATAAACCTTATTGTGAAGAAGATTGAGGGCACCGACTTGTTCTTGTCGTATGACGGCAAGATGGGTATCGACATGCTTGTTTCGCCCGCTATCTCTTATGCCAAAAAACTTGTGCCGGAGAAAGCTGGTTGGGTGGAACAGATGCCTGGCAACGTCGTTAAGCTGCGACTTGGCGACATTGACAAGGCGCAGAAAGTGTTTGAAAAGGTGGAGCTGAAAGCCATCTGCTTTACCCCAAAGAACATCGAAGCGGAAATCGCTTTGTTGTAATCAAAATTTACGTATAATAAATGTGTCGAACAACATTTTATTTAATATAAAAGATGAAAACGGAATTTTTAGTGGTTTTGTCTTTTATAAAAGATAAATTTACTATTTCTGCGGAAAATATCTTTTATAGTGAATAAATATGGCGTAGAAGCTACTTTTCTGTAGCTGAACAATTAACGCGAAAAAATCCACCATATCTCCCAGCAGGCGTGTAACGCATTGTTTTGTAGTGAGTTAGAGGCTGGTAGATGGCTTCTGTATAACAGATATCTATCAGCCATCTACCAGTCATTTCCCAGCAGGGTGCAGTCAGCATCAATTGAGTTTTGCGCACCTACGCTATTATTCCGCTCTCTTCCAATCCAAGAGTCCCTTTCCTTCTTCGTCCAATTCGATGCCCAATCCTACGACTTGGCGCTTGTCAGCCTTGAAAGGCTCCATGTATTGGCGGTTGAGTATTTGCTCGGTTGCAGCTTCCTTGCCGCCGTTATTTCGTAGTTTCAGCTCAATGACGTAGATGTAGCGTGAGGTCTTCACCGTCATATCTATTCTGCCAGTTGAAATCATCTTTTCAACCTCTACATTCAAGCCAATGGCATTCATGATAGTGCTGATGATGAGGCGGTAGCGCTCCTCCATATCCATAGATGCAAGCTTTTTGTTGCTGTATGGAACGTCGGCGATAAGAGCTTTCAACGACTTCATCGCTTCGTCTATCTGACCAGTGCCTAAATATCTGTACAGGCAAGCTTGTAGTGACTGAATTTCGTTTTCTGAACGCATGGTTAGAGTAGGCAACACTGTTTCGTACAGCGCTTGTTTAACCTCTTCATTCGGAAATCCTAAGATATAGCCAAACTCATCACTGTCCTTTATTGTGAGATAGCCCGACTGATATAGGAACAGTTCGGCACCGCCTCCAGAGACATCTGACAGTTCCAGGGTGTTGCGCATTATTGAACAATTCTCAAATTTGCTGAGGCGAAGTTCTGCATTGTCAACAAATTTTGGGAGTAGTGATGTTGCGCCGGAAGAAGCCCAGAAATTTTTAATTTTGCGTTGTTTCAACGCATTGACAAGACTATATGGGTTGTAGATATCCACCATATTGTCATCGCTGAAGTGATAGCCGTCGTAATATGCCTTCAGTCGGTCGTGAGTTTCCTGTACAGACCAGTTGTTAGCTTCGCTCATTTGTCTGATCTCAGGCATGAAGTTCTCTTCAATCTCCTCTTCGGTGATGCCGCAGATGGCTGCATATTCGGGCGTGAAGCTAATGTTGGACAGATTGTTGAGGACAGAGAAGAGGGAAATCTGGGTGAACTTAGTGATACCAGTGATGAAAACGAAATGCTCGTACTCGTCGTCCGCCTTAAGTATGGCGAACACTTCACGGTAAACGCCCGTGCATTTCTCATGTTCGGGTGTTCTCCATGAATGTTGCAGGGGAGAGTCGTATTCGTCTATGAGGACAGCCACTCTCAGTCCGGTTTGCTTATAGGCAGTGGCTATAATTGCATGGAAGCGGTCAGCAAGCATGGCAGTAGGGTCGGGAGTAATGTTGTACTTCTCCTCGTAGTCCTTAAAGCGCAGGTTCAGATATGAGCGCAGAGTCTCCTCGTTGGCTCCTCCACGGCTCATGTCAAGACGGATGACGGGATAATGCTTCCAGTCTTTCTCCAGTTGCATAATCTTCAGTCCTTCGAACAGGTCTTTTCTTCCTTCAAGATACGACTCCAAGGTATCGACAAGTACAGACTTGCCGAATCGGCGTGGGCGGCTCAGGTAGTTGTACTTATCTCCCAAGTTCACCATGTTCCATACGATGTCGCTCTTATCTACGTAGAGATAGTTCTCCTCTCTGATTACTTTGAACGACTGAATGCCTACGGGCAGTCTTCTATATCTGTTGTCTGTCATATCTCTCCTTCTCCTATTTTTATCTTGTTTTGCCTTATATCTGCGAAGATACGCTTTAAATCGAAATATTCCAAACTTTTGTAAGAATTTATAAAGATTTTATTGTAGTCAACGGAGATAAAAAGTGATTATCATGATGTGTGAACCGCTATGGACTTGTACAGCTCACAAATAACCAATACCTTTGGCGGAGTGAATAAACAGACATTCATTCTGAAAACAACAAATGTTATGAGTGAGATGGAAAACAAACAGATGGTTTACCAAGCAATCAAGTCGATTGCGGATAATCTATGCAAGGAGGACAAGACGTATCTTCGTGCCGACTTGGCTTTTGAACTAAAGAAGTATGGCATCGCTTCCGACTCTTCGGAAGTGAGCAAATTGGTGTTCGACGCCTACAGATTTTTTCATAACGATGGCAATATCTCCATCGCCTTTGTGTCGAACAATTCCCGCACAACGCTTGTGGCTGAGTATCAGTTGAACGATAGTTTGGAGCAGGGCAACAAGGAGGAGGCTCTGAAGATTGCCGAGACCGAGTTGACGCTGTCTTCGTCGGCTTTAGAGCAATTGAAAGAGCAGGTGGAGCAGAACCTTTCGCTCGTTCTCGCTAAGGGTACTTCGAAAATGGCAGACGTAGTCATGGGTACCAACGGCGTGAAGAACGTAAGGAGCAAGGCGTCTGCCATGTTCGACAAATACACCAGAATGGTGGAGGCGTATCATTATGCCGAGGACAGCGTGCGTGGAAACATCGAGGACTTCACCTCGCTGCGTAGCGATATGGGCATGGTGTATCGCGACTATGCCATGAAGCTCATCGACATCTACGGCGACTCTATCAAGATGGTGCAGCCCGACTTGTTCGACTTCAAGCGCATCGAGTGGCTGGATGTAGACGAGATGCTCAAGTACGTGGAGCTGGAATACAACAAGCTGTCTGAAAAGTGCGCAGCCCTGATGGGTGAGATATCAGACAGTTTCAGAGCCTCTCTGCAGACTTCGCTGCTTGCTTACAAGTCGGCGTCGAACGGCAACAAGTCGTTGGGCTTGGCTATGGCAGGTTTGGCGATGCTTGACCATTACATGGGCGCCAGCGAACGCACCAATCGCCTTAAAACCGACCTGTCTGTGTTCCAGACCAGCGTGAAGCACGACGCTACTCGCATAAAGGCCGACATGGGACGCCTGATGGTGATATGCAAGACCCTGAACGATGTCGTCATTCCGAAGGCTAACGTGTTCATGCGCTATGGCGAGAAGCTGATGGCTTCCGACTTGAAGGCGATGTTGGACACGTTGTATGCGGATGAGGCTGTACGACCGTTGGAGGAGAAGCGCCGAGAACTGCTGCAGCGGTTGAAGACATTGGACATGGAGATGAACGACCATCTTCAGAACATTGATGTTTACACGTCGCTCATCAACGACATTACTTCTACGTTGGAGTCGAAGCGTGCGAGCTATATGGATGCCAAGGAGAAGAAACCATCTAAGCCTTTCTTCCTCGTCAACTGGTTGACCTTCGGCACGGCAAACAAAAACTATTACCGCAACTACGCAGAGTGGAACGACAACTGTTTCCCGCTTATCCGCGAGTACGAGAGCTATCAGGTAGACTTGAAGCTGGATGAGGACGAGCTGGCATCGCATCGTGAGGAGCAAACACGTATAAAGAACGAATATGCGAAACTCTCGAACGAGCTGAACAAGGTGTCGGATACGCTCAGAAGCAAGATTGTTTGTTCTGACGAACTGAAGCTGAAGATGTTGAAGCATCTTCGTGACATGGTGGCTATGCTGAAGCTCGGACGCGAGATAATGGAGAGCAAGATAGACGAGAAGTGGGTGCACACCGTAGACATCCCGAACTTCAAGGAGACGGCGAAACTGCCTGCTGACGTAGAGCAGAACCTCTCGCAGTTCACCGCCATGCTGGCTGACAACATACATGCCGACGAGCGCATGGCGAAGAACATGCTTGACGGCGTGGCTGCATATACCAACGACCGCAAGCGGATTGAAGGAAATGCTGCGCAGAATCAGCCTGCAGAATATAGCGCAGAAGACTTGGCGACGGCAACCGACGCTATGGAGCAGTCGTTGCAACGCGGCATAGCTCTGTTCGACAGTTTCGTTCAGCTCAAGGCGCAGCAGCTCAACGGCAAGTTGGCTTCCGCCGCATACGACAAGGAACTGAAGAAACACGCCGATGAGTTCAAGCGCGAGATAGCGAAGATAGACCATAAGAGCGCTTATCTGCGTGAGGTGTTCAAGCGGATAAACCTGGCAGGCAGCGAGGACGAGCGCAAGCAAGCCATGTCGCTGCTCAGCGATTTGAGCGGCTACTCGCTCTCGGAACAAGAGTTTGCAGACTTTATGAACGGTAAGAAACAAATTGAATTATAAAACAAAAATGGAAAGTTCAAGAAGACAGCAAGCCCAGGCTGATCTGGGCATGAATTTCACACGCGAAGACCAGAAACGTGAGGCTGCCCTTGCCAAAGAGCAGGAGCGTGTTGCGAGGAAAGAGGCGAAACGTCAGCAGATGATGAGCATGCCCTCGTACCGCTTGATGGTGAAGACGTCAACGTATATGGACAAGTATTTCCTTGATCCTATCTTAGGTTTCATCCTTCCGGCAGGTGTTGGCGACGCCTTGTCGAGTGTGTTCGCATTCCCGTTCGTCTACTACAGTCTGTGCGTGGTTAAGTCGATACCGCTTACCTTGGCTGTGATCTACAACATCTTGATGGACGTCCTGATTGGCGCCATACCGTTCTGTATCGGTGATTTACTGGATGTGTTCAAGCGCTCGTATATCGAAAACTTGAGGCTGATTACCGGCTATATAGAGGACGACAAGGAGATAATAAATAAGGTGAACAAGAAGGCGTTCTGGACGGCTGTGTTCATCGCCGTGATTTGCTGGCTTATCTATCTTGTCGTATCATGGGCTATCAGCTTGGGAACATCGGTTTATGATTGGATCAGTTCATGGTTCTAACTTATGGCAAACAACATATTCTTTCAGCCCTTCGTCGGCAAGCATTATGCCGACGGAGGTATGTTCGGCAAGCGCATACTGATATTGGGCGAGAGCCACTATTGTGACGAGGGGTGTGCCGACTGTGGCGACTGCCGTCTGCATCGCGAGTGCATGGGCTTTACGCAGAATGTGCTCGCTGATTATCTCGACGAGACGAACGAACGGCAGGACTGGATGCGTACGTTCGTGAAGTTCGAGCGGTCGCTGGTGGGCGAGGAGACCGACCAGGCGCTGAGGCAGAAGATATGGGACTCGGTAGTGTTCTTCAACTATCTGCAGGTGGCGATGGGCGGTCCGCGCGAGGCTGGCACGTCAGCTCAGTATAGGCAAGCCGGCGAGGCGTTCTTCGAGGCGCTCGACAAGTATCAGCCCGAGTATGTCGTCGTTTGGGGCAAGCGCCTTTGGGACAAGATTCCGGGCGAGCGATGGCAGGACGGCGAGCCGATAGTAGTGGACGGGTGTAGCATGGCGACGGGCGCTTATCTCCTGAACAACGGCAGGCGTGTGAAGACGATGGCGGTGAACCATCCTTCCGTAGGCTATTCGTGGGATTATTGGTATCGTGTGCTGGAAAAATTCTTCTTGCATTAAACGGTAAAAAAACAACGCAGGTTTCTGAAACGATTGTTTCCGAAACCTGCGTTTCGTAAATATGCATGCGTGATTTTGAGCTTTTGCTAATGATAATATTGCACTAAACACTTTGATTGTTAATGCTTTATGCCTGTCTTTAAATTCGAAACCGCTGTTTCCGAAACGTAGGTTTCGGAAATAAGGCATAATAATAGCCTGATTTCTTTCGCAATAAGTCATCGTTCTGCGTCCGCCGTCCGATCAGATTCCGTCCGCCGTCCGATTGGGTTGCGTTCGGTGTCCGATCGGGTCGCGTTCGGTGTCCGATCGGACGGCGTACGGTGCACGATGAGAATTTGTGGCGTTAAGGCAAACTCTTAATAAGTTTGGCTGCAACTCAACAATAAAAATAAATTTCCATTTGTTTTGCTTAATCGGATTTTTGCACTAACTTTGTGCCTTGTAAACTCATTAATAACACTTGAGGGGCTTGGTATAAAGGTCCTGAAAACCGGCTCGACACGTAGGAGAGCCAAACGAAAACCTGCTTATTAATAATTAATCAATAACTTAAACAAACCGAAATGAAACTTAATCGTTTAATTCTCGCGGCTGTAGCAGCGATGTTCGTAGAAGGAGCATACGCACAGCAGCCGTACGGCGGATGCTGGCATCCGGACGACATCAAGAACTGGTCGCCGGAGACCGACAAGGACGCAAAGTTCAACCGCTCGCGTGTGCCATTGGCAAAGCGTTTCAAGGAGCCAACGCTGATGAAGGCTAACAAGAACCAGTATTACGAGGGTCAGATCTGCAACGCTCCAATCCTTTTCCCGACATGTTCTATGTGTCCGTCGCAGGGCGCTTACAACTTCCTCGGCTATCAGCCTACCTACTGGCAGTATATGGACAAGCTCGTTTATTGGGCTGGTTCGGCTTCTGAGGGTATCATCATCCCGCCGCCAGCTGGCTCTATCGACGCTGCTCACCAGAGCGGTGTGAAGGTGCTGGGTCAGGTGTTCTTCCCGCCGTACGCTTACGGTGGCAACCAGGCTTGGGTGCGCCAGATGCTTACTAAGGAGAACGGCGTGCATATCTATGCTAAGAAGCTCTACGAGATTGCTAAATACATCGGCTTCGACGGATGGTTCATCAACGAGGAGTCGGGTGGCGCAACATCTGCAGAATGGGCTGACTTTATCAAGGATTTCAACAAGTTTGCTGATGAGAACGGCGACACACAGATGGAGATTCAGTGGTACAACGCTCGTCGTGCTCCGGATGTTGAGATTCTGAAGACCCACAAGAATACATCACAGTTCCTCGAGTATGGTTCTGCAGGCGACTATCGCAGCTATGCAAGCAAGCTCGGCTGCACAGAGGAGGAGACATTCTCTAAGATTTACGGTGGTGTGCAGGTGGCAGCCAGCGGACATACCAACTTTATCTACCACCTCAACGCTGCTATGCCTACATACGGACACGTAGGTTCGCTCGACTTCTTCTGCCCCGAGGAGAAGACTTGGAAGGACAACGTGCGCAACTTGCTCGGCAAGAACGATACGGGTACTGACGCATACAATGCTATCAACAAAACATTCGAGTATGAGATGCAGATGTGGACAAACTACGAGGGCGACCCGTCTGTCATAGCAGAAAAATGGCCCGGCGTATCTGGCCGCGTGCTCGAGCGTTCGGTTATCAACTCTATGCCGTTCACTACATCGTTCTGCGTAGGTGTAGGCAAGCACCGCTTCGTAGAGGGTGAGGTGAAGGCTTCGCAAGACTGGTACCACTCTGGCGTGCAGAGCATCATGCCTACATGGCGCTACTGGTTCGAGAACAAGGGCAACGGTTCTATCAAGATTGATTGGGACGACGCCTGGAACTTCGGTTCGAGCCTTAAGGTTGACGGCGGCAACGACTTTACAAAGGGCGACCACCTCTGGCGTCTGTACAAGACTCAGTTCGCTGTGAACGGCGGCACATTGCGCCTCGTCTACAAGGCTTCTGCAAACAGCTCTGTAGAGGTGAAACTCTCTACATCAAGCTCTGTAAATCCGGACGCTACTCTCGCTAACCCGACTACCACTACAAAGAACGGTTGGACAATCGCTGAGTACGACCTCTCTTCGCTCAACGGCAAGACAATCTACATGATTGCGCTTAACCTGAAGACTTCTTCTGTGCTCAACGACTACAAGTTCTCGCTCGGCGAACTCTCTGTTCTGCCTGCAAACTACGCTCCCGCGGCTATCGAGGTGAAGAACCTCGCTACGACAAGCGTGTTGGGCAACGTGCAGGGCGACGCTCGTCTGACATGGGACTTCGACTATACAGCCGACTTCGACCACTTCGATATCTATAAGGAGAACGAGGACGGCACACAGACTATGGTTGGACAGACTCGCGATGAGGCGTTCTACGTTCCTACATTCCAGCGTAAGGACAACGAGGCTTACGTTAAGTTCATCGTTACTCCGGTTATGAAGGACATGCGCCAGCAGAAGGGCAAGAGCATCGTGCTCGACTTCCCGCAGGCTACTGCTCCGATCGTTTCGTTCACTATCAGCAACAGCTATCTGAAGGTGGGCGAGAGCGCTACTATCACAGCTAACGGTACGGGTAATCCGACTGCCTTCAAGTGGACTCTGCCCGAGGGCTTGAAGCTCGCTAACGGTTTCTCTCTCACCGACCAGACTATCACCGTAGTTGCAGAGAAGGTGGGCAAGCAGCGCGTGAGCGTAGAGGTGACTAACGCCATCGGCACATCTACCACTTCAAGCAATATCCTCGACGTAATGACCGAGGAGGAGTACAAGAAGATTTACAACGTTGTATATCAGAAGAAGGTGCTCGGCTACAGCGGCTCTACCAACTATCAGGAGGTGCCGGACAAGATTATCGACGGTGTGACCAATCCTACTTCCGCATCGGACAAGTGGTGCAACGTAAGCGCTGACAACTGGGTGACATTCGACCTCCAGGGCGTTTACCGCATCTATAGCTTCAAGATATACGACGGCAACTCAGGTCCAGAGTCGGGCGTAGACCAGATCGACTCTTACCAGATTCTGCTCTCTGAGGACAACGAGCACTGGACAACTGTTGTAGACACATACAACCGCCAGAGCGAGAGCATCAAGACCGACTTCATCGCTCCTACACGTGCTCGCTACGTGAAGCTCGTTCCGCACGTGAACGGCATCCTCCGCATCTGGGAGTTTGAGGTTTACGGCAAGAAGGACAACAGCATGAAGATTTCGGCTTCGCCTGAGCAGATGACTATCAACGCCGGCGAGAGCAACAACATCTACGTAACTTACGACCTCGGCGAGGTGGCTAAGGACCCGCAGTTCAAGTGTACTGCTACAAGCAAGAACGGCAACGTGAAGATCGGCACAATCAAGGAGAACACCAAGAAGTCGACATTCATCATCCCGCTTACTGCTCAGAAGCGCATGGGCGACGACGTAGTGACTGTTCGCGTTGAGAACGGCGACGACTACGAGGAGGCAACTGTGCAGGTAGAGGTTGACGCTACAACACAGCCTAACGTGCTCAATGGCAAGAAGGCTGAGGTGCGCCACTACAAGAACGACTACTCTTTCGAGGCTGCTTACGACACTTACGACATCAGCGGTCTTACCGACGGCAACAAAACTGACGAGGCTCTCAGCGATATCGAGGCGCCGTCTACACACCGCGACGACGTGTGGGTTATCTTCACAGCTCCGGAAGGCAAGCAGTGGGACCTTGCAAAGGTTGTTGTGAACATTCCGAACAAGAACTACGCAAAGAACGACAACGACGAGATGAACTACGTCAACAAGGACGTGAAGATTGCTGTGGGCGACGACCTCACACGCATGAACACGGCGAAGACATTCTCTGGCTTGAAGGAGGTTTCGGAGCTTAGCTACATCTTCCCGGAGAGCGTAAAGACAAAGTATCTTGCTGTGATTTGCAACCTCTATGTATACTCTTACCCGTCGCTCGCTGAGGTTTCGGCTCTCGAGCAGTTTGCTGACCCGACAGCAATCAACAACGCTACCGTGCAGAACGCTGTTAAGGGCATCTATACTGTGAACGGCACAAAGCTCAACGCTTTGCAGAAGGGTATCAACATCGTGAAGTTCGCTGACGGCACGGTACAGAAGGTACTCGTGAAGTAAATTATTAATTGGTAATTATTAATTATTAATTGGTGATTATTAATTATTAATTGGTGATTATTAATTGGTGATTATAGAATATTACGGCTATCAGAAGTGTAACAGCTTCTTGATAGCCGTTTTTTTATAGGGCTATTGTACGAAAAAAGGTGGAACAATACGTATGATTGTTCCACCTTATATAGTGTTAATGTCTTAGTTTTTCCCAGATTTCTTAAAGGTTGTCAGAAAGGATTTTGAAGAAGTCCTTGTGCAGCGCCTTCGATATGTCTGCAAGCATGGCAGTATCGATACTGTTGCGTCCTAATGCTCTGTATACAGTAGAGCGGTTGCAGTGAAGCTCTTTGGCAAGCCAGCCTGCCGACCGTCCTTGCTTTTCGAGTTCTTCCTTGATAAGTTGTCCGATGTTTACCATTTTCTTATGCTTGTATTGTGTTTCCGACTGATTGTTTGTGCGTGGTGTTAGAAGCTAACACCGATACCTATTGACAAACGCTGGCTACCCATGAAGTCCTTCAGATGAGAGTCCATAGCGAAGCGATACTGATAGGTGAGGCGGAGTGCGAAGTAAGAATACTTGGCGCAGACACCGATAACCGGCGAGATAGCCCATGCAAGGTTCGCTTTCTGGTCGTCCTTGGTGTATTCCTGAATCTTCTTGTTCTCCTTCTCGTCATCCTTCGGCTTCAACACGCCGTCCGGGTCGTTAGGATAGCCCTTCTTGTTAGGATAGATGTCGTCGTGGTCGTCGGTCACCTCGTACTTGCCGTAGTAAACCTTGGTTGTTGCGCCAGGGCCGAAGAAGATCCATACCGGATTAACAATCTTCACCGTCCAACCAAAGTTGACGTTCACTTCAGGCATATCCGGAGTGCGGCAGTCGTTGCGCATCATCTCGAACACCTTCGAGTTGAGGCTCATGCTGAAGAATCCGCCCACCTTATGCTTCTTGTACTTGCCGTAAGAGAAGCCGATAGGAGTGTCCTTCGAGAACTCGTATGTGAACACTCTTGCATGGCTCTTCTTGTCTACCTTAATCTGGTCGATGCGGTTTATCTGTTCCTGCGCCTGCACCTTTGTAGGGCAGTTGTTCTTCACAGCCAGAGCGTACAGCTCGCGTGCCTTGTCAAACTGCTTCTCGTTGTAGTAGAAGTCGGCCTGCTTGTAGGTCATATCGCACTCGCTGAAGAACTTTGTGAGGCAGTTGTTGTAGCGGTTTGCAGCGAGGTTGTCGTACGGGTTCAGCTCCATAACTCGGTTGTAGTACTCGCTGGCTCCGTAGTAGTCGAGCAACTTGAACTTCTGCTCGCCAATCTCGCGGTAGTGGAGGATGGTGTCTACCAGAGCAATGTTGTTCTCGTTCTCAAGCGAGTCGACATCAGTACAGCCGCGTGCCACGACAAACTGGTCGCGAGCCTCCTGATAGTTCATGTTCTTGAGCTCCTCCATACCCTTGTTGCGGTGTCCGCGGTAGCAGCCAGCGTCGACGGTGCTGTTCGGGTCGATAGCCTGATAGGTGAGCACCTGCTTCGGCTGCAAGTCGTCGATGAACACGGTAGCTGGTGCATATCCCGGCGAAGTGATGGTGAGCATACGTCCGCGATACTTCTGTCCGGTAGGGAACTCGATGTAGTAAACCATGTCAGAGCCTTCAAGCTCGGTGTTGTAGGGCGTAGCGCTCTTGTCCATCGACGATTCGAAGGTGAGCGGAATCGACTGGTTGCACTTGAAGATGACAGCAGCTCTGTCGTTGTCGCCGGTATACACATCGTTAGGCTGCGATATGTCTGTAATTTCCAGCAGGTTCTGTGAGAAAGCGACGCACGCCATGAGGCACATCACGGCGAGTGAGATAATTCTTTTCATAATGATTACGTTAAATGTTTATGTTTTATGTCTGTTTGTTTTTTAGTCAAGTCTTTATCTTACTATTCTGAACGATCCGAGGTGGAAGACGTCTTTCTTCTGTGTCACGATGTTGCCTGCTGTGTCTTTGTACGGCTGCCATGTGCGCACCTGGATGAGCGGATTGTCCGAATCGCGGAAGTCAACCATCAGGAAGAGATAGCCCTCGTCCTGATAGCGGTCGGTCTTCCACAACTGTTTCAGCGTCACGCCGTAGATGTTGTCGTACTTCGGGTGTTCTACAATTTCGATGTCAGAGAACTTCACGTTGATGAACTTCACGGTCTTGAACACCATTGCGAGTTTAGACAGATACTCCTGCTTTGTCTGCTTGATGTATACCACCTTGTTGTTGGCAAGCGTCATTTTAGTCATGTCGCTGTTCGGCTTCTCTCTCACCACGCGTCCGGTGATGATGAGCGCCTTGTCGCTGAACACGCTGTTGAGCATCGCATTGTCCTTGCGGTTGTACGCCGTGCGGAAGTTCTCTATGAAGTCGACTATAATCTGACGTCTTGCATAGTCGAGCTCCGACTCCTTTGCAGCCATCAGTTCCTCGTAGCGGTTCATCTCGATAGCGATAGCCACGCTTGTGATGAGTCCGTTGTGGTCGTAGTTTACGGTGAGTTCCTGGCGTGCGTCAGCTTCGTCAGCCTCAAGCATGTCTACCGGAATGCCACGCACCTGATAGCCGTCTTTAGTCTGCAAGCAACGGCAGCGTATGCTCATCGGCGGACAGCTCAAAGCGCTGCTTTTCCATATCTCGCGAATCTCCTCGATAGCCGTTTTCGATACGTTGTCTTTCGAGAGTTTCACGGTCTTTTCGCCGTCGTCGGCAGCCTTTCTGAATGCGTCGAGCAACGCTTTTGTGTTGGCTTCCATACGGTCTTTCAGCTGCGACTCAACAACGCCGTCCGTAATCTTGAATGTTGTGTCGGCAAGCGCGCTGCCTGCACATGTTAAAACCAATAGTAAAAGAAATAGTCTGCTTTTGATTTGTGTTATCATTTTCATTTTCTTTTTTTGCTATATATGTTTTTAATGTCGTTCTGCGGTATGTTTGCGTATAATTCAGCCTTTATGTTGCCTCCGTTCTTGAACAGTTCGCTGGTCGGAATGCTCACTACGAAGAGATGTATGATGTTCTGTTTGGGGTTGTGCATCACAAGGTCTGCCTTTATCAGGTCTTTGTCTATCTGTGTTACGTTGCAGTAGGTGTCCATCTCGTTTGTCAGCACGAAGAAAACCGAGTGTAGCGGCATGGTGAGTGTCTTCTTCACGTTGCCGTACTGATGCTGGGTGAGCGTAACATTGCAGTTGCCTGCCAAGTTCATCAACAAGTTCACCGCCGACTCCATAGGATAACTATGGTCGAACACCGGCTTCCATGTTTTTGCGTCGATGAACACGTCAGAACGTAGCGAATTGATTTGGAACGACTTGCCTGGCAGCAACTTAATTCTCTCCTCGTTGGTGTCTGCAAGGTTTTGCTTGTTAAGTATCAGTTTCTTGCAGAAGTCTTCTCCTCCCGTGTTCTTTGAGAGTTGCTCGTATACGAACTCGTCGGCGTTCTTCTTGTCGAAGCGGTCTTTCTGTGCCTGCATAGCTGAAGGCGTAGCGAGAAGGGTGAGAAGCAATACGATTCCCGATAGTTTGTGTCGCATATAGTCTGTTTTTTTAGTTGATATTCTAATGAATGTTATACATGATTCCAATGAATGCTATATATAAATCTAATGAGTGCTATATATAATATATTGATGATGTATATAATATAATGTGTGGCAGAACTATTCTGTGAGAAGATTGAATCTTGCCACGCCCACCTTTGCATCGGTTTGCTGTATGTCGCCCTTTGTAAGCGGGTTCATCATGATGCTGAAGTTGACGGGCTCCTCTGTTGCTACAAGCACGAATGCGTCGTGCGACGGCATGTCCGGCGTTATGAACGGCTCCGACTTGAAACCTACGGTGCTGTTAGCCGGAACAAGCAGGTTTGAGCACGTTGCCTCTTCGTCCATAGGCAGGATGAGATACTTGTTGCCGTCCTTGTCGATGTTGAGAATGTTGACGTAGAGCGTCTCCTCGGTGTTGTTCTTCACGCGAACGTAGCACGGCGTGTTGCGCTTTGCGCTGTTCGCAAGCGGCAGACCGGTTTCAACGTCCACAAGTTCGAGACTCACGTCGAAGTCAGACGCAATGGCATTCTCGCTGTTGAACAGCTGCTGTTCTGCAGAACCTTTTGCAGCTGTGCCTTCGTTGAGTATCTCAATAAGACGAACCGCCATGAGCGAGTCTTTAGACGCAGCACGATACGATGTGCCGGTCACCTGCATGTATGTGTCGGGATGCACCATCTTCTTAGACGAACTGAATAGCTGCTTCACGAGATAGCCCATATACTGCTTCGTGAGATTCTTGGTGCGCTTCGATGACATGCTCACAAGACTGCCTACGGTGTTCACTCCCTCGCGTGTGAAGGACAGCATCTTCTGCTTGTTCTCGTCGATGATAGTCACCGCACTCTCAGAAGAAATCTTGAGTTTCGTAGTCGGTGTGACGTATTTTCTTGCAGAGAGCGGCGTAAATGTTTTGCCCTCTTGTATGTAAGCCTTGCCCACAACAGAGTAAACCACGTACTTTTGTGCGCTGGCTGCTATCGGAGCGAATGTGAAAAGCAAGGTGGCGAGAGCCACAAGTGTCTTATTTCTCATAATTGAAAATGTTAAAGTGCTCAATTCCACTTGGGTTAATGAATATCGGAGTCTGCTTGAAGTCGGTGAGTTTTCTCACCTGCTTGTAGAGGAAGTGCTCAAGTTCCTGAGTAGAGAGACCCTCAGCGTGCTCCTCCTTGGCAGCTCCGTTTAGAGCTTCTACCAGCGCCTTGGTGAATGCGCCGTTCTCCCACGACTCGTCCTCGCGCGACTTTGTGTCCGACGAGCTTGAGGCGTAGAGCAACATACCGTTCTTCGAGCGTTTCAACTGCTCTATGAAGTGAGTCGTGGCAGCCGATCTGCCGCCCTCAAAGAGAGCGCCCGAATAGCAGGCGTCTACAAAGGCGATGAGTTTGCCGTGAATATCCTCCGCCTCGTTTCTAAAGTCGGAAGCGCTGAAGCACTCATACAACTTGTTCGTGTTGCATCCGTAAGGCATGAAGTAGAATCGGTCTTTCTCGTCGCGCATTCCGTGTCCGGCGAAGAAGAATATGCAGACATCGTTAGGCGACGATTCCTGCTTCAGCCATTCCATAGCCTCGAATATGTCAGCTCGTGTAGCCTCGTTGTCGCAGAGTATCTTCACCTGCACATCCTCATAGGGCAGTCCCTTCTTTGATGTGATAGCCTTAGAGAAGTCCTTCGCATCCTTGCATGTGAATCTCAGCTTAGGCAGTTTCGGGTCGTTATAGTCGCCCACGCCGATAGCCACAACGAAGAGTTTCGGCAGTTCCATTGACGTAGCCTCTCGGATAAGGCGTATCGTTGCCGGCTCGCTGTTTCCGTTTTTGTTCTGAGCGTACATCATCACGGTGCAGTCGTGGCGTGGCAGGTCTACGTCGATAGTGTTAGCAGCTCTCACCGCTCTTGTCGTAGGCTGTCGCTGTCCGTCCACCATTACTACGATGCGTGTGCTGTCTGCGCAGTTGCCAGCAATCAGCTGATACTTCAGTTTTATCTGGTCGGTATGGAACATAGACTGGTCCTCCGGGTATAGAATCTTAAGTACCGGAGCCGAGTTAGTCGCCGCAAGTGTAGGCTGTGCAGCCGGAGTTGCTTCCTTTTCAGCCAGAATATGTGCCGGTCCCTTTATTATACGAGGCTTCGGCTGTTCTTCTGTAGGCTTCGGCGCGGCTGGTTGCTCTGTTGTTGGTTGCGGCGCGGCTGGTTGTGGGGCTGCAGGTTGTGGTGCTGCAGGCTGCGCAACGACAACGGGTGCTGTCGGTTTCGGCGTACTGTTCATTCCTGGGATATCAACCTCGATATCGAAGTCGCCGTCCAGTGTCTCTTTCTTTGTGTCAGGCTTTTCTGTAGCTTTGTTTGCAGGAGCCTGAACGATTGGTTCTGGGGTGGGGATGTTAGGGGTGCTAGGGGAACTAGGGGTGCTAGGGGAACTAGGTGCGCTAGTTGATGGAGTTGTAGGAGCTGTAGTTGGCGCTGTAGAAGCAGCCGGCTCTGTTTTGGGCTGTTCGGGCTGCAAGTTCGCAGCCATAGCCATCCACTTCTGGCTTTCCTTCTCGTTCTGTTCTACAAGAATGCCGTTGGCATAGCAGTCGGCGAGCGTCAGCTGCGCTCTCTTATAGTTGTTGTTAGCAGACTGGTGGAGCAAGTCGGACGCCTTGTCGTAGTCGCGTGGCACGCCGCGACCGTTCATATAGCAATAAGCCAGATTATATTGCGCCTTCGCGTAGTTCTGTCTTGCCGAACGCTTGAACCACATAGCCGCAGAAGCATAGTCGCGCTCGATGCCTTCACCGTTGAAATAAGCGTAGGCGATGTCGAACTGCGCCTCGGCATTGCCCTCATTAGCCGAAATGAGATAAGCGATAGCCGCCTCCTCGAAGTTGCCCTGGCGATAGAGCGAGTCGCCCTTATGCAGCAGCAACTTGCCTTGCTCTTCGTTCGGCGCAGCCAGTGAAGTCATAGCTGCGAGCAGCATTGCCGGAAGTATTGTCAGTCTTGTTAGTTTTTTATTTCTCCACATAGTATATTGACTTTTTGATGAATTTCAGTTTAGTGTGTCTCGACAGCATCATCACAATCCATTTGTACTGTAGACGCGCCGTCTCTACAAGAGCCAGTCCGATGAGCGGGAATAGCAGACTGATGTAGAAGTTGTATTTCGAGAAGAGCAGGAAACTGATCCACACCAGGAACGCAGTAAGCAGGAAGTAGTAGAACTTTATCCAGTACAGATAGTAATACTTATGCTTCTGTGTGAGGTACGATCCCACAGCCGACGACATATAGCAGAGCACGATGGTGAGCAGAATGCAGAAGAAGTCGTTCAGCACAAACACCTTGTGGTGCGACATCGACGAGAGCATGGCATACGCCTGAATCTTCATGCCCGGCATCTTGCCCAGCGGCGTGATATGCGTGTCAGCCTCCTCGTTGATAGTACCGAGAATAACGATTTTGTTCTTTATCAAGTTTTTGTATTTAAGCACATCGCTGTGCGGAATCACCACAAAGTCGGTGTGGCTGTATTCGATGTTGCGCTGTTTCGGAGTCGCCTCCTCCGGTTTAGTGTTTGTGTATTTGCATACCGCCATGTATGGTAGCGAGTAAATCACGTTGTTGTTGATGTGTTCGTTCTGCGAGTATTTTCTTATGCAGCCGTAGCCTTCGCCCGATATCACATTGCTGAAAGCCCATGTTATGCCGTCGCCTTCATAGCTGAAGAACGAGCGTCGCACTTTTCTGAAACGGTCGTTGATGTAGTCGTAGTCGGTGAGTTTGCACGAGAACATTGCGTTGTTGAGGCTCGATACGGCATTGATGAGATATTCGTTCTCGCCCTCGTCGTAGCTCGGGCGCTCGAAGATAAGGTCGACCACGAGCACCTTCGGGTTGCATTTGTTTATGTTTGTCATGCAGTCGGCAATCTTGCGTCTGTCGTACAGTTCGGTCATATCCACCAGCACGATGTCGTTGTTTATCTCCTTCACGCCGCTGCTGTTCTGTATTTCGTAGAACACGTCAGTCATGGAGAAGTCGCTGAAAGCCTTCTTTACGGGGTTCACCACTGTGAGGTTTATAGACGCGAAGGCGAGCAACCAACCCATGAATAGCACAAGCAGCGTGATGCAGAGATGGTCGATGCTTATGAGTCGGGTCAGGTCGCTTCGCTTCGGCCTCCTTAACTTGAAGTCAGGCCTCTTTATATTGAGTTTCGGTGTTTTCAAATTGTTCGTAGTGTTTTGTAACTATATGCGGCATCGCTGCCGGTTGTAATCTCATCTTAGTTTAGACCTAAAAACATGTAATTTTAGATAATTTTTGCAAAGTTAATCATAAGAATTGAATATTTATAATAATGTATGTCGCATAATTGCAACAAGCATATAATTAATATATGTGTAAGCGTATAAACACCCACCGCAGCACAAGGTTTTATTGTGATTGGTGTTTTTTTTCGTGTTGCAAAGAAATTAATTCTGTAAAAAGTTGTGAGGTTGGTTTTAATGATATATATTTGCAAACAAATTATTAAAGTGAAATTATTACAACCGCTAAAAGACCGCTATAATATGAGCAAGAACAATCTGTTATATAAGACATTCCGCCTTTACGTTGACGGTTTCCGTAGCATGACAATAGGAAAAGTTTTGTGGACCGTTATCCTCATAAAACTCTTTGTGATGTTCTTCGTGCTCAAACTGTTTTTCTTCCCCGATGTGCTTGAGCAGAAAGCCGCCGGCGACAAGGCTTCGTATGTAGCCGGCGAACTAACGGGCGCACGCGTTGAGCAATAGGCGTATAGAAGTTCGGCAGAAGTAGTGTGCGGCGAACGCCGCCCGATCGGATTGCGTCCGCTGCCCAATCAGATTCCGTCCGCCGCCCGATCAGATTGCGTCCGCCGTCCAATCAGATTCCGTCCGCTGCATCGTGACAAAAGAATACGTTTGATGAACTTAATCAATAACAATTAATAAAAAAGACAATCAAAACAATGACACATCTCTTGACAATCGACCCCACACTTATCGACTGGTCGCGTGCTCAGTTCGCACTCACAGCCATCTACCATTGGCTTTTTGTGCCGCTCACGCTTGGTCTTGCCCTCATCATGGGCATCATGGAAACGTGCTACTATCGCACGGGTAAACAATTCTGGAAGGATACAGCCATCTTCTGGCAGCGACTCTTCGGCGTCAACTTCGCCATGGGTGTAGCTACGGGCATCATCCTCGAGTTTGAGTTTGGCACCAATTGGAGCAACTACTCGTGGTTCGTGGGCGACATCTTCGGAGCGCCGCTCGCCATCGAGGGCATCGTGGCGTTCTTCATGGAGAGCACCTTCGTAGCCGTCATGTACTTCGGCTGGCAGAAGGTGTCGCGCGGCTTCCACTTGGCGTCGACGTGGCTCACCGGACTCGGCGCAACCATCTCCGCTTGGTGGATTCTCGTGGCTAACGCATGGATGCAGTACCCAGTGGGTTGCGAGTTCAACCCCGACACCGTGCGCAACGAGATGACGAGCTTCATGGATGTAGCGCTCTCGCCCTTCGCCGTCGACAAGTTTTTCCACACCGTCACCTCTACATGGGTGATAGGTGCCGTGTTCGTGTGTGCCGTGAGCGGCTGGTATCTGCTGAAGCGCCGCGAACAGGAGATGGCGCGCCAGAGCATAAAGATAGCAAGCATCGTGGGCATCGTGGCTTCGGTGCTTACTATGGCTACGGGCGACTTCTCGGCTGTGAAGGTGGCTGAGACGCAGCCTATGAAGCTCGCCGCAATGGAGGCTCTGTACGACGGAGGCGAAGGCGTAGCGCTCACAGCCGTTGCAGCTGTCAATCCGTTCCAACAGCCCGACTATTCTAAGGGTGGGGAGGCTCCGCTGCGCATAGCCATACCTAACGGACTCTCGTTGCTCGCTACGCATAAGGCAGACGGCTTCGTGCCGGGCGTGAACGACCTGCTCAACGGCTACACACGTGCCGACGGCACACGCGAACTGTCGGCTGAGGAGAAGATGGAGCGTGGACGCAGAGCCATCTCTACGCTTGCCGAGTATCGCAAGCTGAAGGCTGCCGACGCTAACGACAAGCGCCTGCCCGAACTTGCTGAGCAGTTGAAGCTCGACATGCCTTACTTCGGCTACGGCTACATAAAGGACCGTGCCGAACTGGTGCCGTATATCCCCGTCAACTTCTATGCGTTCCGCGTGATGGTGGGCGTGGGCACGCTGCTGATGCTCTTCTTCCTCGTCATCGGACACGTAGCATGGCGCAAGGACATCACCTCGAAGTATCGCTGGCTGTATGTTGCGGCGCTTGTGATGCTACCGCTCACATACCTGGCGAGCGAAGCCGGATGGATAGTAGCCGAGCTGGGCAGACAGCCTTGGGCTATTCAGGATATGCTGCCTACGGTGGCAGCCATTTCCGACCTGAAGTCGGGCAGCGTTGCCTTCACATTCTTCCTCTTCCTCGTGCTCTTCACGGTGCTGCTGGTGGCAGAAGTGAGCATCATGTGCCGCGTAATACGCAACTATAACGCCGAGCAACAGAAGTAAAACACTGAGACCGATAACCCGAATGTTCAACACATATAAAGAAAACAATCTTATGACATACGAATTTTTGCAACAATATTGGTGGTTCATCGTCTCGCTGCTCGGGGCGTTGCTCGTGTTCCTGCTGTTTGTGCAGGGCGCCAACTCAATGGTTCATAGTATAGGCAGAACAGAAGACGGTCAGCGCAAGGTGATTGAGTCGACCGGCAGAAAGTGGGAGATAACGTTCACTACGCTCGTTACCTTCGGTGGAGCCTTCTTCGCCTCGTTTCCGCTGTTCTACAGCACCAGTTTCGGCGGCGCCTACTGGCTCTGGATGATTATCCTCTTCTCGTTCGTGCTGCAAGCCGTGAGCTACGAGTTCCAGCTGAAGAAGGGCAATCTGCTCGGCACTCGCACCTACCGCTGGTTCCTCGTGCTGAACGGCATCGTTGGTCCGCTGTTGCTCGGCGGTGCTGTGGCTACGTTCTTCGACGGGTCGAACTTTCTTGTAGAGAAGGCTTCGCTCACGGAGATAGGGTCGCCGGTGATAAGCCGTTGGGCTAACGCTTCGGCAGGACTCGACGCTCTGCTCGACCCGTGGAACCTCGTGTTCGGACTCGCCGTGATGTTCCTTGCACAAATGCTCGGTGCGCTCTATATTATTAATAATGTGGACGATGAGGATATCCGTTCGCGTGCCAGTGTGCGTCTCGTAGGCTGCACCGTGCCGTTCCTCGTGTTCTTCCTCGCGTTCTTCGTGCGCCTTTTGCTGAAAGACGGTTACGCTGTAGATGCGCAGGGCGTAGTGTTTATGGAGCCGATGAAGTACCTGCACAACTATCTCGCCATGCCGCTGCTCGCCGTGCTCACGCTCGTCGGCGTTGTGCTACTGCTGTATGGGGTAGGGCGCACGGTTTTCAGCAACTCGTACATTAAAGGCATCTGGCCGGCAGGCATCGGTGTAGTGCTGGTTGTGCTCTCGCTCCTGCTCGTCGCCGGACTCGGTGGCACAGCCTATTATCCCTCGAACGCCGACCTGCAAAGCTCGCTCACCATCAGCAATAGCTGCAGCAGCGAGTTCACTTTGCGCACCATGTTCTACGTGTCGCTACTCGTGCCGTTCGTGTTTGCGTATATCGCATACGTCTGGCGAGTGATGGACAGAAAGTGACATTGTTATTATCCGTAATTATTATCCGTAGCGGAGGTCTCCGGCCTCCGCAGCAACCAATAAATCTAATCCAAACTTGGTGCTGCGGAGGCCGGAGACCTCCGCTACGGTTGTTTGTATAAGCTCAATTGGGCTTTTGCAGTAACTTTAAATAAGTTACGCTGCATCTCAACAATAAAAATAAATATATTTTTAGTAGTGTTTCATTTTTTTGCAGTAACTTTGCACAACTAACATTGTTGCATTATGTTATGCGATGCAGACTCTCTAACGATAAAAACCAATCTATAATAAAATGAATACAAAATTATCATTCCGACCGCAATGGTCGAAGAGGGCAATGACACTTGTCGTTGCCGCAGCACCATTGCAGTGGGCGTTCGCCTCGGCTACGCAGTCGTCGGCGCTTTCGCAGAACTCTCCTTTTAACAATCAGACCCCGGCTTCTGTTGTGCAGACCGACAAGACACACAGCGTGAAGGGACATGTGGCTGACGAGACCGGCGAACCGCTTATTGGCGCAACTGTAGCTGTCGAAGGCACAAACCTTAAGACTGTTACCGACATCGACGGCAATTTCTCTATCAATCTTTCCAAGGCTCCGGCTACCGCTACGCTCCGCATCTCGTACATGGGCTACAAGGACAAAGTGGTGAACGGCGCTGCCAACTTGAACGTTACGATGCTGCTCGACCAGCAGTCGATTGACGAGGTGGTTGTAACGGCGCTCGGCATCAAGCGCGAGAAGAAGATGCTCGGCTACTCGGTGCAGGAGGTGAAGGCAGACAAGCTCAACGTAACCGGCGACCCGTCTGTAGTGGGCGCATTGGACGGCAAGGTGGCTGGCTTGCAGATGAACACCGCAAGCACCGGCTTGGGCGGATCGACAAAGATAACTATACGTGGCAACTCTTCATTAACAGACAACAACCAGCCGCTCTGGATTGTTGACGGCGTACCGTTCACCGACGACCAGACTTCTTCGGCTTCTACATACGGCGGCTACGACCGCGGCGGCACATCATTCGACATCAACCCCGAGGATATCGAGTCGATCTCTGTACTTAAAGGCCCGAACGCAGCAGCTCTCTACGGTTCGCGTGCCGGCAACGGCGTAATCCTCGTTACAACAAAGCGCGGATCGCACAAGCAGGGCTTCGGCGTATCGTATAGCGGCAACTTCACATGGAGTCAGGCTGCAGAGACTCTGAAGATGCAGAAGCTCTACGGTCAGGGTTCGCAGGGACAGTTCCTCTTCAACGAGGACGAGAATGGCAACAAGACAACCATGACGGGCGAACTGGCGTTCGGTCCGCGCTTCGACGGATCGATGCAGACCAACTGGCTCGGCGAGAAGGCTCCTTACTCGTACACCGGCGACCGTCTGAAGGACTACTTCCGCACTGGCTTCTCGCAGGCACACACCGTGGCTGTAGGCACATCGTCAGAGAAATCGCACTTCCGCCTCTCTGTAGGCTATAACGGCAACGACGGCTTGTTCAAGAACGAGTCGCTCAACAAGATTAACGTAGACCTCAACGCCGGAGCTACCATCAACGAGTGGCTCTCGCTCGACGGTAAGATTTCTGTGTCTAACACTAAGGCTGAGAATCGTCCGTACACTGGTCTTAACGGCGAGGTGGCTCAGCTGCTGCTCATGCCGGGCAACGTCTCGCTGCGCGACCTTGAGCAGAACTATACATCGCCCAATAAACTGCACCAGAACTGGTTCGGTCCCGACCAGCACTATTCTAACCCTTACTATGCTCGCCATCGCTTCAAGAACAGCGACGAACGCTGGCGCGCCTTCGGCTACTACTCGGCTAACCTGAACCTCACCGATTGGCTGAAGTTCAACGCCAAGTATTCGTTCGACTACTATCGCACACGTCTTCAGACCTCCGACCTCTCTCTTGGCGACGGCGCTATCTCTACCGACGGCACCGGATGGCAGAGCAAGCTCGTCAACGACGGCATGACACGCGCTGAGGAAAACCACTTCGAGCAGAACATACAGTTCCTCCTTATGGGTGACAACCAGCTCGCAAAGAAGTGGCGTCTGGGCTACACTGCCGGCGCTAACATCATGTATCTTAAGTTCGAGCAGCTGTCGGCTTCTGTGCAGAACATGCTCGAGAAGGACAACTGGATATTCAACACCGGTAACAAACTGACATCGGCTCTCGACGACGGACACAGCCGCGCCATGTACTCGGCGTTCGCTTCGGCTCAGCTGGCTTACGACGAGTGGCTCTCGCTCGACATCACAGCACGCAACGACTGGTCGTCAACGCTGCCTAAGAAGAACAACTCGTTCTTCTATCCGTCGGCATCGCTCAGCTGGGTGTTCTCAGACTTCATGCGCTCTATCGACCATAAGCTGCCGTCGTGGATTACGTTCGCAAAGTTGCGCGTGTCGGCTGCGCAGGTAGGTAAGGATCCCGCTCCGTACAACCTCTACAACGTACGCAAGTATCAGTTCGAGATGGGCAACCGCAAGCCTATCAACAACACCATAAAGCTCAACGCCAACCTGAAGCCAGAGATTAAGACCTCGTATGAGGTGGGTGTAGATATGAAGTTCCTCGACAACCGTCTCGGCTTCGACTTCACCTATTATTATAATACGACCAAGAACCAGGCTATGCTCGTAGACGCTTCGTCGCCTTGGACACAGCAGTGGGTGAACGCTGGCAAGATCAACAATACGGGTGTAGAGTTCATGCTCTATGGTACGCCGGTGAAGACACGCGACTTCCAATTCGACATCACCGCCAACCTCGCTCACAACAGCTCTACAGTGAAGGAACTGGCTGACGGCGTGAACCGCGTTTACTTCGCAGGCGACTCGAACATGCCGGTGAAGGTGGGTGCTGTGAAGGGTGGCAAGCTCGGCGACATCTTCGCCAACAACCTCATGCAGCGCGACGCTCAGGGCCGCGTAATCATCGGCGACGACGGTCTGCCAATGGCTGCTACCGGCGACGGTAATCTTGAGCAGTACCTGCTCGACCATCCTATTGGCAACATACAGCCCGACCTGCTTATGTCTATCACTCCGACTTTCACATACAAAGGCATCTCGCTCACCGCAATGTTCGACATGAAGTTCGGTGGCGACATCGTTTCTGTATCAGAGGGTATGGCTACATCTGTAGGTACATCTGAGCGCACAGCATATCGTGGCGAGTACAAGACCGTTAACGGTGTGCAGGACTGGTATATGGTAGTGCCGGGCGTGAAGGCTGACGGCAGCGTGAACACACAGGAGGTGAGCGCACAGAAGTATTATTCTACAATCGGTCTGTACAGCTCGCAGAAGGGTTATGCAGAGGAGTTCGTTCACGATGCTTCGTACATCAAGCTGAAGGAACTTTCTCTCGGCTACAGCTTCCCGCAGAAGATGCTGCGCCGCACTCCGCTCACACAGCTCAAGCTCTCGTTCGTGGCTCGCAACCTCTGCTTCCTCATGAAGCACACACCGGGCAACCCCGACGGCGGCTACGACACAACGATGTTCTCGCAGGCTATTGACTATATGGCTGTGCCTTACACACGCACATTCGGTTTCTCTGTTAACGTAGGATTCTAAATTTAAAACAACAAAATGAAACGCAATATATTATATACTGGTCTGATTGCAGCTACAACGCTGCTGACACTCGGTTCGTGCTATGACCTTGATGAAATGAACCGCGACCCGTACGGAGTGGAGGATACGGACAAGGGCGGAGAGATTACGCCCGAGGAGCCTACCGACTCGAAATATGCAAATATCAACCTCAACTATCGTGTGAGCAAAGAGGACTCTGCTGCGTACAAGAAGCAGCTGGCAGATGCTCCGGCTAAGTTCCGCAAGTTCCTCTACGAGGGCTACTACAACGACTATCAGCGCACAACCAACCTCTCGCACGATATCTATGCCGGATACGTGGCTAACAACCAGCCGAAGCATGCTGGCAAGGCTCCCGACTACAACTACACCGACGGATGGTCGGCGCTGCGTTGGAGCTTCTTCTACAACGACCGCTCGTCGGAGTATCGCGATCTCGTGCGTGCGTACAAGTTCAACGATACCCCGGAGAAGTATCGCAACATGTTCTATATCACGCGTATCTACTATGCGTTCCTTGCACTTGCAAATACTGACACCTACGGCGATATGCCGTTCACGGAGTATGTGCAGGCTAAGGTGCCGGAGACGAACAACGTAGCCTACAACACCCAGGAGGAGGTTTACGACGCAATGTTCCTCATGCTTGAGCAGGCTGTAGACAGCATCAAACCCGACGATGCATCGCAGTACAAGATTGACAAGGACGACATTTGCTACTTCGGCGACGCCAACAAATGGTTGCGATTTGCCAACACGCTGCGTCTGCGCATGGCGCTACGCATAAGCAATGTGGCTCCTGAGCGTGCAAAGAAGGAGGCTGAGGCTGCACTCAACAACAAGTACGGCTTGATGACTTCCAACGCCGACAACATGCAGACCGTGCCACGCCATGCTCCGGTTGAGATGGGCGGTGAGGATTCCGGCGGCGACGAGAACGGCTTGGCTATGTGCTCTGTAGCATACGGCGGCGAGAGCGTTCTGTCGAAGGATATGGAAGACTTCTACCGCAATCTTTCTGACGGCGGCAAGGACTATATCATAAAGAAGGGCCGTAAGGAGGAGATTACAAAGCAGATCGACCCACGCTGCCTCGTTTGCTGGTATCGTAACAATATGACATCTTCTACATTGGCAGAAGGTAAGGATGCTTTGCGCAACGACTTCGTAGGTTGTGAGCGTGGTGCTCAGGCTCCGCAGATTTCTATGGATCCGCTGCAGTATAGTCTTACACGTACCGTTAAGGATGGTGCTTCTAAGGATCTGCCCGACGATCACTGGTTCAACTACTCTCGTCCGACGGTATGGCTCGGCTATGCAGAGTCGCTCTTCCTCAAGGCTGAGGCTGCGTTGCGCGGTTGGGCAGGTGCCGACCTCACAATGGGTGCTGAGCAGTACTTCCGTGCTGGCGTTAAGGCGTCGATGGACTACTATCACATCGCTGCGGAGGATGCCGACAAGTATATCAACGGCATCAAGGCTCTCAACGACGGCACATTCGAGAGTGGCGACCGCGAGCGCATCCTCGAGGCTATCATCACTCAGAAGTGGATGGCTGTGTTCCCGAATGGCAACGAGGGTTGGGCTGACTTCCGTCGCACCGACTATCCGGCTCTGCGCACTCAGTTGAGCAACTTCTCGGGTGGCGATGTGCCTAACGGCAAGCTGATAAAGCGTCTGCAATATCCGAACAACGAGTCGCAGAACAAGTTCTTCCAGGAGCATCCCGAACTGAAGACTGCAAACACTCAGGGCACACGCCTCTGGTGGGATGTTAGCGACACCAACGACGCTGCAGGTAATCGTCAGCAGCCGAATAACTTTAGATAACAAAAAGGGGGTGCACTTGTCTCCGCTCGGCTTTGCCGCTTGCCAGAGCAAGAAGTGCA
>ERZ1023886.61-NODE-61-length-45692-cov-16.970463_pt1 | contig 45692 bp, 39 predicted proteins | sample MGYA00380395_ERZ1023886 | MGnify/ENA primary metagenome ERZ1023886 (study PRJEB33179, sample SAMN07449002) | human gut metagenome | biome: Human-gut; feature: Human associated habitat; material: Faeces | host: Homo sapiens | place: India: Bhopal | collected... | reverse complement strand
TTAAAGCTTTTGCCCTTACAGGGCGCGACTGCTCCAACACGCGATACCCAGGGTGCCGCTTCGCTTGCCCTGGGCTAAGTGTTCCATTGGGCTTTCAGCCCGCCCTTGCTAAATCCGAAACTTGAGTAAACTAATTTTGAACACCTACTTATATATTTAACGTAATCACGAAAGCATGACAAACATACGGCAACGCATAGAAGAACTGATACACTACCTTCAGCAAGGCATATACGAAAAGAATACCGAAACAGCTCTGGCGCTTTTAGCAGCTCTGGCGGGTGAAAGCATATTGTTGTTAGGCCCTCCGGGAGTAGCAAAGTCAATGGTGGCACGACGATTGAAAGAAGCCTTTAAGGGAGCAGCATCTTTTGAATACCTCATGTCGCGATTTTCAACGCCCGACGAGATATTCGGCCCTATTAGCATAGCTCGATTAAAGGAGAGCGATAAGTACGAACGTGCCATTACGGGCTATCTTCCTACGGCCGACGTCGTATTCTTAGACGAAATATGGAAAGCAGGTCCCGCCATTCAAAACACCTTGCTTACGGTGATGAACGAGAAGTTGTTCCGCAATGGCGATAAAGAGCTACACCTTCCCTTAAAGTTGCTCATTGCCGCCTCTAACGAATTGCCGGCCAAGGGAGAAGGATTAGAAGCACTGTGGGATAGATTTGTCATTCGCCTCGTGTGTCGCTGTATTCAAGACGAAACGACCTTTCGCCACATGCTTTGTGCGAACGATGAGGTGGAGAAGAACGCCTCATCGGCCGTTGTTCACCCTATCACCAATCGCGAATACGCTACTTGGCAGAAGGAGGCACAAAAGGTCGTACTCAGTCAAGACTTATTAGAGGCCATTACTTACATTCGACAACACTTACAACGCGTTGAAGTAGAAGGCACCGAACTCCCCCGTAGCATTTATATCAGCGATCGCCGTTGGAAACACATCGCACGCTTACTGCGCATCTCGGCTTACGTTCAAGGACGCACAGAAGCCACGGTTGCCGACCTTCTGCCTATGTATCATTGCCTATGGAACGAACCCGAAGAATTGGCTGCTGTTCGACAAATTACGATTGAAGCCCTTTTCGCTCCTTATAAGAAGGCCATTGACGAACTCGCTGCTAAGGCCAAAGCTGACTTGCGAGCTTTCAGAGCGAAGGCCGCATTGGCTAAGGCCGTGCGCGAACACGACCACCGTGATGACGATTTGCTTATCGTCAACAACTTCTTCTATCAAATTGAAAATCATGGTACGGGCCATACCTACGTATTCATTACCGACTATAAGAGTATGCCCTTGCGCAGCAAAGATAATGCTCCCGCTCAAGGCGTAATCTATAAAGACCCTTCCAACAAGGTGAGAAGCATCGTCCGCCTCTACGATGCTGATGCGCTAAGAGGTCTCCCTGCCAACGAGCGTGAGCAGGTGACGCTCTGTCGTGACAATGATCATATCTACATCAATGGCATTGCGTTTAAGATGCGCCATAAAGGTTCAGCCGTGCTCAACCCTGCAACAGGACAAGTGGGTGGATTGTTTGAAGGGGCTACGAATCGTAATACGACGAGTGCAATTATTGGCCATACACATTACGAGGAGGAAATAGAGAATATCTGTCAAGCATTAGAACAAGCAAAGCACGATATAGACTTTCATCTCTTTGTTAATAATGAAGACAAGCAGCTGACAGAGTCGTACTTGCAACGCCTCTACAAAGCAATCGCCCTTTGTCGCGTTGATATCCGAAAATTACTTTATGACGAATAAAAATCAGGAGTTAGAGTTAGAGCCAACCCTCTATCTCCAACTATTACAACAATATGTCGAGACGGGTGAGGAACCTGACGTTCTCTTAACTCAGACGGATGCACTGACGGCTTACTTGGCAGATACCATGCGCAATGCAGAACTCAAGGCTTGGGTGATGAACGACGAGGTGGCGGCGCGTATCTTTATTGACACCATGTGTCAGTTCATCACCCTTCATCAGCAGAAGGCAGCCTATCAGCAGAGCCGTAGCTGTTTTGAGCGCCGACAGTTAGCTGAGGCTACGGAGTGGAGCGTAATCAAACGACGCGACAATTGGCAAATGTTGGTCCAACAGATTGCCACGAAATATCACGCATTGGGTTTCGACCAACATTTTTATACGCAACAGTTCGCCCAAAGTGAAGGATACGCCAACGATGCGTTGTGGCAAAGTATGCTCAACGATTGGGAAGCTTGTGTCGAAGCACAACTTAAGCAGCGTCAACAAGAGTTCATAGAAAGTCGGCGCCAACTGCAAGACAAGCTTTTGCACAACAACCTTACCTCGGCTACTCACTATGTGCGTGAACATCAAGTGAGTCACGATCGCTTTTTCCAGTCATGGGCTTTAATGGGAGGACGGTGGAATGCGCTTGAGTACGAACGTTTGCAGCAAGTCGTCAACTTTCAGCGTCGCTATCCAGTTCTACTCAAGATTGTCAACCGAATGGGGCGCACGGCCGATGCCTTAGGCAAGAAGAATATCGGACACACGACAGGCGCATCCGAGCGAATGGAACACGCCTCTCACAGTGACATTACAGGTATTAGCATGGGGCGTGACTTAAACGCCCTCTTGCCTCACGAATGGGCTATCTATTCCGACCCCAATATGGAGGACCTCTTCTTACAACGATACGTTACCAGTCGTCTCCAAACGTTTGGCTACGAAAGTCACGCGATGAATGCCGCGCGCAATCTGCATAAGAAGCCCGCCCGTCCTCAAGGTCCTATGATCGTATGTGTCGACCTTTCGGGCAGTATGATGGGCGAACCTTGTCAAGTGGCGCTTTCGTTGATGATGCAACTGTGCGAATTGTGTATGCAAAAGCACAGACGTTGTTTCTTAATCGCCTTTTCAGTAGCTGCGCAGCCTATCGACGTATTGACAGATCGCACACAATTATTACAATTCTTTAATCGCAAGGCGAGTGGCAGCACAGATGCGCACCACATGATGAACACGATGTTTCAGCTCTTAAAGTCGAACGCCCAATACGCTGGTGCAGACGTGCTATGGGTGACAGATTTTCGCATTCCATTGCCTGAACGAGAATATTTCATCGAAATGGAGCGCCTGCAGCAAGACGGCACGCGCTTCTACGGCCTTCAATTAGGCATAGCCGAAAATCGTTGGGCCTCTCACTTCGACGAACTCTTCAAGATAGAAGACGTGAAGATGTTAGCCTAAATGGGGGCGTGGACCTATAGCCCACGCCCCAAGTGGACGACAAATTGCAATTTATAGGAACTCGCAATTGAAAACCCCTAAATCTTCAGTTTAGGGGGGGGGCAAATGCGAATCCCTATAAAAAAGCCACACGAAAATTCTTCTATTGGTATTGTGTTATGCAAAGAAATGAACAAGGCTTTTGTTGACATTGTTGTAAGGAACTACTATAATAGGCAATGCAAGAGCCTCAACTCGTGGAATGGACAACAGGACGATTCCACGCTTGAACCAGTATATGTTTTGTAAGTATCTGTAAATCAAAAGAAACTTTACGGCATCAAGCGTAAATGATACCATGAAGTTCCCATTGTCTGCGAGAAATCAATCTTGCGTTGTTTATATCAGAAGATGAATTGTTTGCTGCAAATTAGCGATTAAAATCCATTAACTCGTCTTTTGCTGTTTCAATGGCTGTAAGTTTCAATTCGTCTTCACCCTCTAAATCGCTTAGAATTTTATCAGCAAGCCAAAGGGTGAGCATTTCCTTTTCATCCACTTTGAAGTATGTTGCCATTTGAATTACTTGGCTTCTCTTTGCTCGTCTGTCCCCGCGTTCAATCTTGCTGAACATGGGTGTGTCTATTTCTAAGTATGCAGCCACTTGACGCTGCAATATTCCTTGTTCGTCTCTTAGAGACCTTATCTTGTTTCCTAATAACATATCCGTTTTATTCTTTGTCTAATATTACGATTTCCCAATAGCCTCCAAATCTACCACCTGTTCGTTTAATTTTGCCTAATTCACGAAGTTTACGTATTTGCTTCTCAACTCCTCGTGAAGACATATTCAATTGCATTGCGATTTCAGCGGCTGTTATATGTGGGTCTTGTTTTATAATATCTATAATCAAGTCCTTTGTTTCCGAACTTCTTTCCGAACTTTTCGTTTTTGTTTCCGAACCTCTTTCCGAACCAAGTATGTCTGTTTCCGAACTGTTGCTATTCGTTTCCGAACTTTCACGACATCCTTCATGAACAGGAATAGTAACCAAGAACGTCAAACGGTCATCTGTAGTTTCAAAGATGGCACGTGGTGAACCATTCTCTGCTAACTTTGTTTGTATTGTTGGAACACCAGTTGAGCGACCCTCTGTAAGGTCAAGTTCTTTTAAGAAATCACCCAAACGACGGTTGCGATAGCGACGGCTTTTTAGCATATCGCCCTTTTCTATATCCTCCTTGGAGATGCTTCTGTCAGGTCCAGGACAATTGAGTATAGAAATTCCGTTTGGTTCAATGGTAATCTCTATTGGTTCATGCTGCAAAAAATCTCTGTGGTATACAGAGTTTACAACAGCTTCCTCAATAGCATCGTAAGGATAGTTCCAGAAGCGCTCAGCTTCCTGCCTTCCAGAAATCTTACGCACATGCTCTTTGAGCACATTGCTCTTGATATAATCCATTGTCTGCTTTATCATCTGCGGAACACTTCCTTTGAATGTGACCTCCGTAAAATTGTTTGGGTCTTTCATTTTTCCATTAGGGAATGTTACCACATCAATCTGAGTATAAGGAAAGAACTTACTTGGATTCTCGCAGAACATCATGGCTGCCACATTACGGAGCAAACGATTCTCCTTAGGCCCTGTGTATAATTCCATTTGATCAAGTATAGCAGAAAGCGGTGTTGTTATCACATCATCAGCCAGTTTGCTACCCACCTTAACAAGATAATCACGAAGAAGCACCAAAGAGATATCTTCCAACAGGATGTCGCTGTTACCTCGTTCGTCAAAAGGCACACGATTAGCCAACTCTCTCAATTCAACGAGAGCTTCACCTCTTGCCTCAATGCTACTTGTGCCACTGCGAATGTAGAAATATTCTTTTGTCCCTTTCGCTGTTACGTTTACAGGCACTGAATATGGACGGTAACTGCCAGCAGGACACCATATCACTATCAACTGTTTCCCATCTACCTCCTCTACAGAAGTGCGAGGTAAATAGTATGGAGCCATTTTGTTGTTGTAGCCCACCATCTCTTGCAAAATGTTATCTATCTTTTCCATTGGTACGCCTTCTACAGGTCGTATTGCCATGCCTGTCTTATCATCGGTATCTACACCTACAATGATATATCCACCGCCAAGGTCATCAAAGTCATTGGCGAAAGCACATATACTGTGATATATGCTTCCTGGGTTCCAACCTTTCTTGAACTCAATGCGGTTGGATTCTATTTTCTGCTTGTTAAGCAGGTCGTTTATGTTTATTGCTAGTGCCATATTGTTTATTTTATACAAATATTCAAAAGGCTATCTATCGTTTTGTCCAAGGACTCTTTATATAAAAGGCCTTCAATATATTCGTTGGGAATGGAGGAGTAGCCATATTTTGCTCCAAGTACTGCACACGCCACTGCCGCATTTGTATCTGCATCGCCTCCTGCATTCACCACAACAAGAAGCCCATCAACAAATGAAGTCGTATGCCAGTAAGTCCAAAGAGCCACTGATAATGTAACTAAAGTATAGCCCATGTGGTCATAGTCTACCAAATTCTTAACATCTGATTCACACCACGCTTTGTCCACGTATTCGCAGATTTCTGCATCATATAACTGTGCCAAACTCTTTATTTGAAATAATGTCGGTGGTTGCATACCATAAACCAATGCGTGTATAAGTTCGGACACTATCACGCATGAGCCGACACATCTTGGATCGTAATGGGTGAGCCGACAAATATTTTCTGCACAAGTCCTTACTTCTTTTGGAAAAAGGCCGACGACTGAGGTACGCATCAGCCCACCATTTGCTGCAGACTGAAACTTGTTCATTTCCCATACCTTGTGGGATACATCAAACGGATGCTCCACATAGTCGCCAATCATCAGCACCTTATAGGTATTTTCTCCAATACCCATAGGAGTGCCATTGGCCCAGTCTTTGAAGTGTCGGGCGATGTTGTAAAAATTAACACCCTTGTCTTCAATGACCGCATCAGCAATGCATAGCATCATGTCGGTATCATCCGTCCAGTCGCCTATCTTCCAGCGTTTCCGATGTCTGTCTTGGTATATCTGCTTATAGTGTTGTAGTCCATGAGGATATTTCCAAGCAATATCCTCATCTGTCATGAATTCCGTTCCTAATCCGAGTGCATCGCCTATGGCTTGACCATAAAGGCAACCTCTAAATCTGTCAATAGTTTTATGCTCCATAGCCGTATAAATCTAAATTTTGACATTGGTTGTTGTTTTGATACAATCCGCTATAATTAGTTGTTTTCGCTATAAAATTCGTCATTTTTGACGGATTTAAAACGACTTCCCGCTATAATCATGACGAATTCGCTATAATTCCGCAAAAACCGCTATAATATGTTCTCTATGATTGAGACATGATATACCAAGTTCGTCCTTCCGCTTTTATTAAACACTCTTTACTCATGTTTTTCAGCAAATCTCCGAGCATACGAATTTTTTGCTCTTCCGTCTTGTTGGCAGGGAGCACCTCTTTGAGATATTCGTATATACTATCTCGCTTGGCACCTTCGTCTCCTGCATTGCTGAGATATTGTAGAACCATTTGACGCAACCTCTCCTTATCCAATCCTTTCGTTTTTGTATAAGAAGGCAGTTGGTTAGTATTCTTTGCAATGCTAAGAGAAATGCTGTAATGGGGAGCCTCACCTTCTATCAGTCCACGTTTAAGCAAGTCTTGGGCAACGTCTTCATGAATGGTTCTGCCTTTCTGTATAGCGTCAAGCGAGATGCAGTCCCATAGAGAAAGAGCGTTGTTTGTCTTTAGCAAGTCAGTATATCGCTTGTTGATTTCATTGCCATAGATGCGGACAACGACTTTCTTCTTAATTTGGTCAATCTCATAGTCTGGCATAGGAAAATGTCTGCGCCATTGCTCGTTAAACATCTTCTTGATACCACGGCTTACAGTATCAATCATGTTAAAATCTACCATAGCCCTACACAGACATTCATTGCGGAAATGCGTTTGCGGCTCTTCGTTCCTCAAAGCGTTCTCCAAGGAGCCAGGAATAAATGTGCCAGCATTGGAATAATACAAGTAGCCTGGATTCTCTACAAAGTTTATACGCTGTTGAAGAGTGTAGTCTTGATGGGCAATACAGTTATGAAGAGCCTCACGAATAGTGTAGTCGTCATATTGCTTCATCGTGTCTGGGAAAAGCGTACCTCCTGGCATTTCACGCAATGTCAGATTCTCAATCTTTGATAGAATTTCGTCCACCGTTAATATAAAAGGTACTGTGAAGTGTTCGTAGTCAACCACTTCTTGATTCTTGTCTCGGCGTGTCCATGTAACCTGTGCAACGGCAGGACGAAGCTTGAAAGCGGATTCGTATTTGCCCAACAAAATGATTGCAGCCCGAGTTATGCCTCCGTTTCTCGTTAATCCGCACTTGCTTAAGAATGTTTGAACATTCCAAGCATTCACTTCTTCCGCAGGTATGCGACTATGAACTTTCTTGAACATCATTCGAGCCTTGGCAATGGCCACCTCATCCAAATCGTCTATTGTGGCATCAGGTACAATTTCTGCAGACCAATCCTTTGCAGTATAAATAGGTTCTTCGAGGATGACACTCATCCTTTCGTTAGTCATTTCAACCAAAGAATCTTCTATCCGCTGCCATGCCTTCTTGTGGGCAAGGACTGGGCGGCGAGGCAAGTGCTTTGGGATATGTATTATCCATACTCGCTTGTTTGTATCTTCTGTTACAAATTCCTCTATGCTTAGACCTTCCGAGGACAGATAAGTGCATTGCTCTGTAAGTTTAAACGTCGCCGACTGTGTGTTTGCTGGCTGACCATTAAAGGTGAGCCTTGAAATGTTAGTCCCGACGATTTCGAGTGTCTTATCCTTTACCCCAATCACAAGATGTCCTCCCTCCATGTTGGCGATAGCCGACACGTAGGATATAACATCGTCTTTCTCGTCCCCACTAAAAGAGTTCTTCAGATTCTTATATTCCTTCCATTCACAGCGAGCATTCTCTTGTGGGTACTCACGGAGGAGATATTGTTGTAATTCGAGTTCTAGCATAATCAATACTTCATTCTGTTTCAGTAATATTTATATCTCAATATAATCACTTCTTCGTGATAATGGTAGTTCTCTGAAAATAACAGGATGCCCTTCACTTGTCAAAAACAAGGAAACTCTGTTTCCATCAAACTTGGTTAGGAATAAATGAAAACTTTTGAGTCCATCATCTTCACAAAGCCATTCTTCTTTAGGAACAATAAAGTATCCATCGCCGATATTGTTATTCTGATAGTCTGACTTCCTTACCACCAAGACATCTACATTTGTGTTATACAATTTAATCATTGTGATTTCCTTTTAAGTTCGTAATAACAATCATATGCTGCTTGTACGTCCGCCATAGCATCATGTTGGTTATTAAAGTGCTTATTAAATAATTTGTAATAAAGTTCATCCAATTTGGGGTATTTATTTGGTAGACTTAGCCGTGTATGGAATGACAAATTAGGTATTTTGCATATATTCCTGCCCATTTTCATAGTGTCAATTACTATATGCTTCTTTTTTTTAAATAACGCATTTTCTATCCCTTTGGTTCTTATAATTTCAGATTTAATGACATTTAAGTCAAATGAAACATTGTGTCCTATAATGATGTCGGATTTATACAAGGCTAAATCCAAGAAAGAAATAACCTTATCCCTGTCTTCTCCATTTTTTACTGCTCTCTCATTAGATATTCCATGAATTTTAGTGGCAGATTCAGGAATAGTATACCCGTTAGGTTTCAATATAATGTTTCGTTTTGCCAAAATACCATAGTTGTCATCTTCTATTATTAATGCAACTTGAACAAGATAAGGCCAATTTTTCAAATCAGTGTATGGAAGGTTGTTGTTAAGAGGTAACCCTGTTGTTTCTGTATCAATAAATAATTTTATATTCTTAAATGGTGTTCCCCATAGATGACAGCCTTCTTCATTATATGTGTCATAATAAAAAAATGGTATAGCATAAATTAAATCATCTTTCACTATATTTATATCGACACCATAATTCCCTATATGGAGACGCAAATCTTGGCAAGACCAACCAATAGACACTCCGTCAAATATAAAACTGCTTAAAGGACGTTGATTTGTATCCAAGATTGCACACTTAATTTCATTGGCAGCACCTAAGAATTTCCCGGCTTTTTTACCTGTATAATTCCCGATAACTATTATTGGATTTAGTTCACTATAAAAGACTCTTGCATAATCCCATTTAAATGGAATTATTATTTCCTCTGCGACTTTTCCTACAATGTTATAGCCACCATATACATGGTCTTCTGTTTCTGATAATTTATCGTGTTCTTCTATTACGATTCCTTCTTTGTCTTTGTCGAAATCATACACAGCTACCCAATTGCAATTTCGTTCCTCATAAGGTGAGACTTTCCATCGTGTCCTATCGGGCTTCATATTGTCCCAACACAATGTGGACATTGTATTATATAGTGTACGCCCTTTGTAGTATAAATGAATCTCCACTTCTGTTTCATCTACAAACCGAATAAAATCAAATTCTGGAGATTTAAAAATATCTACTCCGTAACTTTTACATATGCAATCATACTTTAAAATCTGCCATTTATCTGTGTGTAACCTTGCAATAAAATAATCATTATCCAATTCTCTTATATTTAGATATTTTTCAACATCTATTCTACAAGAAAGTGAAAATTGCTTATATGAAGATTGTATTTCAACAAAATAATCAGATTCATATATTATTTTAGAATCCTCAATAATACATAGCTTTTTATAATTATCTATTTCTACTATAGCAAAGTATTCTCCATTATGCAAAATCCCAAATTCAACAATTTTATCACAATTATAACTGAATAAAATTGCCGTTAGACGATGATTATCGTATGAACAGTAGTATTCACTTGCTTCATTCTTTTTGCAGTCATACGTATTAGATTCTCTATTATCAAACACACACCATTTGCCATCCCTTTTACCAATTAAAAAAGATACTTTGTGCTTTACGTTTACTTGTTCTATTGGCGAAATAGAAGTATATCCATCCCAATCATCAGGATAGATATTTTTTACAAAATAAGTTCCATCATAGAAATCTATAGTTTCTAATAGATCATACGGACTGTCATCAAATTCATTTTTCGTGTTTCTAAGATAGTATTTTTGAGATAGAATTTTGTATTTTGAATTAAATTCATCACAAATAAACGAGTATGTGATATTGCCCTTGTTATCATATCCATCACATTGCATGTGCTCTCGTTTTAAGACGAAATATACATCTGTGATTTCGAATAATCCATCAGGAGCGCCGTATTGATTTGTTGCTGCTTCAACCAAATCATCATCTGAATAATGCTTGCCTCCTTTTGAATATATGGCATCATATTTACATGGAATAATTTCCTTAAATGCAATTGTTATTGTTTGAGAACTGAAGTGCTTTACAAAGTGTGTATTAACGATACCATATTTGTAACCTTCATAATTATTACCAAGAACAACTATAGAGTAATTGTTGTACAAATAATCTAAATCCTCATATGCAGATGGATTAGATGGATTATAATAACATTTTGATATCTTTGTTATTATTTGATATTTTGTATCTACAATAGCTTTTCCATCAAGGTTCACAGTTCCCCATTTCTCGTTTTTACACACAAAAAAACCATCTTCTGCCTTATTGATATTATCATAGATAAAAGGTAATACAATAGTAGCATCAAATCTTAACAATCCCCATTTTTTTGACAATGTGTCTTGTGCCCAAATTACCTTACTTGTGTGATATCCAAAACTTAAATAGTTTAATGGTAAGATGAATTCTCCGTGTTTATTAACGATTCCATGTTTATTTTGCTGTGACACATCATAATAGCCAACAACCTCATCTACTGGGAGCACACTATCAAATTCGGCAAATGACTTTTCCCCGAATTGATTAATGACTCCACTAAATATACCATTGATATATGTACTTGCAATTTGGTCATTATAGAAGAACACTTTACGACTATATATTGGTTGTATTACGACTTTACCAGATTTGTCCAAGCACCCCCATGTTCCTCCTGATATAAAGAAACCAGTTAGATCATCTTCCATTAACGTTCCACCTATATTGAACGGAATATAACCGCATGCATCAATGTCTGGATCACGATGCTGCCCCATTGGTAATAAATTATAGCTATTGGGAAGATCTATCCATGACTTCATGGCCACGGAATTAAGAATGTCATTATCTACAGACATAATTCTCCAATTACCACCAACATTAATCCATAAAACGTTCTTTTCAGAAATCTCCTTTCTTTTTTTCGTTTCCTTCTTTTTTGTATATATATTAGTTAAAGATTCTTCTAATAGATAATCCTCATTATCAGTTTTAATCTTGTATTTGATTGATTTTAGACTAATATTGTCTTTTTTAAAGTCTATTATATATATACCTTTACGCAGTTCTATCTTTAATATGGAATTTGGGAAAGCTTCACCAACTTCTTCAAAATCGCAATAGACAAGGCATTGAATGTCTACTAATATTTTTAATATTGAACTCATACAATTTCCTTTTTGAAACATCAAACATCTATCTTACAATTCTCTTCAGGAATGAGAATATCATACCCTTTAGTAGAATTCCAGATTATTTCCGTGTGATTTATGTCAATAAGAGAATAATCAAGCAATCCATTACCATATACCAGTATTGGAACTCTTTGTGTATGTTTATTTAGTTTCTCTATATTTTTTAACTTAACACTCTCAGTATTCTCGATTACAGAATTCAGAATAATATATTTTAAGGCTTCACCATAATCTACATATTCCTCTTTTTCAAGGTTGGAACAGCGCTTAATAAGTCTATACTCTTGTTCGTGCTCCCATTCGTTACGCTTGTGAAAGAATATTTTTTTGATTTGTTCCTGCATGTCATGCTGAATACTTTGAGAGTCATTGGGCTTTGCTATATGAAACGACTCTACTGCTTTATCGTATGACACATTTATATGTTGAACATCTTTATCAAGATTGTTACATAAAGTATCTTTATCAAATACGAGACAGACGCCTTGGCCTTTATCGGCATAAAGTCCCCACATTTGATGAAGGTCGAACCCCAATTTATCCTGTTTGTCATCATCAGCGGTAAGGCTAATCTGTCGATATTTTGCCATCTCACAATCTATTGCATCCAATACATCGGATGGAAAACTATTGATAAGAGTTCCTTTTGTGTCGACATAGGAAAGTTTGTCATTTTCATGAATGTCATTCATGTTATGCAACCTTCCAAATCTTAGACTATGGGATTCCAATATTTTAATTGCTGTATCAAACTTTGTGTAATGATACAACTTTTTCATATTCATGAATTCTTCTTTCATCATTTGATTGTATATTCTTATTATATGTTAGGAGAATTGCTTATTTCATTTATTATATAGTGTTTAATCTGTTGCGTTAATCAAGCAGCGTTATTGATTTTTCTTTCTTCATCGCCTCTTTTGGCACATATGCCGTAGCTACCAAGCATCCCTCAAACAACTCCACTACCACTCTCTGCTGTCCTGCAATTCTTGCCACTCTTCCGTGAATTCCTATGAATTCACCTTCAGTTACAACCACTTCGTCACCTAATTTATACATGATGTTCTCTGAAGTAACAGGAATGATGTGAGGATTCTTTATGGAAGTCAATCTTATGAAATTGTCCATCGCTGAATCAGAAATAGTAAGAGGTGGATTTTTGTCAGGAGCATCTTCTCGGTAAGAAGTATGGTCGTAGTAGAAACTAAGCAATGCCCTACCAACTGATGCATTATTATTGCGACACAATGCTTCGACTTGGCTATATGTAGTATGAACAAAGAGAAATGAGGAGAGAAGAGGGTCTGTTATGATTCGCTTCTTTCCTTGCTTCCTTACCTCTTTATATCGCATAGGAACATAGCATTCCAAGCCTTTAGCTTCTACAAATTCTTTAGCTTTGAGAACGCGTCCATACGAAACTCGCAAAACGAACCATTGCCTATTTGCGTTTGGCACACTCTCTACCGACACCCCACCTTTGACATCGTCAGAAACGGAGGGCGTACAAGAGGTAAATCTTGCACTTGGACACGATGAGCCTGTGTCGGTAGGCTGCCCATTATACAATGAAGCGTCAGCCGTTAAAGGCTGTTTGGTGTTATCTTCCAATGTTATTGCTCAGAGGTTAGATTAAACCAATAGACTTTCTTTTGATAAAATTGTCAATTATTGACCACAAAAGTAGAGAATCTTATTCAGACGAAAGAATAATCATTGAAAATCTTTATTTCTGGCATCATATTTCTGTAATTTGAGGCGATTTGCAGTAAATAACTAACGCTACAAATCGCCTCTCATTGTCATTATCTGGATAAACCTTGTGACTTCTTTTTTGGTGGTGCTCCTAATCCCAACTTCTGTGTTCCGTCCCAATTTGTAAGTTGGTCAGCACAACCATTGGAGCCACCGAGTGAAACGTATGTATCTGCACTGCACAACATGTAATCAATGAACGAAAGGAAGTTCTGAATGATGGGTTCGGTATAAACAACCTCATCGGTAGCAAAGAGTTTTGTCCAGTGTGCGACACATTCTCTCCGATAGTTGCCACAACCATTCCAATCCATGCTCGCGAGAAATCTTTCAACGGCAAATATTGCTCCTTGTGGAGAATGAAGCGCAATGTTGAATTTTGTGGCAGTAGCCATAATACCATAATAGATTTTTGGCTTCTTTCTCATAGAAATCTATTCTGCTTGAGAAGGTTAAGCCAGTCCTTCTCTGGGTTGTTTAGCAAACTGAAAAGGTTAACATAGTACATTAATGTCAGTCGTACCATTGTGGCAAGCCCTGAGAAACTTCAACGTCTTTTCAACCGACTTTGTACAACCATTAAAAGAAGATTAACGATAAGTGTTACCCAAATTTGAATCTTGATGGCATTTTTGCTTTCACCATAGATAAATCACGCAAAAAGAGGGTTTCAATCTGCGCTATGTGGTGGCGCAGAAAAGTGATGAAGTATGGGCCAAACCATGAACCTGCTGAAGGGATAGATCTACATCCAGAACGGACAGAAGTTCTTCAACAAGTAAAGCTAAGTATTCAACAATAAGAATACATCTCATAGAAAAAGCCGCGTGGACATGTTCGAAATGTCCACGCGACTTTTTGATTTTATGCAGATAGCCTGAATGGTCTTAATCCCTGAAAAATCCCAACTTTGTTTAGGGTGGTTCTAATAATTCCTCCAAAATCCGTCCCAACCACTACACCACCCTCTCATACTTCACAAAACGCTCTCACGTTTTGTACGTTACCTTTAAAATCTGTATTTTTGCACATCTTGACGACGCCTACCACAGACACGACATATAGGCTTCTCAATCACACAACAAAACATAGTACTTTTTCTAATGATTCCAATGAAAAAAGATTCAACATCCTCCAATAAGTGGCTGGCATTGCTTTTCACGTGTCTGCTACTGAGCTGCACGGTATGTAACGCAGCCACCACGGAGACACTGAAGCCCGACACCATCACACTAAGTTTAACGGAGGCCGGCACATTGCACGAGCGCATCGGCAACAACAAGAAACTGAAAATTGAATGCCTGAGGCTCACCGGCATGCTCAACATAGACGACATACAGTTTATACGCGAAATGGCCAGATGTTACTATGATACAAAAGGACACAAATACGACGGCCACCTACGCTATCTTGACATCAGCAGTGCCACCTTCACCAACACCGACAACAAACAGGTGAGTATATACCCATGCGATCTGTCGGAATATCAGGGAACGCCGCTGCCTTCCAATGAGGCATACATCAACGACAAAGGCACACCAGAGGCCATTTTTGCCTACCTATACGACATGGAGGAGATTGTGCTCCCAGCCAAACTCAAATCCATAGGCGATGATATGTTCATTTTCTGCCAATCCCTGAAATCAATCAACATTCCCGAGAGCGTACAAAAAATCGGACTGAGAGCCTTCTTTTACTGTATATACGTCTGCCCAACCTCTGCCCATAGGGGCTTTCGGTATGGGTATAGACGTTACAAAACGTAACACTTTTACATTGAAAACCACTTTGTTTGGTTGGTAAAGTATGATTTTAAGACCTGATTTAACATTATTAAATACAAATATGTCAAAAAAAATTCACTTTTGCGTGATTTTTCCTGCTAACCTGCTAAAAGTTTGCATTATCAATGATTATTCGTATCTTTGCGATAACAGAATCCGCCACGCTTCCCATTTGAACAGCGAACCAGGGCGAATCTTTTGCATTTTATGATTACATTAAGATTATACTCCAGACTCTTTCTATTTTAGAACAAATAGAACTACCAAAAAGTAGAGGCTTAAATATCGCTGACTCATCCAAGGCTGCAAAACTTCTTGATGAGGTCTATCATTTTCGTTTTGTTCTACACCTTCGCCCTATGGAGGCAGATAAGACTATACATCAAATTTAAGCCTAATAGTATATTTGAAAATACCATTCTAATCTTGGAACTATAGCATTTCTTGAACTATATTCAGTAGTTGAGACTTCTAAGAAACACAACCAAACATCTCTTAATACTATTCAAGCCTTATTTGAGGTTTGCCGATTTGTTGTCATGCACCTACCGCTGAATAATTACTTCTTTGAACAGCAGTATTAATAAAATCAAAATCTACAGCCAAAATGTCATTGTTTGGGCAAATGTTATTAGAAAAAATCGAATATTAAACCAATCTTATGTTTGGTATAACCTTTGCAAGAATTTAATATGTACACGGCTAAAAACTTTTGAGTCAATAGCCTTATTCTATAATCTTTTAAATTATTTACAACTATGGAACAAAATCCTAATTTTCGAGCACTACTTGAGGGTGCTTACGCTCAGATTCCAACTCTAGCTGGCTACTTTGTTAAGTTCAGTGAATTGGTAACTCGCTTCAGTGAATTGGTTGCTGAACGTAGTGAAAAGACAATTGATGTAGAGGAGTTCATCAAAGCTAACTATCCCGATGCTAAGTATGAACCTAACTACAAACCGCAAGACACCGATGATGTATTTCTTGCATTCCGCATTGCCCCCAACAAACTCAAGTACATTAGCGCGATGAAGAAGAAGATTGAGGGTGTATTCAAGACTACAGTATGTGATACTGACGGTTGGGTTCCGTTCGCCATTTTCGGCCAGAAAATCACTCGTTCAGAATATGAGGCCATGGGGTTCCTCAACATTCGTGAAGTGGTTCGCTGCCTATTTGGTAAACGTATTGAGTTCCGTCAAGGGGATATCTCTAAACACGAGGCTCCCGTGCAAGTACGCGATCTTAAAATGGTAGGACGAGAGGATTTTATCTCTGCACCGACAACCACACGACTCACTACAGAAACGTTCAAACCAAAGCAAGGCAGCTATCTTGGTAACGAACTTGATAAGTATGCATACTTTCCACGCCCTAAGGATATGCCAGGATTAAAGGGATGGGATGCTGCAGTCAACTCTCTGGCAGTAAACCTTGCCCTTGAGGAACGATGGTATTATGACGATGCAGACAAACAAAATCGACCTATCTTGAAGAATTATCTCTCGTTTACCTTTCAGCGTCTTCAATATGAAGACAAATTGGAGAAAGAGGAAGCTGCTAAGAATAACAGACAACTACGACTCAAAATTCTCGAAAATCAGAAGTATGCAGTTTGGAATACTGGACTTGTAGACAATATCTATGATCCCATCTATGCCTATTTCATGCGCAACGATGGTCGTACACCCACAATCAAACAGCCTTGGGTATTTATGGGCTTCAATACAGCCAACTCTTCTCAGCAGAAAATTATGTCTAGCTTTCCTTATCGCCCAGAGCGAGCATCGTACTTCAATGATCCTCGCGAACTTCTTTACGATACTCGAGCTACAGAACCGACTCTAGACTGGGAGCATTTTTTGAAAGATAACATATCACGACTGCCCATAGGTTTCATCAAGAAAGGATATGCAGACAGTTTCCAATTTGTAGATGATCCTTCAGCACTGCCTAAGCAGAAGCGCGAAGAGTACTATCGCAGCATGGCTGATGCCATATATGCTGACGATGATTGGAAACAATTTGTTACTACTCGTTTTCGCAATGCTGTAACTGTGGCTCTGGCACGTGTAGCATGGAACTACAAGACTGCTATTCCAGTTTACTATCCTACCGCAAAAAAACTGCAATTACTCCTACCATTGGCACTCGAGGACAAAAAAAGAATTGATGTGGCATTGGTTTGTAATCATGTTTACAAGCCCGAAGAGGGAGTAAACAACTATGAAGGTCGTACTATCTTCACGTTGCAGATGGCATACAACAACGCTCGACTCATCACTCGCCCTGATAGCGACTGGCTCATGGCTAACATGGCAATAAACAAGTAACTATATAAACGCAAAAAGCATCGAAAGTGCATGCTGCCCCCAATGCTTTTTGCGTATTATATGAGGTATAAGTTCTTCGTCCTTAAAAGAATCTGTTTTTATCCGATTGCGTTTAACCCTGTTCAAGTATTTTCTTGTCTGTCAAGAAATCCAAGAGTCCGACAGTCAATACTCCGAGTTCGTCTTCCTTGCGGTGGATATCATCACCTACAATGACAATCTTACGGAAGTGGTCATTGATTGACAATAAAGGACGTCGCTCTTGCTGTTCCTTTTCTGGCGTAGGCATGTGAAAAGCCGACTGGATATACACTCTGTATGGAGGGCGGTTCACCACAAAGTCTACCTCCAACTGTTTTCTGACAAACTTACCGTTCTCATCCTTACCACCAAGTTCAACCAATCCTACGTCCACATTATATCCACGACTGCGAAGCTCATTATAGATAATGTTTTCCATAATATGCGTTTCTTCTTGCTGTCGATAGTTGAGAATGGCTGCACGAATGCCGATGTCTGCAAAATAATATTTCGTCTCGGTACCAATATAATTTTCTGCCTTTCACATCATAGTGTAAAGCTTCTTCTATCAAGAAAGAGTCTTTCAGATAGTATACTCTTTTGTATTCTTCGCACAGTGCCAGCAACTTTTCAAGCGCCTCCATACGTTCAGCCTTCATCGTCCCAGCATTATACAGCTCCTTATTATGGTGTATGAAGTGAAACATCAACTTCTCCTTAGGAGAGTACTTAGAAAGTTTTCTTTGCTCCTTCTCCATGAAGTTCATCACCTCATCAAACCCGATTTGCCACCTTTGATATTGCGTCATAATCCTTGCATCATCTTCTCGTACTCTTCTTTCCTCTTCTTCATAGACGACTCAAACATAATGAGATCCGCCCTACCTATAGTAGTATACATCAGATAATGAGGAACTGCCTTCGAAAAATCATATTTCAGCCCTTCCACGTCCTCATCAGCCTTGAGCTTTCTGTATAGCTCTGCCCTCTTCTCGAAATACATCGATAACGTGTTTACCTTACCTGTCAGCATCGGATCCATTGGTTCTAGATTATCCTTTTGGGCATTTTCCACAAGTGGTGTCATGATAAAAGACGTCCTTAGCATATGTGAAATAAAGGCCAGCCAGTTTCGGTGTATATCCTGCTGAGCAGCTTGGTTCAGTTGATTAAGTATACGTATATACAGAGTAGATGATTCCACAACATCCAATGGCAAATATGAAGAAGTCACTGCTGATGCGCCCATTTCCAAAAGTGCATTGGCAACAGTATTAACATCATTATAGCATGGAGCTGTGTTACACGCAGAGATAAACACCAATCTGGCGGAAATTCCTCGTATTGATATATCTTTGGGGTACACCTTTTCGTCACCCATGTAAATATAACTCTGATGATTTGATAAATCAGTCCCGCCGTGAGTATCAATAATCAATAAGTCTGGCTTATGCTGCTTAACAGCCTTCTCAAACTCGTCTAGGCTCTGACAAACAACAGTTTTAGCACCTAATGCCTGGGTACAGACATCCGCTTTGTCTTGCCATTCCTTAAACGCATCTTCCCTACAACCATACACCACAAGAGTTCTCGACAAAATATCCTCTGGTATCCTGTAAAAATTTGAAAACCTTGCTATGCCGTAATGGGTCAACATTCCGGAAGATGGCGTTTCTGGTATACGGCAAACATCGTGCGTAAAGCCAAGTGGTATTCCATTCACTTCCATCCACTCTATCGGGAGGTCTGTCATGGCCACTATCTGTGCAGGCATCTTTTCCAGCATCTTTGCCGTCTTAGAGGCCAACAGCTTTTTCGCCATCGTCTTTCCAACTTTGTGGATGGCTTTATTGTAAACCATGCGGTCCTTAGAATAGGCCAACTGCCCATTGTTCTTTGCACTCACAAACGACAATTCTGTATTGAGACTTTTACAGACCAAAGGTAACCGTAAATAGGGGGAAAAGCGGAATGAGCAATGCAAATTGGCCACAATGTCTAAAAAGTCCAGCCTACTAGCGTGGAAGAGTCTGATAAAGGTGTCTGTCTTTCGAAAATCATTCCCTACATTTTCTGCATTGACATCATAGCAGTAGTTGGGTGTCTGTTCCATTTCTACCACTTTGTCTATTAACTGAAGTTGTTTCTCGCTTTTAGCCATCATTTTGAACAAATCCCTAACATCCTTTGTTGTGTATGGTGCTGCAATTACAATTGGGGGATAGTTCTGATCTGAGAACCCCATAGTTTTGCCAGAAGCCGTACTAAAAGCATCTTGACATAATCTGTATAGCTGGCTTAAAATGTCAACGGCTTTTTCCTGCCTTTTCCATCCATACATGTCTGCCAAAGCCTCTTGCGTCTTTGCTTTCAGTATCTCTATTTCTTTGTGGCTAATGATATAAGAACCTATACCCCAGTTTCCCAAGGCAGATGCCAAGGTAAAGAAAGTGATGTTAGCAGGCTTAAAATATGGGAATTCAACACTACCACCGCAAAGAGGCACGCAAAGCGGAGCTTCAATATCTTTCATTAGCGGTTGTGAATACTCAAATAAGAAATCCCAAAATTCCTCAGCTGTTGTCACAACCGACGGCATGATAAACTTCTCCTTCTTTTCTTCGTCTATCCAGAAAAGACAATTCTTATTACACACCCTCGACAGGCTGATGTTCATCTCAATCAATTCCTCATCGTTATTGGTGCAGATTAGGAACACATTCAACCCATTAGAAAGCATCATGCTCAATGACGGTTCTTCTATAGAGTCATTAAATATGAAATCTACTTCTAATCCGCTTTTTGCACCAGATAACATCACCCTCTGCAAATAGTCACACCCTTGCAGATAATGATACACGTTATGAGGCAGACTCGTCAAATATTGAAGTAAGCTATGCTTCATACATAAGGGCGGAAGTGTAGCGATGGGATTAGGAAGCGTTCTCCTACCCAGTATCACAAAATAGTGAATAATGCCGTATGCCGGATCTATCAATTCCATATCTTTATGTCTATTACCGACTTCGGGGTAACGATATGATTGTTCAAACTCACTCGATTCATACTATGCCTTTATACGTTTTAACGCGAGTTCGGGATAAGAATTGCGTAAAAAATAGGGTAAAACGAGTAAAAATAGTTCGTTTCACCCTTTGCTAATTCATTGATTATTAGCAACTTTATAGTGAAACAAAAAACAAATTACTAATGATTAGCAAGGACAAAATTACTGAAATTTTCTGCATCGCAGACGACTTTTGCAAAGAACTTGAGAAAGAATTCGCAAAAAAGTACTTCCAGATAGTGATAATGCGCCCAAAAGGCACCGCAAGCGTATGATGTCTGATGCAGAAGTCATCACTATACTGATTTGTTTCCACTTTAATTCTTACCGCAATTTTAAGCACTATTATCTGTATTGTGTACGAACAGTGTGGAAGGATTTATTTCCTAAAACCTTTTCATACAATCGTTTTATAGAGGTTATGCCTCGTTATTTCGTTGCAATGACGATGTTCTTAAAATTAGCAGTGTTCGGTAAATGCACAGGTATTAGTTTTGTTGATAGTACGTGCATTCCTGTTATACACAACAAGCGCTTTTACAGCATGAAAGTTTTCAAGAATATTGCCACAAAGGGTAAAAGCACCATGGGGTGGTACATAGGCTTCAAGCTACACCTGCTATGCAACGAAAAAGGTGAAATAATAAACTTTAATCTTACGAAAGCCAACGTCGACGATCGCAATGAGAATGTTATGAATGCATTGACTGACAAGGTTTTTGGTAAGTTGTATGCAGATAAAGGTTATATTTCTCAGACTCTTTTTGGAAGACTTTGGGATAAAGGCGTTCATATTGTTACAGGACTTCGCTCAAACATGAAACAGAAACTCATGCCACTTTATGATAAGATTATGTTACGCAAGAGAAGTGTCATTGAATCTGTAAACGATATGCTCAAAAATGTAGCTTAAATTGTACATACTCGTCATCGGAGTTTGCATAATTTCATACAAAAATTAAATGTGCCGTTTGTAATCTCACGGCATAAGTTTTATACAATTATTTGTTTGTTTTGAGATTAAGACACAAAGAGAGAGAGCACTCACTGGTAGGCAAGTGCGCGGTTGCTACTTGGGCATTTTTATGTTTTATACTGCTGAGTAAGATTTTGAATTTTCATACACGTGCTCTTTCGTCACAAACTTTGCCACTCAGCAGTTGGGACCAGTTTCATTATCGGACTCGGGTTGTTTCAGTAAAAATCGGCCTGTAATTAACTCAGTCACCAGTTTTATATGAAGTAGGCTAATCTTCTTTTGAGAGCTTCACGCTATATCCAAGTTTCTGAAGTTCTTTCTTCAAATACTCCTTGCGCTTCTGCTCTTTCTTATTGGGTACATAGTTGTCACCCAATTCTTTGTAACGTCCACCTGTTGAAAGCACATAATGAATGCATTTGAGTAAGGAATGTCCTACTGTTATCAATGCTTTCTTACTCCCCTTGCGTGGAGCTAAGCGGTTGAAACGCTCCATAAAGAATGTTCCTTTGGCTCTTGAAACTGCCCATGCAGCCTCCACCAAAGTTTCTTTTACTTGCTTGTCACCGTGATTTGTCCTGCCGCTTTTCTTCTTATCTGCACTCTCGTTGTTCCCTGGACACATTCCTGCCCAAGAACACAGATGTGCGGATGTTGGAAAATTGGACATGTCAAGACCTATCTCTGCAACAAGATCCTCACATACGCGGTTTTGTATGCCCGGTATTTCGCACATGCGTTCAATTGCGTCATGATAAGAGGATAAAACGTCCTTTATACGTTTGTCAAAGTCTAGTATACCTTCTTTCAACGAAGCATTGCATTCGCGGATCTTGCCCAGCATGTAAACCTTATGTTCATCTAAACAACCAGTACATGCTTCCAACATTTCTTCTTTTGTATGCTGGCAACGGCCATGGCGAACGCTTTCTATTTCGGATAACGTAATCTGTTTGCCATCACATAGCATATCTATCAGTTTGACTGCCGTCGCACCGCTTGTATCACTCAAAACGCTTGATAATTTAATGTTGCCATCTTCAAGAATACGAATGATACGGTTCTTATTGGCCGATACAGATTGTATCAGTTTGCGACGATAGCGTGTAAGGTCACGCAGTTCGCGTTGCGCTTTGGGAGGAATAAAACTGGGCTTGAGCAATCCTGCCATCAGTAACTGGCATATCCACTCACTATCATTCTTGTCTGTCTTGTGCCCTGGAACATTCTTTATGTGACGAGCATTAACAATCCAGATGTGTGGTATGAAGCCTTCAAACACATTGTATATCGGTTTCCAATATACGCCTGTACTTTCCATGGCCACGTGAGTGATATCCAATGATACCAACCATTCTCTCAATTGTGTCAAAGATCTCGTGAAAGTGTCAAAGCTACGAGTTTCCTTACAGATGCCCTCGCCTTGTACTGTCGCAACCACAACTTTCTTGTGGATGTCCATGCCGCAGTCTCGCGACAGAACCTGAGTGAACTGAACTACTGACATAACTGCATAAATTAGGAGATGAACTATTCTTCTGCAAATATACAGGGATGGCAACCCTTTTCATTCACTTGGGCGACTTTATTAAATTGCCATGAGGGTTTCATTATGAATATTTTGGCTGCAATGGGGGCGTATTGCTTTTTTTCTACCAAGCCTCATGTCAACTTTGACTATGAGATTCCCCCATCTGACGGGCAACTTGTAATTTGGCAATAAAATAAACTTACATAATTTTGACAGGTGACCATTTTATGGCCACCCTTTGTAGGTTGGATGTTTTTTTTGCTCTTAACTTTTTAGAATATTATCTCGAACTCGCGTTAATAGCGCAGAATTATGGAAAATAAAAGCCAAAGAGCAGTTTATGCTGCTCTTTGGCTTTCTGCTGAATGAAACTATAGCCTTTTATTATGTACTTCTCGTAGATTGTTTAGTAATTCTAAGACAGGTGCTGTTTTCGACTCATTATTCGGAATTATTGGTTCGTCATCCCACTCTAAAGCATTGCGAGTATTATCATGAATAGAAACCCTCCAAGCATCTGTTATTGTTACAGACTTCACTTCTATAGCTTCATCAAAGTTGTAGGGCCCAACTATCTGATCGTTATCATCCATAGCCAATGCCATCAAACGACATTTTCCAAATCGAGGAAGCATTTTCTCAAAATTATCAATATTGGATGTATTACTAGGAGTCATTGTATGTTTACGACACATGACTACCATATATCTTCCTTCCTTAATATCTGCATATGGTATCTCAGGTGCCAAACACACCCGATACCAGGTAGGGTGATTTTTGTTGATGCCTTTTATTATCTGTATTTCTATGCCAAGTTTTCCCTCTGTCTGTCGCTCTTTCCACTCCTTAACAATATTCTTTCCATCCTGTACGTTTCTAAAAAGTAAAGCTAATATTGGCGGTTCTCGTAACCACTTATCAAAAATAAATCCCACGCCTGACCATTTAGCCCCCTCCCACCACTGCATATTAGATGAGATTGTGTAAACAGACATATTTTGCTGAGATGATATGTGTTTCCTGTTTTTAATCTTAACTCTTTCTGTACATGCAATAAGGCATGGATAAATTTTGTCATCAGCTTTCTGCCATTGTCTGATAGAATACTTGAATTTGTCACCCAGTACAGAGTAAACTGACAGATACAATAACATCAGAGACGAAACACGATCCATTATTTTTTCTTTCTCATGGCGGTCTTTGATAAGCTCTTCTACATCCTCCTGAAATACGGTGTCCTGCACAAAAAAGTATGCCATGAAGTAAGAAAAACATTCCCAGTATTCTTTGTCTAAAAGCAAGGCATGATTAACCTGAAATATGTATTCTGCATTTGATGAGCCTTGTCTCATCGATGGCGCATCTTCAGTCTCTTCCACGATCACTTTTATTTCAGGAGTCAATATAACAAGATCTATATCCGCGAAAGTTGCCAAGAGAGTTTCCACAGACGCCAAAAACGTTTCAGCAACAAGTTGGTTCTGAACGGAGTTTTTATAATGCACAGTAAACTTGCAATTATGAACTATTGTGCTTAAATTTTCACTACCTTCATCAGCTATGTTAAGATTACAGATGAATTGCTCATGAATAGGTTGCTTCAATAGATTGTCGTGCCAATTATCACCTACTGTTTCTTTCAACTGGTCATCTACTTCTTCCGGATAACCCAGAGCAAACTTGAGATAGTTAGCAGATAGAGGCATATCGCACCTTGAGAATATGGCTGGCAAAATAGCTATTTGGGGATTACTTATGTCAGCAGTAGCCAAATGGCAGGCCCAACCACCATCTTCAAGAAGATCTCTTTCTATGAACTCCTTTGTCATGTATTCCTCGCCATTGTGGGCAATTACATAAAGTAGTTCCCGCCAATTTAGATACATGACAAGGCGGCCAAGCATCAGTTCTATCTCACACAACTTTGACAATATTGTAATAAGCAGGTGGTTGATAGTTCCTTTAGAATAAAACTCTCTAACAAGTACCGATGCAGCCTTTATATAATAGGCCTCCGCACTATATGGCAGTTCCTGATAGTAAAGCGCAACCCCCATAAACCCACAAGACTTGACATACTCAGACTCATAGCCATCCTTTACAAACGAACGTACACAATGTCCTAAATGCTTAATAGCTGGCAAATAGCTTTTCTTCTCCATCAACGACTGAGCACGACGATAATGAATCATGGCGCCCTGTACCTCCGATTCTCTGGTTGCTGTAATATCTGCCAACTTGTCTACCAGATTCTCAAAGGCAGAATTATTGGTAATCATACGACCAAGTATGTCAACTATCTGAGATTGGGCATTAAAGCCAATTTCTGGATGATTGGCACTCTCTTCAATTAAATCCGTAAGCATTATTATTTCTTCGGACGGATCGTTTTCCTGCCTAATATGTTGTATTATGCGGTGTTCCGAGAAATATATGTCAAGAAAGAGCTGAGAGGTTGGAGACAAATCTTTTCGTTGCCTGAACGATTCTATATACTCAACCTCTGACAAGAAACGTTCGGGGGCAAACAGTCCAACCCCTGCTGCATTTTCTAAATTGGTAAGAATATTGGTCAAGTTTTCTATTGTATGTATAGAAGGATGCTTGTCTGTATATTCTTTAAGATTTAAATAATCATCATAGGTGCTTTCTACATCATAAAACCAAAAGAATGATGTCCATGCATGGCAATATATAATATTGAAAGTCTGGATTGATGAACCATGAACTTTTGCTTCTCTCAATGCACGATTAAAGCGACCTTCAGTTTCCTGACGGGGGCGCTCCAGTCCGCGACTTAACAAACATGCATCTATCAAATCATCCACATAATCTGTATCGAATTGGGCTATTTCACGAGTTAAGAAGCCATTTTCTAATGTTTGAAGTTCTTCCCCTCGCCGTTTGTCATTTGGACCAACAATTACAGTTTTCTTTCGATACTCATCTGAAAAGTTCAACTTTTCAACAGCAACATCCATGCATCCTTGCTCAAAAACGGCGAACAAACACCAAGAACCATCAAAGATACTAACCGCGATACCATACTTCCTTGTCAACTCATCCTCCTTGGATAGACGAGTACTTGACTTTATCTTTTGGTTGGTGAAAAACAGTAGTTTTGTATAACCTCTTCCCGTTTCTACTACCTTCTTTATGTCGCCTTCTACCTTGGATTGCCAGGCTTTTTGTACACTGATTGCAATTGCCCAACGCTGGTCACCAGTACAGCCATCTGAAACCCACCATTTATCTGATATTGCTTTGTCAACAGGATAAGTCTCACCATCTACCTTGCCATCACCGCCACCATCAGGCCCAGTCTGCGGTTTAATGTTTGGTGTTATAAGACGTGATGCTGCAACAAGAATAAAGTTTTCGAATTCAGACTGTTTCTTGTCTTGAGAAAGTTGCTGAAGTTTCAAATCAAAAACCTCTTTTGTTAGCTTTGTCTCATACTCAATTATTGTGTCTGAGAAAAGGTTACTTCTCAGACGACGATAATAAGAAAAGATTTCCTGTCTTGCGGTTTGAAGTTCTTCCTCATTATCGGTCTCAACTGGCTTAACGTTTTCCTGTTTTGACATTTATTCGCTTTTTGTTTTTTTAGTTGCTCTCACAATAGAGAGAATAATTTGTAATATCTTATTTTACTCACCCTTAACGAGGATTAGAATTTACATCCATTATCTACATGGAAGATCTTAATACCATTTATTTTATCGAAATTATATAATCTTCTGTATCAACATCTGAGTATTTGCATAGAAAGGGATATCCGTCTTGCCAAGGATAGTTGCTGGAAGGGTAGCCATTTCTGCAAGATTATCCATTGGAACCAATACATTTTTTGCACCGTTCTCAGAGAGCATTGATACATGGTCATTGAAATTCAAAGCACGTTCAATAGCGCCTCCAATACTGATATTACCGATGACACCAAGACCTGATTTCAAGTTACGCCCGAACACAGAAGAGACGATAGCCGCAAAGACTGCGCCACCGATTCCCTTATGAACGCTTACCCCCAACAAGACGGTCACTTGAACAGTTACATCAAGATGCATCAAAGAATGTTGTTGGGACAGAATAGCCCTTTCATTCGCACGGATATAGTTATATGTGTTCTTTATATCCTCCTTGGCTTCTGTTGAACTACTACCCGTCATCGTAAGCTTGCCGTTGCCTGGCATAGTAATGACCTCTATCTTTACGAGAGACACCTTGTCACCGTCGCTCGTAGCTGTGTAACAGGTGCCAGACTGAAGCGGAGCATCCTCTATCAGATTCGTTCCGCGTTCTTCTGGGACAGAAACAAAATACTCTTCCTGTGTTTCCTTGTCTATATATGAGAAATTCGTGTCCCAAAACTCCATGCCGCCAATGCGTTTCAATTGCTCTTTCACGCGCCGACGCATTTCTACTGCCCATACCAGATACTTGCGTACATCATCTTTTGTGAAGTTTCCATCTGGATGCATCAACTTAATCAGTCCAGAAACCGTCTTACGTACAGGCTTCGTATCCCGCTGCTTCATCTGTGCGCCAAGTGTGAAATACTTGTCGATGGCATCTGTATAGGTCATTTTCCGCTGAGAATGAAGGAACTCACTGAAGAAATCGGTGCTAAAGCCGAAATGATTAGTGAAGTTTGAGGGAGCAAACTTCATAACCTCCCATCCTGGTAGGAAGAAACCAATACGATCCAAAAAAGCGGTGTCGTTACATATCTTATCCGAGAAAGGAGAGAATAAATGTGATGTCTGTAAAACCGTTTCGACAGGCTGATTGATATTGCCATTCAAGATGATGGACGCATTGGCTGCTTTTTCTCCAGCCTTTCCTGCTCTGGAGAAACTACCACTTTCCATATAATCCTTCATCAGAGGAACCACCTCCTTATCTTTGAACAATTCGTCCGTTGACTCGTCAAAGCAAATAGCATCCCATCTACCGACTGCTCCGATTTGACCACTAGAGTTATTGACAAAAAGGGATGCAGCCGTTCCCTGACCACCACTAACAAGCATAGAGTATGGTGAAAGTTCCTTAAAAACAAAGGATTTGCCCGAAAAACGTGGACCAAGTTCCGCCATATTGAAATTCGACTCAACCAATGGAATGAATCGTGACAGCAACAACATCTTCATTCGGTCTGTCATCCCTTCTGATTCAGGTTCATAACCTCCACTACGAAGAAGTACGTCAAGCCATTCCTCATTATTGAACAAACTACGGGCTTTAGCAATCCTTTCCTCCTCAAAACTGGAAAGCTGGATGGGGCGTACCTTGCTGACCACAAAGGGGAATATCTTTTTCCCAATCATCTGGGTTGAATCATAATCCATGTCAATGATTGCCCATATTCCGCCAGTCATCATCTTCTCATGTTGGCTGATAATCTCTTCAGATATATTGGCGTCTCGAATAGCCAGATTTGATAACTCTGCCCAATACTTATCTTTTGAGGGAGGAGTCAAGGCGAACACTTATCTTATCAATGATTTTATAGGTTCCCTGTTCTCGTATCTTTACCTGAACAAGAGTCGCTTCGTCTGGATTCACATAGTGATCACGCAACACACGTTTCACATTCTCTATACCTTCTTGAATCTTTTCCTCGTCATCCGTACTGCACGAATTAGCAAGAAGATACTCCAAAACAAAGACAGGTACGTTGGCACCACCTTTAACAGAACGCACCACATCTTTACGGACTACATACCCCTTGAACTGGTCTAACAATTTAGAATCAAGCTCTATCATATTTATTACACGTTAATCGTTACAAAAGGTCATCAAGGTCTCTTGATGCCGATTTTATGATACTACAACTATCTATCTGAACCGAGGTTTCTTTATCCACGAGAACAACTTTGTCAATGCCTAGTGTCATCTCAAACTCTGCATGGATTGTTTCACTTGGCTTCATTGAGTAAATCTGATTGCCAGATACCATTTTGTTCCCTGCATACAACAGAAGTTTGACCTTGCGCTCATTGCGGAATAAATCTGACTCACAGCCCTCGGCAAGTAATTTCACCGTGAAAAAGTTTCCCGTCACGGATTTCAGTTCCTTCTTGTTGGAAATCATCACTCCCAGTGCCATGTTGTTAGTCTCAATATTCAACTCATAGGCAGGAATAATACATTCCTGCGGCGTGAAACCACCATGCGAATAACCATACCTGCCTGTTGTATTAAACGGTTTGTCTGTCTTGGCATAATACTGATAGTTACTATTGAAATAACGACCAGCCTTTTCTATCAGATTCGCGGCATTCAGAGGCTCTTCTGTTAACACATAGCGTTCTTCGATTTTCTGGACGTTCCCTTCTGGACGGGGTTCTTTATCTGCTTCGTCCAATATACCTGTAAGAACAAAACCATGATCAGTGGTAAGCACTATCTTATTATATCCGAGTCGGAACAGATGGGCAATCTTCTCTCTCAGTTCTGGCTCGTAGTTCGTAATATCCTTTAATGCACCCATCTGTTTTTTCTCACCTACTTCGTCAATATCTCCATAGTTTAGCACGAGACGCTGAGCAATAACGCCGTCATTCAACATATTCAGTGGCATAATGACCACATCATCATAAATCGACTTCAAAGTATTGAATCTGGTCTGAGCATTCATCGTAGGCTCACTGCATCCATACAAGGCACTCATGCCGTTTTCGGTCACAGAGGGTAGAACCGACAGAGCCGTTTTCCTATCAATCTTCACATTCTTGTCGGCAATGTCTTTGACAACAGCTTCTGCAATTTCAATGCGCAGTCCATCACAGACTATTACCGCAGTACGTTTATCACCAGAAAGAGCATTGGTTACAATATCCTTCTGCGTTGAGATATAATTGTCTTTTATCTCGAACCAGCACGTCAACAGTTCATTGTTTAAGATGGTATAGTGTTCTTGTAGCGGACGCAAGGTAGCAGGATCGTTTAGCCAATCCGTATAGATACGACGCATAGCAGTATCGAGGGCAGCAAAATGTTGCCTGTAATATGTTGCGATATCTTGATAGGTGGAAATAGGGCCAAGTCCTTCAACCTTAAATGTGCAAAGAAGCCAAACACTCTGCAACCACTGAGGCTTGAATGCTTTTGCTTTTCTGTCTTGTGCTCGCTGTTTAAGGATTTTTGTCAACTCAGTCGTGTTCTGATGCATCTTCATTGCATTGCTAAGCATCAGTATCAACTGACGGTCAAGTGCTGCAAATGGATGGTTAGGATGTGCCTTCAGTGGATTAATGTCTGTGGGAAGTGCATAGCTATCAGCATACTTGCGCAATGTATCGATTTTCTCCGTACTGTCTGCCCATTGGTAATAGACTTCCAGCAGAAGCCCCTCAATCGAGTTGTCTGCCAATGACTGCAAGATGACATTTACGACCTCTTGAGCCAATGCTTCGGCAGACTGTTCCATTTGAGGTTTATCGATAAGGCGATACACTTCACTTCTGAACACATTCCAAACCGTTTCATCCATCTTCTGACGGGTTGCGGCTAGTGCATGAAGGAAGTCAAGCAGCCAGTCCTCCAAACGCAGTGGTTCAGTAATGCCATCGGCCACCGACTGCCACCAGTTCTTGTTTTTTCCTTCGCTTAGTTTTGCGGCAAGTAACAGTTGGTCTTTAGTCAGATGTGTATTTTTGTCTGTAGCATCAAACAACTTCTGCTTAATGTACACCTCCATATCATCCAATACCAACAACCCTCCAGTTTGAACGTATTCTTGCAAAAAGGTCAGTTGTGCAGCCTTTTTCTTGGCATAGAATAGTATTGGCTCTCCGCATACTCAGACTCAGCAAGATATTTTGCCTCTATCTCGCTGTACTCATTGCTGATGGAGATCTGCCTGATGTCTTCTGGAAGATATTTCAGCAGGAAGCCACCCTCACCATTGGCATCTGTAACCACTACGTAGCGATGCTCTGCCAATATACGCTCTATGTCTTCTTTAAACCAAATTCCTATCATAGAATTATCTCTTTAACCGAATATCATGGTTGGAGTCAGCTTCTCCTGTTGTATCTCCGTGCCAATTGATTTCTCTCAGATGCTTTCCCCGATGGTTTAGTAACTCAAAATGGAAATCTTCCTTTTCAAAATCAATGCTTAGATAGCAATTGTCTTCTTTGAAATGGATGGAACGAAAAATCAGCCTCTGATGACTATCATCTTGATTAAGTTTCGTTTTATTTTCATCAACGATCCAGTCATTCATTTCAGCTAAAATCTTACCATGCTGACGGAGATAAGAGATCTTTTCTCCTGTTGTTCCAGATTTTCTATCTGCAGCATGTCCGATTTTCTTGCAATACGCTTCCATCATTTCATGGTTCCACATAGGTTCTTCTGTCGCTTTATGTTGTCTACTTTCACTACATGGCACCAAATAATCTATGCTAACATTACTTTGGTCATATAGGTTGTGAACCTTACATGTTTGCTCACTCTTCCCATTTATCTTTATTGTGCCAGAAATTGTTGCATTTTCATTATTCCCATCGAATGTAAAACTGACGACACTTGCACCCAGTTCATACGCTTTTCCTATGCATGAAGATTCTTCATTTGCTCCATTTGTTACTTTGGTTGTGGAGTCATCATACCCTGCATTTTGTATGTGTGAATCCAATATTGCTAACAAAAGTTGCCTCTTGTCCGCAGACAATTGGGTATTGTCTGGGATGTAACAATTGGAAAGGACATAACCACATAGTTCTCTCTTCTTGAAATCATGAGGAACACCTATTTTGGCAATACCATAGGTGTTGGAAAGATGCGTCATCAATTCATACCATCTTTCCACTTTCGGCCATTGGGATGTCAGGGTTCCAGTACCCTTCATTGACCAATCATTCAAATACAAGAGCGCCATAGTTATTCTCCCTTCGTTAATGTCCTCAAAGATTCCTCCCATTCGTCAAAGAAACCGACAGGCCAATCTTCCATTGAACCATCATCATGGATTTGTATATGTTTAGTATGGTGAAGCAATGGGTTCTCTTTGTCTGCATATACAAAATGGACTTCTACATTATTCTCATCTATCTGCTGGTTCTTAACCGCGATTCTTACTCCGTTGAGCAAATGATCGCTGTGTGTCTCAATGATAATCTGAATACCATTCTCTGCGGCTATAGATAGCAATTCTCCTATTCTTGTCTGAGCCTTTGGATGTATATGGGCTTCTGGATTTTCGATTACAACAAGAGAATTCTTTGGAGCAGTCATCAAGGCGACAACAATTGGAAGAACAGAACTATTACCGAAAGGCATATTAAAGGGAGAGACTTCTGTGTTGATACCATTAACGTTTACGGAATATGTCATCTTTACATGCTCTTTGTCTTGTTCTGTTACTTTAATAGCTTGATTAAAATCCATGATATAGCTCATCCATGCAGAAACATTAGAATAAACCCTCATGTCACCAGATTTGTCAAATTCTGATATTTGAATTTTTTCATCTTCACTTAATGCTTGATAAAGTCGAGAGGCTGCCATTATTCCATATTTGCCACCAATTCTTCCATCTGCTGCATCAGAAGAGATGTTGCTATTATGCACTTCTCCTGGTCTGACTCTATCAGGAGCTAAGTAAACCAAGTCTTTTGAGAAAAGAGCACAATTACTTTCGAATTCAGATAAATTATCAGACACTTTAGTTTTACAAGTATCTTCATCCTTGACGGCATCAACTATGGTAACATCAAGTGCGTCATCGATAGTGTCGTCTTCTATAGAGATAGTAATATCCGTATCCTCACTCTCAAAATACCTTATTGCATCAGCACTTTTTAGATAAACAAGACTACCACGCAACTGTACTTTTTCACTCAACAGCGTACGTTTGTCCAGATCACTCTGTCGCAGTAGCATCAATGCTTGGATAAGCGTTGATTTACCTGCGCCATTGGCACCTGATACTATTGTCAGGTTCCCTAATGCAAAGCTTTGTTCCTCAAAGCATTTGAAGTTCTTTAATGTGAGATACGATAACATATTCTATTTGTTTAATTTGTTTGACATATATTTGATTTGTTCTGATAATAAATTGTATGAAGAACTATACAATTTATATGGCCTTTTTCCCCAAAGTCTCTTTGATTTCTTGATAAGTATATCAAGTGAATCATTATTGTCAACTTTTACAACACCATTCATGATTAAAAGGATTATGACTGTCTTGAGCGACTGACTTTTCCATGAGAAGACCTTTTTACATGCCTCATACTGCAAGAACGAAAGTCTTTCTATCATTGCATGCTCATCAATCCCTACAGAACAATAGTCTTCTAACTGAGGTATAAGTATGGAATCAATTTTTGTACTACCAGAGACAGAGATTTTAGATGTATAATAATCTGCATCATTTCTAATTTTCCATAACAACGGGAGACGTACTATTTGTCTTCGATTCTGCTTTATGTTCGGATATGATAGAATTATATCGTCAACAATCCTTTCAAGATTGTTATACCCATTGGGAAAAACAAATTTGGCTACTGCCCATAAATCGCTACTTCCCTCTGTAACACTTCCCATCTCATAGATACGATATCTATCACTCTGCGTAACTCCCGGGTTAAGAACAGTAACGAAAAATTCCGTATTAAGGAGCTTTCTTTTCAGCATTAGAGGAAGTTCTTCAAATCGTTTATATTTCTTAAACTCCCCAAGTGCTTCTTCGCTCAAAGTAAGAGAGCCAGTAATATATTCGTAAATACACTTCAGTTGACGCTCCCCGGTTATAATATACCAGTTCTTCTCGCTTCCATCAAACATCAGTTCAGGAACTTGGAAACCAGAAAGCATCTGATATATGAACATGCTCTTTAGTCCAATATCCCATCTGGAGTTTGAACCATAGGTATGACCAACAAACCTCAATGAATCCTTATCTAACATGTTAAGGATCTGTTCACATATGAGTATTTGCTTCCTAAAAGTATATTTCTCGTTTACTATCATAATCACTCTAAATTTTACCAGTCTGCATTCAAATATTTCTTCAGCTGTCCGGCATTGAGAACTTCGTAGCTGAACATCTTGCGCTTCTGTAGTGGTGCAATATTCTTGCCAACACCATCATCGAGTTTCGGGTCATAGCCGCTGGCAAGCAGGTCATCCACTTTCTGACAGAACTCCTGCAACTCAGTCAGTGTGGCACGAAGTTCCTGTGCCTCCATGCGTCCCTCAGTGTTGCTGGTATCAATGGAGCTGAGACGGTCACGAAGGGCAGCCTCACGATTGGCGACATAGATTGAGCGGACACGATACAAAGCATCACGGTTCCATTTATAGATGCTGACATAAAGCTCTATGGCATGATGGGACCCACTACTGAGGTGCCAGATGAACGGAGTCCTTGGCAGATACATGAAGAGGTTCAGGTGGTCACTGAGTTGCTGGAAGAATCGCTCTTGTAGATATTTCTCCAAACCGCAACCCAACAACAGGCATACCTGAGAGAACTGTGCAGCCGAGTAACCACGCTCCATCATTTCCTTTTCTATACGGATAGCAAGGCGTTCCTCACCAAGTCGGTCACCTAATGGAATTGTTGACCCCAGAGTCATATTTGCTGTTATTCTTCTTCGCCATGAATACGCTTAATTCTTACAAGTTCTGTATAATCCACCTTTAAAGCTTCGGCAATCTTGCTCAACATGTCCAAAGACGGCTGGGAAGAATTGGTACACCACTTGCTAACCGTGGCGGCATTGACACCAAGCTGCTCTGCGAGCCATTTATTGGTCCGCTTCTTCTCTGCCAACATCACCTTAATCCGATTTAAATCTTTATTTTCTTCCATTATATATGGTTTTAATGGTACAAAAATACCAAAAATAATACATATACACATCAATAATTTATAAAATTAATAATTTATAACGTCAAAAATTGAAAATAATTCATTTTTAAGCCCTATTGTAGGTTGCATATGACAATTACTTGTGTTTTTTATGGAACTATTCACCAAAATCACTTATGATATCGCACAAACACTTTGCTTTTGTGGTTTAGAAAGATTAAAAGAACGTTAAATTTACTCTTTTACATGTCCTCCAGAATCCACGTCAGCAGCTTTCTACCGTTTAGATTGTAAATTGTTGATATAAAGCAATTTGCAAATACTATAGATGCAACTCTTTGAAATCCATATACGCCCTCAACCCACAGGGCATAGGCATCAAAGGAAAGCCCTTCGAGGAATATACACAATCCCAATGCACGCTCTACATACCCAAGGGATCCATGGACAAATACAAGCGTGGGGAGGAGTGGAATGCCTTCACCCACATCGTGGAGTTCTCCCCAACGGGCATAAACGGAGTACACGCTGCCGCTGAACGCCGAGAGGTGGAGCGCTATGATACCAGCGGCAGACACCTGACCTCCCCCACCAAGGGCCTCAACATTGTGCGCTTCAACGATGGCACCACGAGGAAGGTGATGAAATAATTTTTCAAACTCCAACACTCTATTTGAAGGGAGCTGACCAAAGCTCCGATTATAAACAAAACTCGTTGCTCGTCCCTGAGTAGGAACGTGCAACGAGTTTCTTTGTAAAATATCTTGCAAGCAAAAAGTTTGATTTCTGCCAGCACCCGAAAAGTAGGGTGTTCAAAATCCAGAAAAATCTCTGCGCGGTTTTAAGCCAAATAACACGAGTTCGGGATAAGAAACGCAAAAATAAATAAGGTAAACGAGCAAAAAAAGTTCGTTTACCCTATTTATTTTTGCGTTTCTTATCCCGAACTCGCGTATAGAGATGCAAAGGTTATGGATAGCACTTGAAATCTGCTTAGAACGACCAACCGAAGCCTATGTACGGAAAGAAAGCAGCCTTGTTGAGTCCGTACTTGTCGCCAAAGTTGAACGACGGCGATACGCCAACACGAAACATAAATCCGTTGGGGCGCTGATAGCGGTAGCCGATATCGCCGAAGAAGAAATAACCGAATTGAGTTTTTGATGAAGTGTAAAAATCAATTTTAGGGGAAGTTTCGTCTGTATTCTCCCCACCTGGATACCCCCCTGTATCTTTTACGTATGTTTCCTTTACTTGATATACACCAAGACTCGCACCAAACCCCAGCTCCAATTTGCTATTCTTCTTTCCGAGCAGATAGTTTAGCTCCAACGGGACACCAACACCATTGATTTTCTGGTCGAACAAACCTGAATTGTTTCCATAGCCATAGCCAATGCCTACGCGGTAGCCTAAACCAGAGTTTCCTTCAAATCTACTGTCGTAGTTGACGCCCACAACATTTTGGGCACCAAGTAATTCTACAGACAGGTTACGTGTCTTCTGTTGTGCCATTACTGCCGAAAAATAGCATAATGCAAATAATGATAATAAAACCTTTTTCATGTGGTGTTATGATTAAATTATGTCCAAGGACAAGTTGCCTGAAAACTTGTTATTATGCTGCAAAAGTACAATCATTCATTTTTATACACAACGTCTCCTTATGCTAAACTGCCAAAATGTGTGGCGAAGCAGTAATAAGTAGGTATTCAAAATTAGTTTATATAATCATGTTCAGAATTAGTCGATATGCCTTGGCGCATTCTTTCGCCCAGAAACATAGGTTTCATCGGTCACGTAGCCCGCTACGCTCCCTCTTCAACCTATGTTTCTGAACGAAATACTGCACCAATTCATATCAACTAATTTTGAACACCTACTTATATTCTTTTGAAGCAATTATAGGTATTCCTCTTTTTATAATAATCCTATCAACTCTTACAGATAAGTAACAAAGATGATGAAGTTTATTTTGTCACTATTCTCTGTTCTTTTATCGCCCCAGCCCTTTTTCTTTCTTTTGTGGCGACTCCTTAAAATTGACTCTGCTATCCATTTTTTCATTTAAAATAATTTGTATTTTCTATGCTTATTCATATCTTTGCAGTACGAGAACCCGCCAAGCCTCTCAACGATGCTCAAATGTGCGGGTCGTTTTTTTTATAGACGTATGGCTACAAAGAACTCATTTACGAAAATGTACTCATCACCAAGTGATTTGGTGCAGTTACTTCAATCACGAGGGCTGGTAATATCCGATAGAGAAAAAGCAAAGCATTATCTTTCACATATCGGATATTATCGCTTGTCTGCTTATTCGTATCCTATGCTTTCTTTTCCGATCAAGCAAGGAGTTTCTTTCGATAAAGTCATGATGCTATACCACTTTGACAAGAATCTTCGATTACATTGCTATTCAACGAGATAGAGAAAATTCACATGGGCATTTTTTCTACCATTAAGAGCGAAAACATTAATAAATATGATGTTTAAGATATTGAATGTTTTATCGTGCAAAACGGAAAAATCGAGCTCGCCTAAATAGCTAAACTTGAGCAGATGATGTCAAAGAAAAAAGCTAAACGACCGATAGTTCGTTTTGCCATAAAACTTTACACTCTTCAAATAACATACACACTACCATTATTATATGAATAACTTCATTGCTTCACAACTACTCACCGACGCTGAGTGGACAAGATATGTAGCTCAACCTGAGCAATTCACGTTTGACAAGACAGAACTTTCTGCCGCACAACAACTTCGCCCTCTGATACTGAAAGGTATGGAGGAGGAGACGACTGAGATAGATCAGATTATCAACAACCCCGAAACACCTAACTTTCAGAATACGATTGTTGCATTATCGAATAGTGGAGAGTCATTAGAACGCGCCACTGCTGTTATGTATAATCTACTGAGCGCCGAGACGGACGATGAGTTGGACGAATTGGCGAACGACATGGCTGCCCCCTTGTCGGAACACGGTAACAACATCATGCTCAATCCTCAACTATTTGAGCGCGTTAAGCAGGTGTACGACCATGAGCGAGACTCGTTACAAGGGGAAGACCTCATGCTGCTGAACAAGACGTACGAGGGTTTCGAACGTTCGGGAGCTACACTGAGCGATGAGAAGAAAGCAAAGTTTCGCGACATCACACGCGAACTCTCTGAATGCACACTGAAATTTTCGCAAAACTTGCTCAAAGAGACGAATGCTTTTGAACTACATCTGACAGACGAAGCCGACTTACAAGGCATTCCCGACATTCATCGCCAAGCAGCACACCATGAGGCCGAAACACGTGGCAAGGAGGGTTGGATATTTACACTTCACGCACCGAGCTACGGCCCATTTATGATGTATGCCGATAAGCGTGAGTTGCGCGAGAAGATGTATCGTGCCTACAATAGCCGATGTACAAAGGACAATGAGTTCAACAACTTCGGTATCGTGAGCCGCATTGTCAACCTACGTCGCGAAGTAGCACAACTATTGGGCTACACCAACTTTGCTGACTATGCATTGAGACGCCGCATGGCGATGAAGGCTGAAAACGTATACCAACTGCTCAACAACTTAATCGATAGCTACTTGCCTAAGGCGAAAGAAGAGGTGAATGAGGTGGAACTTAGAGCACAAGCCGCTGAAGGGACTGACTTCGTGATGCAGCCTTGGGACTTCTCTTACTATAGCCAGAAGTTGAAGCAGGAGTTGTACGACTACGACCCCGATATGCTGCGCCCTTACTTTGAACTTTCAAGGGTGAAGAAGGGGGTATTAGGCTTGGCCACAAAACTTTACGGCATCACGTTTAAAGAGAACACACAGTTGCCCGTTTACCACAAAGACGTGGTAGCTTATGACGTATACGACAAGGACGGCAGCTACTTGGCTATTCTACTGCTCGACTTCTTCCCACGTGAGAGCAAAAAGGGCGGAGCGTGGATGACGAACTATCGCGAGGAGCACTGCGACGCTCCTACCACCACAGCCGTAACGGCTGCTAATTCGCTGCGCCCCATAGTAAGCGTCACTACGAACTTTACGAAACCTACTGCTGATACGCCCGCACTCTTGACACTGGGCGAAGTCGAAACGTTCTTACACGAATTTGGTCACGCTTTGCATGGCATCTTTGCCATGACTCATTATGCGGCACTGAGTGGAACAAACGTATTTTGGGATTTTGTTGAACTCCCCTCACAATTTATGGAGAACTATGCAACAGAACCAGATTTTTTGGGTACATTTGCCCAACACTACCAAACGGGCGAGCCTTTGCCTGAAAGCTACATTGAGCGCATTCGCAAGTGTCATAATTATCAAGCCGCTTACGCTTGTATGCGACAGGTTTCGTTCGGACTGCTCGACATGGCTTTCTATACGCTGTGCGACCCATTCACGGGAGACGTTAAAGCATTCGAAGACGAGGCTTGGAAACGTGTACAATTGCTCCGCCCTGTACCAACCTCATGCATGACGGTACAGTTTGGCCACATCATGTCTGGCGGATATGCCGCAGGGTACTATAGCTACAAGTGGGCCGAAGTGCTCGATGCTGATGCTTTCTCATTGTTCAAAGAAAAAGGCATTTTCAATCAAGAGGTAGCAGAAAGTTTCCGACAGAACGTTCTCTCACAAGGTGGCACTGACAATCCCATGACGCTCTACAAGCGCTTCCGTGGCCAAGAGCCTACAATCGATGCACTGCTCAAACGTGACGGCATTCAGTAAATGTGCAAATGCTTAGTTAATGTGCAAACGTGAGAATGCGAGAATATTTGACTGATGCACTAATTAAAAAAAATGTCTATAAAAGCAGCGATTGGGGGGTAGGCCTTTGGCCCGCGGTGTATGTAACAAAATATATCGCAGACGAAAGGCTTACCCTAACTACCTAACTGCAACAAAAAATAATTAATATAATATATATATATGACCAAAGCCGAACTCCTCGACCGTCGCTACTTGCGCATGGCACGCATTTGGGCAGAAAATTCATATTGCACACGCCGACAGGTGGGGGCACTCATCGTTAAAGATAAAATGATTATCAGCGACGGCTATAATGGCACGCCCTCAGGCTTTACCAACATTTGCGAAGGCAGCAACGGACTTACCCTACCCTACGTGCTACACGCCGAAGCGAATGCCATTACCAAGATAGCACGTTCGGGTAATAACTCTGACGGCGCTACGCTTTACGTAACGGATGCGCCCTGCATTGAATGTGCAAAACTCATCATTCAGGCTGGAATCAAGCGTGTGGTCTATGCACGTGCATACCGACTGACCGACGGCATTGACCTATTAGCCGAAGCGGGCATTCAAGTAGAACACATTGAGGACGTTGACTAGTTTCTTTAGTTGACAAGTTAACCCGTCAACTTGTTAACTCGTCACCTTAGCAATTCATGTAAAGGATAAAATGATTAAACATAATAAAAACAGATTTGTTCCACTATTGGTGTCAATAGGAGTTGTGGTGGGCATTATGTTAGGCAGTTTCTTTGCCAACCACTTCTCTGGCAATCGACTGAGCATTATCAATAATTCAAGCAACAAGATTATTGATCTGTTCCACCTCATCGACGACCAGTACGTTGACACTATCAACATTCCCGACCTGGTAGAAAAAGCCATGCCACAAATACTCAAAGAGCTGGACCCCCACTCTACCTACATCTCTGCAGCAAAGGTGGAAGAGTCGATGCAAGACTTAAAGGGGAGTTTCTCAGGCATTGGCGTACAGTTTACACTTTACAAAGATACCATTCGCGTTGTGAAGGTAGTAAAGGGTGGCCCTTCGGAGAGTGTCGGCATTCAAGCTGGCGACCGCATCATCAATATTGACGGCAAGCCTTACGTAGGCGATACGATTAGCAACGACGGGACGATGAAACGCCTTAAAGGCCCCAAAGGTTCGATAGCACGTTTAGGCATCAAACGCGCAGGTCAGAAGAAGCTATTGAGCTTTAGCATTACACGCGGCGATGTGCCCGTTAAGACGGTTGACGCTGCTTACATGGCTAGCCCGACGATAGGCTACATTCGCGTTTCCAGTTTTGGCGACACTACGTATGCCGAATTTATTGCTGCACTTACCAAACTGCAGACAATGGGCTTTAGCAAGTTGATACTCGACCTCCGTGGCAACCCCGGCGGCTACATGGAAACGGCCGTACAAATGGTGAATGAATTCTTGCCCAAAAACTCTCTCATCGTCTATACCGAGGGACGAAAGTCGCCCCGAAAGGAATATCGCACTGACGGACGTGGTGCTTATCAGAGTCTTCCCTTAGTCGTATTGGTGGACGAGACTTCTGCCTCAGCCAGTGAAATCTTTGCTGGTGCTATTCAAGACAACGACCGTGGTACCATCATCGGCCGCCGCTCTTTCGGCAAGGGTTTGGTACAGGTGCCCATTGAGTTTCCCGATGGTTCTATGCTGCGCCTCACGACGGCTCGCTACTATACGCCCTCTGGTCGTTGCGTGCAAAAGCCCTATAAACCGGGCGACGAGGAGGATTACGAGGCTGATCTCCTACTTCGCGCCGAACATGGTGAATACTTCTCAGCTGATAGCATTCGTACATCGGGCGAAAAGTTTAAGACACGCATAGGACGCACTGTTTACGGTGGTGGTGGCATTGTGCCCGACATCTTTGTCGCACGCGACACATTGGGCATGACATCGTACTTCAAAGAAGCTTATTTGGGCGGATTGCTCTTCCAATATGCCTACGACTTCGTCGACAAATATCGCACCGACCTCAGTCAGTGTAACAATATGAAGGAGGTGACGACCGTTGTGAAGAAGAAGAACTTAATTGAAGGCTTTGCTTCGTATGCTGAAAAGGCAGGGCTAAAGCGTCGCAACCTGATGATTCAACGCTCACACAAGCTGCTCACCACTTACATTACTTCGGCCATTATTGGCGACCTACTCGACGATAGCGAAGCGACTGAATATACCAACCAAACGGACAAGGCCGTAATGCAAGCCATCGCCTTACTCGCAGCTAACAAGTCTGTACCAACAGTTGGAAAGCAACAGGCTATGCTCTTTACGAAAATGCACAACAATTATTATGCATTAACCACAAAGGAATATACCCCATTTGCACTAACCGCGGGTTACAAACCCGCCCCCTCAACGGCATGGGACTGGCAATGGACCGTACAACCCACTACCCTATGCACATGGCTTACCAAACGCAGTGGTCTGACGCTTCCCTTTGCCTTACAAAGTAACACAATTCCTTATCTACCTTATATTGGCAATACAAACGCTGACTATAACAACATCTTGGCCCTATGCTATCGAAAGTGGACGTTCGCTTGGTCATAAAGCAACGCAACAAGTGCTTATCGGAAGCCGAAAGAGAGGCACAGTCTGCCTTCGTCCTATCACGACTGGCTAACCACCCTCGCTTTAAAGCGACACAGACGGTAATGCTTTTTTCCTCATTGCCTGACGAGGTGAACACGCACGCTTTCATTAGGAAATGGGCTAAGACTAAGCGCATTGTACTCCCCGTGGTTAAGGGAGATGACATCATGCTCCGCCTTTTTACCTCCGAAGAGGAGATGAAGACTGGAGCCTTTGGCATCAGCGAACCCACAGGATTGACTTTCGATAAGTTGGACGAAATAGACCTTATCATCGTTCCTGGCATGGCTTTCGACAAAGAAGGCCATCGCTTAGGACGAGGTAAAGGCTTTTACGACCGCTTCCTATCACAGCCCAACATCATGTCGACTTATAAAATAGGTATTTGCTTGCCTCACCAATTATTGGAGGCTATCCCCACTGAAGCACATGACATCACGATGAACGAAGTGATAGGATAAAAAACACTTACACACAAAAAAACCTTTTCTCTAACATGACACTCGACATTCTCATTTGCTCACTCAATAAAGGTGTCGTACGCGTACAAGACGTACTACTGCCACCACAAGAAGGCGTTCATTATATTGTATCGTACCAATATACCGACGAACGCTATCTTGATCTCATACCCAGAGTATTAGGCTCTCGCTCTGACGTTTCAATTTACACCTACAAGAGTAAAGGCCTTTCGGCTAACCGCAACTTGGCACTCGACAAGGCTACGTCAGACATCGTAATGTATGCCGATGACGATGCGCACCTCCTGCCCGAAACGCCTCAAACGGTGTTGAAACACTTTGAAGACAATGCCGACCTTGACGTAGCCTTCTTCTGTGCTACAACTTACACGGGGAAGCCACTCAAAGACTACCCCACTAACGACTTTAAAGTGTTGGCCATGCCCGCACAATATACCATTTCGGCACTTGAAATGGCCTGCCGACGCAAAAGCGTGCAAGGGCGCATTCGATTTGACGAACGCTTTGGCTTAGGCACTCAATTCCTCACCTGCGGAGAAGAGGAGGTGTGGCTGGAAGATGCCTTGCGCATGGGATTGAATATACACTACTACCCCGAAAAGATAGTCGAAACAAGTACCATGCTCAAGAAGTCATTGGTATACGTTGACGCTGGCGTGCAACGCAGTCATGGCGCAATCGACTACTACAAGCATGGCAATCGTGCTTGGTGGTCGTGCCTCTGCTTTGCGATGAATAGCACCAAGAAGGGATATTGCCACTTTCTACCCCTAATGCGCCACCTTGCTGAAGGCATTCGCTATATGAAGCGTACAAGTAAATAATTCAATGCGCCCCCAATCGCTCCAATAAATAGTTTCAAGGCGATTGGGGCGTTTTTTTATAGCAACTTGTACAAAACACTCATTTTTAGCTATATCAGATAGCAAAATAAGCAGTTAACTTACAAACAATGCTAAAGAATAGCAAAAATTCAGGTGATTACTTGCACACTGTACACAAAGCCCGTACCTTTGCACACGTAAACAAGAACAAACGTACATCACGTTTGAGTTTACAAAAAAGTATTAGTCCATCAGCCCTCCTGTGAAGGAGCGCAAGGTAAAAAAGATTAGATTTAGGTAAACAAAGAATAGGTAAAAAAGATTTGTAGAAAGGTAACTGTTAGATGGATGGCTCACATGAGCCAGTGGGCGTGGCAAATAATGTGCCTCGCACCACTTAAAAAGATGAGAAAGGGCGGAAGCCCTTTTTTTTGTGTCTATAAGTCAACTCGCAAATAAAATAACACCCAATAGTTATTTTTTCTTCCACAGGCGAAGAAAACCACGGTTTTATATCTAAATTTGCAAACAACAAAATAGATAAAAATCATTCCCTATGTCGAAAGTAAAGAGCTTCTGCATAAAATTGCTTCACAAGAAGTACTTGTGGACCATACTCTTTTTTGTCATTGTAGTGGGTTTTGTCGACCCAAATAGCTTCTGGCATCGTTATGAAATTCATAGGCAAAACGAACAACTGCGCGAGGAAATTAAGAACTACGAGGACTTATACAACGCCGACTCTCGCGAGCTGAACGACCTTGAACACAACCCCGAGGCCGTAGAACGTGTGGCTCGCGTCAACCTCTATATGAAGACAGCCAACGAGGACGTTTACGTAATCGAAAACGAGAACAAAGACAATAACACTCCTACCCCATGATGAAACAATACGCATTATATATAGGTGGCATTCTGCTCGTAGTCGGTGCCCTACTCCCCTTGTTTCTGCCCAACATCGCGCCTTACATCTTTGCCATAGGTGCCTTGCTCTTTACACCTGCTCAAATGCTCGACCGCTACGAGGGGCGCAACCTAATTATACGCCGACTGCGCCGTCAGCAAGTGATAGGAGCACTGCTCTTTATCGTTACCGCAGCGATGATGATTATGGAACACCTTCAGTTACGCCCCTTCCGTGGGGGAGAATGGAAGATTGCACTGCTCATCGCTGTGTTTATAGAAGTTTACACGCTCTTTCGCATTGATAACGAATTAAAACGAGAGGAAAAGAAATAAATTCCTCAAGACTGAGGGAGAAAAATAAAAACACAATGGAAGCGATTTCGCACTCCCATTGTGTTTAGAGAAATGAAATATGAAAGTAAAACATTCAAGCTATATGTTTCACTTTATAAAATGATTGATACTCAATTATTTATAAATAAAAAGAAACATAAAAGATAAAACAATGGTTTTGAAAACGTATAGAGATTTTGTGCGATAAATTACAGCTTGAAAGCCTCTACGAAATGTTTCAGAACGGCCCAAATAGGCATTTGGCTTACGTATATTTTACCTACGATGTTTTTTGCTTTCATGTTTCATTTTTATATTTCAACTTATTGATTATCAATACTTTAGAAAAATGAAACATAAAAGTCGTATGTTTCATTTTTCGAAATGACTGATATTCAATTACTTTATAACAAAAGATAAAACATGAAAGATAAAACAAAGGTTTTGAAAACGTATAGAGATTTTGTGCGATAAACAGCAATTTATCGGCCTAATTGGGGGGACGCTTCCTAACCTGGGGGCGACGCGTCCCCGAGGCTGCTGAAAAAAGCTCCGATGTAGGACGAAGAT
>ERZ1023886.57-NODE-57-length-46931-cov-66.832964_pt1 | contig 46931 bp, 27 predicted proteins | sample MGYA00380395_ERZ1023886 | MGnify/ENA primary metagenome ERZ1023886 (study PRJEB33179, sample SAMN07449002) | human gut metagenome | biome: Human-gut; feature: Human associated habitat; material: Faeces | host: Homo sapiens | place: India: Bhopal | collected... | reverse complement strand
GTATGGTGCCTTTGGTCTGGGTATGTCATTAGACTGGTGAAGAAAAAATAAAAAAAGTTTTAATGCGTTGTTTTAATTGCCATATTGCCATATTGTATGTGCAAATGGTTGATACTCAGCGTAAAAGTACGTATGGCAATTCTCGGAAAAGCGCCGGGAATTGCCATATATTGTTATAGTGAGAATTAGTACCCTCATTTTCGTCGCGACGTATCTGATGCTGCGTCGGGACGCAGTTGTTGTTACGTCGCGATGTATCAGATGCTACGTCGGGACGTAATTTCTTCCGCATCGATGGCGAAGTTATGAATAAAGATTGTTCATGGCAATATATGGCAGATAACCCCTAAAAATAAAGAATTGCCATATCCATAACAGCTTTGTAATCAGATAGATTACTGGCAGATATGGCAATATGGCAATTCTTGAAAGAAAAATATTAAAAAATAAATCTTGTTACTTCACGCTCCACTCAAACAAACCGCAGGACAGAGTCTCTGGCTGCTTCAGTTCGAGCTTCACAGCCTTGGTCTTCACTGGGTCGAAATTCACGATGCAGGCTACACCTCGCTTGCATGGATAAGCATCGGCTCCTGGAACTTCCTTCCAGTTGCCTGCCTCGTCCTGATAGTAGAGCTTCCAGCTGTCTGGTACCTTGCAACCGCCCCATGGCTGGTCGTCGTACCAATATACGGTGCTGGTCTTGATCTCCTTGCTCTCTGGGAAGGTGTAGGTAATCCACTCTGTGGTGTTCTTCTTAGGCCACCAGTGGATGTATGGGACAGAACGGTCGTTCTCATCGGCAGGAACCAGTCCGTCGGTGATGCTGCTCTTGGCAGGCACTGGAGAAGAGAATTCTACCTTAGCCTGAGCTGCGAGAGTTGCAGGAGCTGATGGCTTTGCTGCCTTGACATCCTGTGGCAACCATACCTTCATGTTGCCGTTGCCACGATGAGCCCAGGCGAAGTATGGGATGAGGGTCAGGGTTTGGTCCTTGGTGTTCAGCTTGCCGCTCTTGTCGTAGGCGAGGGGCTGCACGTTCTCGGTCAAGGTCTCCATGTTCTGACCCTTGTAGAGTGTCAGTACATTCTTATATTTAGGGTCGATGAAACCATCGTACGAGAGCTTGCCCTCAGCGAACAGAGGGTCGCGGTTCTCCAGAATGCTCATGATGTCGAAGCCCTGGTTGTCTGGCCACTCTGCACAATATACGATAGGACCACGCTCGATGCTGATGCAGCCACGGTCTGCCTCTACCTTGTTGTTGGCACGTACGGTGCGTGCCTCCATGTCGAAGTGAACGCGAACCACATCGCCCTTCTTCCACTTGCGGTTGATGGTATAATAGCCATCCTCTGTCACCTTACCCTCTACCTTCTTGCCGTTAACGGTGATGGTATAGCCCAGTCGCTTGCCGTCGCTGTAGTAGTAAAGGTCTGATGGTACTGGCTGACCCTTTACCCAGCCCGGGATGCGGATTTTCATACCAAACTGACCTGCCTTGTTGTCATCCACCTTGATGGCGATATCTCCGTTCCAAGGGTACTGTGTATCCTGGCTCAAAGCCACCTTCTTGCCAGCTACTTTCAGAGAAGAAGAGTTGCTGAGGAAGAGGTTGACATATACATTCTTATCCTTTACGGCATATACATAGCCTGGGAGGGATGGCAGGAAACGGCAGATGTTGCTAGGGCAGCAGGCACAGCCGAACCAAGCCTGACGCTGATGCTGACCCATGCTCTCCAATGGGTTAGGGTAGAAGAAGCCACCGCCGTCCATGCTCACACCACTGATGAGACCATTGTAGAGGGTACGCTCCAATACATCGTAATACTTACTCTCGCCATGGAGAAGGAAGAGACGGTAGTTGACATAAACATTGCCGATAGCTGCGCAGGTTTCGCAGTAGGCACTCATGTTAGGCAACTCGTAGTTTTTGCCGAAAGCCTCGCCGTTGTTGGTGGCTCCGATACCTCCGGTGATGTAGAGCTTCTTGCTCACGATGTTGTCCCAGATGCGGTCGATGGCGTGGATATAGGCGGTATCGCCGGTGAGGGCTGCTACATCTGCCATACCAGCATACATATAGGTGGCACGAACGGCATGACCTACAGCCTCGTCCTGCTCCAAAACCGGTTTGTGGCTCTGAGAGTATTCCTGTTTGATAGATGTCTTGCCACGATAGTCGAGGAAGAACTTAGCCTCTTCGAGATATTTCTTGTTGCCTGTAGCGAGATAGAGCTTGCAGAGTGCCATTTCGGCAATCTGATGTCCCGGTACCACACAAGCCTGTCCTGAGTTAGGACCTACTTCGCGAACCACGCAGTCGGCATAGCGGATAGCGATGTCGAGGAACTTGCGGCTACCAGTAGCCTGCCAGTGAGCCACGGCACCTTCTACCATGTGACCGAGGTTGTAGAGCTCGTGGCTCAGATCCTCTTCCTTGCTCCAGCGCTTGTCGCCAGCCCAGAAATGAGGATGCTTCGGATTCTGTGTACGGGCGGTATAGAGATATCCGTCAGCCTCCTGAGCCGGAGCAATGATATCGAGCACGCTGTCGATATAAGCCTTGAGTTTCTTGTCTGGATAAGTTTGCAGCACGTAGCTGGCACCCTCAATCGTTTTGTATGGGTCGGTGTCGTCGAAGCTGTAGGGCATCAGTTTGCCCACATCATAGGTGTCGCTTGGATGAGCGGCACGCTCAAAGTTCTTGTATCTTCCCTCCGACTCGCATTTGCTGAAAGCCAAAGGTATAGTCACCTTGCGAGAGGTTTCGATACGCTGTCCCCAGAACGTATTGTTCCAAACCTTTACTGATGTGAAAGGCACCGGAGTGATAGGATAACCACCCGAACTCTTGTTTACCTTTTGCGCCGAAGCAGGCATCAATGCCAATGCTGCCAAGGCTGATGTTACTAAAATCTTCTTCATGTATTGCTAGTTTATTTTGTTTGTCTTTTGTAAGGAATGTATTCATCCCAGAGTTTCAATGAGTGCAGATAGCCTGAGAAAGGCCATGCCTCTTCGGCATTCTTGCCCAGAAGCATAAACTGCGATGGCTTGACGAGGAGCTGGATATCCTTCTGGCTGATGAGCTTGTCGTTGATGTAGATGCTCTCGATTCTGCCATCGAAGCAGACATATACGTGCTGCCACTTGCCTTCCAGGGTCTTCATCTCCTTGTAGCCGGCATCCTCATACCATCCGTAGTGGTTCATCACACCGCAGCGTGGTTCGGTGCCGTTTACCAGCATCAGCTTCTCCAGTTCATCGTGAGAAGAGGTGAAATCGGCTACGCATTCATTCTCGGCAATCTCCGGATTCTGAATCCATGCCTCGATGGTATATGGAGCGTTGTCGCGGATAGTGGCTGGGAGCATGAAGTTGCTTCTGTAACTCTCCTTGCCGGTAAAGGCGAATGCCTTTTTGCCCTCTATGGTCTTGATGATGGCTGCTGTATCGTGTTGCGTCTCAAACTCGCCCTTGAGGTGAACATCCAGCGGACTGCCGTTCTTGATGTAAGGTACGGTATCGCCCTCGTTGTAGTAGTCAGCGCTGATATCTACCACCAGTCCCTGACTGTTTTTGGCGGCTACTGCCTCACGCACGATGCTGCTCTGGGCATCGAAAGCCTTTTCTGCAGCCTCCTGTTCCCAGTTATAATAACGGAGATTGGTGAGGGTAAATTGTTTTTCGCCTGCACTAATTTCCAGTTTTCCTTCAGAAAGATTCAGTCGAGGATCGTTTTCATCTATCTGATGCCAGCTTCCGTTGTCGAAAGCTTGGGCGGTGAGGGTATGCTTGCGTGTCTTGCCGAGCTGCGGATGAGTCATCACCAGCTGGGTGCCCGGTTGCAGGGTGATTGCATCTTTGCCAGCCATGCGCTCTCTGAGGGCAGTGCCCTGAAGGAGCGAGAACTTGCCGGCAAGCATTCCCTCGTTGTTATGCCAGGTTGTACCATCGAAATCGGCTGCTGTCAGGCCTAGCCACTGCTGTGGGGCAGAATCTTCTACGGAACCGTAAACCTTGATGTTCCAGATGGCGCCACCGAAACCATTCTTCTGTCCGCCAGTATAGGTGAGGCGGATGTACTGCGCCTTGGCATTTCCGAAATCTACCATCGGCGAACCAGCCAGACGGTTCTGTCGCTTGTCGGAGAAGGTCTGCCAGTGCTTGCCATCATTCGATGTCTCGATGAGATACTGATAGAACTGTGTTCCGTATTCAAACTGAGTCCAGATGCTCTTGATGCTCTGCTTCTTGCCCAGGTCAAGCTGGATCCAGGCTGGTCCGGTGGTGCGAGGGCGCCAGAGTGTGCCGTTGTTGTCATCAACCGCATATTCCGGACGGAAGTCGTTGTCGTAGTGGGAAGAGGCGGTAACCTTGGCTCCGAAGGCGAGGTTCTTAGCCACCTTCATCTCCGGTTTCAGATCAAGACCTTCGTGGGTTGGAATGACCTCCTTGATGGTACCGTCTGCATTGAATTCGAGTTTGTCGATTGCCACCTGACGATGGAATCCACGGTTGGAATGTGGATTGTCGTGGCGATGATATACGATGTAGTAGTTGTCACCTTCCTGGAGCACGCTGTTGTGTCCCGGACCATGAACGGTTCCATCGGCATTGGTCTTGAGGATAGTTCCGTGGTAGGTATAAGGACCGAGTGGACTCTTGGCTGTGGCGTAATCTACGCGGTAGCTGGCATCCTCGCAATGCTCGCAGGAGTAAAGGAAGTAGTAGATGCCGTTGCGCTTGAAGACGAATGGAGCTTCGAAGAAGTGAGTAACCTCGGTATTCGGGATGAGCTTGGTTTCGCTGAATGATTTCATGTCAGGATTCAGCTTGCCTGCTCCGCAACCGAAGCCCTTGTAGATGCCCCAGGTGCCCCAATACATATAGACCGAACCATCATCATCTCGGAAGGTCTGACCATCCAGGGTGATGGCATTCTTTACGAATCTATCCGGTACGAGCACGGCTTCGCTCTCGCCCAGCACGTTCTTCCAAGGACCACGAGGTGTATCGCCCACACCCAGATGGAGCTTGCAAGGCTGGCAGTAGAGGTAGTAATACTTGCCGTCGGCTTCGTTCTGCATTACATCCGGTGCCCAGATCCAGTGGCTGTCCGGCCAGTTCATCGGCATCAGGGTCCAGTTCTTGAAATCCTTGCTACACCAGAGCTGTGCCGGTCCGAAACCGGCTCCGCTACCATCGGTAGTAGCATATATATAATAGGTGTCACCAAACTTCTTGATGGTTGGGTCGGCAAAATAGCCAGGCAGGATAGGGTTGCCTGCTCCCGGAGTGTTGTAAGCAGCTTTCTGGGCAGCACCTGTCTCAGGCGCTGCCGCAGCTGCTGTTACGAATAGTGTTACAATTATATTTTTACTAACCATATGAACTTCTTTTTTTCTAAATGCTTTTTTATTTCTTGATAACCTTGATGACGAATCCACCGCCAGAAGCAAGATGAATCTTCATTTCCGATTTCTGATTGATGACAGATTTCTCTATCTTGTAATCCTCGGCATCGTGGTTGGCATTGATGCCATCCTTCAATACGATTGCTTCGTAATCTCCATCCGCGAGGAAATCAAACTTCAGGGTGAGCGTGCGCTCATCCCAGTTGCTCTGACCGCCTACATACCAGTCGTTGCCCTTCTTTCTGGCGGTAACGATATACTTTCCGATTTCGCCCTGTGGCACGATGGTCTTGTCGAAGACTACTGGCAATGAAGCGATGTATCGGGTGTATGGCTCATCAGCCTCGTAGTTGGTAGGAGTGTCGGCAAGCATTGTAAACGGACTGTCCTGTACGATGTAGCAGGCAGCCTGGTGGCATCGGGTACCCATCGAAATCGGTTTGGTGTAGATTGCCTTCCAGTTGTCGCGGGTTCCGTTTCTCATCGCTCCCGGTGTGAAATCCACCTGTCCTGCCATCATTCGGATGTATGGGAAGGTGACGTCGTAGAGTGGCATATCATTCTTAGCTTCCGTCCAGCGGCACTCTTCCATACCGAAAACACTCTCGTAGTTGAGGATGTTGGGGTAGGTGCGGTTCAAACCGTGTGGCTTGTAGATGCCGTGCAGGTCGAGGATGAGATGATGCTTGGCTGTGCAGGCAGCCAGACGTTCCACCATTTCGATGGCGGTCTGGTCGTCGCGGTCCATGAAATCCACCTTGAATCCCTTGATGCCCATATCGGCATAGGTCTTGCAGATGGTTTCCAGGTTCTCGTCCATCACGTTGAATACTGCCCAAAGCACGATATCCACGCCCTTGCTCTTACCATATTCTATGAGCTTAGGCAACTGGATATCGTCTATTGGTTTCAGAATGCTTCCCTCTTTCGAGTTGTACCATCCTTCATCAAGGATGATGTATTCCAAGCCGTGATTATGAGCAAAATCTATGTAATATTTGTAAGTATCGAAGTTGATGCCTGCCTTGAAATCCACACCTTTCAGATTCCAGTCGTTCCACCAGTCCCAAGCCACCTTGCCCGGTTTGATCCAGGAAGTATCGCCTATCTTGTTGGGAGCAGCCAGGGCGTACACCAGATTGTTGGTTGGCATCTGGGTATCGTGCTCTGTGATGGCGAAGATACGCCAAGGATAATTGCGCATGCCGGTGCTGGTAGCAATATAATCGCAGGTGCTCTTTACATGGCTCATGTGGCGCCAAGGATAGTAAGCCATCTCCTTAGGGTAGGGAGCGAAGGCGGCTCTCAGAATTCCTTTCTCCTGATCCTCTTTGCTGCTGTTTGCCTTCAGCCACATGCCCGGATAGCTCTGCAGGTCGCTTTCCAGAATGGTGACCTTTGCCTTTCCGCAATCTATGGTAGCTGGTAGGAAGGCTAAATCCTGCTTAGCGGTATCGAGCTGAGTCTCGTGATAGATATTCTGGAAAGCCATGGCAAAAGGCTTTTCTGGTGTCGTAGTGTATGGCAACCATGCCTTCTTGTCCTTGCCAAACTGGTAGGCGGCGGTTTCATTCAGGATGATGGTCTTGCCTTTTCGCTGGGTATAGAATCGGTAAGCCACTCCCTCATCGTAAGCTCTCAGGATGATGCCGAAACCATTCTTCAGTTTCAGATTCAGTTCCTGATATGCTGTTTCAAAGTTTTGCTGACGATAGAATGGGGCATGGATGGTTTCCTTATGGTTGCTAAGCTTGTGGCTTGCTACCTTCGGATTCTTACCCATGTCCGTTCCATCGTTCAGCGTTACACCTATTGAAGACTCCTGTAAAAGAATGGAGCCATTGTATTTAAATTGAAGAGAGAGAGACTTGTTGGTGTTGAGTTCTGCTACGATTTTACCATCTGGTGATTTTACCAGATAGTTCTCTGCCGATACTGTTGCCCCTATATATAATAAGGTGGCGATGAAAAAGAGTTTCTTAACCATAACTTTCTAGGTTTATTGTTGTTTTGTCCGTTTTGTTGTTTGCTTGGTGGCAATGCCTGTATTACCGGATTACCACAAGTTTTTATTTCTGCTGCAAATTTACGAATAGAATTGTTTATGTAATGCAAAGAAAGTCCAAAATGATGAAAATATCGTATCACAAGTATCCTGTTAGACGATAATTGTATCTTTATGTACGATAATTTTAGGACTTCGTTGATTTTTTCTGTTATTTTGCAGCCAGAAAAATAAATGAAACAATAATAAACCTAGAAGATATGGATTTAAAGCAGTTTACATTATTGATAGGTGTAGCCAGTTTGCCATCCATGACAACGGCATCCACTGTTTATCGCACCATCTCTAAGGTGGAGGCAATATCTGTGGATTGTCCGGTGGGCACAGTTCCCCGACTTCCTAATCTCGTATGGGTAACCTATTCTGATGGTTATTCAGAGTATCGACAGGTACGCTGGGCTAACGCTCCGCTTGCTGATGAGCAGGCTGAGGCTGATGCGCAGAAACATCCTGCCGGGAGCCAATATGAGATAGGTGGTTTTGTGATTGGTGATGAGACTACCGACAATGGTTATCCTGTCAAGGCACAAATCAAGGTGGTGGCTGAAGGCTATCAGACTCCAGAAAAGGAAGTGGCTCATACCTTCTCGCTCGCTGATGTGAGCATAGATGGTGACAACCGACTCACCCACAACCGTGATGAGGCTATCCGTGAGATCTGTTCCTGGGATGTTACCCAGCAACTCTACAACTATCGCGATACCTACGGACTCAGTACCGAAGGGTATACCAAGAGTGATGGCTGGGATTCGCCTGATACCAAACTCAAGGGTCATGGATCAGGCCACTATATGTCGGCTATCGCACAGGCATACGCCGTGGCAACTAATCCTGAACAGAAGGCAATCCTCCGCAAGAACATCACCCGAATGGTGAACGAGCTCCGAGAATGCCAGGAACGCACCTTTGTATATAATAAGGAACTGAAGCGCAACTGGGAGGCTCGTGATTTCGCTCCTGAGGCAGAACTCAGAGAGATGAAGGGCACCTGGGCTGCTTTTGATGAGTATAAGAAGCACCCAGAACTGTATGGCTACGGCTATATCAACGCCATTCCTGCTCAGCATTGCGCCCTGATTGAAATGTATCGTGCCTACAACAACTCCGATTGGGTTTGGGCTCCTTATTACAGCGTACACAAGCAACTTGCCGGTCTGATAGACATTGCAACCTACTTTGATGATAAGGAAATCTGCGACAAGGCACTCCTCATCGCCAAGGATATGGGACTCTGGGTATGGAACCGCATGCACTACCGCACTTATGTAAAGCAGGACGGCACCCAGGATGAGCGCAGAGCCAAGCCGGGAAACCGCTACGAGATGTGGGACATGTACATCGCCGGTGAGGTGGGAGGTATGAGTGAATCGCTCGCCCGTCTTTCTGAGATGGTTTCCAATCCGGATGAAAAGGCAAAGCTCCTAGAGGCTGCCAACTGTTTCGATGCGCCTAAGTTCTATGATCCCCTGAGCAAGAACATCGATGACATCCGCACCCGCCATGCCAACCAGCATATTCCGATGATTATCGGAGCGCTGCGCAGCTACAAAAGCAATCAGAAACCATACTATTACAATCTGGCTGAGAACTTCTGGAGACTGGTGCAGGGCAGATACATGTATGCGATGGGTGGTGTAGGAAATGGAGAGATGTTCCGCCAGCCATATACCCAGATTCTGAGTATGGCAACCAATGGACTGCAGGAAGGCGAATCGGAGGCTTATCCGGATATCAACGAAACCTGCTGCGCGTATAACCTCGTCAAGTTGAGCAAGGATTTGAACTGTTATAACCCTGATAATGCGCAGTATCTCGACTATATCGAGCGCACGCTGTACAATCAGATTATCGGTTCCCTCAATCCGGACCAGTATCAGACATGCTATCAGTATGCGGTAGGATTGAATGCCACCAAACCATTCGGCAACGAGACTCCTCAGAGTACCTGCTGCGGCGGTACAGGTTCTGAAAACCATACTAAGTACCAGCAGTCGGCATATTTCGCCAACGACAACACCCTCTGGGTAGGTCTCTATATGCCAACCACCCTCCACTGGAAGGAGAAGGGCGTGACCATCAAGCAGGATTGCCTGTGGCCGGCACAGCATTCAGCCATCAAGATTACGGAAGGCGAGGGCGATTTCACCCTGAAACTCCGTGTACCATACTGGGCGACTCAAGGTTTCTCCATCAAGGTGAACGGCAAGGAGGTGGCAAAGAGCTATCAGCCTAGCACCTATGTAGAACTGGAGCAGAAGCATTGGAAGGCGGGCGATGTCGTAGAAATCAACATGCCATTCAGCAAGCATATCGAATATGGTGCCGACAAGCTTTCGAGCGATGTGGCAAGTCTGGACGGTACTCCGCTGAAGACATCCTGGGTAGGAACCCTGATGTACGGACCATTGGTGATGGCTGGCACAGGCGCACAGACCTGGAACCAGGCTACGCTGAACATCGACTCCCGATTGAGTAATATCACCGTGGGCGAATCGAACGGCGTGACCACAGGTGCAGGAGCCAATCTCCTTACCCTGAAACTGGATGGCAAGGAATTCCAGCCTGATTATTACCGCAACGCCAACAGTACCCACTACTACCGCATCAATCTGACCGATGCCAAGAGCAAGAAGAGCAAGAAGGTGAAGATAGATTTCACCGAACTGAATTCTCTCCTGAATCTTGCCGCAGAGCGTAAGGCTGACCAGGAGAAGTGGAATGCCCTCTCTCAGAAGGTTCCGGAGTATGCTCCATGGGCACCGTTCGGATATGAGCGCATGCAGAAGGTAATGGCTCAGGCACAGGAGCTGGTGGCAAAGGGTAAGAAGAAGGTAACCCAGGATGAACTGGAAGGTACTACTGCCATCCTGAACCGTGCCATCAACACGATGCGCCCTGGCAATCTTGCAGAGATGGAAGACCTCCGAGAACTCTCCGGTCTGCTTCGCCGTGCCGGCTGGCCGGATGACAACACCAGCGAGGAACTCAAGGATGCCATCAGTTATGGCAGAATGGTTCAGAAATACGTAACCGACGGAAGTGGAACCCACGACATGATTCATGCCGCTGTGGAAAAACTGAAGAAGGCGATGAAACAATAAAGACATAGAAACAATAAAACATTAAAGACAACAAAGACATCATTTAGAATGAACAACATTTAAGTGTAACAAAATCGGCTTAAAAGACGAAAACATCGTCTAAATCGCCAGGTTTGGACGATATTTTCACTTTTTTAGACGATAATGTAGCATAATATACAAAATATTTTGTTACTTTGCAATCGAAATTTAAACAATAATAAACCTAGCAAAAATAGAAAATGAGACAGACACAAAAAATCTCAGGCTTTGTACATAGTCAAGCTTATGTAAAAGCCATCGCGTGTTTGGTCCTTGCCTGCGGAGGTACATTACCTACTTTAGCAGCAAGCGAGACCTTATCAAACCCTAAGGTAGAGGAAGCTCAGCAGAGTGAAATTACCGTAAAGGGTACAGTTGTTGACGATGCCGGTGAGCCAGTCATCGGAGCTACCATTATGGAAAAAGAAACCCGTAATGGTACGGTTACTGATATTGATGGTAACTATGTTATTAAGGTAAAGCGTAATGCTCAGTTGACTATTTCGTACTTGGGATATGCTACTCAGGTAGTTCCTGCCGGAACTTCAAAAGTGGTTTTGAAATCTAACGATACCAAATTGAATGAAGTGGTGGTCGTAGGTTTCGGTACCCAGAAAAAGGTAAACCTTACGGGTGCGGTGACCGCTGTTTCGGGTGAGGAATTGGATAGCCGTCCTGTAAGTAATGCAACTCAGGCTCTGCAGGGTATGGTGGCTGGTTTGCAGATTACCCAGGCTGCAGGTAGTTTGGATGATACTCCAAGCTTGAATGTACGTGGTACAACTACAATCGGACAGGGTTCCAGTGGAAGTCCGTTGGTCTTGATCGATGGTATGGAGGGTGATATCAATACCATCAATCCTCAGGATATTGCCAGTGTATCTGTTTTGAAGGATGCTGCTGCGTCATCTATTTATGGTTCTCGTGCACCTTTCGGTGTTATCTTGATTACTACCAAGAGTGGTGGTAAGCGTGACAAGGTAAGTGTAAACTACAACAATAATTTCCGCTTCAGTACCCCAATTCGTATGAAGCATAGCATGAACTCTGTCGATTTTGCTTGTATGCAGAATGATGCGAATACGAACATTGGTGGTGGTCAGCTTTTTACACCAGATCATGTTCAGCGTATGAAGGATTGGATAGAGGGCGAATATGTTAATGCTGGTACCCGTAAGGATAAAAATGGCAATTTGATTTATTCTTTGGATGCGGATGCTAAAGGCTATTGGTTGAGTGGATTTACCGATGGTTATGCTTCTACCGATTTCTATGATGCAATATACAAAAAGCATACATTCTCTCAGGAGCACAATGTAAGTGCAACCGGTGGTGACGAAAAACTCAACTACTATGCTTCTTTTGGATATTTAGGTCAGGATGGCTTGATCAAGGTTGCTGATGAAGGTAGTAGCCGATATACTGCTACAGCCAAGATTTCTTCACAGTGGACGAATTGGATGAAGTTTAACTACTCTCTCCGTTTTGTTCGCAAGGATTATCATCGTCCTCAGTCTTTGGGTTCTGGTGTATATGAATATCTTGGTGGACAGTGGCCATGTGTTCCTTTGTATGATAGAAATGGTAATCTCTATAATGAGATGGTAAATACCATGACTAATGGTGGTACATATCGTTATCAGAATGATGAGTATAATCATCAAGTAGGTTTGGACATTGAACCAATCAAGAATTGGGTTACCCATGCTATCTTCAACTATCGTACATCCCATAATGAGAGTCATACAGATATGCAGCATACTTATCTGTATAATCTGAATGGTGAGGCTTACGACCAGAATAATTTTACCTATGTAGGTGAAGATTACTATAAGGAAAATTATACAAATTTCCAACTCTATTCTGAGTATTCGTTCAATTTGCAGAAGAAGCATAACTTCCATATTATGGCTGGTTTCCAGTCTGAGGATGAGCGTATGAAGTACAAATATGCAGATAGAGCTGGTCTCATCGTTGGTAATAAGCCTCAAATTGATGGTACAACTGGTATTGATGCTTATGGTACTCCTGTGGATCCATCTGTGTCTGGCAACATGAGCCGTTGGACAACTTGTGGTTTCTTTGGTCGTTTGAATTATGATTATCAGGGCAAGTATCTCTTTGAGGTTAATGGCCGATATGATGGTTCTTCAAGATTCCGCCCGGGAAATCAGTGGAAGTTCTTCCCATCTGTATCTGCAGGTTGGAATATAGCACAAGAGAAGTTCATGCTGCCAATCAATGATTGGATTGGTCAGTTGAAGCTTCGTGTATCTTATGGTAACTTGGGTAACCAAAATGTTGGTACTTACCAGACTTATCAGAAGATTGGTGTATATGCCAACAATGGTACATGGCTGCAGGATGGTTTGAAACCTATGACAGCTTGGGCACCAGGCCTGGTTTCTCAGAATTTGACATGGGAAACCATCCAGAGTTTCAATGTCGGTCTTGACTTTGCGTTCTTGAAGGATCGCTTGCATGGATCATTTGACTGGTATGTGCGTAAGACAAAAAATATGATAGGTAATGCCCCTGAGCTTCCAAGCATCTTGGGTACAGCTGTACCTGTTACTAACAATACCGACTTGCGTACCAATGGTTGGGAGTTGACTATCGGTTGGAACGACCGCTTGTCTAATGGTTTGCAGTATGGAATCAGCCTCAATCTCTCTGATGCCTATGCTACTATCACAAGATATCCTAATAACCCTTCTCATTCATTGGGTAACTATATTGAGGGACAGCGTATTGGTGATATCTACGGCTTTGAGACCATCGGTATAGCTAAGAGTCAAGAAGAGATGGATGCTCATATCGCAAAGGTTGACCAGAGTACAATTGACAATAACAAGTGGGGTGCTGGTGATATCATGTATCGTGACCTCAATAATGATGGTAAAATTTCCTGGGGTGCCAATACATTGGAAGACCATGGAGATCTTAAGAAGATAGGTAATTCCACACCACGTTATCTCTTCGGTATCGACTTGAATGCTGCTTGGAAAGGCTTCGATGTACGTTGTTTCTTCCAGGGTGTCATGAAGCGTGAATATTGGGCCAGTACACGTTACTTCTTTGGTACTTTCGAATATGGTCGTTGGTATCAGGTCTGCCTGGATGGTTTGCAAGACTATTATCGTGACGAGAACTCTTGGTCTGTTGTCAATGGCTTCCAGGAGCCAAACAAGGACGCTTACTTGCCACGTGCAGCCTATAGCGCCAAGAATGAACAGGTTCAGACAAAGTATCTGCAGGATGCTTCTTACATTCGTTTGAAGAACCTTCAGATTGGTTATACCTTGCCACAGGATTTGACACGTAAGATTTCTATTGAGAAACTTCGTGTTTACTTCTCGGGTGAGAATCTCTGGACAGGAACATCTCTCCGCAAGCAGTATGACCCAGAGACCATCGGTACATGGTATGGTAATGGATATCCATTGAATACAACCTTCTCTTTTGGTTTAAGTTTAACATTATAAATATTAGAATGATATGAAATTCAATATATCTTTAAAGGTACTTCCTTTGTTGGCATGCGGTATGTTGATGGCTTCTTGTAATGATTTCCTGAAGCAAGAGCCTCTTACAGATATTACTCCTACCGACTATTACAAGGATGCTACTCAGCTTCAAGCTGTAGCTAATGCATTCTATCAGACTGTATTGCCATATCATAGTGGTGCAGGCTATGGTACATTCGCATACGATAATGGTACAGATAATCAGACTGGTTCTGATGGCGATTCTAAGTATAAGAAAGGTAGTTGGAAGACTAGTAACGACAACTCTTCATGGAGCTGGAACAATATTCGTGATATCAACTATCAGTTGAATATAGCACAGTCTAACTATGAGAATGGATTGATTGCGGGTAATGAAAATAAGATTCGTCAATATATCGGCGAGTTACACTTCTTCCGTGCCTATGCTTATTTCAGTTTTTACAAGAGTTTCGGTGACTTACCTATTGTGACAGAGGCCATGCCTGAAAATGAGGCTATCCTTGTAGCAGCTAATAAGCGTAGTCCTCGCAACGAGGTTGCTCGTTTCATTCTTGCCGATCTGGATTCTGCTGTAACCTATATGGAGCCTGATGGTTGGGAAGCAACCACACGTATCTCTCCTGCAGTTGCTCATCTGTTTGCATCCCGTGTAGCCTTGTTTGAGGGTTCTTGGTTGACCAATTTTGCTGGTACTCCATTCGTTCCTAATGGTGAGGGATGGCCAGGAAAGTCAAAGGACTATAATGCCAATTATCAGTATCCTACAGGTAGCGTTGAGGCTGAAGCTAAGTACTTCTTCCAGAAGGCGGTTGATGAGGCTGCCATTGTAGGTGATGCTTATGTAGGCAAATTGGATAAGAATACAGGTATCGTACCTCAGTCTTTATCTGATACCAATCCTTATTTCTATAAGTTTGGTAATACCGACATGTCTGCCTATCCTGAGGTTCTTCTCTGGAAGGCCTATAATAAGGGTAAAGGTGTGACTGATAACATTGAGGTAGCTGTAAACCGTGGTAATACCTATACTGGTTTTACCCGTGGTATGATTGATGCCTTTCTGATGAAGGATGGTAAGCCTACTTATGCACACCATGATGGATATGTTTATGAAGATACAACGACTCATGCAGTAGTTCGCAATCGTGACCCACGTTTGTTTATCTTCTTGAAGCGTCCTGGTCAGAAGAACGTTCTTCAGGGTGAGGATAATAATATTGCTGCTGAGCAGGTTCGTCCTATCGAGCCAGTTCCTCAAGTGTTTACTCGCTCATTTGACGTAACTTATACTACTGGTTATGCTATTCGAAAGGGTGGTACGTTTAATCAGAACTTGGCCGAAAACCAGGCTGGTTATACTGCATCTATCACCTTCCGTGCCACAGAGGCTTTGCTCAACTATATTGAAGCTCAATATATGCTCGACCACAATTTAAATGCGAAGAGCATTTCATATTGGAAGGCTATCCGTGAGGCTGCTGGCTTTACTGGTGAGGCTGCTGACCCTCAGACAACTATTGCTGCCACAGATATGGCACAGGAGTTAAAGGGTTATACCGATGGTTCTGGTACACAATATGATTGGGGCGCATTTTCTGCTGGCAAGGCATTGACTGATCCTACTTTGTATAGTATTCGTCGTGAACGTCGTACAGAGTTGATGGCTGAAGGTCTTCGTTGGATGGATTTGATTCGCTGGCGTTCACTCGATCAGTTGATGAAACAGCCTTATCAGCTTGAGGGCTTCCATCTTTGGAATACTCCAATGGAAAAATGGTATACAGAAGACCAGTTGGTAGATGATGGTTCTGTTACAGCTACAGTATCTTCTCGTAAGTTGACTGAGTATTTCCGTCCTTACCAGATTGTTTCTACCAATATGCTTTACAATGGTATGACCTGGTCTATGGCTCAGTACCTACAGCCAATGCCTTTGCGTCAGTTTATGCTTACAGCTCCTGACCATAAGACCTATGCAGACTCTCCATTGTACCAGAATCCATACTGGCCTATGGAACCAGATGAGGCTGCAGAGCAGTAAATCTTGAATTTCAATTTCCCTTGAGGTCTTTAGAGATAAGACAAGGGGATATATATAAATGCCCCCGATAGTAACAATGCTATCGGGGGCTTTGTTTTCTTTTAAACCTAAATAAGTTTTTCAATCTCTTTAATAGAAAAACCTGTACCTTTGGCAACTTGCTCTTGTGTGAGCCCCATGCCGAGAAGACGCTTTGCGGTGGCCAACTTTTCTTTGGCAACACCTTCTTCTCTGCCTTCTTCCTTCGCAGTATCGATCGAATTTTTTATATCTCGGTAAGCCTTGAGGCTGTCCTCGTATTCTCGTAGCTCTTGTTTGAAACCAAAGTCGGTAAGTAAGCTGATATATCGTTCTTCTGATAATCTCATAATCTGTTCTTTTTATAGAATTCTTTTGGCGAAGATACGACTTTTTATAATATCTTCCAAGTATTTTTGCGTAAATCTATTATTTTGATGGTATTTTGGAAGATTCTTTCAGTTAGTCTCATAAAAAATAGTTATTTTGCAAGCGGAACTTAATATAAACTTATTTAAATATAAACGAAATGAAATATACTAAACTCATTTGGCTGGTAGTTTGGATACTGCCATTGTTTTATACGTACATATCCGAAGCGTAAGATGTGTTGTCTTAATACTCTATAATTCATAGTTTAAACAGTCATACATCCACGTTTATTTGGTTTGAACATCTTGATTTGTGTGGTTGCTGCCATATGCCGGCAACATTGCTGCCATATGCCGACAACATTGCTGCCAACTGCCAGCAACATTGCTGGCAACTGCCGGCAACCTTGCTGGCATATGGCAGCAATCACATACATCTAATTCTTTAAGGCGATAGATTGGTCTTCTTTCATCATATCAGCTATGTGTTTTAGCCTTTTAAGAATACTAAAGAAAGCATCCTTTCATCAAAATAATAAAGAAATACGATATTTATATCATTTTAGACGATATTGCGAGCGTTTCTGCAAGATTATCAGTACTTTTGTGGCGAAATATCAATAACGAAAATAAAAATAACGCAAAAATCATAACCGAAATGAAACGAATCTTTTTATCGCTGATACTCACAGCGGCAACCTTGCCTTGGGCTACTGCAGCCCTGGCGCAGCAGGACCCATCTGAGGCTCCTGCCACCAGACCCGTAAATCCTGTTTCTGCACCACAGAAACTCATCTTTGTACCGGACTCTCTGAAATCCTATGATTTCAACAAGGATGATGAGAGATGGTGCTGGCGACATAGTGCACAGACCCAGAATATCGTGTATTTCTGGGAAAAGCCATTCGGAGACAATCCGCAGAATCCTCCTTCGCTCGAAGGTAAGCCGATGAAATTCGATCTGGGTAATCTGCAGACTCAGGTTGAACGATTCTACCGTTTCTTCCGCGATACCCTGAAGTTCTCGCTGCCAGGCAGCATCTGCGACAAGTACAAGATGATGGTGATGGTGAACTATTCGCTGGAAGGAACCGCGTACGGCGGAACTTACGATGATTTTATTGGAGCGCTCTGGGTAACGCCTAACCGTATTCAAGATAAGAAACTCAACTGTTTGGCTCACGAGTTGGGACACAGTTTCCAGCTTCAGATTATGGCAGACAAAACGGGCGAAGCCTGGGGAGGAAGCGGTTTCTTCGAGATGACATCCCAATGGATGCTCTGGAGAGTGAATCCAGAGTGGATAACAGATGAGAAGTTTCATTTTGATGCCTTCAGACAGCTTACCCATAAGGGGTATCTGCATCTGGACAACATCTATCATTCGCCATACGTGATAGAATGGTGGGCTGAGAAGCATGGTTTGGAAAGCATCGCCCAGCTCTATCGTGAGGGAAAAGTAGGAGAGGACCCGGTTGTTACCTACAAGCGGAAGTATAAGATGACTCAGAAGCAGTTTAATGATGAGATGTTCGACTGCTACCGTCATCTCGTGAACTTCGATTTCGGTTATGCCCGTAAGGAGACCCGTCCTTATGCCTGCACCTTCGATACCAGGATGCTGAAGCAGAAGAATGGTTATCTCCGTCCGGATACAGCTTCGGTTCCTGAGAATTATGGTTTCAATGCCATCAAGTTGGAAATCCCGAAGGCTAGCAAGAAGGTTACAGTAGATTTCAGAGCTCTCGATGCCGAGGGTAAGGTGTTCAAGACATCCAAGGACAAGATGGCACGAACTATCGGTTACCGTTATGGTTTGGTGGGAGTAACTGCCGATACCGATGAATGCATCTACAGCCCGATGGGCGAAGCTATGAACGGAAAGGTTTCACTTCAAGCTCCAAAGTCCCAGCCTCTCAAGGCGCTCTATCTCGTGGTGATGGGTGCTCCTGCGAATCATTCGCTCAATCCATCTTCCCGCCGTTTCCCTTATGAGGTAAGAGTGAAGTAAATATCATTATTAAAGAGAATGAAATAAAAAATGAAGAATAAAACTTTATTATCGGCATCACTCGCCCTAATGATGGCGATGCCGATGCAGGCACAGAAGTTTGAAGACAACTTCGAAGACAAGACGTTGCGACTGGATTATATCGTGGCGGGTGATAGCGTGAACCAGGCTATCTATTTTGAACAGGCTTACAGCAACCCTACCTGGGCGGGCAGAAAGACAAGACTGGATGAGAAATTCCTGAACGGAAACGGACAGGTGACCGTGTATGAGCATGGTACCAACAAGGTGCTCTATGTAAATACTTTCTCAACACTCTTCCAGGAGTGGCAGCTTACACAGGAGGCTAAGCATCTGCAGAAATCATTCGAGAGCAGTTTCCTCGTGCCGTTCCCGAAGAAGCCGGTGGATGTAAGCATCACCCTGAGCGATACGCATCAGAAGGTGACTGCAGAACTGCGCCATACCATCAATCCACAGGATATCCTCATCCGACCATTGGGCGAGAATGGCATCCCTTACCGCTACATCGTGAAGAGCGGAGAGACTGCCGACTGTGTTGACCTCGCCATCATCGCCGAGGGCTATCGCCAGGACCAGATGGATAAGTTCTATCAGGATGCGCAGCGGGCAGCCGATGCCATCTTCGAGCGCGAACCTTTCGCTTCGCTCAAGTCGAGATTCAACGTGGTGGCTGTTGCGGCTCCATCGCTCAATGAGGGACCAAGTATTCCGCACGAAGGGAAATGGAAGAACACGATGGCTTGCTCTCATTACGATACTTTTTATTCGAACCGTTATCTCACCACGAGCAAGATTCATCGCATCTATGATGCCTTGAGTAATGTGCCTTTCGAGCAGATCATCGTATTGGTGAATTCTCCTACCTATGGTGGCGGCGGCATCTATAACCAGGTAACGCTTTCTACCTCTGATCATCCTACGTTCAAGAAGGTGCTGGTGCATGAGTTCGGTCATGGCTATGCGGGCTTGGGTGATGAGTACAGTACCGATGAGTACGACCCGATGTATCCTGGTGATACCGAGCCTTGGGAGCCTAACCTCACCACGCTGAAGGATTTCCAGAGCAAGTGGGCGGATATGATGCCGAAGGGCGTGAAGATTCCTACGCCGCTTGCCAAACTTCCGGATCATAAGAATATCAGAAATGAGAAGGAGCAGAAGAAACTCAACGAAGCCGTCTTCAAGATTGGTGTGTTCGAGGGGGCGGGCAACCAGAGCAAGGGATGTTTTCGTCCGGCGCAGGTTTGCCGTATGCGAATCAACGAAGTGGATGATTTCTGTCCTGTTTGCCAGCGTGCCATCCGACGCATCACAGATTTCTATACTGGGAAATAATATTTTCCTAACTGGAGAAAAAAGATACTTAAGAAGTCAACAAGTAAAATATCAAGCATAATGAAGAATCAGATTTTAGCTCTTTCGCTGTTGAGCGCAGCTTTGGCGATGCCGGCAGCTACAGCTTCAGCACAGGGCACATTAGAAGATTACAACAGAGCCTATGCGCTGCGTCATCAGTTTTCTGCCGATTCCGTGTTTCATTGGGCACGCTCATCGGCTTGGTGCGATTCCACCCACGTACTGCATTATCAGATTTCTACTCCTCAGGGCAAGAAGTTTGTATCCTATGATGCCGACAAGGATGAGATGAAGACTTATGATTCGCAGGAAGCGATGGAGAAGGCGCTGGGCATCAAGCCTCGCCGCCCTTATAAGCCTCAGTTTGGCAGACGCCATGAGCGCCATTGGATGGAGGTAGATGAGGAGAAGGAGGCCTATCCGGTACTTTCGCCCGACGGCAAGATGGAAGCCTACATCGAAGGTTACAACGTGGTGGTTCATGAGGCAGGAAAACCTTATACCGAAGCCAAGCGAATCCTCACCCAGGATGGTACCATCGGCTGCTATTACAGCAACCGCATCCAATGGAGCCCAGACGGCAAGCACATCTTCGTATGCAAGCGTGTTCCGGTAGAGAAACGCTATGCCTACTACGTAGAATCTTCGCCTGCCGACCAGCTGCAGCCTATCCTCCACAAGCAGGAGTATGCCAAGCCGGGCGATGCCCTGCCACAGCACTATCCGGTCATCATCGATGTGGCTACCGGAAAGAAGGTGGAGGCTGACAAGCATCAGATAGAAAACCAGTATGAACTGGAGTGGATGCAATGGACACCAGATAGCAAGGAGGTGACGATGGAGTACAACCAGCGTGGGCATCATCTCTATCAGATGCTGGCGATGAATGCCGAAACCGGCAAGCTTCGTACCGTGGTAGAGGAGCGTGCCAATACTTTCGTGAACTATGGTCGTCTGTGGCGTCAGTTTATCAAGGATGGCAAGCAACTGCTCTGGATGAGCGAGCGCGACAACTGGAATCATCTCTATCTCTACGATGTGCAGAAGTCGAAGGTTATCCGACAGATTACAAAGGGCGACTGGTTTGTTCGTGGCATCCAGCGTGTGGATGAAGAGAAGGGAGAAATCTATTTCTCGGCTAGTGGCGTGAACAAGAATGAGGACCCATATCTGGTACATTATTATAAAATAGGTATCGACGGCAAGAATATGGTGGCGCTCACTCCTGAAGAGGGAAATCATAGTGCCCAATATACCTATGATTACCATTATCTTCTGGATACCTATTCTAAGGTGGATGCTGCTCCTGTTACCGTGCTCAGAGATGCGCAGACCGGTAAGCTCGTCAAGACTCTGGAGACGGCTGATATTGCTACTTTGAAGAAGCACGGATGGGTAGCTCCTGAGGTGTTTGTGGCTAAGGGGCGTGATGGCAAGACTGATATGTGGGGCATCATCCAGCGCCCTACCAATTTCGATCCGAACAAGAAATATCCGGTTATCGAGTATATCTATTCGGGTCCGGGCGATGCCTATACTCCGAAGAGTTTCATTCCATACAACTGGTACACCACTTCGCTTGCCGAACTCGGTTTCATCGTAGTCCAGCTCGATGCGATGGGAACTTCCTATCGCGGCAAGAAGTTTGAGGAGGTTTGCTACAAGAATCTGAAGGATGCCGGATTCCCAGACCGTGAACTCTGGATCAAGGCTGCAGCCAAGAAGTATCCTTATATGGATGCTGATAATGTGGCAATCTATGGCTGTTCGGCAGGCGGACAGGAGAGTACCACAGCCGTATTGCTGCATGGCGATTTTTACAAGGCTGCCTATAGTGCCTGCGGCTGTCATGACAACCGGATGGATAAAATCTGGTGGAACGAGCAATGGATGAGCTGGCCTATCGATTCCAGCTACGTAGAGTGTAGCAACGTGGAGAATGCCCACAAGCTGGAGCGCCCGTTGATGCTGGTGGTAGGTGAGATAGATGACAACGTAGATCCATCGAGCACCTATCAGGTGGTGAATGCCCTGGAAAAGGCGAATAAGGATTTCGAACTCGTGGTGATTCCTGGAGCCCATCATACCATGGGCGAACTCTATGGCGAGCACAAGCGTTACGATTTCTTCGTGAAGAATCTCCTGGGTGTGAAACCGCCTAAATGGAGCGATGTAAAGAGCAAGTAATTTAGGTTTCAATCTGTTGATAGTGAGACTTCTCACTTGAATCATTATTTAAGTTTTGCCCTGAAGCAAACAGATAGTCTTACTATTAAAAAGTAGCTATTTGCTTGTTTCGGGGCTTTTTTTGTTCTTTTTGTTGTATTTCTCGTTATATTTTTGTAATTTTGCGGCATTAAATTATCTAACAACAGAAAATAAAGACTCATATAATGAGAAAGATATCTACTCTAATGGTTTCTGTGCTCTGCATGATGATGCCTGTAGGGGCTGAGGCGCAGGTACCTACAGCCTTCGTCTCGAAAGGGGCTACGGATATTCAGGCGCAGCCACATTCGGTAACGCAAACAAACTCGGGTGCACAATTGGCTGCTATCGACCCTATGGTGCGCTCTATCACGATGGATAATGGTTTGCCGAGTAATGCTGTGCGTAGCGTGGTTCAAGGTTCCAAGGGATACATGTGGTTTGGTACAGACAACGGATTGTGCCGTTTTGACGGATACGATGTCAAAACCTATTATAATCCCTTTACGACTGTAGACCAGTTTGTGAGCGCCCTTACTGCTTGCGAAGAGGGCCTGCTGGTAGGTTGCAATAATGGAGCCTATCTGTTCTGTAATGCAACCGACCAATTCCAGAAACTGAGTGATAAGATTACGGCGCCTGTCCTAAATTTCTCGCTTGACGGCGATCAGAATGTTTGGATTTCTACTAGCGGACAGGGCGTGTTCAGATACAATCGGACTACTCACGAACTGCATCAGTATCCGATGAAGAATATTCAGGGTAAAGTGAAATGTACGCTGGTTGATGCCAACAACCAGGTATGGATGCTCTGTAACCAGGGTGAAGCCAGCATCTATCATCTCAACAAGTCGACCGACCAGTTTGAAGCATTCCCTCTGAAGGGCGATGCAACCATGTTTCACGGCATGGCGATGCTGGCTACTCCCGATGGCAATGTTTATGTCGGAACCTGGGAAAACGGACTTTACAAGCTCAACGCCGATGGTAGTGCCGAACAGCTCATCAGCGGAACCTTGAGTAATGCTGTTCATCATATTCATCAGCTTTACTGCAACGACAACAAGTCTCTTCTCATAGCCAGCGATGATGGATTGGTGCAGTATGACATTCAGAACCGTATCTGGCACATGTTGTCGGAAGTCAACAATCCGAGCCGGAGTACGAGCGAGCGCTTTGTTTATGGTATTGCGGATGATAATGAAGGTGGCACTTGGGTATCTACTTACTATGGTGGCGTGAATTATCTTCCTTCTACGAGTTTTGAAGAGCGTTTCCATGCTTATTCTGCCCGTCTGGGCGGATTGCGCGGTAATGTGGTAGGAAGATTCTTCGAAGACCATCAGCATCGCATCTGGATAGCTACGGATGATGCGGGACTCGACTGCTTTAATCCCCAGACCAACAGTTTTGTTTCTTATCCGGGCAAGGCGGCTATGGGCAAGTATAATGTTCATGCGCTCTTTGCTGATGAAAATAATCTGTGGGTAGGAACCTATGGCAATGGTGTCATCAGAATGAATATGGCTACCGGAGCGCAGCAGGTTTTCCTGACCGATGGAATGGCTTCGGGCGGTAATGCCTATTGTATTTATCGCGACCGGAAAAAACGGCTCTGGGCGGCTACGATGGATGGTGCCAACCTCTTCGATGAAGGACAGCAGAAGTTCAGCAAAATCAAGTCGTTCAAGTCGCTTACCATCGATATCAAGGAAGATCCTCAGGGCAACGTATGGTTTGCTACCCAGGGAGGCGGCTTGTGGCGCTTAGACAAGAATAATGCCTGGAAACAGTATAAATATGTAGAGAATGATTCTACTTCGCTGGTGAGTGATCAGATAAACTGTCTGGCTATCGGCGAAAAGGGGCAGCTCTATGTCGCAACCAGCGAAGGACTTTGCGAATTTCTGCCTTCAAAAGGTATATTCCGCCGAATCTCCATCGATGCGCCAAGTCAGGATTTCACGAGTCTTGTCATTTCGCAGGGAGTAATGTGGATTTCTACCAGTAAGGGTATTGTGAAATATACGCCGGGTGAACCTGTCCAGCTGTTCAATAAATATGACGGACTCACTTGCGACCAGTTTATGCCAAACGCGGGACTTCTGGCCTCTGATGGCAGAATCTATTTCGGTTCTACAAGAGGTTTCAACTGCTTCTATCCATATCTCGTCAAGATCAACCAGGTAGCTCCTCCTGTGGCAATCACCTCGGTAGAACTCTTCGGACAGCCGATAGAGGCGGGGAGCGACCAGCTGGAGAAATCTCTGAGTCATGCAGCAGAACTCAATCTGTCTCATAACGAGAATACCATCAATATCTCGTTTGCCGCCCTGAGCTATGTATCGCCTGAGAAGAACCAGTATGCTTACAAACTTGAGGGAGTAGACAAGGATTGGATTTATACCCACGAGCATCGTGCCAACTATACCAATCTTCCTGCCGGAACCTATACCTTCCTGGTTAAGGCAACCAATAATGATGGTGTATGGTCGAAGAATGAGGCAAAACTGCAGATTGTGGTTCATCCGCCGTTCTGGTGGTCTTTGCCAGCCAAGATTCTGTATCTTCTGCTCATCGGTTACGCAATCTACTGGTTCATGCAGAGCCGGTTGAAACGTGAGAAACTCCGTCATCAGGAAGAACTCGACCAGTTGGAACTCAAGCAGGATCAGGAGATGAGAGATGCCCGCCTGCAGTTCTTCACGATGATAGCCCATGAAATCCGTACGCCGGTAACGCTTATCATCGGACCTTTGGAGAGCCTGAAAGAGCATTGGAAACAGGTTTCCGGAAAACTTACTGATGGTGAGACTATCACGCAGACGCTTTCTGTTATCGACCGTAACGCCCAGCGTTTGCTCTTGCTCGTCAATCAGCTGCTCGATTTCAACAAGGTTCAGCAGAAGGGCATGCAGGTTCATTTCCGTTTGAACAACATTTCGAAGCTGATGCATGCTGTGGCAGAGCGCTTTGCTCCTACCTTCGAGCAGAAAAGCATCCGTCTTGATGTAGATTATCCAGCCGATGAGTTCGTGGCGATGATAGATCAGGAGGCCATTACCAAGGTTATCAGCAATCTGATGTCCAACGCCTTGAAATATACCGAGGATTATGTACGCTTGTCCTGCCGCCTGCTGGAGAATGGAACCCATTTCCGCATAGAGGTGGAAGACAACGGATTGGGAATCAGTCCTGACGAAAAGGAGAAAATCTTCGGAGCTTTCTATCAGGCACGCGACAACAAACCGGGAACCGGAATCGGTCTCAACATCGTGAAGAATCTCGTTGAGGCTCATCATGGTATGGTTGAAGTAGAATCTGCAGTAGGTAAGGGATCTACCTTTATCGTAACCTTGCCGCTCAACCAGTTGGATGCTGTGGTTGAGAAGGCAGACGAAATGGTGAAGGAAGAAGAAACTGTTGCTGAGGAAAATCTGCTGACAGATGAAACTCCAGTTGAGCAAGGTTCTCAAAAGGCAGGCGTTGCTGTTGCCAGTCCGCTTCGTGAACCGGCAAAACCGGTGATGCTGATTGTGGATGATGATGAAGACATGCGCCAGTTTGTGAAGGCTCATTTCGAAAAGATGTATACGGTTTATACCGCTGACAACGGAAAGGATGCGCTCCGTAAACTGGAGAAGCATCCGGTTTCGCTCATCATAAGCGACTGGATGATGCCGGAGATGGACGGTCCGGAGTTCTGCCGTAGGGTGCGTGAAAATTCAGAATATTCTCATCTCCCGTTCGTGATGCTCACGGCAAAGACCGATGATGCGGCGAAGACGGAGAGTATGAACTGTGGAGCCGATGTCTACATAGAAAAGCCGTTCTCGATGAAGTATCTTGAGGCAAGCGTAAGACAGCTTCTTGAGATGCGCCGTCTGTTGAGGAGTAAGTTCTCTCATACTCCGCTTGAGCCGATAGCAGAGATAGCTCCAACTCAGGTTGATAATGCGTTCCTGGAACGAATGTCTCGCATCATCGAAGAGAATGTGGCGAATCCGGAACTCAACGTGGCGTTCCTTGCCGAAAAGATGGGCATAAGCCGCTCTTCGCTCTTTAATAAGATTCGCGGTCTTGCCGATGTTACGCCAAACGAGATGATCCAGCTCGTGAAACTTAAGAAGGGCGCAAAGCTCCTGAAAGAAGGAAACTATCGCATCAGCGAAATCAGCTATATGGTAGGTTTCAGCAGTCCTAGCTATTTTGCCAAGTGCTTCCAGAAGCAGTTTGGCGTCAAGCCGATGGATTTCGTAGCTGCGGAATCGTAGGATAGAAAAACTATTCGGATAGAATAAAAAATCGCCTGGGTGCTCAGATGCATCCAGGCGATTGTCTTATTTGTAAAAAGCCTATTCTTTATTTCTTTGTGGCTCTGATAAAGAAACCGATGAGGCAGATGTAAGCCAGGAGCGAACAAACCTCAGACATCGGATTAACCCACCAGCTGTCGGCGATACTTACCTCGATGCCGCCAAACTTCAGAAGGGCGCTAACCACACCCATCAGGGCTCCACCGGCGATGAAGCCGCTGGCGATGAGCGTTCCCTTCTCACCACGTTCGCTGTTCACTTTGGCATCCTTGCTGCGCGAAGTAACATACCAGTTGATGACTCCACCCACGAGCAGAGGAACGTTCAGTTCCAGCGGAATAAACATACCCAGAGCGAAGGCCAGGGCAGGAATCTTAAAATAAGTCAGCACGATGGCTATCACGGCTCCGATGCCATAGAGCACCCAAGGAGCTCCCACGCCATTCATCAAAGGGTCGATAACCGCAGCCATTGCATTAGCCTGAGGAGCTGCAAGCGAACCCGATGCGAAACCGTAAGTCTCGTTCAGCAGCATCATCACGCCGCCCACGGTAGCCGCACTCACCAGGGTACCGAGGAATTTCCATCCCTCCTGTTTCTTAGGAGTTGTTCCCAGCCAGTAACCAATCTTCAGGTCGGTAATAAACGAACCTGCTACCGAGAGGGCTGTACAAACCACACCACCCATAATCAAGGCAGCCAGCATGCCGCCAGGACCTTTCAGGCCTACAGCCACCATCACCACAGAGGCGAAGATGAGCGTCATCAGGGTCATTCCCGAAACAGGGTTTGAACCCACGATAGCGATGGCATTAGCCGCTACGGTAGTAAAGAGGAAGGCGATGGCAGCCACGAGCAGAATGGCGATAATGGCGAAGAGAAGGTTGCCCTCCATCACGCCAAACCAGAAGAAGAGGAAGGTTACGAGGATAGTAACAAGTGAACCGATAGCGATAATCTTGAAAGAGATGTCGCGCTGGGTACGCTTCACGTTCTCATCCACATCGTTCTTGCCTTTCAGTTCTTTGGCAGCCAGACCTACGGCACTCTTGATGATGCCCCAGCTCTTGATGATGCCGATGATACCCGCCATGGCGATACCGCCGATACCGATGCTGCGGGCGTAGGCACGGAAGATTTCCTCCGGACTCATCGCACCCACGGTCTTCACGATGCTAGGATCCCAGGCGCTCAGCACGCTATCATGGAAGATAACGCTCATGCCCGGAACAATCAGCCACCATACTACGAGCGAACCCAGACAGGTGAAGAAGGCATATTTCAATCCGATGATGTAACCCAATCCCAATACGGCAGCACCTGTGTTTACCTTGAATACGAGTTTAGCCTTGTCAGCCAGGTCGCATCCCAGACTTACCACACGCGATGTGAAATTCTCGTTCCACCATCCCAGGCTGGCTACGATAAAGTCGTAAAGACCACCCACCAGTCCGGCTATGAGCAGCGGCTTAGCCTGGTCGCCTCCCTTGGCTCCGCTCACCAGTACCTGCGTGGTAGCCGTAGCCTCAGGGAACGGATACTTGCCGTGCATATCGCTTACGAAGTACTTGCGGAAAGGAATAAGGAAAAGGATTCCCAAGACTCCTCCCAGGGCAGAAGCCATGAAGATCTTCATAAACGAAGTAGTCATCTCCGGATATTTAGCCTGCAGGATGTAGATGGCTGGCAGGGTAAAGATGGCTCCTGCCACTACAGCACCCGAACAGGCTCCGATGCTCTGGATGATGACATTCTCGCCCAGCGCCTTGCTACGCTTGGTAGCGGTACTTACGCCCACGGCGATGATGGCGATAGGGATGGCTGCTTCGAACACCTGACCCACCTTCAAGCCCAGATAAGCTGCGGCGGCAGAGAAGATGACTGCCATCACGATTCCCCATGTAACTGACCATCCGTTCACCTCAGGATAAACCTTGTCAGGTGACATCAGCGGCTTATATTCCTCCCCGTCTTTCAGTTCGCGGAATGCGTTCTCGGGGAGTTGCAAATTGTCTTTTTCTTCCATTATTTCTCAATTCTGATGATATACTCACTCATGAAACTTGCACCTGGCTGCAGACGGTTCATCAGATACTTGTCCTTAAACTCGCCATCATATTCAGCCCAGTCGCTCAAACCATACCATGGCTCGATGCAGATGAATGGAGCGTGCTTGCCTGTTGGGTTCCAGATACCTACGGCTGGAGTCTTGAACTCGAGGGTTACATGAGGTTCGCCCTGCTCGTTGAGAATGCTCACCTGCTTAACCTGACTCTTGTCGAAGATAACAGCATCTTCTGCGAAAGTCTCCTCGTTTACTTCCCAGATACCCTTGTCGGTTTCTACGGTTTCCTTAGCCTGACGGTCGATGCATCCGCCTACGTTACCATAGAGACGAACAGGCGCCTCGTTGTCGAGTTTCAGGATAGCCTTCATTTCTTCGCCCTTCTTGCAGCCAGGAACCATGAATGCTGGGTGACCGCCAATCTGGAAGAAGATTTCCTTGTCGTCGGTATTCTCTACGTGCCAGATGACATGAATCTCGTTGCCCTGCAGGCGGTAAGAGATGGCAAGGTTGAAGTGGTAAGGATAGTTCTTCTGAGTCTCTTCGTTGTCGATGAGCGCGAAGGTGAGGCGGTCGGCAGTCTTGCCAACGAGTTTGAACTCTGTATCGCGTGCGAAACCATGGCGAGAAAGGTGATACTCCTTGCCCTCTGTGCGATAAGTGTCTTTCCACAATCCGCATACGATAGGGAAGAGGATAGGAGAGTGGCGGTTCCAGTATTTCTCGTCGCCATCCCAGAGATATTCATTACCATTAGCATCCTTGATGCTCTGAAGTTCTGCTCCGAGAGATGAAATCTCAAGTGTGAGCTGATCATTCTTAATCTGTTCCATTGTTATTAATTCTTTTGTTTAGTTTTTAATGTTTCATCAGATTATCTTTTTTCAAAGATATTGCAAAGGTACAATTTATTTTCGTAAAGCACAAGAAAAGAGCGTTTTTTCTCAGATATTACAATATATTTATACGATTTTGTTAGCTTATCTCGAATATTTGCTGTAACTTTGTAGCCCGAAATAGATAGATAACAAGAAGTATAAGAAAAAAAATAGTATTTAATCTAATGACAAGCAGTAATAAAGTTAAAGGCTTTGCGGCGGGTATTGTTGCCGCAGTATGTTATGGTACCAATCCTTTGGGCACGCTCGAACTCTATGGCGACGGATTCAATTCCAGTTCTGTACTCATCTATCGTTATCTCTTGGCGGTACTGATGTTTGCCGTGGTGATGCTGTTCCGCAAGGAGAGTTTCAAGGTGAAGTGGGGACATCTGATTCGTCTTGGCGTGCTGGGCTGCATGTTTTCGCTCTCGTCAGCTACGCTTTATGTCAGTTTCCATTATATGGCGGCAGGTATTGCCAGCACCATCCTCTTCGTCTATCCTATTATGACGGCCATCCTGATGACGGTCTTCTTCCACGAGAAGGTAACGTGGTCTACCTCGCTTGCCATTCTTCTGGCGGTATCGGGAGTAGGATTGCTCTATCAGGGCGATGGAAACGATAAGTTGAGCACGGCGGGTTTTGCCCTCGTCATGTGTTCATCCCTGCTTTATGCCCTTTACATCATCTCCATCAACCAATGGAAGAATCCGGGCATGTCGAACATCAAGTTTACCTTTTATATATTAGTCTTCGGACTGCTTACGATGTTTGTCTATTCGTTTATTGCAGGCGAGCCGATACAGATGCTGCAAACGCCTAAACAATGGCTCTGTGCTGCCCAGCTGGCTTTGTTGCCAACGGTATTGTCGCTTTTCTTCATGACCATCTCCATCAATCTCATCGGCAGCACGCCAGCCGCCATCATGGGAGCCCTGGAGCCTGTAACGGCGGTAATCATCGGCGTCTGCGTCTTCGGCGAGAGCTTCTCTCTGCAGTTGGCGATAGGCATCCTCGCTATCCTAGCTGGCGTAACGATTATTATCGCAAGAAAGAAAGGGTAAAAAGGCTATTTAAAGGTAAAAAAGTAAAAGGGTAAAAAGGTAAAAAAGCCTAGCGGGGTTGCGTGTCATCCCTCTGGTTCCCGTTCCCAGCGATTCCGTCGCTGGTCCCCATAAAGGTAAAAAGAAGAAAAAATCCTCGCTCGAAAAAGAACTCGAACGAGGATTTTTTTTATCTGTTCTAGCCGCAAGCAAATAGGCTCGCGAGCCGTCAGGCGTTAAGATGATTATCTCAGAATATCCTTCAGGGCAAAGTTGGCAAGGATGCTGGTGCTCTGGCTCAGCATGCGGATAAACTCCTGGGCTGAGTTTTTCATGTAGGCATCTTTCAGAATGTGGATGCAGCCATCCATTTCGTTGTCGGCAGCATCGATAGGAATCGCCTTCATGCCGTTCTGCAGAATGGTGGTCGATTCGGAGAGAATGGTCACCAGATTGCTGCGGCTCAGAAGGTCGAAGATGATGTTTACATTATTCACCTCTACCATAATCTTGTAGTTCAAATCTTTGCCCTCTACCATGTGATCAAAGGCGTTGCGTGCCTGCAGACCCTTGCAAGGAAGGATGAGGTCGTAACGCTCCAGATCGGAAAGCTTGACCGATGAAAGGCGCGCCAGCGGATGATTCACGTTCACGATGGCGGCAAGACGGTTGCTGAAAATAGCTCGGCTGTCTACCGCCTTCTCGTTCTTCAGAGGCTTGAAAGCCAGAACGAGGTCGAGTTCGCGCTTCTTCAGTCCGTCCATCAGTTCCTGCATGGTGCGGTATTGGATGTTGAGCTTTACATGAGGATAGGCGTGGAGAAAGGCGATGAGCGTCTCGGACATGATGTTGCTGAAGGAGAACGTTACGCCGATGTTCAGTTCGCCTGTAAGCATTTCCTTCAGATCGTTCATGTGGTCTACACAGGCTTCGGCAGAATTGACCGCATTTTGGGCATAAGGTCTCAATTCCTTGCCCGCCTCTGTGAGGTAAACCTCATGAGAATTACGCTCGAAGAGAGGCAGACCTATCTCCTGTTCCAGATGCGAAATCTGCTGTGAGAGGGTGCTCTGGGTGATGTATAACTTGCGCGAAGCTTCTGAGAAGTTGAGCGTCTCGGCTACCTTCAAGAAATATTTCAGTTGTCGTATTTCCATATTGTTCCTTTATTGAAGCTATCGGCTATAGAAATAACCGATAGCTAAATTTGGGTGCAAAGATAAAACATTTATTTTAATATCCTCTTTTTTTGAAGAATAAAATGATGTTTTATCGCATCTCTACTTCTTTTTATCCGGTTATCATCCGATGAAAAAACTGATTATCATAGGATGAAAAACCGGTTAACATCGGATGAATTTCCGATTATCATCCGATGAAAATCAGATTTCCAACCAGATGATTATTTGATTTCTACTTCGTGCAAATCTACGAATTCGCCATTCTTCTTCTTTCTTTCTACCAGCATGGCAAGCAGCTTGCGCTTGCGGTTGTCGGCGATGAAACGGCGGAAGAATACGTTTGGAATTGCCACACCCAGGGCGATGCAGATGATGGCGAGCGAAGCCTTGATGAGGTTGTTCATACCTACGGTTACCTCGCCTACCACGCCATGCATGTCGATGAAGGCAAAGAGGGCGCGATACATCAGAACTCCCGGTACCATTGGGATAACGCTAGGAATGGTGATGCATTGGTGAGGGGTATGGAACCAATGGCGCGCCTTGATCACGATGATGCTGATGAGCGCAGAACCGGCAAGCGAACCGATGCTCAGACCCATGTCGAGACCGATGTTGCCGTTAGATGGACCCAGATTGACGAAATTGCGGAAGCAAACGGCGATGATACCGCCCACAGCTACAACCGGCAACAGACGGCGAGGTATGCTGAAGATGGTAGAGAAGCCCATGGCCGATACGGCAGCTGCGATGGCAAACTCCCAGTATTCGTGATGAGGAGTCATCGTAAGATCCTTCACGAAGTTGTCGATATGGCAAACCTGGATGGCGAAGGCGATACCGAACGCCATCGCGAAGATCATCAGCAGGGTGTTCAGGGCACGAACCATTCCCACCTCAATATATCCGTCGAGCATATCGCACACAAAGTTGATGAGTGGAACTCCCGGCACGATGAAGAGGGCACACGCCATCAGCGGATGCCATGGGGTATCTGAATGCATGAAGGCTGGAAGCGCTTCGGCAATCGATGGGTTGAGCGAAAGGAATGAGGTCAACCAGGCTATCAGAGTGGCTACGAAAGCCGAAATGCCGATGGCTACATAGTTGTTGCAGCCCTTGGTTGGCAAAAACATTCTCAGGCGGAAACCCAGAATGGCTGCAAGCGAACAGAAGAAGAAGGCTGGCCAGTCGCAACCGAACTGGATGCAGAATCCGCCGCAGGCAAAACCGCCGCCGATGGCTACCTGCCAAGGGGTAAAGCTGCGTGGGGTGGCCTTGATGTCGTTCAGGGCCTGCTCATACTGTTCGAGCGAATAGTTATCCTTGATGGCCTTCCAGGTGAGCTTACTTACCTGGGAAATAGAGGTGAGGTTGATACCATGCTTCTCGCATCTCTGGAACTTGGAGAAGGAATGCTCCTCGTCGCTATAGTTTACCATCAGCACGTTCCAGTTGATGTAAAGGTGCATGTATCGCTCGTCGAGACCGAGGAAAGCTGCTGCACGCTTCATGGTTCGCATGATGCGGGATGTGTCGGCAGCACTCTCCATGAGAATGCTACCGGTACGTAATAATAAGTCGAGTTTTCTTCTGAGTTCTGATTCTGCTATTTCCTTGCAGTTGCAGTTATCTTCTACGCAAGCGCAGGTTTTCAATTCTTTTTCTGTCATATATGTTTATCCGAATACAAAAATAATAATCTGAATGGTTACAATTCTGAGGAACATGGCGAACGGATATACATTCGCATAGCCTACTGTTGGCGCATCTGCCGAAGTCTGCTCACGTACGTAAGCCAGGGCAGAAGGGTTGGTGTTGGCACCTGCCAATACGCCGAGTAATGTATAATAGTTGATGTGGAACACGAGCTTGCCGATGATGCCGCCCAGAATGATTGGTATCATGGTGATGGCGATGCCGTAGAGTATCCAGGTCAGTCCGCTTTCTGATGCTACGGTCTGGATAAACTGTTCGCCTGTGCCGAGACCCACGCAAGCCAGGAAGATGCAGATTCCGATTTCGCGAAGCATCAGGTTGGCTGAAATGGTATTGTAGGTAACGAGGTTGTATTTCGGTCCGAAATAACCTATCAGAATGGCTACTACCAATGGGCCGCCGGTAAGTCCGAGACGCAGATTCTCGTTGATGCCTGGGATGAAGAACGGAATGTTGGCTACGATACAACCCAGCATGATGCCCAGGAAGATTGGGATGAGGTTAGGGTAGTTCAGACGCTTCATCTGGTTACCCAGCACCTTCTCGGTATGAGCGATGGCGAGTTCCTTGCCCACTACGGTTACGCGGTCGCCCAACTGGAGTTTCAGGTCTGGGGTCGCGATGAGGTCTACACCATTTCTGTTCACGCGGGTAATGTTGGCGCCAAGGTTGCTTCTAATCTGCAACTGGCTGATGCTCTTGCCGTTGATGCCCGGCTTGGTAATCAGGATTCGGCGGTTGATGAGTTCGCTGCTGAATTCCTCGTCCTTTACGTCAACCTTCTCGCCGAGCAGGGCGATGATAGGTTCTTCTACGGTAGGATGAGCCACAATCTGCAGAATGTCGCCCTCTTCTATCACGGTCTGTCCGTTAACCACCTCGTTCTGGCGTTCGCCGTTGTTACGGATAATCTTGGAAACCATGAAGTCGCGCTTCAGCAGATAGCGGATCTGCTTGACGGTATCTTTGAAAACCATCTGGTTAGAAACCTTTACGGCGAAGGTGTTCAGGGTCATCGCCTCAAGATGTCCCTTGCCTCGCTTAGCTTCATCCTCTTCCTTCTGCTTGTCTACGCGTAGCGCGAACCTTAATATAATGAAACTGAGGATAACGCCGAGCACACCCATAGGATAGGCGATGGCATAGCCGGCTGCGATGGATGGGGCGTCGATGTGGCGCAGGTCGCTGAATGCCTGCTGGGCTGCACCCAATCCAGGAGTGTTGGTTACGGCACCCGAAAGGATACCTGCCATAGAGGTGATGGATGTTCCCGAAAATGAGAAGATGACCAAGGTAGTAATGATACTCAGGGCCACAACAATCATGCTGAGCAGGTTGAGACTCTTGCCGCCGTTCTTGAACGAAGCGAAGAAGCCCGGACCTACCTCCAGACCGATAGAGTAGACAAAGAGGATCAAGCCAAACTCCTTGAGGAAGTGGAGCAGATGCTCGTCAAGGTTGAGAGAGAAATGTCCAAAGATAAGACCGATGAACAGAATCCAAGCCAAGCCCAGGGAAACACCTTTTACTCTGAGCTTACCTAAACACAAACCCAAGGCGATGACCAGCGAAAGAATCATCACAGAGTGGGCTACTCCGCCTCCCCAAAGGTCTGGGAAGCCATAAAATAGATTTTTTAAAATCTCCATTTTTCTTTATCTATTAATGTAAATACTGAATTTTCAAAAACATTCTTTCTTATCGATTTCTGAAATCGATTGCAAAGGTATAGATAAAAACGAAAGCAAAACTCGTTTTATGTTTAAAAGCTACGAATGCGGCTATAGGTGTTTTCTATAGCGAAAATAGGCTTTGAGGGCTTTTCTTTTCTCTTTCTCATGCATTTCTAGCCCTTTCTATGTTCATTATATCAGTTTTTTTTCGTAATTTTGCAACCGGATTATTATAAACAGGAAAGAATATGCTGAATATTGACGAAATAAAAGATAAGAGAATTGCCGTGCTCCTTTCGGGAGGCGTCGACAGTTCGGTTGTGGTTTGGGAGTTTGCCCAGCTGGGCCTGCATCCTGATTGCTTCTACATCAAGATTGGTCCTGAGGAGAAAGAGGAGTGGGACTGCTCTTCGGAGGAGGACCTGGAGATGGCTACGGCTGTGGCTAGAAAGTATGGGTGCAAGCTGCAAGTGGTTGACTGTCATCATGAATATTGGAACGAGGTAACCCGTTATACGATGGAGAAGGTGAAGGCTGGTTTTACGCCTAATCCGGATGTAATGTGCAACCGCCTGATTAAGTTTGGCGCCTTCGATGAGAAGATGGGTCACAACTACGACCTCATCGCCACGGGGCATTATGCGCAGACCGAAACGGATGAAAATGGCGATAAATGGCTTGTCACGAGTCCTGATCCTGTAAAAGACCAGACCGATTTCCTGGCTCAGATAGAGAGCTGGCAATTGAAAAAGGCGATTTTCCCTATCGGCCATCATATCAAGAATGAGGTTCGCGAGATAGCCGAAGAGGAGCATCTGATAAATGCCAAGCGCAAGGACAGTCAGGGAATCTGCTTCCTGGGACAGATTAATTATAATGATTATATCCGCCGTTATCTGGGCGAGAAACCGGGCGATGTCATAGAGATGGAGACGGGCAAGCGCATAGGCGAGCACAAGGGTTTGTGGTTTCATACCATCGGCCAGCGCAAGGGCTTGGGCTTTGGCGGCGGTCCCTGGTTCGTGATTAAGAAGGATGTAGAGAACAACATCCTGTATGTGAGTCATGGTTACGATCCGCAGTCGGCATACAAGAAGGATTTTCCTCTCCACGATTTCCATTTCCTCACACGCGAGGTTGCGATGCAGAAGGTAACTTTCAAGATTCGTCATACGCCGGAGTATCATCCTGCTACGATAGAAAAGCTGGAAGACGGCCGCTGGATGATTCATTCAGAAGAGGCGATTCATGGTGTGGCTCCCGGCCAGTTCTGTGTAGTTTATGATGAGCATCATCATCGTTGCTATGGCTCGGGCGAGATTACGGTATAAATATTTTAAATTGAAAAAAGGGATGAGTCATCAATCTGATATTTTGATGATTCATCCCTTTTTGTTTTATCTGTTTTTACCCTTCCCCGATAATGCTGTCCAGCAATTCCTGGCAGGCATCTTCGAGAAGCGTGATGACGAGCTCGAAGTCGCTATAGTCGCCATAATACGGATCGGGAACGGTGGTGTATTCACGATGGTGGGTCAGGAAATCGGCCATGCGCACTACTTTCTTCCTATCAGACTCTGAAGAAGCCATGGAGGTAATGGCATGGTAGTTTTCGTTGTCCATTACCACGATGGTTTCGAAACGGGCGAAGTCTGACTTCTGAAACTGGCGGGCATGGCTGTTGAAATTGTAGCCATGCTCGGCGCCACATTTGCGCATGCGGCTGTCGGGCAACTGACCTATGTGCCAGCCCCCGATGCCCGCAGAATCGATTTCAAACTCATCCTGAAACCCTGCTTTTTCTACAAGACTCTTCATGATTCCCTCGGCTGCCGGAGAGCGGCAGATGTTGCCCAGGCAGATAAATAATACGGTATGTTTACCTTTCTTTGTCATGTTGCTAACTTTTTTTGTTTGCAAAGTTAGCATAAATCTCTGTATTATGCAAGATTTTTCTTCATTTTTCTTCCCACAAAGTTCCAGGCAGGCATCTTCTTCAGGGTGCTGCGGATAGGCTGGATGTCCCAGAGCAGGAAGATGATGAGCACGCCGATGCCGATGAGACAGGTTAGTCCGTAGAGCTCGCGGATGCTGATCATCAGCAGGTTGCCGGCATCATAAGGCAGTCCGCGCGACATGTTTTCTACCATCTGATGGCGAAGTCCGTAGCTGTAGAGTCCGGAGCACATCGCCGAAACAGGGCCGTTGCGGATGATGCCTGCCATCGTCAGTCCCATGAAGAAATGTTCAAACGGCATCAGCTCTTCCAGATAGATGGTCAACATGCAGAAGAAGATGGCGTTGCCGATGCTTCTGAGGAAGATGGGCAGATAGAGTGCCTCGATGTTGAGTCCCGGGTCAATGAGGAAATACATCATTACGGGATAACATACCATCGTTGCCACGCCTATCGTGAGCAGTCGGGTATATTTCTGATGGAGCACCTTGCACCAGAACAGGCAGAAGAGGCATCCGGCGATGGCCCCCACCCATTCTACGAAGTTGAGCACATTGGTGGTAAACGTGCCGAAATGAAGCACGCCGCCCGTAAAGGCTGTCTGCAGCACCTTTGGCGTACTGCCCATGAACTCTACGAAGGCGAAGAGGATGAGTAGCGGGATGAGCCGTTTATACTTCCATGCTGCTGGGGCGATGTAAGGGTGACGGATGTGAAGCATGCGCTGGATGCAGAAATAGCCTGTAAAAATAAAGAGTACTACATCCATCTGCATAATCTTCGGATCGAGCCAGTTGTAATGCTCGCCGTAGGTGAAGAAGAAGATGAACTCCAGCATCCATGCCGACCACAGGATGCAGCCCAAATAGTCGAGACTGATAAAAGGCAGGGGCTTCATGAAGTGGAAGTCGTGGGTGGTGACATACACGATGAATGCCACCAGGAGCAGGGCTCCCGTCATCGCCCAGTTGATGATGCGCCAATCCTGATAGATATAAATCAGGTGTTCGGTAATCCAAGGCGAGAGGAACATGTTTCCCAGAACGATGCAGTAGAGCAGGGGGAAGAAGATGGTGAAATCGCGCTTGGAGGTCATCCACAACTGGATGGTGCTCATACACTCGAAGGTTCCGCAGAGCTTGAAGAAGCCTGCGATGTAAGCGAGAATGCACATCACGGGCACAGAGTCGGTCCACATGATGAGGAAATTACAAGCTGCCACTACCAACGCCGCATTCAGCAGAAGCTGGCGGTTGGTAAAGTGGAACTTCATCTTGAAGAGGAAGGGGAATGGCATCGCCACGCCCACCACGTTGAACATGATGATCATGAGTACGTCTTCTCTCATCAAACTGTACTCGCCCATTACCTGGCTCATGGCTCCTCCATAAATTCCGCCCGACATCAGGAAGATGAAGGCGAAGAGGAGATAAATCCAAGGCTGCAAACGGCGAGGAATATATCCGTTGAACGAAGGGACGCGGAAGGGTCCCTGTAACATAGGAGGTCCTGGCATTTTTTCAATTAATAATTTATAATTTATAGTTGATAGAACATTCTATTTGAGGCGAACCTTGGTTTCTACGTTCAGACCGGCACGGAGCAGGGTTACCTGTTTTGGGTCGTTGTCTGGGGTGAGGGCGATGCGAACCGGTACGCGTTGTTCTACCTTAACGAAGTTGCCGGTGGCATTATCTACTGGAATCATGGAGTAGGCGTTGTCGGCAGCTGCTGAGAGTGCCTCTACCTTGCCGTGGAATACGACACCCGGAATGGCATCGGCTATAAAATCTACCGCCTTGCCCACCTGGATGCCGTCCATCTGGGTTTCACGATAGTTGGCTACTACCCATACATCGTTATCATCCACGATGCGTGCCAACATCTGTCCTGGCTGAACCAGCTGTCCCTCGTGGATATCTTTCCTTCCCATCACGCCGTCGCAGGTAGCTACGATTACGGTATAAGAAAGGTTCAGACGGGCCAGATTGAGCTGAGCCTCTGCCACACTCTCGCCTGCACGCGAACCGCCCAGCTGCTGGGTCTGTACGTTGCGGACCGAGGCAGCACTTGCCTTCCGGCTGCTTGCCTGCTCATAACGAGCCTTGGCTCCCAGATAGCGGGCGTAGGCATTATCATATTGCTGGCGGGTTACCGCATCCTTCTTCATCAGGGCAGCAAAACGGTCGAAGTCCTGCTTGGCATTCATCATGTCTACACGTGCCTCTTCGATACCTGCCGAAGCCGTCTGCACGTTGGTAGTGGTGGTTCCCATGCTGGCTGATACAACCGAAGAACCTGCCTTAGAACCGCGCAGACCAGCCTCTGCCTGAGCCACATGCAGGCGGAATTCTGAATCTTCGATAATGACGAGTGTATCGCCCTTCTTCACGTGCTGATAGTCGGAGAAACGGATTTCCTTGATAAATCCTGATACGCGCGTGTTGATAGGCGTAATGTGGCGGTTCACCTGGGCATCATCGGTATAAGCCACGTCGCTACCATGATAAAAATGGCTGAAGCACCAGCTGATGGCTCCTATAAAACAGAGGATGATAACTACATTATATATTCTCTTGATAATCTTCTTATTCATAATTTATGTTTGTTTTATTGTTTGAAAAAGAGCAGATGAATTGGCTTTCCTTTCGGACGCCGAACGTTGTTTCTTCGTTCTTCACTCTTCGTTCTTCACTTTCTAAATTTCTCCCGCTACGTATTTCATGCGGTAATAAGCGTATACGATGTTGATGCGGGCATCTACCTCATTCAGTTCGGCGTTGAGCTTCAGGTTCGATGCATCCACCATGTCGGTTACCAGCGCCAGCTGACTGAGATAGCGGGCGTTCATCACCTCGTAGTTCTGCTGCGCCAGTTCTACGCTCTTGCGTTGCGTTTCCAGTTCTACGTAGGTTTGCTGATATTGCACGTAGGCAGCCTGTACGCTATTGTTCAGCTGTTCAGCCTGCAGGGCATGGCTTTCCTTTGCCTGTCGGGTTTCTACGGCTGCCTGTCTGATGCGCTTGTTGCTCTTGAAGAGCGAACTGAGGCTGTATTTCACGCCTACGCCCACATACCATACGTTCAGATTCTTGTCTATCGGCGGCAACTCGAAGAGGATAGGTCCGTCAAAATTCTCGGCAGCCACCAGAGCCACTTTCGGCAGCAGGTCGCTCTTGGCAATTTTCTCCTTCTGTTCCGCTATCCTGATGGCGTTGCTGCTCTGTTCCAGCAGGGGCGAATTCATCGTGCTTGCCGTCTGCCAGTAAGCTTCGCCATCCTTGGCGTAAGCCTTGTCTGCAATCGTAGCGTCCGGAATAATCTGCATCTCCTGTTCCCCTTTATCTTCCTGGTTCATGCCGAGCGTATTCAGGAGCTGGTGGTTCAGGATACTGCGGTTGTTGCGTAGCGAAGTGAGTCCCAGTTTCAGGCTCTCCATCTGCAGTTCGTATCGGGTGATGTCGTTCTTGAGCGCCATTCCCTGGGTTTGTTTCGCCTTGATGTCGGCGATAAGCTGGCGGGTGAGCTCGATGTTTTTTTCATATACCTTGATATGGTTGTCTATCTTGTAGAGGTCCAGATACTGTCCCAGGGCGATGAAGCGAACCTGCTGACGGGTGAGTTTCACGCCCACCTCTGCTTGCTGCTTGCCCAGTTCGGCGAGGCGGATGCCTGCGTTGATGGCGCCACCAGCATAAACCACCTGCTGTGCCTGGAAGGCGAAATTATTGCCGAAGTGGGGCGATTTCAAACCTTGGGCGTTACTGAAGTTGCGGTCGGTCATCAGGGCGTTTCCGATGTAACTGAAGGAGAGGGATGCATCGAGGTCGGGCAGTTTCTTGCTTTTAGCCGATTCGATACCGATGCTGGCAGCTTCTACGCCCGATTTCGAGGTTCGTAGCGACTTGCTGTTTTCTTCGATTCTTTCGAAGAGTTGGGCGATGGTCATCCTGGTTTGAGCCACAGCCCATAGAGAGCCTCCCCAGATGAGAAGGCCTGCAATCATCATTTTCTTTATCATTCAAAAAATCTGTTTTTTATTATTCTTTAAAAATTCCGTTATCTCATGAAGTCGGGTGCAAAGGTACGGCGATTTTGGCGAATATCCGTTTTAAATTTTTCGTGCCGCATGGATTTTTTCGGAACAAAAGTTCTTTTTTCTCACATTATTTCCGTATATTTGCACGCAAAAAGCGAATAAAAGGTATTTATGATAGAATTATCAGAACTGAACAGTTATCAGGAGGCCAGTCTTTTCTGCTCCGATTTGAGCGAGTGGCAGGAGGGTCCGCAGGTATTGACCTATGGAGCCATTCTCCTTTGCCGCAAGGGCAGGGCCGTGCTGAATGTGAATTATAAGGATTGGGATCTCTATGAGGGAGCCGTCATCACCCTGTTTCCGAATGATGTGGTAGAGGTGAAGAAGATGGAGTCTTCCGCTTCCTGCGAGGGGGATACTTGTGCCGGAATGAATGCTTCTGCCTTCGAAGTGGAGATGCTGAAATATAATCCTTCTCTGCTGCGCGAAGCCAGTCTGCAACTCGAACAGACGGTTTATTCTGCCCTGCGCGAGGACCGATGCCGGCAGAATTCGCCTGTGGTTACCCATATCATCGACAGCATGTTTGCCCTCCTCAGGCTCTATTTCGAGCAGCACGACTGTACCTGCATCTCGCAGCTGGTACTCTATCAGCTCAAGGCCTTCTTCATAGGGTTCCACGAATATCTGCAACGCAATCCGCAGAACTGCCCCGACGAGGTGAAATCTTACAGGGTGAGGGAACTCTTCAACCGCTTCATGATGCTCATGGAACGCGATTACAAGAAATCGAGAGATGTCAACTATTATGCCGAGCAGATGAACATCACCTCCAAGTATCTTTCGAATATCGTGAGACAGGTAACGGGGCATACACCCAAGATCATCATCGACCAGTATGTGGTGCTCCAGCTGAAGATGCAGCTCAAGCGCTCCGCCCAGAGCATCAAGGAGATGGCATGGGAATATCATTTTGCTGATGCCAGCTTCTTCTGCCGCTATTTCAAGAAACATACCGGAATGACGCCGCAGCAGGTGAGAGAATGAATACAGTAATTATAACATAAAAATTTTCAAAACATGACAACAACACTTATCATATTGGTTATTACGGTAGCCCTATTCATCTGGGGCAGGGTGAGGGCCGACATCGTGGCGCTTACCGCCCTGGCAGCACTCCTGGTTCTGGGTATCCTGACGCCTGCCGAGGCGCTGGCGGGCTTCTCTTCGCCCATCGTCATCATGATGATAGGACTCTTCGTGGTGGGTGGAGCTATCATGCAGACCGGACTTGCCAAGCTTACGGGCAATAAGCTCATGGCGCTCTCGCGCGGCAACGAAACCATCACTTTCCTGCTCGTAATGCTCGTAACCTCCTTTATCGGCGCCTTCGTGAGCAATACCGGAACGGTGGCCCTTATGATGCCTATCATCATGAGCATAGCTGCGGGCTCGGGCATGCAGTCGTCGCGTTTCCTCATGCCGCTCGCCTTTGCCGGAAGTCTGGGCGGAATGCTCACCCTCATCGGTACGCCGCCCAACCTGGTTATCGATGAAGTATTGACCGAGAGCGGTTATCAGCCGCTTGCCTTCTTCAGCTTCTTCCCTGTGGGCATCATCGTCATCGCCATCGGCATCATCGTGCTCATGCCGCTCAGCAAAATCTTCCTCAGCAAAAAGCAGAGCGGTAAGAAAAAGAAGCAGGGCAAATCGCTTGATGACCTGGTAGACGAATATCAGCTGCTCGATAATCTGCATCGCTACATCGTGCCTAGCCGCCGCCCTTCTGCCGTCCTCGACGAGAATGGCGAGCAGATGGATATCGTGGGCAAAACCCTGAAGGATCTGAGCATCCAGAAGAAATATGGCGTGAGTATCATCGAGATAAGAAACGAGAAGAAATCACGACTGGGACTGGTGAAGGATGTGAGCCAGAACATGGCGAAGAGCAGCAGCACCATTCAGGTTCACGATACCTTATATATAATAGGTGAGGAGGAGAAGATGAAACGCTTTGCCAGCGATTACGGCCTCAGGAAGATGAAGGATGTGAAGATAGATTTCTACGATCTGGGACTGACCGAAATCGTGGTGATGCCTACGTCTAATTTTGCCGGTCTGCGCATAGGCGATGCCAACCTGCGCAAGCGTTTCGGCATCAACGTGCTGGGCGTAAAGCGGGGCGATGAATATATTACCGACAATCTGATAGCCACCAAACTGCATGTGGGCGATATGCTCCTGGTGCAGGGCGAATGGACCAATCTGGCTCATTTGGCTACCGATACGAGCAACTGGGTGGTTATCGACCAGCCAGAGAAGACTGCCGACAAGGTGCTCTTGGATTATAAGGCGCCTGTGGCGGCTGCCATCATGCTGCTGATGATAGCGATGATGGTGTTCGATTTCATTCCTGTGGCTCCGGTCACGGCGGTCATCATCGCCGGACTGCTGACCGTCTTTGCCGGTTGTTTCCGGAATGTGGAGGCGGCTTACAAGACCATCAACTGGGAGAGCATCGTGCTGATAGCCGCCATGATGCCGATGTCTACGGCGCTTGAGAAGACGGGTGCTTCGGCCTTGGTTTCTCAGGGGCTGGTAGAGAGTTTGGGTTCGATGGGACCTACAGCTCTCTTGGCAGGTATCTACTTCACCACTTCTCTGATGACGATGTTTATCAGCAATACTGCCACGGCTGTGCTGATGGCTCCTATTGCCCTGGTGGCGGCCCGGCAGGTAGGTGTGAGTCCTTATTCCTTCCTCTTTGCGGTTACGTTGGGCGCCAGCATGTGCTTTGCCTCTCCGTTCTCCACGCCTCCTAATGCGCTGGTGATGAAGGCGGGTGGCTATACGTTTATGGATTACGTGAAGGTAGGTTTGCCTCTGCAGATTATCATCGGCGTTGTGATGACCTTCGTTCTTCCGCTCCTTTTTCCTTACTAAGGATTTTTGATATCAAAATAAAAGCCCCTGATGTTTTTCCCGCATTGGGGGTTCTTTTTTTATCGGGTTAAATCAGGCCTTTTTATTTTCCCAATTAGGGAGATTTTTTTCTCCAACTGGGCAAGTGATTTTGCGCGCTTTCTGAATCACGATGCAAAGATACGAAATCCCGATTTATCAGGTGTGCGATAGCGTGCGATGCTGTGCGATAGCGGAACATTTTCCGCTAAAATCTTTCAACAATAAACTCTAAACCCCTGAACTTTGTAAGTATGCTTCACATGCCCAGCTGTTCGTTAGCCAGGGCCGTTCTGGATGAATGCAGGATTGGTGCCGTAGATAAGGTGGAAAACCGGAATCTCATGTCTGTATGCTCCGTTTTTTCCTTGTTGGCACCCTTCAGATGGCCCATTTGCCCGCACATTTCGTAAGATTTGTTGTCGGAATACATGAATCTTACGTCTGTGAAATGAGCCGCTAATGCCGGAATTGCCATCGGAATGAGCACTTCCTGCATGTCTTTTGATGCCTGAGAGATGGCAAATTTTACAAATTCAGTACCCTTACTGGGTTTTGGCATCGCCGGAGCGATGTTGCTAAAAATATTATAATCTATTGCTTTTTAGAGAGTTAAATCAAATTTCATGTTCATTTTTTCTTGCTTGCAGTCTCAGTCTCAGAGTCTCAGTTGGTTTTTTTATGGTCTCGCTTCCTATATATATTATATATAACTAATTAATAATCAGCAAGTTATAAAGACTTAAGAAGCGGGTTTGAAGTTGGATTGTGACATTTTTCCTAACTGAGACTGAGATTTGAGACTGTTTTGAAGAGGAAATGAGGGTAGGGATGAGCCTGTTTCCTGCCTCCCCGAAGTCCCCATTTCTTCTAGAAAGCCTCAACTCCATTTTATCAGTTTTTACCCTCGCCGCTGAATGATTTCCTATCTTTGCTGTGTATTTGATAAATAACCTTTTCTTATGCCTTTGCAGAGTGCCCGGCAAGCATGGACCTACCTTTATGCCATAAAGTTAAGATTATTATTTGGAATAAGCAAAGTTTTTGGGGCTTTTTCTTGGTGGTTTATCAAAAAATGAGTAGTTTTGTGCTTGAAAATCTGCTCTTTTTATGATGGGAATAATTCGGGAAAGAGAGATTGGAGTGAACGGAAAATAGATATCATAACGAAAAATAACGAAAAGATGAATAAAATAACGATGCTCGGAACGGGAAATGCTACGGTTTCCCAGATTTATAATACCTGTTTTGTGCTCCAGACTTCCAGCACTCTGATGCTGGTGGATGCGGGCGGAGGAAACGGAATACTGGCGCAGTTGAGAAAGGTGAATGTTCTGATTTCTGACATTCATCACCTCTTTGTTACCCATGCCCATACCGACCATGTGCTGGGCGTGATCTGGGTAATCCGAATGGTGGCACAATGTAAGGGTTACGAGGGATTGCTCCATGTGTATGGAAACGATAAGGTGATGAAGGTGATCAAGACCATCATCGACATGATTCTTGCCAAGAAGCAACTGGCTAAGGTGGCTGAAAGGGTGGTGTTCCATCAGCTGGAAGATGGAGATTGTTTCGAAGTGGGGGATATGAAACTGGAATGCTTTGATATTCAGTCTACTAAGGAAAAACAGTTCGGATTCCGAGCTGAGTTGCCTTCTTCTTCTGATGAATCGGGTAAGCCTTTGGTCTTGGCGTGCCTGGGCGATGAACCTTATAATGAGCAGAACCGCCGCTACATAGAGGGGGCTGACTGGATGATGTGTGAGGCGTTCTGCCTTTATGCCGACCGCGATACGTTCAAGCCTTATGAGAAGTGCCACAGTACGGCGCTTGATGCCGGAAAACTGGCGGAGGAACTGGACGTGAAGAATCTCATCCTGTATCATACGGAGGAGAAAACACTCGCCAATCGTAAAGAAAATTATACCCGTGAAGCTGCAGAGAACTTCAAGGGTAGAATCTTCGTTCCGGATGATTTGGAGGTGATAGAGCTGTAGGATTTCTTTCTTTATAATTGTGGGTTTAATCAGTTTTGATCCGGTAGGAAAATCTTGGTTACTTCCCGCTCTCCGAAATCTGTCATGGCGTTGAAGAGACTTACTTTTTCCGCCTTTCTGAGGTCTTCTAGTGTGAGGTCGGCTTCCTGGATGATGTCGGCTTCCAGGAGCTGGGCACGCTTGGTTCCCTGGAGCAGGGGATGCTTGGGGGTGAGCCATCTGTTGCCATCAAAAAGGGCGAGATTGGTGAAGGAGGTATCGGTAATGAGCCCGTTCTTTACAATGATGATTTCATCGCAATCGTCCTTCTGGGCTACCAGGGCGTTGAGCGCACTTCGGTCTGTGCTCTTATAGGTGTAGTCGATATTATTATCCTCTACCACCTTGAGGGAATGAATCTCCTTCATCTTGTAGGGGGCGTACTCGATGGCTTCCACGCCCTGGATGCCATAAACCACTCGTGCCTTGTAAAGGTTCATTTCCTCTTTTGGGGAAATGAGGGATGAGAGTTTTATTTCTTCAGATGCGAGGGTTGGAAAGAACCTGCGGATGGTTCTCTCCATTCTTGCCTGATGATAGGGCAGGGCCAGAGCCTTGCCGTTCTTGATCTTTATTGTTTCTATAAATTGCTGTTTCATAATCTCTTTTATTTTTTCTAAGATGAAAGGTAGATTTAAAACGGAAGATAGATTTTCTGAATCACTTCCTCGTATTCCCTCCGGCAATCGCTCTTCGAAGTGATGCCGCCGCCTGCCTTGAAATACAATTTTCGGCTTTCCTTCGGCTTCTTTCCTTCGTTTGCCTTGAAATTCTTTTCTCCGTCGGCTTCAAAATCAACCGGCGAAGTTTCTTCTTCTATGAATCTTATCATGACGGCAGAGTTGAGTTCGCCCTGGTCGTAGATTCCCATGATGCCCGTGTAGAAGCCGCGGTCGTAGCCTTCTGCCT
>ERZ1023886.54-NODE-54-length-47511-cov-102.996186_pt1 | contig 47511 bp, 37 predicted proteins | sample MGYA00380395_ERZ1023886 | MGnify/ENA primary metagenome ERZ1023886 (study PRJEB33179, sample SAMN07449002) | human gut metagenome | biome: Human-gut; feature: Human associated habitat; material: Faeces | host: Homo sapiens | place: India: Bhopal | collected... | reverse complement strand
AATTTCATGAGACCGACCAGATTGGCGTGAGAAAGGGCGACTGGAAGATGGTAGTAGTAAAAGGCAAGCCTCACCTCTACAACCTGGCTTCGGATATTCACGAAGACCACGATGTGGCGGCAGAACATCCTGAAATCGTGAAAGATCTGCTGGCTGCCATCCAGAAGGAGCACAGAGACAGCAAGGACTTCAAGATAACGCTGCCTGAGTTTTAAAAAGAAAAAATATGATGAACGACAACATAGCAACCCCATTTGCCAAGCCACTGTATGTGATGCTGAAGCCGGCAGGCGCCCATTGCAACCTGGCTTGCAAATACTGTTATTATCTGGAAAAGAACAATCTTTACCAGAACTCCCACCGCCATCTGATGAGCGATGAGATGCTGGAGCAATTCACCCGAGAGTACATCGAGGCACAAACCATGCCGCAGGTGCTTTTCACCTGGCATGGAGGCGAGCCGCTGATGCGCTCCATCGACTTCTACAAGAAAGCGCTGGCGCTTCAGAAGAAGTACGCCCACGGCAAACAGATAGATAACGTTATCCAGACCAACGGCACACTCCTCACCGACGAATGGTGCGAGTTCTTTGCACAGAACCATTGGCTGGTAGGCATTTCCATCGACGGTCCACAGGAGTATCACGACCACTATCGCGTAACTCCTGCCGGAAAGCCTTCCTGGGAAAAGGTGATGCAGGGCATCCAGCTCCTAAAAAAGCATCGGGTGGAATGGAACGCTATGGCGGTGGTCAATGCCTACAACGCAGAACATCCGCTGGAGTTCTATCATTTCTTCAGAGACAACGGTTGCCAGTACTTGCAGTTTACCCCTATCGTGGAGCGACTGACGGAACATGAAGACGGTCGCACCCTGGCGAGTCTTGCCGACGACAGAGAGATTCCGCTTGCAGATGCTTCCGTTACCCCGCAACAGTGGGGCAACTTCCTCTGCACCATCTTCGACGACTGGGTGCGCCACGATGTGGGTAAGACCTTTGTGGAAATCTTCGACTGCACACTTGCCAACTGGATGGGGGTGCTGCCAGGCATCTGCGCCTACTCCAAGGAGTGCGGTCATGCAGGCGTGATGGAACACAATGGCGATGTATATTCCTGCGACCACTTTGTTTTTCCTGAATACAAGCTGGGAAACATCAGGGAGCAGTCGCTCATCGACATGCTTTATGGCGAAAAGCAGCAGGCTTTCAGCCGGTTGAAGCACACTTCGCTGCCCCGCCAGTGCAAGGAGTGCGACATGGAGTTCGCCTGCCATGGCGAATGCCCCAAGAACCGGTTCGAGAAGGATAAGTATGGAGAGCCGGGCCTGAACTATCTCTGCCAGGGATACTATCAGTACTATACGCATGTGGCTCCCTACATGGACTTCATGAAGCGAGAACTCCTCGCCCAGCGTCCGCCTGCCAACATTATGAATGTTTTAAAAAATAACTAACGATTATCGAAATGAACAAAACTTATATGACTATCGCCCTGATGTCGCCCCTGGTTTGCACGGCAGCCATGGGCGCCAAGAAGGCGATCTGTTACTAAATACTCTATATCTCTTCCTTTAAACTTAATTCCAGGAACTTATCGCATAGCTGATATACCCCCTCATCCTGCGTGATAAAATCCCTTTCGAGTAAAGTCTTCACGGCTCCCTGCACGGTGCTGGCACCCAGACGATATTTATGCAGGAACTCCTGCGACATCAGCGAGGAAGGACTTCCCTCCCTGGCTATGGCGATGAGCACCTGCTTCTGCTTGCTGGTAAGCTGGAACAGCAGAGCCTGATAGGCAAAACGATGCTGCGAAAGAATGCTCTCTATGCAATATTCCACATTCTCCTTACCCAGAACCCTGGAATCTGAAATCGAAGTATAGAGCATGTTGAGCACATACTGAATATACCAGGTAATACCATCAAAACGATGATAAAGATAGGAGAACGCTTCCGCAGAAATCTCCTTGTCGATTTTAGACAGATGATGGTTGGCAAACTCCAGATAGGTCGGTTCGTTGATAGCCTCCAATCCCATGATGCTCGAACTGTGATAGAAAGGACGTGACCTGGAAGTAAACATCAGTGCCATCATGTGGCGCTTGGAACCAGAGAAGATGAAGTTAGCGTTATGACAGTTCTGGATACGCTTGCGCAAAGTAGCCTCCACCGTTTTCTCTGGATAACCGGCAATAGTCTGGAATTCATCAATAGCAATCAAGCAAGGTTTATCTGCCTGGGAAAGATAGGCAAAGATCTCATCCAGCGTAATATCAGGCGACTGAATATCTCCGATGCCCACACTCCATTCCGGATTTCCATTGATATCGAAAGAAATGGTAGATTTCAACGACTGAAGCATATTCAGGAAGAACTCCCACACCTTTCTGCCCTTGGGTTTCAATGCAGCAAGAATCCCTTTGCCCAGAGCATAAACAAACTCCCCGAGATTCTTGGTATCGTAAATATCAATATAGATGCAATGATACTGCTCCCGGATTTCCTTCTGATAGAAACAATGATAAATCAACCCCGACTTTCCCAATCGTCGTGGTGCTATCAATGCCACATTGCATCGGTTGGTTAGATGCCGTGTAAGCAAGGCGGTTTCTTCTACTCTGTCGCAGAAGAAATCTGGGGATAAATATCCTTCTATGAGAAACGGATTGGTCTGTACCATAAGCATTTACTGAATTATGAATTTTACGTAACGAAGATTTCATAATCTCCGGATGCAAAGATACATATTATATTTGAAACCCGCAAGTTTTTTGGGGGAAAAATATAAAAGCTGCACAAATGTAAACCGCCATTTATATAAATGACGGTTTACATTATGAAGTTTTACAGATTTTTAAGAGCAACTTTCCACCCATTTCTAAAAAAAAGCAATACCTTTGCTGCAGAATAAGATATTCATACATAAATAGGAATAAAGATGGACTTAAAAGGAATCTACACTGCCGATGCCAATCGCTATGGCGAAGCTGAGGCGCTTTACAAGAGATGCGGCAAGAGCGGAGTCTTGCTGCCTAAGATTAGTCTGGGATTCTGGCACAACTTCGGAGGAGTAGATCCTTACGAGCGAAGCCGTGCCATCACCCACTATGCCTTCGACCACGGAATCACTCACTTCGACCTTGCCAACAACTATGGTCCTCCTTACGGAAGTGCCGAGGAAACCATGGGCAGACTGATGAAGGATGATTTCCTGCCTTATCGCGACGAACTCTTCATCTCTACCAAGGCGGGATACGATATGTGGGAAGGTCCTTACGGCAACTGGGGCTCTCGCAAGTATCTGATGGCGAGCCTCGACCAGAGTCTCAAGCGCATGAATCTGGACTATGTGGACCTCTTCTACAGTCATCGCTACGACCCGAATACGCCGCTGGAGGAAACCCTCCAGGCAATGGTAGACATCGTGAAACAGGGCAAGGCACTCTATCTCGGCATCAGCCGATGGCCATTGGAGGCACTGAAGTTCGCAGATCAATATCTGAAGGAGCGCGACTGTCCGCTGCTCATCTTCCAGGACAGACTCAACATGCTCGACCGTGCGCCGCAGGAGAACGGAACCCTCGACTACTGCCACGAAAACGGCATCGGATTCATCTCCTTCTCGCCTTTGGCACAAGGTCTCCTCACCGACCGCTATCTCAACGGCATCCCAGCCGATAGCCGCATGGCAAAGGAGCACTTCCTGAAGCACAGCGCCCTGACTCCGGAACTCCTGGAGCAGTTGAAGCAATGGAATGCAGAAGCCGGCGAACGAGGCGAAACCCTCGCCGAGATGGCACTGGCGTGGATTCTCCACCAGAAAGGCGTAACCAGCGTGCTGGTAGGTGCCAGCTCTACTGCCCAGCTGGAAAAGAACATGAAATGCATTCATGCCAAGGCATTCTAAAAATAATGATTGCATCATGGTGTTTTCTCGCTGAAAATGTGTACCTTTGCACCCAAAATAGAAATTTGCATTCATGAATACAAAGATAAACGAATTTGAGGTGATGGCACCTGTGGGCTCGCGCGAGTCTTTGGCTGCCGCTATCCAGGCTGGTGCCGACTCCGTATATTTCGGAATCGGCAAGTTGAACATGCGTTCACATTCTGCCAATCATTTTACTATCGACGACCTGCGTGAGATTGCTGCCACCTGCAACGAGCATGGCATCAAGACTTACCTCACCGTCAATACAGTGATTTACGACAACGACATCCCTACGATGAAGGAAATCATTGATGCTGCCAAGGAGGCAGGCATCTCTGCCGTCATCGCCAGCGATGTGGCTGTGATGAGCTATTGCAACGAAGTGGGTGAAGAAGTTCACTTATCCACACAGTTAAATATCTCAAACACAGAGGCTTTGAAGTTTTATGCACGCTTTGCGGATGTTTCTGTTCTGGCACGTGAATTAAACATGGACCAGGTGAAACATATCCACGAACAGATAGAGAAGCAGAACATCTGCGGCCCTATGGGCAAGCAGATCCGCATCGAGATGTTCTGCCATGGTGCCCTGTGCATGGCGGTATCGGGCAAGTGCTACATGAGCCTTGCCAATGCCAACCGCTCTGCCAACCGTGGCGAATGCGTTCAGATTTGCCGCCGCAGCTATACCGTTACGGATAACGAAACTGGCAACCAGCTGGAAATAGACAACAAGTATGTAATGAGTCCGAAGGACTTGAAGACCATCCGCTTCATCGACCGCATGATGGATGCCGGCGTTCGCGTCTTCAAGATTGAGGGTCGTGCCCGTGGACCAGAATACGTATATACCGTAGTAAAATGCTACAAGGAGGCGATAGCCGCCGTGCTGGACGGTACCTTTACCGAAGAGAAGAAGGATGAGTGGGATGAAAGACTTGCCACCGTATTCAACCGTGGTTTCTGGGATGGTTACTACCAGGGTCAGACCCTCGGCGAGTGGAACAAGCACTATGGTTCAGTGGCTACCGAGAAGAAGGTGCTCGTGGGCAAGGTGATGAAATACTTCTCCAAGCTGGGCGTGGCAGAGGTTGCCGTAGAGGCTTCTACCTTTGATAAGGGCGAGAAACTTCTGATTACGGGTAACACCACCGGCGTAATGTATCTCAATGCCGATGAAATCCGCTACGACCTGAAGCCTGTGGAAACAGCGCAGCAGGGCTGGAGAGTTTCTATCCCTGTACCGGATAAGGTGCGCCCTAACGATAAGCTCTATAAGTTGATTACAGTAAACGAAATTAAAGAAATAAAATAATGGCAACAATTAATGAATTGCAGGATGAAGTGGTAGAGGAGTTCCAGGACTTCTCCGACTGGATGGATAAGTATCAGATGCTCATCGACTTGGGCAACGAGTTGGCTCCTCTCGACGAGAAATACAAGAACGAGCAGAACCTCATCGACGGCTGCCAGAGTCGCGTATGGTTGCAGTGCGACTACGAGGATGGCAAGCTCGTGTTTACAGCCGATAGCGACGCCCTGATCGTAAAGGGAATCATCGCCCTCCTGATTCGTGTGTTGAGCGGTCATACTCCAACTGAGATTATGGATGCCGACCTCTATTTCGTAGAGAAGATTGGCTTGAAAGATCACCTGAGTCCTACCCGCAGCAACGGTCTGCTGGCGATGATCAAGCAGATTCGCATGTACGCCCTGGCTTACAAGACCAAGGAGGCAGAGGCTTAACCGCCTCTGGTCACATGATATATAATAAGGTATATTATAATGCGCAAATTAAGAACGATAGAGATGAACCGCCTCACCCTGGAGGAATTCAAGGAAGCTGAGAAGCTGCCCCTGATAGTGGTCCTGGATGATGTGCGTTCATTATATAATGTAGGAAGTGTGTTCCGCTCTTGCGATGCCTTCCGTGTAGAGGCGGTGTATCTCTGCGGAATCACCGCCACCCCTCCCAATGTCGAGATTCATAAGACGGCATTGGGTGGCGAAGACAGCGTGGATTGGGAATACTTCAAGACTACCGAAGAAGCGGTAGAGAAGCTGAAGCAGAAGGGCTACTTTGTATATAGCATCGAGCAGGTAGAAGGTTCCACCAAGCTTCAGAACCTGCCGGAGGCGCATGCCAAGCTTTTCTCTCAAGACGCTTCTACACCAAATGGTTATGCTGTTATCTTCGGCAACGAGGTGAAGGGCGTAAAGCAGAACATTGTGGATATGAGTGATGGTTGCTTGGAAATCCCACAGTTTGGTACCAAGCATTCCCTGAATGTCAGCGTAACAGCCGGCATTGTGGTTTGGGAGTTTGCCAAACTGCTGAAGTTGTAGCACCTGTTCATAACGAACTTTGTTGGTTAAACGTTAATCCCCAACCTACTTTTCTCAAGCAGGCTGGGGATTTTTGTATATCAATAAACCTTAAAGTTATATGATGATTAAATTTTCTCAATATTTTACGCGGATTGGTCCGGCAACAGAGTTGAATAAAAGGTCGCCATTAGCAAGATACTGAATGATGGCGTAGGCACCATTGGCCCGATTGCTCTTGCCCAAGATGGTGCGATGACGTGTGGCACCACTCTTCCAGTCAAGTCCTGTAACTTCCCAGCCCGAAGCATCGTTCCAGCCACATACAAATACCATCTCCGACTTGGTACTTACGGCAGGAATCATACTTACAGAACTTACATCGCTGCGCACCCACTTACTCTCCCACTTGTTCTCCTTTGTATTCCAACGTACACACTCGGTACCTTGAGGGCCTTTAACAATAGGACCAATAGCAATTACACCAATAATCTTGTCGTTTATTTCCTGATCAGTAACATTGATGTTGTTTACAACAAAGGCATCATAGCCACCTACTACAACTGACTGCTCAGACTGTATCCACTCTGTCGATGCAGGCAGACCGCACGTAACCTCATGCACTCCGGCTATACGCTTGTCGTACCCTGCCACTTGCTGTGCGCCTGAAGGGATTTCGTCACGCCAGAAAGCCACCAGTTTCATACGCTTAGAGCCATCGGTAATAACTACCAACTTGTCCTCGTCTTGACCAAAGCCCATAAGTGTAGGCGTTGAACCTGTGCCATATCCGAGTTTGATACATGGAGCCTTCGGGCCACCATCGTAATAGGCTTGCCATGCACCATCAGCCGGAGATGTAGAGAATTTGCCGTCCTTGCAGATAAGTTTCTGCATAAGGCCTTTTCCGCCAGGTGTGCGACTGTTACTTGCTACATAAAGACCGCCATTTTCGTCGATACAGATAGAATTGGTGAGAATCTGGTCTGATGGAAGAGCGTATGAATCCTCGATGGTAGTAAGAGCACGATTCAGCACAAGAATTCCGTTCTGTGCAGCCACGACAAGGTGGCCGTCATAGGTCATAGTAGCACCTACGAGAGTAAAAGAGTTGAAGGTAAAGTCGGTAAGTCTGATTTGATGATCCAGCACGATACCTTCCTTGGGATTATTAGGATTGGCAAGGCGATAACGTACCATTACCTGACCTGCATTGGTGTAAGCATAGTTATCCTTGTCGCACAAGACATAATTACCGTTAGCCATAGACATTTGTGGCGCTGGGCCCAATATATCGGTAATCGTCTTAGAAAGTTCGTCGTAAGTAGCATAGTCAGCAGTCATATTTGTAAGCTGCTCCTGAGTCTTCATTGTAATCCCTGGCAAGCCAGCCTCTGCAACCCTTTCAAGCTTGCCGTCGCTGATATCAAGATACGACACGCGATCGCTACTCATGCCCCACATATACTTGGGCGAAGTAGAAGCAAGTGTCATCAAATTCACGGGACCGCTCCATGTCATCTGACACTTGGAAAGATCGATATTGAAAGTTCCATCCTTGACTTCATACGAGAAGGCATCCGTCTGAGCCGAATTGAAGTGCGTAATACTATACTCTTCCTGTGCAAGCCAAGGGTTAGGCTTAGGTTTTGAAACTTGTGCCAAAGGCACTTCTATTGTGCTATCGCCACCGCCACCGGCAGGAGTAGAATCTTCGGAACACGAAGTCAAAGACATAGCACCCATGGCACACGCCATTAAATAAAGATAAGATTTTTTCATTGTGAATTGTTTTTGAAAGTTTATGTTTGAAATTCCTTATGCAAAGATATAAAAATATCAACCATCAAAACCTCAAAAGACATCACTTATGTGTCACTCTTGTAGAAAAGAGACGTAACTATAAGAAAGGTTACACATAGCCCATTATGTAACCTTTGTACAAAAGTTACATCTTACCCTCAGTAGCAAACATACACATAACCAACACATTATCGTTGGCGACGCCACTCGGCAGGAGTCAAACCTGTCCTTTCCTTGAACAGACGCTGAAAATACACACGCGATGAGAAACCGCACTCCATAGAAACAACCTCGTTACTATATTCGGGGTGTGCTACAATGAGTGCCTTTGCCTCCTCCACACGAATACCCGAAAGCCATGTACGGAAACTCTTACCATATATGGAAGTTAGATACGAGACTACATCGGCACGATTAACCTTTATGCGACGAGCAAACGAGGATAACGTCAAGTCGCTATCCCTAAAACCACCCTCGCTTCGCCATTTGCTTACTGCCATATCTATTTCGGCAACACGCTCAGGCACTATCTCACTAAAGACTTTAGCAGCAGCCATCTCCTCGTTAGTCTCGGCAACAATCTCTGTTACCCCCTCGGACATACTGAATCCAAGTGCCGTAAAACTAACAATAAACAGCGAAAGCGAAATCAGTCCCAAAGGTCCAAAGACAAAGAGTAACGGCCGCGACAATATATATAGAGGCGAAATTATAGCAAAAGCACACACCATAAAAAGCCCAATGCGCATAGTGCTCAAGTAAGCATCTACAGGATTACCAAGTTCACTATCGAGCCGATGTTGAACATAACCAAGAACCTTAAACGATGCCCATATATAATAAAACAAAGTAAAGAAAAAAATAGCATCAGCAACATATAGCATAGTACCAATATGCAGACTGCCATTTGAGATAACACCCGCTACTATGCACAACACCATAAGAGCATACCCTGCAACACCATAGCGCATAAAACTCCAACGTCCATGCCCAGCGCGCAGAATATTGAGCTGCGACCACGACAACAATATAGCCGAAGGCGAATAAAACAGCAGGTTGAACAGAACGCCCACATCGTCTCCCCGTTGTCGCCAACCAAACCACATCTGACACACGTAGTGTACGACAAACAATAGTAATGCCACAATAATCATCCAACGCGACTGCTCAAACTGCATGTTACGGCAAGTTATATAGCAGCGCGAAACAAACACAAAAAACATAAGCATGCCCATCACAATCATGCAGGTATATTGAAGAGCTATAAGATCTAAACAAGTATCCATGATTATATATATCTTTAATTCCGCAACACTATAGTTTATATTGTTTTTTAATATCCTGAGCTACAAAAAGTTGTCCAGAATTTTGCCATGTCGAAGAATTCACTTATCTTAGTGTTGCAAAAAGAAAACAAGAAAATCCAACGATAGACATGGCAAAGATAGCAATAAAATCTGAGAAACTCACTCCTTTTGGAGGAATATTTTCAATCATGGAGCAATTTGACTCCATATTGTCATCTGTAATTTCCCCTAAAACTTAAAGAAGTACAATAGTAATTGATGTTATTACGATTGATAATTGTTTCTAATCCTAGAAGAAAATTTCGTTCATAAGCTTTGAAAGTTTCGTTCAACGACGTTGAATCTACATTCAGCGACGTTGAATGCAGGTTCAGCGACGTTGAACGCACATTCAACGACGCTGAACGAAACTTTTTATTAGGCAAAAGCACATTTTTTCCTAATAACAACCAAGACTTTTCCTAAGATTAACACAAAAATAATACAGGAAGGAGGGAGAAAGGAGAGAAAAGGAGGGAAGAAAAGAGAGAAAGGAGATAAAGGAGAAAGGTATAAGGAAATGAGATAAGGGGCATAAACGAAGAAAACGACATGTTTTCTTCGTTTATATTCGCTCAAACTGGTGAATCTGGCTAAAAGCCCTATCTTTTATTTCAGATATTCTCCGAAATCTGTCAATCTCATATCACCCTTCTTCAGGAAAGTATCGTGCATGGCGAGGGCGGCACGCATGCTCTGTGGCTCGTGTCCCTTCTCGGCAAACTTCAGATACTCACGGAGCATAGGGCGATAATCCGGATGCGCACAGTTTTCGATAATCTCTTTGGCACGGCGCAACGGACCCTTGCCACGAAGATCGGCTACTCCCTGTTCGGTAACGATAACATCCACATCGTGCTCGGTGCTGTCCACATGGCTGCACATCGGAACGATGGCAGAGATGCAACCGTTCTTGGTGGTACTCTGCGTGGTGAAGATAGAGATGTAGCCATTGCGCTCGTAATCGCACGAACCGCCGATACCATTCATCAGCTTGCTGCCGCAGATGTGGCTGGAGTTCTCATTGCCATAGATATCGCATTCGATAGCGGTGTTCATGGCGATGACACCCAGTCGGCGAATCACCTCTGGAGAGTTCGAAATCTCGCTTTGGCGGATGGTGAGATGCTTCTTGAAGTAATCAATATCATCATACACCTCTTTCAATGTATCGTTGGTTACGGTGAGCGAAGAGCAGGATGCATCCTTGATTCTTCCCTCGCGCATGTATTTCACCACGGCATCCTGAACCACCTCGGTATAAACGCTGAATACCGGCACGTTAGGGTTCTGTCCTAATGCCTCAAGAACGGCATTGGAAGTTACGCCCACTCCGCTCTGCAAAGGCAGGAACTGAGGAGGAATATGTCCCTTCTTCAGGTCGCTGACCAGGAAATCGGCAACGTTGTGGCCCATCTGTTCGGTCACAGGGTCGAGAGGCTTGAAAGCACGCGCCTCCTCCGGAATGTTGCATTCCACCACACCCACAATCTTATGTGCATCAATCTCCACATACTCCTTACCTATTCTATCGCCCACATTCAATATAGGAATAGGTGTGCGGAACGGGCATTCTGCTATCTCATAAACATCGTGCAGATAGCGGGAAGCAGGACTGTGGAAGGTATTCTTCTCAATGAGCACCTTCTTGGCAAGGCGGACGATGGTAGGAACGATGCCGCCTGCAGAGGTAAGGAATGCCTTGCAGGTGGTTTCGCCTTCTTCCAAATCAGATACTTCGATGATGGCAAGGTCTATCTCGCCATAGAAACCGCGGCGCAGGCGCTCAGCCATGTGGCCGAGGTGCATATCCTCGTAGTCGATTTCACCGAGATTGGTATGGGTGCGGAAATCCTTGTTGGTAGAAAATGGCGCACGGAACTTGATGGCATGGGCTGCTGCCATGTCACCTTCGATACTCTGCGAGGTAGAAGCACCCGTGAGGATGCCCACCTGGAAAGGTCTGCCCGCCTCGTGCTCAGCCACGGCTCTCTTGGAGAGTTCGCGGAAGGTTGCCTTAGGCACGCCGTTTGGTGTGAAACCACTCAATCCGATTGTATCTTGATCGTTAATCATCGCTGCCGCTTCGGCAGCACTCAATCTTGTATATGCCATTTTCTAACTTACTTTTAATATTCATTAGCGGAACTGATAGCCGCATGCTAAATAATTGATAACTGTTTGCGGTTGCAAAGTTACACATTATTTTCGATATACGCTAATAATTTGATAATTTTATGCAAATACAAGGCAAAAAACTTACGAATCGTGAATAGTTATGCAGAAATCGCTTACTTTATGCAAAAAGATAGCGGAAAGTTTGGTACTCTCAACAATTCGCCGTATCTTTGTCGTCAGAAAGAGACAGCACAAGCTCTCGAATAAAAGTTGTACTCTTGCAATACCTTTTTGGCTGTAAGTATGTTAAAATTACTACTTAGAGCCACTTTCTTACCCATTCGTTTGGCTTTAAGTGGTCTTTTTTATATATTTGCAGCCAAATATAGCAGCATCATGCAGAGAGAATTGACCATGGAAGATCTGTTCCATTGATATTTTCGAGGTATTTAATAACATTTTGCGAATGATTTGTCGGATATATCAGAAAAATGAGTTAACTTTGCACTCAAAATATAAATAATATAAAAGAAAGGTTCATACAAGATGGAACAGAAATTACTGATTTACAACACTCTCACTCGTACGAAAGAGAGATTCACTCCGCTCCACGCTCCTAACGTGGGCATGTATGTTTGTGGCCCTACCGTGTATGGCGATCCGCATCTCGGTCATGCACGACCAGCCATCACATTCGATATACTCTTCCGCTATCTCAAGCACCTGGGCTATAAGGTTCGCTACGTTAGAAACATTACTGACGTGGGCCACCTGGAGCACGATGCAGATGAGGGCGATGACAAGATTGAGAAGAAGGCTCGCCTGGAGCAGTTGGAGCCAATGGAGATTGCGCAGTACTACACCAACCGCTACCACGATGCCATGGAGGCGCTGAACGTGCTCCCTCCTAGCATTGAGCCTCATGCCACAGGACATATCATCGAACAGGAGAAACTGGTTCAGGAAATCCTGGACAATGGCTATGCCTACGAGAGCAATGGCTCTATCTACTTCGATATCGAGAAGTATAACAAGGATCATAAGTACGGTATCCTCTCCGGACGTAACCTGGAGAACGTAATCAACGAGAGCCGCGAGCTGGCTGGTATCGGCGAGAAGAAGAACCAGGCTGACTTCGCTCTCTGGAAGAAGGCTTCTCCAGAGCACATCATGCGCTGGCCTAGTCCTTGGAGCGATGGTTTCCCTGGCTGGCACTGCGAGTGTACTGCGATGGGACGCAAGTACTTGGGCAGCCACTTCGATATTCACGGTGGCGGCATGGATTTGATTTTCCCTCACCACGAGTGCGAGATTGCTCAGGCTGTGGCTTCTCAGGGCGACCAGATGGTTCGTTACTGGATGCACAACAATATGATTACCATCAACGGTCAGAAGATGGGTAAGAGTCTTGGCAACTTCATCACCCTGGAGCAGTTCTTCACTGGCAATCACGACAGTTTGGAGCAGGCTTATTCGCCAATGACCATCCGTTTCTTCATCCTCTCTGCCCACTACCGCAGCACCGTAGATTTCTCTAACGATGCATTGAAGGCTAGCCAGAAGGGATTGGAGCGCCTGATGAATGGTTTGAACGACCTGGAGCGTGTGCCTGTGGCTAAGCAGAGCGATGAGCAGGTGAAGAAGTTTGTAAGCGAGTTGCGCCAGCGCTGCTACGATGCGATGAACGATGACTTCCAGACTCAGCTTGTCATCAGCTACCTCTTCGAGGCTTGCCACGTAATCAACACAGCCCTCGACCACAAGGCAAACATCTCTGCCGAAGACCTGAAGGAGCTTTCAGACACCATGCAGCTCTTCACCTTCGACCTCCTTGGCTTGAAGAGCGAGAAGGGAGCCAACAATGATGCTCGCGAAGAGGCTTATGGCAAGGTAGTGGACATGGTTCTCGACCTCCGTGCCAAGGCAAAGGCGGCCAAGGACTGGGCTACCAGCGACCAGATACGCGATGCCCTCGCCGGTGCCGGCTTTGAGGTAAAGGACACCAAAGATGGTGTTACCTGGAAACTGAACAAGTAAAAAATGTCTATATATATAATAAGGTATGTCTCTCAAGAAACGTTTTGAGAGACATACCTTATTTTGCACTTGCTTGTTGAATTCGCGGTTTAATTCAACTTTTGTAATTTATAAAATTGGTCATGATTATGAGAAAGTATTTTTTGATTTGTCTCTTTGCCATGGTGGCTGGCATATTGAATGCACAGGAGGTAAAATCGGGAGTGGCGCAGGATAGTTTGGCTTGTGATACTGTCATCTCCTTGGATGGCGTAGATGTTGTGGCTCGACGTGCCACTGTGAAGATGATGGGACACAGCATCGTGGTGGATGTAGAACACGACTCCATCTTGAACCGCCAGAATGATATTTATGAGATGCTCCAAAAGACACCGGGCATCATTCGCATGGGGCAGAGCATCATGGTGGCAGGCAAAGGAGCTCCTATCTACTATATCAATGGAAGAAAGGTGAGAGAACAGAGCCAATTGGATAACCTGCAGGTTGACCAAGTGAAATCTGTCCAGGTGATACCTACTGCTGATGCCAATTATGAGGCAACGGGAGCACCGGTGGTGGATATCAAGACTAAGAGATTGGGAAATGGACTGGCCTTTAATGTGGTGGGCAACTTGACGCAGGCCAAGCATCTTGCCCAGAAATATGGTTTTACCTCTTCTTATAATATGGACAAACTAGACTTGTTTCTAAGCTATTATTATCGCGACTCTAAGACTCTGTCCAAGGATTATTATGGCAGACAAGTCTTGGCTGACACCCTCTGGAACAAACAGCAATATTCCGAGAATCTGTCTCGTACCCATACCCACAATGTTCAGGCAGGCATGGCTTATCGTTTGTCGGATAGGGCAGAGCTGGGACTGCAATATGGCGGGAGTTTTGCCAGAGACAAAGCGATGGGCAGCGACTCGCTATCGGTAGTTCCTAATATCGGGAAGACTGCGGATTTGCTGTCTGGCAAGGATTCGCATAATCATACCGATACCCATCATCTGAATGCTTACTATGATGCTGCCTTCGACCATGATTGGCACTTGAGCATGGCAGCAGATTACATCCATAAGGAAATCAAGGACAATACTCATATCCTGGAGAAGGAAGAAGATAGGGCAGATGACTTGCAATACAATACTCGTTCTCGCTGGGATGTGATTTCTGCAAATATCCATGCCAATCATGATTTGGGAAATTGGGGAAATCTGAGCTTTGGCTATGACTTCAGTTATAGCAAGGGTATAGATGGCATAGATTATGCCCGAATGCTGCATAGTGGGAATACGGACAATAGGGAAGTGAAAAATGCAGTTTTCGCTAACTATACTTTGCCTCTCGGAGCCTTTTCGCTGAGTGCTGGATTGCGCTTCGAGAATGTGACTTCTAAACAGACGGTAGAGGGGGAGCAGAATGCACTGCACCATTCAGACAACTACCTGATGCCTGTTTTGAACCTGAGCCATGCCGCAGGTATGCTCATGCAGAGCTTGAGCTATTCGATAGAGACGAGCAGACCAAATTATGTGGACATGAATGATAACGTGATTTATCTGAACCGCTATGAGAGAAAGATGGGAAATGCTGGCTTGACAACGCAGCTGGAACATAATGTCTCCTATATGCTGATGTATAATTGGCTGTATTTCACATTGAATTATTCTTATCTCCATCGTCCTCTCTTTGCTGATGTATACTCTTTGCCAGGACAATCTGCCGTAACGGTCAGCAGACAGACCAATTTGTCTCATCGACAGATTCTTGCAGCCATGCTCAATATCAGGAAGTCGATAGGCTTTTGGACACCCACTCTTACTGGTTTCATGCAGAAATCATTTGTTCATTATCCTGGAGTGGATGGACAGATGTTTAGCGATAAGCGTCCTACTGTTATGCTTACTTTTGACAATGATTTCCAGTTGCCTAAGGGATGGTTGCTGTCGGCTGGTTATCAGCAACTCTTCGGTGGCTATCTGGAGACTGTTTATCTGAGTCCACTTTCCACCTTTAATCTGAGCATCAAGAAATCATTCTTGCAAGATAGGTTGCGCTTGTCAATAGATGCCAATGATATATTTAATGGTGACAAGACCAGAAGCTCGAGACAGATTCATAATGTTGTGACAAATACCTTTAGCAAGTACGAGACTCGCAAGATAGGTATTACACTGACTTACCGATTCCGCAAGAATGTGGAAAAGAAGAAGATTTCTTCGGCAGAGACTGAGATGAAACGTCTTCAAGTAAATGCTGATGAATAAAGCGTCTCTTGCATTCTTGTCAGGGTATGTCCTTGTTTATTTCTGTTTAGAAGAAATAGAATCCCTTTGCTTGGTTGCTACAGAATCGCGCAATATGCTGACTTTTGTCTTCTTATATTCCTTATACTCTCGCTCATAGTAGTGAGCATAGTTGGCGAAAGGCTCGGTTACGGCATCGCTGCTGCTTGCCGTATAGGTATTTCCGTAAGGATCGGATGCTTTGATGATGATCTTGGCATTCGGATTCCTAGGAGTATAATAATAAAGGTGGTTCATGATGAGATAACCATTCCCCTTGCTCACGAACCGATAGGATACACTCTTGCTGTACTTATGATGATAGCCGGCTGCAAAGGCATCCTGACCCTTGCTGCTGATGCGGCGCATCAGATATTCCTTGCCATCCTCTACGGCTACCACACGCCAGTGACTGGTGGCATTGAAGACATTGGCTACCAGGATATTCCTGTTGTTTGCCAACTGCCAGTCCTTGGCATATTTCTCGCCGTTGAAATCGGTCTGGGCACGGAAGATGGTCATCTGCCGGCTCTTATCCCAGAAGGTTCCCTTGTAATAGCAGTTGCTGATGCTGGTACCCACAAAACTGTATACATAATATCCATTTGGAGTTCCGCAGATGTTGATATTCGACTGCCATATATTGCCACAGGCAGCAGCATGACAATGCTCCATCACATCCTCTCCCTCATAGTTGATTTCGTGGTTGCAGGCAAAATGAGTATGGCCGCAGAAGAGTTCGTAACCGCCCTTAAACTGTTTCAGCAAAGAAAGCAGGAGCGAGAGACGGGAAGAAGAATAATGCCCCTGCTCATTGGCATTGGTCAGCGGCTTCGCCTTGCTGAAAGGCGCATTGCCGAAGGTGAACGGGATATGATAGCAGAGCACCACCTTCATATCCTTTGGCGTAAGGGCCAAATCCTGCTTCAGCCATTTTACCTGGCGTTCACGCAGTTCGCCCGGCGAATAATAGGCCATTCCACGATGGAAAAAACAGTTGTTGATACAGACGTAATGCACATCGCCACGATTGAAGGAAAAATCGGTAGGACCGAAATTCTCTTCCCATTTGCGGCGGTAGAGTGCCTTGCCATCCTGGTCGTGATTGCCGATAACGGAGAAGAGGCGCATCTCGGAAGAACCCAATGCCTGGCGTATCTGACGCTCCAGCTTGGCGTTGTAGCCGCCATAATACTGCACGTCATCACCCATGCTCAATCCATATACGGGAGTTCCGGCAGGAAGACTCTTGATGGTCTGTTTGATATCTGCCATGGTTTGGGTGGTGAATCTTTCTACATCGCTCTTCTTGATGGGATTATCATCCGGAGAAGTATAATAGGGGCTGTAGGCATTGGTAACCTGCGGGTCGCCGATGACTATCATCTTATAATGCGTCTCCTTGCCGCCAGGCAATCTGCGCAGCGTAAAATTATAGATTTTCTTCTTCTTGGATACAGTTTGGTAGAAATAAGCCGTGCGGTCGGTTGCCGAATGGGTAGGTACCTCGCAATCGGCAGGCACGGAATAATAGATGAAGCGAGCCAAACTGTCTCGCTTCATCTTATATCTTCCGTGGGAATCGGTCTTTACGCAGTTGAATCCATCGCTCACGATGACTCCAGCCACTCCCCTTCCCTCGGTATCTTTCAAGGTACCTGATATTCTGAAATCCGGCTTTGCTACAGGCTTCTTCTTCTTCAGCGTATCAGCCACCTGCGGCTTCTGCCTGTTCACCAGCACGGGAACCTTGACAGGAAGCTTATCCGCATGTTTGAGAAGACGCAAGGTAACTCCTATTGCCACGAGAACGCAGCAAACGAAGACGATGATACCTGTATAAATCTGATTTCTTTTCATTTACCTTCGAGATTTTTACTTCACGATAGAACTGAACGGATTGCGGGTTCCCTTGGCACCCACCAGGAATGCCTTGGCACTACCGAACTTCAGGAACATGTCGAGACGTACTGGCACATGGTTCTCATCATCGGTGATGTAGAAATCAACTATCTTCTTCCATTTCTCGTCCTTCAGTTCCATATATTCCAGGCGCAGGCAGCGATACTTGATGCCATTATCCGCCTTCACGGTTACCTTGCCGCCAAACTTCAACTGCGCAGGAGTGCGTCCGTTACCATCACAGATAGGGAATCTTACGCTGTGTCCCTTCTTCCAGTTGGCTGGATCGAAGCTGCGGGCACGCAGGAAGATGTTCATCATGTCGAATACGCAGTCGTCGTAAGAAGCCTTCTTGTGCTTATGCTCGCCGTGCTTGTTCTGATAATGCAAATTTACATTGCACTTGCCGCCCGCATAGTTGTAGAAAACCTCATCCACCGTATATCGCTTGCCTTCGCGGGCACCCTTGCGGAAATACATAGGAGCCATATCGGTGCCTGTATAGCAGAGCAACGTATCGCGGAGAACGAAGAAATCGTCCACCTTCTTATTACCACGGGTTACAAGCGAACCGCGATAGGCTGGCTTGCCCTTGTGGGTGGTCTGTACCACCGACATGCTGGCTGTGCCCGCCTTTACCCATACAAACTTCCAGTTGTAATAGAGATTGTAAGTCAGGAATTCTCCCGACTTAAAAGCCGTATTACGGAAAGTACACTGGGCCGATACAGAAGTATTGACCAAAAGTAGCAACATGGCTACTATAAATGACTTAAGTAACTTCATATCCTCTTACATTTTAGGAATGTACTGGATGCCGAGTTTGGCGGCACGCTGTGCATTCTGGTTTTTAACTTTCTTCTCTTTGTCTGGCTTCTGCTTGGTGATGGCTCCCGGCTTCTGTCGGGAGAGTTCACGAGCCGTAGGATCCCAGCTTTCGGTAAGGTCCCACTTAGCCTTGCATTCTATCTCTTCCGGATAGTAATACACCTCTTCGGCTTGCTGGTCCTTATCGTAATCGCCCGTATCCCACACGCCATTGTCATTTCTATCTACGATGAGACGCATGTAATACTTCTGCGGTTTCAGATAATAGAACTCCGCCACGCCATTCACCGCCTTCACCTGCTTCACCATCTTATCCTGGGAATCAAGAAGTTGCACCAGGAGTGGCTGGTCGTGGAGCGAAGTGATGTTAACCAGCAGGGTGCCGTAGGTATCCAGCGAGTTGACCTTGAAGCCCTGCTTGACAGGCTTGGAAGCCAATCCATAGATATCCTCAAAGGCAGCAGAATCTACCTCCAGACTATATTCTATATCCGGGCGCCACTCGCCCCGCAGTTCATATCTTCTGTTTCCTGCCGGCAGGAATTCCATCGGTGCCCGATACCAGAGGGTATCATGCTTGGCATAAAGATGGATGGCGGCAGTATCTGCCTTTGCCAGAGGAGTTGGGAAGGTGAAGAAGATGTTCCTGTCGGGGTCCAGCTGCGATGACACGCTCAGTTGCACATCGAGCGGCTTTACCTGCATCACCGAATCGTATGGTTCGCCCTTCTTCTTCTTTTTCTCCTGCTTCTTGGTCCATGCAGCCAACTCCTTTTCCAAAGCCTTCATTCGCTTGGCGTATGGTTCCTTGGAGAGGATTTCCTGGGTGGAATCGGTCTTGTTGACCAGCACTCCCGTACTGTCGGTCATGCGATAGGTGATGTCCATGAGCAGAGTGTCCTGGTTCACCAATGCCGTATCCTTGAGCCAATAGGTTATCGTATCCTTCTTCTCGGATGCTTCTATCAGAAAAGCATCCTGGGCATCGAAGTTAAGTCCCTTGATCTGTGGCAGGATGGAATCTCCATAACTGAAGAACAGCGAGAAACAGTTAGCTTTCTGCCGCTCTGCCTTCAGGAAATATCTGTCTGTAAGCGGCTCAGTGAAAGCCTTCAGCACGATGTTGTCTGGCAGGAAGTGGGTATATTTCACAGGGTCAATCGACTTGATGTGGAGTGAATCTATCCAGGTGGTATCCTGCCTTACATCCGGTTTGCTGGATGGCACGATAATGTCGTGTGAGAAAGCAATCTTCTCGCTCTTCTGATTGAACATGTAGTTGCCATCCATATCCTGCAGGGCATAGATGCGATAAGAACCCGGCGCCACACCCTTGATGACGAAGCGGCCACGGCTGTCGGTGCGGCTCACACGAAGCATCGGCTTGGTACGGAAGGCTGAGTCGGCATGGTCGGCATACAAGCCCACTAGGATGCCCTTGATAGGCTCCAGATTCTCGGCTTCGAGCACACATCCCGACACCTCCATGGTATCAATCACCTCGCCCGTGGAGAAACTGTAGGTATAGTTTCCCATCGGATTGCCCTCGTTGTTATCGCTGATGGCATCCGAGAAGTCGATGGTGTAGGTGGTGTTGGGCTTGAGGGAATCGACGAGCGAAATGGAGATTCGCTTTCCGCCTCCCTTGATTTCAGGCACTTCCAGCTGCGGAGGCGACACCACCACCTTCTCAGAAGGATTATCCAGCTTGATGAACTCATCGAAGTAGATATTGATTTTCTTCTGATTCACTTTCGTGGCACCATCGCCCGGCGTGGCTCCTACCACCTTGGGAGGAGTCTCGTCAAACCATCCGCCATCGGGCTGTCCCATCTTGGCACAGGAAGCCAACAACAGGAGGACCAGCAGATAGAAGGGCAGAAACAGGGAGTTTGCCTTCATCCGATGCACCAACAGGTTCTTTATAGCGTTCTTATTCATCATTATTATCTGTATTTCTAAGGTATCCCCCCTCTCCTATCTGCTGCCAGAAAGAAGAGAAAGGTATTACTGGTTCATGATGAGCATCTCATCTATGTTCTTGCGACTGTTGCTCAGGCGAGGAATCTTGTGCTGGCCACCCAGCTTGCCCTTGCTCTTGAGCCACTCGTTGAAGAGTCCCGGCTTAGCCTTGACTATCTCCAGATGCTGCAGGGTGACGTCGTGGAATCGCTTCGCCTCGTAATCGCTGTTGATTTCCTGCAACTTCTGGTCGAGCAACCGGGCGAACTCATCCAGGCTGGCTGGTTCCTGAGAGAACTCGATGAGCCACTGGTGGCGGCACTTGGCATTGCTGTCCATATAAACCGGAGCAGCGGTATATTCAGCCACCTGGGCTCCCGTCTTCTCGCAAGCATAGGCCAATCCCTTTTCGGCATTATCCATGATCAGTTCTTCACCAAAGGCATTGATAAAGTACTTGGTACGGCCCGTGATGACAAACTTATATGGGTTCACGCTGGTAAACTGCACCGTATCGCCTATCATATAGCGCCACAAGCCGCAGGATGTGGTGATGACCATGGCATAGTTCTTGCCCACTTCCACGCCCCAAAGCGGAACGACGGTAGGATTATCGCTGCCAAACTCATCCATCGGGATGAACTCGTAGAACACGTCGTAATCTATCATGAGCGACATGGCAGGGTCTGCAGGGTCGTCCTGCAAGCCGAAGAAGCCCTCGCTGGCATTGTAGGTCTCCATATAATGCATGTTAGGAGAAGTAATGAGCTGCTCATACTGCTTGCGGTAAGGCGTGAAGGCGATGCCGCCATGGAAGAACACCTCCAGGTTTGGCCACACTTCCTCCAGATGCTTCTTGCCGGAAAGCTCCATCACACGCACCAACACACTGAGCATCCAGCTAGGAACACCCGAGATATTGGTCACGTTCTTGTTCAGGGTTTCATGGGCAATGCGGTCGCGCTTCACCTCGAAGTCGCTGAGCAGAGCCGTCTCCTTCTTTGGCACGCGCACCATGTTAGCAAGCGGATTGATGTTCTCGATGAGGATGGCACTCAAGTCGCCCACCAGACTGCCCGACACATTATAGTTAGGCGAATGGCTACCGCCGAGAATCAGGCTCTTGCCATCGAAAATCTTGCTCTTAGGATTATTGCGCAGATAATATGCCACGGCATCAAAGCCACCTTTGTAATGGATGTTCTGCAATCCATCCTGCGAAACAGGAATAAACTTACTCTTGTCGTTGGTGGTACCCGAAGATTTAGCAAACCACTTCACCTGTCCCGGCCAAAGGATATCCTTTTCACCATGTCGCATACGGTCGATGTCACCCTTCAATTCCTCGTAGGTGTTGACCGGCACATTCTGGGCAAACTTCTCGTAACTGTTTGTTGTATTGAGTAAATGCTTCACACCATACTCGGTGTTTTTTCCCGATGCCAAAAGGCGCATCAGTACATCATGCTGCAATGTCTCTGCATCATGTACATACTTCTCCAAGCTCTTCTGGCGAGGCTTGAAAACATTACTTACTATCGTTGTTAAACTCATATCTAGATATATATACCTTTAAAGTAGATGCAAAAGTAATTCAATCTTTTGATATAGAGAAAGTTTTTACTGTTTTTTAATACAAATAAGAAAAAATACTCCCATGAGCCGCATCAATGATGCCTTCTCATGGGAGTATTTCTCTTTAATGTAGCTTAGTTATATCTTATGAGATATAAAAACTATTCTCTCTCTTCTGCAAAAGCAGCTGCCTCGGCAGCAGCGATGATGTCCTCTCGGGTCATCTCCTTTGGCTCTGCCGTGATGTCGCTCAAGTCAAACTCGTCGTTTCCACCGGCTGTTTGCTGAACAGCAACCTGCTCTTCAGAAATAGCAATCTCCTCGGCCTTCTCTGTAACGGCAGAAGACTTATCGGAATAAACCTCTTCCTTGAAAACATTCACGTGCTTCACTTCTGGCTCCTGCTTCTCTGCCTCCTGCGAGATGATGAAATCTTCCTTCACCTCGGTAGAAGGCACACCTTCCACAGGTTCCTCTTCCATCTTCGTACGGTTGGCCTTGGCAGTAAACACAGATTCTATATACTGCGGTTCCTTGCGCAAGCGCTCCAGGGTGAGCTTAGATGCAAGCTGCTGGCTCTCCTTCTTGGAGTAACCCTTGCCTTCTCCACCCTTCACACCTTCCATCACCACCTGATAGGTGAACACAGGGCTGCCGTTCTTATCCTTCTCCTGTCCCAGCATCACGAAGTCCAACTTCACACGGTTCTTCTGGCTCCATTCGATGAGTTTGCTCTTGAAGTTAACCTCCTTGTAAGCCACCTTGTCGATGTTTATCATTTTTGCCAGGATGCGCTTCTGCATGAATTGCATGCAGGCATCGTAACCGCGGTCCAGATAGATAGCTCCAACCAACGCCTCGAAAGCATTTCCTCCCATGTAACTGTTATGAGAAGAACTGTGACCATTGGATAATACGAGTTGGTTGATGCCCATCTCCTGGGCCAACTTGTTGAGCGTGTCGCGCTGCACTAGCTTGCTTCGGGTATTGGTCAGGAATCCCTCACGCTTGCCAGGGAAGTGCTGGTACACGATGTCGCCCACCACGGCATCCAGAACAGCATCACCCAAGAACTCCAGGCGCTCGTTGTTTACGGGCTTGCCCTTGGCGTTGCGGTGCATGATGCTCTTGTGCATCAGCGCCATCTTGTAATAACTGATGTCGTGGGGATAAAAACCTAGGATTTCGTACAAAGAAAAATAAAGCTCTTTATCCTTGCGGAAAGAGAGCTTTATTCTATCTATAAAATTATTCAGCATACTTCTTGAATACTACACAGCAGTTGTGACCACCGAATCCGAAAGTATTGCTCAATGCTGCACGAACCTCACGCTTCTGAGCTTTGTTGAATGTGAAGTTCAGGTTGTAATCGAGCTCTGGATCGTTGTCACCCTCTTCGTGGTTGATAGTAGGAGGAACGATGTCGTTCTTCACACTAAGAACACAAGCCATAGCCTCTACTGCACCAGCAGCACCAAGGAGGTGACCAGTCATTGACTTGGTAGAACTGATGTTGAGCTTGTAAGCTGCATCACCGAAGACAGCCTTGATAGCCTTAGCCTCTGAAATATCACCTACGTGGGTAGATGTACCGTGAACATTGATATAGTCAATGTCCTCTGGCTTCAGATTGGCATCAGCAAGTGCACGCTCCATAACGAGCTTAGCACCAAGACCCTCAGGATGAGATGCTGTGATGTGATAAGCGTCGGCACTCTCGCCCTCACCTACCATCTCAGCATAAATCTTCGCACCACGAGCCTTAGCGTGCTCCAGCTCCTCGAGAATCAAGCAGCCAGCACCCTCGCCCATGATAAATCCATCGCGGCTAGCGCTGAATGGACGTGAAGCATGCTCAGGATCATCATTACGTGTTGACAACGCATGCATGGCATTGAAACCACCTACGCCACAAGCGCAGATAGCAGCCTCGGCACCACCGCTAACAATGATGTTTGCCTTGCCCAAGCGAATCAGGTTGAAGGCATCAGCCAATGCATTGCTAGAAGATGCGCAGGCAGATGTTGTGGTATAGTTTGGTCCGTGGAATCCGAAATGGATTGAAATCTGACCAGATGCGATATCAGCAATCATCTTAGGGATGAAGAATGGGTTGAACTTAGGACCATTCTCCTCGTGAGTAGCGAAATACGACACTTCATCCTCGAATGTCTTGATACCACCGATACCTACACCGAATACAACACCAACGTTGTTCAAATCTTCTGTTTCAAGATCAATGTTCGCATCCTTTACACCCTGCATAGCGGCAATCATAGCCAACTGGGTATAACGGTCGAGCTTGCGAGCCTCCTTACGGTCAATCCATTCATTGATGTTCAGGTCTTTCACCTCGCAAGCGAACTTTGTCTTGAAATTAGTTGTATCGAAATGAGTAATAGGCGCAGCACCACTCTTTCCAGCGAGGAGGTTCTCCCAAGTTTCCTCAGGAGTATTACCTACTGGAGTTACAGCACCAAGACCTGTTACTACAACTCTCTTTAATTCCATTTATAAAATTTTAGTTGCTAAATTACTTAGCGTTCTCCTCGATGTAAGCGATAGCGTCACCTACAGTAGCAATCTTCTCAGCCTTATCGTCTGGGATAGAGATAGAGAACTCCTTCTCGAACTCCATAATCAACTCTACAGTATCCAAAGAATCTGCACCGAGATCGTTTGTGAAGCTTGCCTCTGGCTTAACTTCTGCCTCATCAACACCGAGCTTATCAACGATAATTGCCTTTACTTTGCTTTCAATTTCTGACATAATTGTAACTTTTAAAATGTTTATAAATCAATTTCTAATTAAAAATCTGGGTGCAAAGGAACACTTTTTTTTTGATATAAACAAATATTTTAGCAAAAAAAGTACTTTTCTGTGCACAAATACCCCTAAGTTGTGCATACTTTTTGCCTTTTTTGCCTTTTTTGTTGGTGATTTGAGATTATTTTGTTACTTTTGTACTGTATTTAATCAAACGTAATAAACTGTATTTAATCAAACATAATAAACAGCATGACATTTACAGAAAACGCGAATAAGATATTTAATCAGGCGATAGCCGATTATCATATCAAAGACAACATTGATACTCCTATCAATAATCCTTTCGCTGAGGGTACCATCGAGAATCGTCTCTACCTCAAGTGTTGGATTGATACCGTGCAGTGGCACTTCGAGGATATCATCCGTGATCCGCAGATTGACCCTGCCGAAGCACTCGTATTGAAACGCCGAATCGATAAGAGTAATCAAGATCGCACAGACCTCGTGGAGCAGATTGACTCTTACTTCCGTGAGGTTTACAAAGACGTGAAGGTGCAGGATGATGCACGCATCAACACCGAGAGTCCGGCATGGGCAGTAGACCGCCTGAGCATCCTCGCCCTCAAGATTTATCACATGAAGGAACAGGTGAATCGCCCAGAGGCATCAGCAGAGCACAAGGCAAAATGCCAGGCTAAGCTCAACGTGCTGCTCGAACAGCAGGTAGACCTCTCTACAGCCATCGACCAGCTCCTGGAAGACATCGAGGCAGGAAGAAAGTACATGAAGGTGTATCGACAGATGAAGATGTACAACGATCCATCAACCAATCCTGTACTCTACAATCAGAAGTAAATACACCTTATTATATATATAAAGAAGAAATTGACGTATGAAGACAGAGCATATTCTCGTAATAAGATTCTCAGCCATGGGCGACGTTGCCATGACTGTGCCCGTGGTATATTCCCTGGCAAAGCAATATCCTCATGTGAGAATCACCGTGCTGAGCCGTCCATTCGCCCGTCCTTTCTTCGAAAACCTCTCCCCTAACGTCGGATTCATGGAAGCTGACCTCAAGGGTGAGTATAAAGGTGTAAAAGGACTGAATGCCCTCTATCGCAGACTCATCGCCAAGCAGTTTACGGCGATAGCCGACCTTCACAGCGTGCTCCGCTCCAGCTATCTGCGCATGCGCTTCAACCTGGACAACTTCAATGTGGCACACATTGACAAGCATCGCAAGGGAAAACGCATGCTCGTGGCAAGCACCAACAAGAAACTGGTAAAGCAGCCATCATCTTTCCAAAACTATGCCGATGTTTTTGAACAGTTGGGTTATCCGGTAAAACTGGATTTCCAAAGCATGTTTGGTGAGGGAAAAGGCGACTTATCCACGCTTCCACAAGAAGTTTTCCAAGCAGAAGGAGGAAATCTTATATCTCTGGATGACAACAACTTAGAAGCTCCTTGGATAGGTATAGCTCCTTTTGCGGCACATGCCGGGAAAATTTATCCACAACCTCTGATGGAAAAAGTTATCCAGCAACTTATCAGCCATTATCCACATAGCCACATCTTCCTTTTTGGCGGCGGTAAGGATGAAACTCCTGTGATGGATGCCTGGGCTGAGAAGTTCCCGCAGGTGGTGAATGCATCTGCCAAGCTCCATGGCATCTCAGACGAGCTGATTCTCATGAGTCATCTCCGCGTTATGCTGAGCATGGATAGCGGCAATATGCATCTGGCATCACTTGTCAACACGCCAGTGGTGAGCATCTGGGGTGCTACCCACCCTTACGCAGGCTTTATGGGATGGCACCAAAGCCCAGAAAATGCCGTACAGCTCGACATGCCTTGTCGTCCTTGCAGCATTTACGGCAACAAACCATGTATGCGAGGCGACTTTGCCTGCATGAAGAACATATCGCCAGAAATGGTGGTGGAAAAACTAGATAGAATCTTAAAGAAGAGATAACAATGATAAAAGAAGCAGACTTCCTGAGGCCTATCAGCCACGGGAAATCTGCTTTTTTGCTTCTTCACTATGGATTCACAGTTGATACTTACAGGAATCCTATTGATTATCAGCTGATTATCTTTTAAAAAACAGTACCATCTCAGATTATCCACAAAAACGTGGATAAGTGTACGGAAAACCCTCTTAATAACTTTTTAATAACTTGCGGAATATCCACATCCCCCCACCCCAACACCCGCGATTATGGATATCCACAGAGTTATTAATAAGTTTTTAGAAACTTTTTCGCAGTTTTTGACTGAAAAAAGATATAAACTTATTAACTTTGCAGCGAATTGGGGAAATGTTGATAAAAAGGTTAAAGCATTAAGAGCCAAGAAAAAGATTTCCAAGCCCTATGCTGATAACCTGAGACAAGACTTGGATAATGAAAAAAACAAATAATTACGATGTTTTTTATCCACTTTTCCACGTCATATCATCATCCTTATATTCTTTTTTAAAAAATAAGAAATAAAGAAATATAATATTAATGTTATGGTGAAAAACGATTGGATAAAGAAAGGTTACGTGGATGAACCTATCGACGAGACCTTGGACTTGAAGGCTGAAATCAGAAAGCTTTGCAAGGAGAAAGATGCGATTATCCTCGCCCACTACTACACGGTTGGTGAGATTCAGGATATTGCCGACTTTGTGGGTGATTCTTTGGCACTGGCTCGCAAGGCTGCCGAAACCGATGCCAAGGTAATGGTTATGTGCGGTGTGCACTTCATGGCTGAGACTTGCAAGCTTCTGAGCCCTGACAAAACCGTGCTCTGCCCTGACCTGAATGCCGGCTGCTCGCTCGCCGACAGCTGCAAGGCTGAGGATTTGAAGAAATATAAGGAGGAGCATCCTGGTTACAAGGTGGTGAGCTATGTGAATACCACGGCTGCCGTAAAGGCGCTTACCGATTGCGTAGTGACCAGCGGTAATGCCAAGAAGGTGATTGACAGCTTCCCACAGGACGAGAAGATTATCTTTGGTCCTGATTACAACCTCGGCAACTATATCAACAGCGTAACGGGCAGAAACATGCTGCTCTGGAACGGTGGCTGCCATGTACACGAGAAATTCTCTGTAGAGGCCATCGTTAAGTTGAAGCAGGAGCATCCTGAGGCTGTTGTGATGGCTCACCTGGAGTGCAAGGCTCCTGTGCTTGCCGTAGCCGATGTGAAGGGTTCTACAGCCACCATGCTGCATTATGCCCAGGAGCATCCGGAAATCAAGGAGTATATCATCGCCACAGAGGCTGGTATCCTGCATGAGTTGGAGCGCAATTGCCCTAATGTCATCTTCTATCCTGTGCCACCAGAGGTAAGCGAGGGTGGAGTAGGCTGCAGCTGCAATGAGTGTGAGTATATGAAGATGAACTCTTTGAAGAAGATTTATAATAGCTTGAAGTTCGGTTGGCCTACAGTGGAAGTGGCAGAGGATATTGCCAAGGATGCTGTGAAGCCTATCGAGAAGATGCTTTCGCTTTCATAAGGTGATTTCATGAGGGTGTGTCATAAGTCCATGGCATACCCTCATATAATATTTATCCTTAAGGCTAAATTTATTTAGCCTTAAGGGAAAATATATTTAGCCTTAAGGATAAATATATATGGTGTAGTATATTCCTTTTTATCGGATAAGTAGTTTTTGATAGAATGCCTCATATCTTTTGGCAACCTTGATATAGTCGTGATGCTTGTTGATGTATTCGATGCTTTGCTGTTTGAGCAAAGGAACAAGCTCTGGGTGCAATACGAGGTGCTCCAGTTCCTGGTAAACACTTTCGTAGTTAGGAAGCACGTTGATGATAGGGCGTAGCTTATCCTCGTGTATGATCTCGTAATTTTCCGGTTCTCCGCCACCTATGCAGATAATTCCTCTTGCCATTGCTTCCAGTGGATTCATGGATGGAGTATAACTGTAGAGCTGATCGAGTATGGCATCGCTTCCATTCATCATTTTTACATATTCAGCAAAAGGGATATTTTCGGCTATCCGAAGCTCCGTCTTGTCTGGATATTTCTTAGCTATGGCTTGTGCCGCCTTCAGCATGATATCGGTGCCCTTGTATTCGCTTCTGCTTTTGTTGATTCCGATGAAGAGCTTTACCTTCTTGGGGATATCCAATGGGATAATCTGATGGTTTTCCACATAGGTATGTGAGTTGCTGTTTCCAGGAGTTATCAACTGTGGTTTGATAGGGAAGGGGATAAAGGTTGTTTTCTGTGGAAAACTTGGTTGATAACATGCCCAGTATTCATAAAGTCCCGTTATGATGCCGTCGCAATCTTCGGCAATCATCTGGTTGAGTCTTCCTTTTTCTGTTCCCAGCCAATCCTTTCTTTCCTTCAAGGCATCGGTATTGGTTCTTAATTTGTCTCCTATATTGAAATCGCTGTATCTCAAAGGTTTATCTTTGCAGCAAACGCTTACCCAATAGTAATCCATTCCGAATCCACCCAGAATTACCTTCTTGTTATGCTTTCTCAGATATTGGTAAATAGGGAAGATGCACTCTGCCTTCAGCTCCAGAAACATCGGGTTGATGAGTTGTACGATGTCGTATCCTCTCAACTTATGCACAATTGTGTATAACTTCATCATATACATGATTCCGCCCAGTTTTCCAGGCTTCCTTACCAGGTCTATATCTCGTGGATAATTCTTCCAAAAGTCGCCGTTGGAGAGCACGGTAACGTGATGCCCCAGCTTGCGAAGTCCTTCGGCAAGTGTGGCATGCACATTACTATATTCTCCCATGAGTAGTATCTTCATATCTTTATCAGGATATTTGTATAATAAATTGCAAGAAAAGCATAATGGCTATGCCTTGATTTGTGGCAAAGTCATCACCATGAGTCTTCTGCCGACCTTGCTTCTGATGGCTTTACAGAACAACTGATATTTCTTGGTATATTTTTTGTCTGGCAGTGGATAGAGTCCCTTGTCGTGCAGTCGCTTGATGGCATCTTCCAAATGCCGGGTACTGCGTGTCAACAGGATTGTATTATAGAGGTAGTCCATAGTCAGTTGGGCTATTCTTCTATTCAGAGCCACTCTTTCTGTATCAGATAGCAGGGCTGCTTTCTCCTGCAAGTGGAAGATGACCAGTTCTGTATCGGCAAGTCTTTTCAAACTGTGACGTTTGTTTTCTCTCTGATGCATGATGGAGTCTTTCCTGGTGCGATAGAAGTAAGCCTTGGCATCGGTGGTGATGATTCTCTCGGCCTTTAAAAACAAGAGTGGGGTGAACTCTTCGTCCTCATGCAGAATGCCTGGTGTAAAGCGCTGCTCATGCAGGATATCCTGCTTAAAGATATAGCTGCAGGCAGAGCCTCGTAAGTTGTTGTTGTGTAGGAAGGTGCTTCCGCTTACGGGCTCTGTATATGAATATGGTACGGCCTTTACCTCTTGGTCTGTGAGTTCGAAATATACAATGTCTGGGTTGTGGTATCTTACGAGATCCAGACAGTGTTCGTATGCCATTTGAAGCAGATAATCATCACCATCTATAAACTGGATGTATTTGCCGGTGGCTATCTGTATGCCTTTGTTTCTTGCCATAGACAGCCCCTGGTTGCGCTGGCGCAAATAGATGATGTCGTCTTGGTAATCCATCAAGTCCTGGATAGGTGACAGTTCGCTACCGTCATCAATCATGATGATTTCTCTCTCCTTTGGGTTGAGCGAGAGTTTCAGAATACTTCTTAAGCAAAGTTCCAGATACTCCGAAGGCAAGTTGTAAGTTGTGATGATGAAGCTTACCAATGGAGCTTGAGCGTTTTGCTCAAACGGATTATTTGATGTATGAATTTGTTGAGTTTGCATAATTGCTGATAACCTAATATGTTGAGAAGCTTGAGTTTCAAAGGGATAGCAATAGTATTCCCCGTGTTTGGAGTATACCTGTTTTCCTGATGTCTCTTGCTTCTTTTATGTTTATTATGAATGATTTTCAGATATTCTACGAGTGGTGGGTTGGATTCATATTTCCCCGAGGTTTCGTAGAGATCGAGCATGATGTTGAGTATTTGTGCCATATATTCCAGAATCTGCTGATCGTATTTTTCCTGAAATCTGGTATTTTCCCTGATACTCTTCATCATGCTATTCCATACTCGGATATGTCCATCATATAATGATTTCAGATCCTTGTATTTTGCCTTGGCGGTAATACCTTGGTTATTCCAATGATAGATGTATTTTCCCACATTTGTCATTCTGATGATGGGATAATCATTGGCTTTGTTCGTTTCCTGTTGGCAAGGAACATTGTCCTCGGTTTTGCGAACTAATCCTATCAGTAATGGGGTGGTCCATACATCCTCGAAGGTTCTGCCTTTAGGAAATTCTATATGGTCAAAGAGATGGCGCTTATAGATTTTGTTCACGGCATAGGTATGGTGATATCCTTTTTCTTCTAGCCAGTATTCCAGGGGATGGGTATATTCACGTGGCGTGAAGTTCAGTTCCCTTTGCCTGTCCTTGTTGCCATATCTTTCCAGAACAGGATATTCCAGAATATCTACGTGTGGATGTTCCTGCAGTTCTTTCATCAGTTTTTCCAAGGTATTATCCACAATCGTATCATCACTATCCACAAAGGTGATGTAATCTCCTTGTGCTTGTTTTATACCCCTGTTGCGAGCATCGCTCAATCCTCCGTTTTCTTTGTGAATAACGAGGATATTCTTGTTTCTTGCAGCATATTCATCGCAGAGGCGGGGGCACTCGTCGGGCGATCCATCGTCAACGAGAATCAACTCGTAGTCGGTGAATGATTGGCACAGGATGCTCTCCAAGCATCTGGAGAGAGTATCCTGGGTGCGATAGACTGGTATGATAATGCTTAGTTTCATGCCTACAAAAGTACAAAAATATAATGAGATAACAAAGCAATCAGACCTTTTTATTTAATTTAATAGCAGATATGGCTACAGCTGCCATCATAAAAATGAAAGGCATAAAAGGAGCCTTGAATCTGGTTTCTCCATGAACTGCCAGTACCAGGGATATTGACCCTCCGACGATAATCATCATCGGAATGAAAACCTTTTGATAATCATGTCTTTTTATTAAAAGATAGCTGCCTTTTACCGCAAGAAGAAGCAGAAATACATAGAATATCAAGTTAAAAAGACCAATATACTGCAAGTAGGATAGATTTCCTATTTCTTGGAGTAACCTTTTATAGGGTAATGTAATAAAATTATTTTCTGTCTGATCTTTATGTAGCGAAAAGGCTGGGATATTGTCCATATCGTTATAGTACATGTAGGCGAGCCGGCCAGGCACTTTTTTCAGATATTGCAAAGGATGTTCCTTTAACCATTCTATGCTTCTTTCTTTCCATATTTCATTGCATTCGATGGCGGTCTTTTTATCCATATTCTCAATATATCTGATAGTTCCCTTAGGATATGGATCTGTATTATATTGCGGAGCTACAGAAGGTTCATAGGTGGCTTCTGCCATATTGAACCACAGGGATTCTGCCTGGTAAAGGAAATAGCCGGTGCGATGGTAGCATTCCATTCCAACTATTCCAATAAACAGAACATATCCCAAGCATAAAGACATGCATTTCTTACCCCAGTTTTTCCTGATGAAGAAGATGTAGTAGAGGATAAGAGTTCCCATATAGACCATGGCTACAGGACGGAACCAGTTGGCCAATCCGAAGGTTAGACCGGCTATCAAGAGATATAATAATTTTTCTTGTGTGATGGCTATATAGAATGCTGCCAAAGCAAGGCATATCATGGGAATTTCAGACAGGATAGTGGTGCTTTGTCCTATATTATTAGGATAAAGCACAAACATGATGCTTGCTATGATAGCCACTTTTCCTGAAAAGAGTTTATGGGCTATTTTTCCTATAAACAGCACTGTTAGTGCTTTTAAAAAGCAGAGGAATATCAATAAAGGATATAAGGAGTTAAAACATAGGAGCGATAAAGCCGTAAGATTGATAGAACCGATGTTCCAGATAAATGGCTGTCCCATGATAAGAGGTAGGCATGGGTAAGCCTGTTTGCTTTGGATGCAAACCTGTGCGAACTCGATATAGCCATCGCCGTCGTTGGTTGGAGTGTAGCCAAATATGGCTAGAAACAAAAGTAGGGCGATGCAATATGTGCTTGCTATGATAGCGAGTATTTTATCTGTTTCTTTCATATTTCTTTTCAATTCTTTCCTATTGTAAAAGGTAAATATCTGTAAATGAACCATGTTAGGATGGTTGTTATTATATATACGGTAATGAATGCTGCTATCACGTATAGATAGTTGCCATGATAGCTTAGTCCTATCTTTTCGAATATTCTGCTTGTAATGAGTGGCACGCCTCCACATAGAAAATAGTAAACCAGGGAATGCGAACCTGTCCATTCCAGCCATTTGCAAGGTGGAAGTCTTTTAAAGATTTGTATCATCAGTACACTGCATAAGAGCATATCCGGTAAGAATATCGGATAGTTGTTGATGGATATCGGCCATACCAGCATATTGATATCATTCATGTATTCATATACTTTGATGCAGATAAGAAGAAGGGCGAATATTGGTATGTATGCTGTGCGATTGATGATATTGGCTGCTTTTTCATATTTGTGGTAAGTGTATCCTATCCAGAGAAATAGCAAGGCTTGCATGCTGTTGTCTAGCTGCCAAGGATAAGGTTGTTTTCCTTGGGATAAGTAGATGGAGAAGCCAAATCCCATGATTCCGACAAAGAACAAAGCCAGGTCTTTTCCTCTAGCTATCCATATTGTTGCGGCAAAGATTACTTCGGATAGGCAGAGGGCTGCAATAAACCAGGAAGCCTGCCCAAGAATGATTTGCTCGCAGATATTCATGATGTTGATTTCGTTGCCATGTACAAGGTTCTTGGGAAGCGAGATGAGGGCGGAAAAGATGAAATAGGGAAGCAATAAGGTTTGGGCGATAGATTTCATCTTTTTTCTGATATCAAAGCCATTTTCCTTATACATCAGATAACCTGAAAGCATAAAGAAAATGGTGAGAGCATTTACTACATAGGCATTGTAATTGATGATATTAGTGCCTGTGTAGTAAATCTCTGTATGGTCGAGGAGGATTGCAAGCATGCAAATGCCTCGCAGTAGGTCTATCCAATGTTTTCTTTGTCGAGTCATGGATGCTCTTTGCTTATTTTTATTTGATGATTGCTATTTTGCAGACTGTACCTTTGCTTCCGTCGCTGGTAGCAGTTTCTACCATATAGATGCCACTTGCCACCTTTTGACCTTTCTGGTCCTTACCATTCCAGGTATAGGTACCGCCATTACTTCTGCCCTGGTTTACAAGGATGCCATTGGTTGTAACTATTTTTATATCTGCATCGAAAGATAGGCCGGTGATGGTGATAAGTCCCGTGTAATCTGGCTTTACTGGGTTAGGATAAGCCCATACGTTGTCTTTTGTCATCTCACTATTGGTGGTGCTGGCATCGCTCATATAAGAACATAGACCTTTGTCTGTGCCAATAAACACTTCGCCAGTCTTTTCGTTGATAGCCATCGACTCAATATTGTCTGATAACAGCTTACTATTGGTGGTGGTGAAATGGTGTATCTGGTTGATGTTGTCTGCACTAATCAGGTAAACACCATTTCCTTTGGTGCCGAACCATTTTCGGTTACCTCCATCTATCACAATAGCCGAAATACTTACTCCTTCGAGCAGGTAATCAGCATAATTGGTTCCATCGTTGCGTGGTACCTTGATTTGGCTGAATATTGCATCTTCTTTTCCTACCTGGTTGGATTCAATCATAAAAGTATTGTGGTTGGTTCCCACCCAAATGTTATGATTTTTATCTTCCGTTACATATTGTATTGTAGTAGGTGCCATGTCCGTTCCATCTTGATTGATGAAGCTTTTATAGACAAGTAGAGTCTTTGATGACGGTTGGTAGCAGCATAGAGCTGGAGCAGTATAATGTGCATTCACAAACCACAGCAAGTCTCTACTGTCAAAAGTAAGGCATTCCATGCTGGCAAAGGATTTGTTTTGATTATCTTTGATAGCGGTCAATGCTGCATTATGGTGCGAAATCCATTCTCCGTCTTTGCTATATTCGATAAGAGATTGCTGAGCGGGAGCAGAACTTGGAGTTTCATCATTCACCATCCAGAGGTTACCTTCCTTATCGAATTTGATACTACCAATAATCTGATAGTTCTTACTTGTATTATTAAAAGAAGTTATTAAACTATTTTCTGAATTATAAAACTGAATGAATTTTCCATCTTTAAATTCATAGAGTCCACTTCTTGCACCTGCAAATACATGGGTTGGGTCTTTAGGATCCACATCTACGGCGTTGACGTCAACGTATTTTATTCCTGTCTTGGCTTGGATGCTATCATCAAGGATTTGCCAGTTTTCCCCATTTAAAACTTGAATCGTTCCCGGACGTTCGGTGTCAATTTCATGTCCAAATCCTCCACCGCAAGTATAAAGTGAATTATTATTAAATTGCATGCCCCAAAAATAGTTGTATTTAGGACCTCCTGGTTGCAGTATGCTAACCAGTTGTTTCAGTTCGCTTTTGTCTTCCTGCTTCTTGACAACATAGCCTCCCACCTTGTTCCAATTGTTTTTGTCGAGCAAGTTCTTGGTGAGTGGCGCACAGTATTGTCCATTTGTATTACTGTAAGCATAAATATGATTATCCTTAATCTCACACCAGTTAACATTGAATCCGAGATTATAAGTATCGCTGATTTCGCCATCTGCAATATTTATTTTTATGATTCCGAAACCATTGCTTATATAGGCATATTTGCCATACATGTAGATATCGTTCACGGTCTTGTTGCCAGTGGTTGAAGCTGTATAATAATCAGAAAGATTAGTTACTTCAAAGTTGCTGACATTCATCAAGTCAATATTAGCATTGCTATAGAAGATAACAAGCCGTTTGCTGGCCTTGTTGTAGCTGATATGCTGGATGTAACAATCACTTAAGCAATCCATCTTACTGAAGGTCTGGATACTCTGGTCGTTTTTGTTATAGACATAGAGGTTGTTGGAAGCCTGAACAAATATCAGGTTTCCTGCTTGTTCTATCTCTTGCACTTCGCTATACGCCATATAGGCTTTCCAGTCTCCTATTCTGGCTTCCATAGTTGTGATGCTAAGTAAGAGAAGAACTGCCAGTATATTGAATATTCTTTGTTTCATTTCATGATGCTGTTTAATGTTTATAAATAAAGATGTATGTAATATAACAACTTATATATATTAAACAAAAAAACACTAGGATTATTGCCTAACAGCTGCGCTTTTATCTGCATGCTCAATTCCGGATAGAGGAATCTTACGAGAGGATATACTATTTTCAGCCGTTTTGAGAGTTCTGCATAATGTATGAGTTTTGAGTATCCGCTAAGTTCTTTTCTGAATTCATAGAGTGTTCTGCAGGCTTCTTCTGTCTTGTTGATAAACTGGTAATTTGTTTCGTAATCATCCAGAAGTATCGGATTATCTATGTGGACAATGTGGTAACCTTTATCGGTAATGCTTTTTCCAAGTAAGACATCTTCATATCCGTAATGCTTGAAGTTCTCATCGAAAGGACATTCTTGCAAAACGTTTTTGGCTATGACAAAGTTGGTAGTTCTGAATTCTTTGTCTCCACTTTTTTGTCTATGTTGATAATCATGTTCTTCTTCACAGGCTTTTTCATATCTATATCTCAGATTATGAGCCCATTGGCAGGGATTTCCACCTATTTTTAATCCTCCCACAACCACGTCGCCTTCTGCTTGGGAATAGTTCTCTATGAACAAAGGATTATCTATATGTAGGTCGCTGTCGATAAACAGCAGCCAGGGATATTGTGCCTCCTTTGCCAAAAAGTTGCGGATGGCGGATCTGCCTACGTTCTTTTCTCTTTCGATATAGCGACAATGGGGGAGGGTGTTAATGATGCGATTGTTCTCTATGGTTGCCTTATCGGTAGAACCATCGTCGGCAACAAGAATTTCGTATTTGAAATCTGATGGAGATGACAATAATGATGCTTGAGCTTGTAAACTCCTTACAAGCTCAATGCATACATTATTATATGTAGGGATTAATATCGAAAGGGTATTAATCATATCTTTATTCTTTACTTATTGTTTTTTATTTAGTTGTATAGAACTTCTTTCCATTCTTTATCTTAAGTCCCTGATAGGAAGCTCCTACCTTTTGTCCCAGCATGTTGTAGGTTGTTTTTGGGGATAGGGATTCCTTTTGATGGATTTCTGAGATATTGGTTGAAATCGGGAATTGGTTGGAATCCAGATAGTTCAATCTGTTGATAATCCAATTCTTGATATATTCTATTTCTGACTTGAAGTTCAGGGGATAGCCGCCAATATCTGAGTCTTTCGACCATTTGCACTCTTCTCTGCTGGCCGCACCACTTTTCACCAGCATATCATAATAGCCCTGATATCTGGATATGAGATTTTCCTCGCTGAAATAAGTCTTTCTTAATTCCTGATATCTGCTAGCCACCTTTTCATTATAGTTATCTACATTCAAGGAGCTGAGCCTATGATATAGGTTGAAACCATCCTTCACTCCCAAGTCTGTATTTGGCAATATATAATCTGGATGAAGTGGGGTGGAGCAATGCCAATCTTGTCCTACGCTGGCATCTAAGTCCCAGATGGCAAGGGTTAGCTTCTTGCTTTTTGCCACATCATAAATTCCCCAATACATGTTTTTGCCGTTATTATCCACAGGCTTCAGTGTTTCCTGGAATAGCTGATAGTCAATGAGTACAGGAATATCGAAGTAATCGCCTACTTCTTTCTTGAATGCCTCGTCATTGCTGTTGGCAACAAAATCAATGGCTTCATAAAGCGGACTGTAATCAGTAGGATTAACATCGTCTATATCAGGATATTTAGTCTCGAATGCATGCCAGGTTTCCTGGGTGTTATCGTAGTCTTTATCGATGTCCCAGAAGGTTGCCTTATCCCACGAACTTACCTTCCAAAGCTGGCCGTGAAACTCCTGATTCTCATCATCGTATTTCTTGAGTTTCAACTCCTTTCTGTCCATGGCTTCAGTCAGCGAATAGATGCCGCGATATTCGTTGTTGAGGATAACCTCTACCACTTTTCCCGTTACGCCACTCTTGGCCTTAGGCTCCTTCGAGGCATAGTATGGCTTGGTGGCAAAGTCGTTCCAAATTTCCGTGGCAATACGGTTTCTCAGGCGGAACAAGTCTATTTGTCCTGCATCCATAATCCAGTTATTGTCTTCTCTCATCCCCAGGAGCGAGATGTCCTGGCTCTTGCCTTTGAAGTTGATAGATTTTATCTTGTAGTTTCTCTTGTGCTTATCCGCCGTATTGGTGGAACCTCCTCTCCATTTGGCTTTGATCAAAGAGATAGTCGGCTCTGTGGCATCAGGAGAATACAATGACATGCTTCCTTGGGCGTAATCATAGCCGAATGAGCCTTGCAGCACCAGCAGAGGCAAGAAGGTGAAGGTAATCTTGGTATTGATTTCCTTATTGCCTTTTCGGGCATGAATGGAGTAAAGCTTGTTGCCTTCCACTTGCTTGAAAGTATAGCTGTAAGCTATCTGGGTGCCATCAATGCTGAGGTCGCTCCAATCTGAGGCAATATCCAACAGGATGATTGCTTCATAATCCTTGCCAAAAGCATCCTCCGGGATGCAAGCCATATACGTGTCGTTTTGCTTATCATAGATGATATGCTTTCCGTTGATCGTAAACTGGGCATAGGATGGGATGCTTATGGCAAGGTATAATATGATGATAAATAGACAATATAGCCGTTTCATATCTATTTCTATATCTACTTCTTTTTCTTTACTTCCTTACTTCTCCTTCAAATATTCTGCCAGTTTAGCCACGGCTCTGGCTCTGTGGCTGATGCCGTTCTTGATTTCCTCACCCAGCTCGGCAAAGCTCTTATCATAGCCTTCAGGTACGAAGATTGGGTCGTAGCCGAAGCCTTCGGTGCCGTGCTTCTCGGTGGCGATGTGACCATTCACGATGCCGTCAAACTGATGAATCTTCTTGATGCTGGTACAGCCGCAAGGACATACATCCTGCTTTTCGATGTAGCAGATGACGGTGCGGAAACGGGCTTTTCTATTCTCTTTTCCATCTAGTTCTCTCAGCAGTTTAGCCATGTTTGCCTCGCTGTCGTGGTCGGTTCCCTCGGCATAGCGGGCACTGTGAACGCCAGGGGCACCATCCAGTGCCTCTACCTCCAGACCGGTATCATCGGCAAAGCAACTTACGTGGTAATGGTCATAAACATACTGTGCCTTCTGTAAGGCATTCTCTTCCAATGTATTACCCGTTTCCGGAATATCTACGTCGCATCCTATTTCCTTCAGCGATACTACCTCGTAGTCGCTGCCCAGGATGTCGCGAATCTCCTGGAGTTTATGCTGGTTATTTGTTGCAAAAACTATCCTTTTCATAAGTTTATAATTTATAGTTAATAGTTTATAGGGCATTCTTGCAATAGTGCTTCTTGCTATACGGCGAAGCCGCTATAAACTTTTAACTTTTAATTATTTTAATGTCTTTTTCCTTGATTTTCACTTTCATCTCATCAAATCCCTCGCCATACACACCGATGACGGCACTTTGACTTACAAAGGCATTCGGGTCGATAATCTTGACGATGCGGAAGATGGTGACGCTCTCGTTCTTCTTGGCCAGAATACAGAGCACCTTCATCTCGTCGCCCGTGTACCAGCCATGACCGTCAAGAATGGTTACACCATGGTCCATCTGCGTGCCGATGGCGTTGGCTATCTCCTGATATTTCTTGCTGAATATCATGAACTGCACACTCTCTCGCTTGGCGTTCATCACATAGTCGAGTACCAGGTTCTCTATCACCATCGTACAGAGACCGAATACCACCTTTCTAACGGCGTCTATCGTAGTAAAGTCGGGCTTCGCATTGAAGACGAAGAACGAACTGCCCACGATGAGGAGATCTACGAAGATGAGCACCCGGCCCAGCGAGATGTTGTGATATTTGTTCACGATGGCGGCGATGATATCCGTTCCACCCGTACTTCCATTGTGCAGAAAGACGACGGCGAGCGATAATCCCGTAAACAGACAGCCGATGATGAGCGACATGAAGTCCTGTCCCACGCCCAGCACCTGAATCATCTTGCCATCTTCACCAATCATCCAGTCTTGCGCCACAGCCAGGAACACGGATAGCATGATGATGGCGTAGATGGTTTTCACCATGAACTTGAATCCCAGTATCTTCAGTGCGGCAAGCAGCAAGGCTGCATTGATGAGAAAATATGACAAATAGATAGGTATCCCCGTGCCGTAGTAAATCACGGCTGCGATACCCGTTACGCCACCCGTTACTATCTGGTATGGAAGCAGAAAGATGGTCCATCCAAATGTGTAAAGCAAGAGTCCAAGGGTAATGTAGAAATAATCCTTGCACTCATTCTTAATTGTTTGACTGATTGCTATTTGCATAATATTTTCCTCGTATTTTTAAAGCACAGAAGGTCGCCCATTTTTAGATGAGACGACCTTCTGTATATTATCAATAAATTACTTTTTCAACACTACGTTGACAATCTTCTTTGGTACGATGATCACCTTCAACACGTTGAATCCTTCCAAGTACTTCTGGCTCTTCTCGTCTGCCAATACCTGCTTCTGGATTTCCTCGTTAGGAGTATCCACAGGGAAAGTCATCTGGAAACGAGCTTTACCATTGAAGGAAATGGTGAGCTGCATGTCGTTCTCCTTCAGATACTGCTCATCATACTTAGGCCATGCTGCATCGCAAACGCTGCCCTGCTCGCCAAGTGCTGCCCACAACTCTTCTGCGATGTGTGGAGCGAATGGAGCGATGAGGATGACGAGATCTGTCAGGAGTTCCTTGTTGTGGCACTTCTGCTGACCGAGTTCGTTCACGGCAATCATGAAGGCTGAGATAGAAGTGTTATAAGAGAACTTCTCGATATCCTCGCTTACCTTCTTGATGAGCTTGTGAACGCTCTTCAGGCTCTCTGGCTTCGCTGCCTCGTCGGCTGAAGGAAGGAAGTTGTCGGTGCGGTTCTCGTAGAACAGACCCCAGAACTTCTTCAGGAAGCGGTGGCAACCGTCGATACCGTTGGTATCCCAAGGCTTGCTTGCCTCTACAGGACCCAGGAACATTTCGTAGAGACGCAGGGTGTCAGCACCATACTTCTCGACAATCATATCTGGATTCACCACGTTGAACATACTCTTAGACATCTTCTCGATGGCCCATCCGCAGATGTACTTGCCATCCTCCAGGATGAACTCAGCGTTCTGATACTCAGGGCGCCAAGCCTTGAATGCCTCGATATCCAATACATCGTTGCTTACGATGTTTACATCTACGTGGATAGGAGTTACGTCGTAATCCTTCTTCAGGTTCAAGCTTACGAATACAGGAGCCTTGTCGTGGTCATCGCTGTTGATGCGGTAAACGAAGTTAGAGCGGCCCTGGATCATACCCTGGTTCACCAGCTTCTGGAATGGCTCTTCCTTGCAGCTTACGCCGAGGTCGAAGAGGAACTTATTCCAGAAACGGGAGTAAATCAAGTGACCGGTAGCATGCTCGCAACCACCTACGTAGAGGTCTACATTCTGCCAGTACTCATCAGCTTCCTTGCTTACGAGTGCCTCATCGTTGTGAGGATCCATGTAGCGCAGGTAGTAAGCAGAAGAACCTGCGAAACCTGGCATGGTGTTGAGCTCCAGTGGGAATACGGTCTTGTTATCTACGAGGCTCTTGTCAACCACCTCTTTCTTCTCGACATCCCAAGCCCACTTTTTGGCTCTGCCCAATGGTGGCTCGCCAGTTTCTGTTGGCTTATAGGTCTCAATCTCAGGCAATTCGAGTGGCAGGCACTCCTCTGGAACCATCTGTGGCATTCCGTCCTTGTAATATACAGGGAATGGCTCACCCCAGTAGCGCTGACGGGAGAAGATGGCGTCGCGGAGACGATAGTTTACCTTTACTCGGCCGATGCCCTTCTCGGTAACAAACTTCTTGGTAGCTGCGATAGCCTCCTTCACGGTGAGTCCGTTCAGAGAGAAACCGTCCATGCTGCTCTTGCCTGCTACAGGTGAGTTGGTTACGATACCTTCCTTGGCATCGAAGCTCTCCTCTGAAACATCAGCACCCTCGATAAGAGGAATGATAGGCAGGTTGAAGTGCTTGGCAAAGGCGTAGTCACGGCTATCATGAGCTGGCACAGCCATGATGGCACCTGTACCATATCCTGCCAATACATATTCTGAAATCCATACAGGGATTGCCTCGCCGGTGAATGGATTGATGGCGTAGCTTCCTGAGAATACACCTGTTACGCTGTGGTTAGCCATACGGTCCAACTCGGTGCGCTTCTTCACGTAGTCCAGATACTTCTCTACCTCTTCCTTCTGTTCGGCAGTAGTTACCTGCTGAACATACTCGCTCTCTGGAGCCAGAACCATGAAGGTTACGCCAAACATGGTATCGGCACGGGTGGTGAAGATGGTGAACTTCACGTCGCTGTCCTTTACTGAGAACACTACCTCTGTACCCTCAGAACGGCCAATCCAGTTCTTCTGGGTTTCCTTGATACTGTCGCTCCACTGGATGGTCTCCAAACCGTCGAGCAGACGCTGAGAGTAAGCAGATGTTCTCAGGCACCACTGCTGCATCTTCTTCTGGATTACAGGATAACCGCCACGCTCACTTACGCCGTTTACTACCTCGTCGTTGGCAAGCACAGTACCCAGACCTGGGCACCAGTTAACCATTGTTTCACCGAGGTAAGCGATGCGGTAGTTCATCAGGATCTGCTGCTTCTTCACGTCGTCGTAGCTGTTCCACTCCTCGGCTGTGAAGTCAATCTGCTCATTCTGAGCTACGTTCAAGTCAGCAGAACCCTTCTCCTCGAAGCGCTTGATGAGCTTCTCGATAGGCTGAGCCTTCTGGCAGCTGTTGCAGAAGAATGAGTTGAACATCTTCTGGAAAGCCCACTGAGTCCAATGGTAATACTTAGGGTCGCAGGTACGAACCTCACGGTCCCAATCGAAGCAGAAGCCAATCTTGTCGAGCTGCTCGCGGTAGCGGTTGATGTTGGCTACGGTAGTAACCTCTGGGTGCTGACCTGTCTGGATAGCATACTGCTCAGCAGGCAAACCGTAAGCATCGTAACCCATAGGGTTCAGTACGTTGAATCCGTTCAAACGCTTGTAGCGTGCATAGATATCGCTAGCGATATAACCAAGTGGGTGACCTACGTGCAAACCAGCTCCTGATGGATAAGGGAACATGTTGAGCACATAGAATTTCTTCTTGTTTTCATCCTCTGTCACCTTGTAGGTCTTGTTCTCGACCCATTTCTGGTGCCATTTCTTCTCGATTTCTCTGAAGTTGTATTCCATTGTTTTTATATTATTATTTTATTTCTTTTTCTTCTTGATAGAGGGTTTGCATCCTTGTCGTTTTAGAAATATTTTCTTTATTTTAATAAGGTGTAATCCCATTCATGCTGCAAAATTACATTTATTTTGGCACATAACAAAATAAAATGCAAGTTTTTTGTTTCTTTAAACAAACAATTCATCCATGTCACCTTATAGAGAGCAGTATTGACTTGCCAATTATCCTTTATACAATATTGCCCTCTACTAGGGCAACTTTTTGCCATCGCCAGGTACAAAACGACGCATGGTGCGACAAAATTATAAACAATCGTTTTCCACATCGTGGATAACCAATTGTCGATTTCTATTGTACACTATACTCACACTACACCACACTACACGCTTTGCTGCGACAAGACCCTTTTTAAAATGGTTTTCCACATACTTTTCAGTATGTTTTCGCCATTTTTGAACAGAGATAATAAGCAGATCCCTTGTTGGTTCGCTTTCTCTCGCAATTCAGGAATTTCATGGCCTGTCCGATACGGATCTTGGTTCTGTGGTCGGCGATGAGCATCGGATACTGCTCCTGCAAAACCTTGAAGATTTCGGCTATGGTCATCCATCTTCCTTCTTCCTGATTCTTGGGCGTACGGAAGCAGGCTTTCAGCATGCCTTCTACATCGTCTGATTTAAAGAAGGGATAGTTGCGCTCCTGGATGCGGGCCACCTCTTCGTTGCAGAACCAGTAGGGCACCTTCTGCTCGGTCAGTTCATAGACAATCTGGGCGTACAGTTGCTCATAATCGATAGGCGAACCGTTGTCGATGTATTTGCCTGCCGGAATTCTGATGCAGATGAAGCGGCGGCTTCCAGATGATGAAAAGCATCTGGGGTTACTCCTTCATGGGCTAGTATTTCGGCAGCGAGATGGTGAACTCCGACCACTTGTCTTTTTCGCTCTTTACGCTTATCCTGCCGCCATGGGCGTTGATTACCTGCAGCACGTAGTTGAGACCGATGCCGAAGCCCCCACGGGCTTTCCGGACATCCCTTTCGTGCTCTGCAGCACGCTCAAAGCGGTTGAAGATGGTCTTCAGTTCGCTCTTGGCTATGCCGATACCCTCATCGAATACCTTGATATATACGTTCTTATCATTCTCTAGGGTGGAAATCTGGATATTGATTTCTTCCTTAGAGTATTTGGTGGCGTTATCCAGCAGGTTGCTGATGGCTTCCTTCAGATATTCCTCGTCGGCTAGGGCAGAGGTGGTGCCGAACCGGGTGGTGATATGGATTGGTTTCGCCGATTTCGCCTTGTATTTATCCACTACATCCTCTATCATCGTTTCCAGATTAACTTCCGCCTTCTGGATATGCAGCTTGCCGTGCTCCAGTTTCGAGATGGTGAGCAGGCGGTTGATGAGGGCAAGCAGATGCTGCGCCTCGTCTTCTACGATGCAGAAATATTTCTCCTTCATTTCCGGCTTCTTCTCCAGTACGCCGCTGTGCAGATACTTGGTTCCCATGATGATGGAGGTAAGGGGCGACTTCATATCGTGAACCATCGCATAGGAGAAGTCCTCGCGCAGCAGGCGCACCCTTTCCTGCTCATCAATATAATTAATCTGGTCGATGAGGCTCAGGATGATGACGATGGAAATAAGGATAGAGATGAGGAGCAGCACCCAGTTATGTCTGATGATGTAGATACTTCCGTTGGTGATAGTCATCTGGAAGCCTACGCTGTAGTCCAGTCTTACAGGCAGAATGTTGGTTTTCACTTCCTCCAGGAAGGGGAAAATATTGCTGTTGATATTTTTGCCTTCTATCACCTTTCCTGTTTTCATGTTCACCTTGTTGATGGCAATGCGGAAAGGCGACTTCTTTGCTTTGATTATGGAGTCGGCAATAATTGTTAAGGTATCGATGTTGGCATCTTGATGCGATTTTTTGTAGATGGCATCATAAAGGGATAGTGTAGAATTATAGATATTACTGTTAGCAACAGTATCTCCCGACTCAAAAAAAGAATCGCACCTATTTGTTTTATCCAACTCTAAGGCGATGGCTTCCTCCAATATCTCATCACATTCCTTTCCTAATTTTCGCGCATTGATGTTATAGGTGTTCCACATCCAGAACATTTGGATAAGGAGGATGGCTATCAGGGCAGCGGTGCTGAGTATCTTGGTACGGTTGGCATTCATATCATCTTCTCCTTTCTTCTTTATTCATCCAAGAGGTATTCGGTTTCTCTGCCTTCCTTCTTTGCTCCTAAATAACTGCCGATGCAGCTTGCTGTCAATGCGGATCCAAAGCTTCCCATGGCAGTACACAGAGGAATATTGGAAATATCGGTAGGAATCAGATTACAGATGATACAGGCCACAAATGCCACGATGGTACTCCTTGTGGTTTTGTAGATATAAAAGAGGATTGATGTCTGCACGATGCTCCATATCATCATCATGATAATCCATGTCAATGACTGGCCCAGGGTAGAGGCGAAAAATGGTATGATGCTGAATACAAGAACGGTAAGGTAAGAAACCCATGTCTTCTTTCCGCATTTGATCAGTTCTTCGTATATCGCGCCGAAGATAATATAGGCTGAGATAAAAGAGCTTATAAGAATCATCGGAAGTCGCTCCATATAACTGAAAGCCATGAAGTCCTTGTTGTATATATCGATGCCCAAAAAATTGAAGAGGGCGATAAACATCAAGGTAATTCCAAACAGGGGAAGGGTGTACCAGAACATAGCCTTCCACTTGTAGGCTGGATTCACTCTGCCCAGCGTAAACTTGGAAAACTTTGCCATGCTGAAGGTGAACCATAATATAAGCATAGCAAGAATGCAGAAAACATAAATAATGGGAGTTCCTGCCTTGAGGAAGGAAGCCTGGTCGTTGGCATTTACCTCTTCCAGTTTGCCAGAGGAGGCAAAATAGATGCCCATTACTATACCACCAACAAACATGGTGCTACAGATTTCCGCTATCATTAATATATAGTAAAGTATCGACTTAAACATAATGCTTTGCTTTATTGTTGTTTTTTTCTTTCTCTGTATAATGTTTTTATGCAAAGGTCTTCATACCGATGCTTCGACAACGGGCTTGCAGTTATTCTACAATGAGTTTGAAGCCTACGCCCCGGATGGTCCTTAACTCTACACTTGGTTCGTCTTCCAGCGCCGTACGGATTTTCTTGATGAAAACATCGAGGCTTCTGGAAGCGAAGTAATCCTTGTCTTCCACTCCCCAGAAACGGCTTAACACGGCTTCGCGGCGCACCACCTCGTTCTTGTTTACCGCCAGCAGTTCGAGGATCTTAGCCTCTCGTGCGGTAAGCATCTTTTCGCTGCCTTCCTGCGTATCTTTCAGGGTGGCGTGGTTGGCATCCAGTGTATATCTTCCCAGCTTGATCTGGCAGCTGGCATTCTCGCTGCGCTTTCCGGCTTTCAGCTGGATGAGGCTATGTATATGGGCATCAAGCTCTTCGGGAATAAAAGGCTTCTTGATATAGTTGTTGGCTCCGGCTGCATAACCTGCCTTTAAATCTTTGGGCGAGGTGAGTCCGGTGGTAAACAGAATGATGGTTTCTCCATCCACCTCTCGGATGTTCTTCACCATTTCGATGCCATCCATGATGGGCATGTCAATATCAGATACGATGACATCGGGCTGAAAGTCTTGCCAAACCTTCAGTCCTTCTTTGCCGTTAACGGCGGTTTTCACCTCATATCCTCCGATGATATCCTCGAAGCAACTTTTCTCCATATAGGCGAGGTTTTCATCATCCTCTACCAGGAGCAACTTAGTATCAGCCATAATATTTTCTGTTTTTGATGATTACGGGAGCAAAGATTAGATTTTGCCTCCTTTTCTGCTGCAAAGATACGTCTTTTTTACGAAAGAACCATATAAAGAGGTGGAGATTAACTTAAAGATAACATTAAAATTAGGCACGGATTATGCGGATTACACGGATTTATGGTTCTATTTCCAATAAACCATGTTTATAATATCTTAAAAAAAACGTGTAATCTATGTAATCCGTGCCTAAATCATTATTGCTTATCCGAGTCGATGAGGGCGAGCAGATGCTCTACCGCCACCTCCTGCGGAATGTTCTTTTCTACGCAAACCTGCTTGCGGTAGAGGCTTA